>BNJT01002172.1_pt1 | contig 370667 bp, 448 predicted proteins | sample 8540491 | NCBI WGS metagenome assembly BNJT01 (sample SAMD00202455, study PRJDB9452) | human saliva metagenome | host: Homo sapiens | reverse complement strand
GGTATTCTTTTGTTAGTTAATAAACTTACAAAAGGAGAACAAATGTTTTCACCTATTAAATTAAAAGAAAAAAGAGAAAGTCAGGGGTTATCACAATCTCAACTTGCATCCAGTTTGGGAATCAGTAGAGCTTCATACTTTAATTGGGAATTAGGTAAAACAAAGCCTAATCAAAACAATCTAACCAAATTGAGTCAGATTTTGAATGTTGATCCTCGATATTTTGAATCAGAGTATGAAATAGTTGAAACTTATCTCAAGCTAACTGAAAAGAATCAAAAAGCGACACTTCATTATGCAAAAGAATTATTGAACAATCAAAACTCTAAAGTTGTAGAAGTTTCTGAACGATTTGCTTATAAGGTCTATGAAAAATTATCAGCTGGTACAGGAACAGCTTACTTTGATGATGGTAATTACGATACAGTTTACTTCAATCATCAATTTGATTATGACTTTGCATCATGGGTGTTTGGTAATTCAATGGAACCGACATATGAAAATGGTTCTGTAGCCCTTATTAAGCAAACAGGATTTGATTATGATGGAGCTATCTATGCCATCGATTGGGATGGTCAAACCTATATCAAGAAAGTGTATCGTGAAGAAAATGGACTTCGTTTAGTTTCACTCAATCGAAACTATTCAGATAAGTTTGCGCCTTATGATGAGAATCCTCGTATCATAGGGAAAATTGTTGGAAACTTTATGCCTTTAGAGGACTGAGTATGACTTGGTTTGATTATAGTCTCGAACCTAAAAGCGACATTGCCTTTATTGATATGAAATCTTTTTACGCAAGTGTAGAATGTGTAGATAGAGGCCTGCATCCACTTAAGACTTCACTTTGTGTTATGAGTCGTGCAGATAATTCTGCGGGTTTAATTCTTGCCTCCTCTCCTATGTTTAAGAAGGTATTTGGGAAATCAAATGTTGGACGTTCCTATGATTTACCATTTGATGTAAAGACTAGAAAGTTCTCTTACTATAATGCTAGAAAGCAAGGGTTACCGACAACGATAGACTATGTCCGTTATATAGAAGAGTGGGCAAAATCAACAGTGATTGTTCCTCCGAGAATGGATACTTATATTGCAGTCAATATGGAGATTCAAAAAATCTTTCAAGATTTTGCAGCACCAGACGATATTTATCCCTACTCAATTGATGAAGGTTTTATTGATTTAACAAGTTCATTAAATTATTTTGTGCCTGATAAAAGTATTAGTCGAAAAGATAAGTTAGACATCATCTCAGCTGCTATTCAAAAAAAGATTTGGAGAAAAACAGGAATCTATTCAACGGTTGGTATGTCTAATGCCAATCCCTTATTAGCAAAGTTAGCACTAGATAATGAAGCTAAAAAGACTCCGACAATGAGAGCCAATTGGTCCTATGAAGATGTTGAAAAGAAAGTATGGTCTATCCCTAAAATGACAGATTTCTGGGGAATTGGGAATCGGATGGAGAAGAGATTACATAGTTTAGGTATCTTTTTCGATTAAAAGAATTAGCTAAGGCTAATCCTGACTTGATTAAAAAAGAGCTTGGTATCATGGGCTTAGAGTTATGGTTTCATGCTAATGGGATTGATGAAAGTAATGTTCATAAACCTTATAAGCCAAAGTCAAAAGGAATAGGGAACTCTCAAGTTTTACCTAGAGATTATGTCAAACAAAGAGATATTGAAATCATACTTCGTGAGATGGCAGAACAAGTTGCAGTTAGATTGAGAAGAGCTGGTAAGAAAGCAACTGTAGTTTCTATACACTTAGGGTATTCTAAAGTGGAACAGAAACGATCTATTCATACTCAAATGAAGATTGAACCAACCAATCAAACAGCACTACTTACAAACTATGTTTTAAAGTTATTTCACACTAAATATACTTCAGGAGCTATCAGAAGTGTTGCAGTGAGCTATTCAGGTTTAGTAGATGAATCATTTGGATTGATTTCATTATTTGATGATGTTGAGAAAATAGAAAAAGAAGAAAGGCTCCAGTCCGCAATCGATGCTATTCGAACAGAATTTGGGTTCACTTCACTATTGAAAGGGAATGCCCTGGATCAAGCTTCTAGAACAATCGCAAGAAGTAAACTCATTGGTGGTCATTCAGCTGGAGGATTAGATGGACTAAAATGATGAATCGTTCTTATTTACCTTTTTTGTCTGCAAGAGAGTATCAAGACCGTGGGATGGCTAAGTGGATGGGATTCTTTTTTTGTCAGAACATTCCAGTTCTCTTTGGGAAGAAAAAAATAGAGAAGACATCTCCATTTCCCTATCAATGGAAGAGAAAGTTCTATTTGTTCGTCAACTTTATACGAATGTATTCCCAGCAACTTTTGTTTGTAAGCTCTCAAATAGAAGAAAAGTAGTATCGGGTATTGTTAAAGAGATTGGGAGAGAGTCTATATCCATTAAATCAGACTCTGGTTTTCTTCGATTAAGATGGGGAGATATACTCGATATACAGATAGAAGGGGTAGATTTATATGAATCGTAAAGAATTATATGATGATAAATTACAGCTAGATTATTTTTCTGATTCTTATTTAAGGTTTGAGTCAGATTTTTACAAGTATTCTGCTTTAGATATACCATTAACATTTATCACTGATGATATTTTACGCACCATGGCTATGTCTCAGAAACATTATTTTAAATTAAACAAAAGCAAATCTTTAGACAATCGTGATCATTACTTTGTTTTTTCTATCAAGATGAACAAAGATAGTAGTGGGATTAGGCAGTATGAATATCAGAGACATTGTTTTTAATTTGTAAGAGTCCGATAGGGCTCTTTTTTTCTGTGATAATTTTATCAAAAAAAGTATTTGTTATACTTTTTTTAATTTAGATTTATCTTGGGGGTTTGGGGGCGTGCCACCACATTTTTCATATCGTTTGTTTTTTAAACCGTGAGGTTTGAAATGGCAGGCGATATGATTTTTGGGATATTGTGGACACAATATCTGAGCTCGCAAAGCCTTACAAAAATGTTGAATCTATTTTGAAAAATATACTGACAGTGTCTGTAAGCTTACATTGTCAGTACAGGTATCAATGAGGGAGGAAAAGTCATATGAAAAAGAGATATACGTAGTATTCGGAAACAATTTCGCTTAACAGAAACGGAAGAAAAACAAATATTAGATTTAATGAGAGAGAAAGGAGAGGATAATTTTTCTGATTTTCTCCGTAAAAGCTTACTATTGTCTGATGGACAAAAACAGATGGAAAAAAATGGTTCAACATTTGGAAAAAAATCAAAAAGTTGGAACAAATTAGCCGTGATGTTCATGAAATATTAATAATTGCTAAAAATAAATCATCAGGTTACTCAAGAACATGTTTCTATTCTGTTAACTTGTATTCAAGAATTAATTAAAGAGGTAGAAAAAAACAAGTCCTCTTAGTGAAGATTTTAGTAACAAATACATGAGGTGGTAGAGTGGAACACCGATATAGAACAAATTTAAAAAAAGTCTTTTTATCTGATCTCGAATTAGTCAAATTAAATGAAAAATATCTCAAAAAAAGTAACTGCTTATCCTTTTTCAGAATATGCTAGACGAACTCTATTAGATCCTGGTATGAATTTCATCACCATTGATACGAATAGTTATCAAGATTTAATTTTTTTGAATTAAAACGAATAGGAAATAATATTAATCAAATCGCCAGAAGCATAAATTATTCGAACTTAATAACGGAAGTTGAATTAGATGAATTGAGAAAAGGTATAGAAGAGTTAATAGTAGAAGTGGAGAAAGATTTTCTTATCCAATCTGAAAAAAATTGAGGAAATTTTATGGTCGTCACTAAACACTTTTGCGATACATGGAAAAAAATTATCGTAGTAAACTAATCAAATATATTTTGAATCCAAGTAAAACAAAAAACCTAACACTAGTTTCAGATTTTGGCATGAGAAATTATTTAGATTTTCCTAGTTATAAAGAACTAGTGAAGATGTACAATGATAATTTTTTAAGCAATGATACTCTTTATGAAATTCGTCATGATAGGCAAGAAGCAAATCAAAGAAAAAAATTCATTCTCATCATATCATTCAGTCCTTTTTCTCCAGATGACCATCTTACTCCAGAACAAATCAATCAGATTGGTTATGAGACAGTTAAAGAGTTAACAGGTGGTAGATTTCGATTTATCGTGGCAACTCATGTTGATAAAGATCATATCCACAATCACATCATACTAAATTCAATTGATAAGAATTCTGATAAAAAGTTTCTATGGGATTATAAAGCAGAACGTAATCTAAGAATGGTTTCAGATCGTCTTTCAAAAAAATTGTAGGCGCAAAAAATTATAGAAAATCGTTATTCTCATCATCAGTATGAAGTTTATCGAAAAAAACAAATTACAAATACGAAATAAAAACAACGAGTATATTTTTCTAATCGAGAACTCGAAAAAAATTTTGAAGATTTCAAGAAAAAAAGCAAAAAGCTTTACATTTAAAAAAATTGATTTTTAGACACAAGCATGTTACTTTATTTTATGACTGATTCAAATATGAAACAAGTCGTACGTGATAGTAAATTGAGTAGAAAACAACCTTATAATGAAACTTATTTTAAGAAAAAAAGTTTGTTCAAAGGGAAATCATAAACATCTTAGAATTTTTTTACTTCCGAAAATGAAGAATATGAATGAATTGATTCAACGAGCAGAATTTTTTTGGGCTTAAAAAAATAATTCCGAAAAAGCAAAACATGTTCTATTTGAATTTGATGGGATTAAGATTTCAGAGCAGGAATTGGTAAAAAAACGAATCAGTATAGTGTTAGTTATTTTTCAAGACTATTTTTAATAACAAAAAAATGAAACTGTTGTCTTAGATAATAAAAAAATTTAGTTGAACGTTACAATGAAGAAAAAGCTAATTAAAGAAAAAAAGTTGCCGACAGAAGATGGGATATGGAAATCATATCAAGATTTCAAGAGAAATAGGGATGCTGTTCATGAGTTTGAAGTAGAGTTGAATCTTAATCAAGTTGAAGAAGTAGTAGAAGATGGAATTTACATTAAGGTACAGTTTGGTATCCGACAAGAAGGACTTATTTTTTTGTACCAAATATTCAAATCAATATGGAAGAAGAAAAAAAGTTAAAGTATTTCTCAGAGAAACTAGTTCTTACTATGTATATCATAAAGATTCAGCAGAAAAAAATCGCTTTATGAAAAGGTAAAACTTTGATTAGACAATTTAATCTTCAGTATGAATCGCAGTATATGTATAGAAGAATTCCTCTAAGCAAAAATTAAAGAAAAAAATAGAACAATTAGATTTTCTTATATCTTCAGAAACTAGTTCGAATACTTATGAAGACATAACAAAAAGATTTCATTGACCAAATATCATATCTAGAGAATATGATTCAACAAGTCCAAGATAAAAATTGATAATTTGTCTAGTTTAGAGGAAATATTGTTGAATGATATGGAAAATGGTTCAGGAAATTTAGAAGATAATATTAATGTCAAAAATATCAGTGGACACAATAGAGAAAGATTTGTTCATTTATAAAGGAAGGCTTGAAAAAAACTGAAGGAACAACATAGGGAAGCTATAAATTTATTTGAGATGTTTAATCGTACGATAAAGAACTACCAGAAAACAAAAAAATACGAAATCTATCAAGGAAAAATGAGATACATATAGAGTAAACAATTTCCTAAAAAGTATATCTAGAATAGTTTCATGTTCCAATTTGTCACATATTTAAAAAAATAAGAAAAATAACTATATTATACTTGTTTTTAGGAGACATTGGATGTTGAAAAAGGATTAGAGATTTACGCGAGGATGATGATTTGACACAAGAATATGTTGCAAAAAAACAATCTTAAATTGTACAAGATCAGCGTATTCTAAAAATGGAATCAGGTACCAGGTTAATCTCTATAGATGACCTTATCAAACTTGCAGATTTTTTTATAATGTAAGTTTAGATTACCTTGTAGGTCGAGTGGATAATAAAGAAGACTATTACTCTAAAAAAAGTATTAGGTTAAGAAAGCACATTGACAATTGAATAGTCCAAAAATGGTACTTTCCTCATTTGTGGAGCAGATTTTGAATGGCTCGCCATGATAAGAGCGATTTTAAAAACCATCAATAAAAATAGAGCGATACTTTATATGCCATGATACAAATGATATACAATGATACTTCTGACCGTTCAGGCTGCCACCGTAAAAGAGCAGTAAGTGAAATTCTTATGATGACTTCATCAGTCATGCCATGGAGGTGAAAAAATCTAAGAAAGGAAGTAATAATATCATGGAAACAGTAAACTATAAAGATTTAGTTGCGATTGGTTTTCCAGAGCACACATCAAGAAATATTATTAGACAAGCAAAAAAGATTGCTGTAAAAAAGTTTGAAGAAGCTAGAAAAAATGATAAGAATGCGGTACAATTAGGATGTTCACCTTTCGATAATAAAAGGTTAGGCATTGCTCCTAAAAATATTGTAGAAAATTTAATTGGTATTTCTTTTTCAGATATAGAAGGTGAGAAAAATGGTTATATCAAAGACAAAGAAATATAAAGGTGTATACAAAGATTCAAAAGGAAAAATTTATTTTCAAATTGAATTAGGAGTTGATCCAATAACTGGGAAAAGAATTCAAAAGAAAGGAAGGAAAAATCAACAGGGACTACCGTTTAATTCTTTTAAGGAAGCATATGAAGAGATACTTCGTTTAAAACATGAATTTGTGAACTCTACTATTAATAATAATAGTTTTCTAACTTTTAGAGGGTTTATGGAAGAGATTTATTTAAAATATTATCAACAAAAAGTTCAATTTGTAACTTATCAGACCGCTTTACCACATCATCAGTTATTTATTAAGCAATTTGGTAGTAAAAAATTATCAGATATTAGTACTATTGACTGTGAAAGATTTCGCTTAGCTATTATAGACAAGTATTCTAGTAACTATGCTAAAAATATGTGGTCTAGATTTAAAGCATGTCTGGGCTATGCAGAAAGATTGGGTTATATTGATAGAGTTCCTTTTAAAGGATTAGATAATCCTAGAGGAAAGCACCCTGATACAAAATTTTGGACATTTGATGAATTTAAGAAGATAATAAACTCTTTTGATATTAGTGAGTATGAGGGACTCCATAATTACATGACGATCTGGTTATATTTTATGACTGGCTTAAGAGTTAGTGAGGGTATTGCTCTTAAATGGGAAGATATTGATTTTGAACGTAAATGGATTCATGTTCATTCGACAATTGAGAAAGACAAAAACGGTGTATGGTATGCTAAACAACAAACAAAAGACAGTAGCAGGGAATCGTAAAAATTGATTTAGATGATTTTTACGATTACAATACTTAAAAAAATGGCGAGAAGTTCAAATCAAGAATGATGATAAAAAAATTATGTAATATCACGTTTTGGTGCCCCTTGTGTAAGTCTACAATTTCTAGGATAATAAAAAAAGGCATGCTAGGGTTACTGGTGTACCAGAAATTACAGGGGAAAGGTTTAAGACATAGTCACGCTTCCTACCTTATAAATGTATTGCATAAGGATACCTTATATGTTTCATATCGATTAGGACATGCTGATAAGTCAACCACGTTGAATACATATAGTCACTGGTATTATTCAGGTGATTCAACAATTTCAGAAGAGATTACAAACAGTTTAGATAATCTTGGATTATCAATTTACCTACCAAATTCCTGCCAAAGTTAAAAATGGAGGAATTAACCCACTAATACTGGGAGAAAATAAGATTAGCAAATTGTTACTCTTAAATAATAGAGCAACTACATTAGTAGCTTAAAAAACTTATAAAACTGCTATTCCTAAGAATAGCAGTTTTTTCTTTTTAGAATGGTAAATCTACCTCTAAATTATAGTCTGATACGAAAGTTCTAGGGTGCTTTTTTCTAACAGTTACTAGAATCTTGATAGAAATTCGATTTTCTTCTTGACTCTGACCTCAGGTAAGGGATTATACTAATAGTAGATAAGAAAGGGGATTTATTATGCAAATCAATATGATTCGTTCAGATAAAGTTTACCAAGAGATGCTCGAGCTTCCTTTGGAAAAGAGAGAGGGCTGTTTTCGAGCTAAAATATTAGCACCTTTTGCTACGAAATACCAAACTCAACATATTCCTCTGAAAGCCAAGTATCCCGGAGGATTTGATGCTTTGTTCCTACTTGGTTTTATGAATCAGCTACCCGGAACTCTGTCAGAGAAGGATAGACCAGCTATCGACGCTCTGAGCTCTGATCAACTCTGGCAAGACTGCCAGAATACCATCAAGAGGAGTATTGGTCTTTTTGAGCAGGCTGGCTATGACTTAGAGGTTGAGGATTACCATTTTACTATTTTATTGGGCAACCCTGAAAAGCCCATGTTACAGCTCAATAAGGGTTATAGTGGAGATGGTGGAATTCCAGGCTACCTCATGCTTAGTCTGCTACCAAATGACTATACTTTGCCACGTGTGCAGGCAGCTCTGGCCCACGAGTGCAACCATAACGTTCGTTTCCAATTTATCAAATGGAACCAGCAGACGACATTAGCAGACTGGGTAGTTAGTGAGGGGTTGGCAGAGTCTTTTGCTGCTGAGCTCTATGGTAAAGATCTCATTGGGCCTTGGGTCACTTCAACTAGTTCCGAGCAGCTAGAAGAGATTAAGCATGTTATCTCAAGTCAGCTTCAGCTAACAGGAATGGCGGAAATGGCTCCTTATCTTTACGGTGATGAAATAGCTGAGATTCAAGGTCAACTACCAGTTGGAATGCCTTATGCTGCGGGCTATGCTTATGGCTATCATCTGATACAAGCTTATCTGAAAAAGACTGGCAAGAGCATTATTGAGGCTACTGTGACATCAACGGAAGAGATTCTAGAGGCGACGAAAGACTTTTGGAAATGACACTTTTGCTTGCAAATCTGCCAGAGTTTGATATAATGTAGGTAATTTTTGGAGGTAACTATATGCACTATAAAAGAGTTGAATTAAAAGTCACAAATCAGGGTATCCATGAGCGCAAGATTTTTCAAGGTGTTAAGATTTTCAGTCGTAGTAAGTTGTCCAAAGATCAGAAAAGCATTCTAACACAGAAGCTTTACCTGACTCCGAAGCAGAATATCGTTTACTATCAGCGAACAGATGTCAACTATGACCAGAACTGGCATCATCATAAGGACTATTATGAATTAGCTTATGGTCAGATGGATAGAGAGACGGTTTTTAAGGTTTGCCAAGATTTTGACGAACTAAGCCCTTTTCTGGAAAATGAGCTGCTGGAGAAGCTAAAAGAAAAGCAAATAGCAGGCAAATTTTTTGAAAAATTAGATATATAAAAATCCGGCTGCTTTGATAAGCAGTCGGATTTCTTCTAGTTTGATAGTGCTTAAACAATACCTTTACTATCATGGCATTGGCTACATTAGTATACTGCCATCTATTCATCTGATGAGAGGGATTTTATCATCCAGATATTCATAGCTGGGTGGCCGGCGGCGTTAGAAAGTGGTTCTTGCAGTGATGTGAAACCATAGTGTTGATAGATGGCTACAGCAGTAGCCAGTTCAGTAGAAGTTTCTAGATAAAGCTGTTCATAACCAGCTAGACGGGCCTCATGGAATATCCGCTTTATCAACCTACTGGAATAACCTTTGCCACGGCTATTTTTAGTGACATACAGTTTGTAATTCAGCAATCTTATCAGACACAGGTGCAAAGCCACCACAGCCAACCAGCTGACCTTCATCTTCCAGAATAAAGTAAGCTGCTTCTCTCTTGCTGTTGATAATAGTCGGACAAATGATCTAGATGAGAATCAAAGTAGACAGTTCCAGGTTTGTCAAGCCCGAATTCTTCAAGACTAGCTCGAATGAGCTGCGCTACAGCTGGATTATCTCTTACTTCCATTGGCCGTAAGTTCATCATTTGTCCTCCGATAGGATGTATCGACTAATTAAACAATACCTTGTGCAATCATAGCGTTTGTTACGTTTTCGAAGGCAGCGATATTTGCTCCTGCAAGGTAGTCAGTACCAAGTCCGTATGTTTCAGCAGTTGTTTTAGCTGTATTGAAGATGTTTGTCATGATGTCTTTGAGGCGTCCATCAACTTCTTCACGGGTCCATGAAAGGCGAAGGCTGTTTTGGCTCATTTCAAGCGCTGATACAGCTACACCACCAGCGTTGGCAGCTTTGGCAGGTCCGTAAAGGATTCCGTTTTCTTTGTAGACTTTAATCGCATCAAGGTCACTAGGCATGTTAGCACCTTCAGATACACAGATAACGCCTTGAGCAACCAAACGTTTAGCTGCTTCACCGTTGATTTCGTTTTGAGTCGCACATGGAAGAGCGATGTCGTAGTTACCAGCGTAAGTCCATACAGAACCTTCATGGTAAGTAGCAGTTGCTTTCTCAGCTGCATACTCAGTCAAACGAGCACGGCGTTTCTTTAACATCAACCAAAAGATCGAAGTCAATACCATTTTCGTCGATGACATAACCATTTGAGTCAGATACAGAGATAACAGTTGCACCAAGTTCAGTCGCTTTTTGAAGAGCATATTGAGCTACGTTACCAGAACCTGAAATTACCACTTTCTTACCAGCAAAACTGTTACCATTAGCTTTGAGCATTTCTTCAGTGTAGTAAACCAATCCATAACCAGTTGCTTCTGGACGAATCAAGCTACCACCAAATCCAAGAGGTTTACCAGTCAAGACACCCGCATCAAATTGGTTAAGACGTTTGTATTGCCCGTAAAGGTAACCAATTTCGCGTCCACCAACACCGATATCACCAGCAGGTACGTCAAGTGATGGTCCGATGTATTTTTGCAATTCAGTCATGAAGCTTTGGCAGAAGCGCATCACTTCAGCATCAGTCTTCCCTTTAGGATCGAAGTCTGATCCACCTTTACCTCCACCGATTGGAAGTCCAGTCAAAACGTTTTTAAAGATTTGTTCGAAGCCGAGGAATTTCAAAATCCCTTGGTTTACAGTTGGGTGGAAACGAAGTCCGCCTTTATATGGTCCAACAGCTGAGTTGAATTGAACACGGTAACCACGGTTGACTTGGATTTTTCCATCACGGTCAATCCAAGGAACTCGGAAAGAAATTACGCGCTCAGGCTCAGTGATACGTGCCAAGATGTTTTCTTCGATATACTCGGGATGTTTTTCAAATACAGGTTCCAAAGTGCTGAAGAATTCTTCAACCGCCTGGAGAAATTCAGCCTCATGCCCGTTACGAGCTTTCACAGTTGCAAACACGCTTTGGATATAGTCTTTAGCAGATGTCATATCGTTCTCCTTTATTCTTGTCCTATTTTATTACGTGAGACATTATAGCAGAATTTTTTTTCAGTGTAAAGAAAAAAACGGAAATTTTCTAAAAATTCTCTCAATTTACAAAACCGAACGTTTTATATTGAAATTAGTTTCTCAAAGAGAAAATCTGAAAGTATGGTATAATATTAGAAATAAAAGGAATCTGGAGGATTAGAATCATGGTATCAACAAAAACTCAAATTGCTGGTTTTGAGTTTGACAATTGCTTGATGAATGCGGCGGGTGTTGCTTGTATGACGATAGAAGAGCTTGAAGGGGTTAAAAACTCAGCAGCAGGTACTTTTGTCACGAAGACAGCGACCTTGGACTTTCGTCAGGGCAATCCTGAACCTCGTTATCAAGATGTTCCACTTGGTTCCATCAACTCTATGGGCTTGCCAAATAATGGTTTAGACTATTATCTGGACTATCTTTTGGACCTGCAGGAAAAAGAACCAAACCGTACTTTCTTCCTTTCCCTAGTCGGTATGTCTCCAGAGGAAACGCATACCATCTTGAAAAAAGTCCAAGAGAGTGAGTTTAAAGGATTGACTGAGCTCAATCTCTCTTGTCCAAATGTTCCAGGGAAGCCTCAGATTGCTTATGATTTCGAGACAACAGACCGTATCTTGTCTGAAGTATTTGCCTACTTTACCAAACCTCTTGGAATCAAGCTCCCACCTTATTTTGATATTGTGCACTTTGACCAAGCAGCAGCTATTTTCAACAAGTATCCACTCAAGTTTGTCAACTGTGTCAACTCTATCGGAAATGGCCTTTATATTGAAGAAGAGTCGGTCGTGATTCGTCCTAAAAATGGTTTCGGTGGAATTGGTGGAGAATATATCAAACCAACCGCTCTTGCTAATGTGCACGCCTTCTACCAACGTCTCAATCCTCAAATCCAAATCATCGGAACAGGTGGCGTTCTGAACGGTCGTGATGCCTTTGAACACATCCTCTGTGGAGCCAGTATGGTACAGGTGGGAACCACCCTTCACAAGGAAGGCGTTGGTGCTTTTGAGCGCATTACCAATGAACTAAAAGCAATCATGATGGAAAAAGGGTACGAAAACCTAGAAGATTTCCGCGGGAAATTGCGCTATATTGATTAAATGAAATAGAAAAACAAGAAGAAAGGAGAGAAGATGCTAGCCATAGAAGAAAGTCAAAATTTGTCTTTATCAAACTTATCTAGCCTGACCTTATTTACAGGTTCGGACCAAGGTCAGTTTGAAGTTATGAAAGATCAGGTGCTGAGACAGATTGGCTATGATCCAGCCGACCTCAATTTTGCCTACTTTGACATGAAAGAAGTAGCCTATAAGGATTTAGAGCTGGAGCTGGTCAGTCTCCCTTTCTTTGCAGATGAGAAAATCGTGATATTAGACCATTTTGTCGATATTACAACAGCCAAGAAACGGTTTTTAACAGATGATGAACTCAAGTCATTTGAGGAATACCTTGACAATCCTTCACCGACAACCAAGTTATTAATTTTTGCAGAAGGAAAACTGGATAGCAAGAGACGATTGGTCAAACTGCTCAAGCGTGATGCCAAGGTTTTTGATGCAGTAGAAGCCAAAGAACAAGAATTGCGCCAGTATTTCCAAAAATGGAGCCAGACACACGGTCTGCAGTTTGTGGGGCAATCTTTTGAAAATCTACTTATCAAATCTGGTTTTCAGTTTAGCGAAATCCAGAAAAACCTCCTTTTTTTACAGTCTTATAAATCTGACGGGGTGATTGAGGAGAAGGACATTGTCGAAGCTATTCCAAAGACCCTGCAGGACAATATTTTTGATTTGACTCAGTTTATATTAGCTAAGAAGATTGATCAGGCCCGTGACTTAGTTAGAGACTTGACCCTGCAAGGGGAAGACGAAATCAAACTCATAGCTGTCATGTTAGGACAATTTCGGACTTTTACTCAAGTGAAAATCTTATCAGAGGCTGGTCAAACTGAATCGCAGATTGTAAGCAGTCTGGGTACTTATTTGGGACGCAATCCTAATCCTTATCAAATCAAGTTCGCATTAAGAGATTCGAGAGGGATTTCCTTGGCTTTTCTCAAGCGAGCGATTTCTTATTTGATTGAAACAGACTACCAGATTAAGACAGGTGTCTATGAAAAAAGTTACTTGTTTGAAAAGGCACTCTTGCGGATTGCGACAGAGGCAAATTGAGCAAAAAACTTGAAAAAAGAGGATGATTGCGTTATCATTTTCTTATAGAAAGAAAAAGAGGTATTACAGATGGCTATTATCTTACCAGATCTTCCATACGCTTACGATGCATTGGAACCATATATTGATGCTGAAACAATGCACTTGCACCATGACAAGCACCATCAAACTTATGTCAACAATGCCAATGCTGCTCTTGAAAAACACCCTGAAATCGGTGAAGACCTTGAAGCTTTGCTTGCTGATGTAGAATCTATCCCAGCTGATATCCGCCAAGCACTTATCAACAATGGTGGTGGACACTTGAACCACGCTCTTTTCTGGGAATTGATGACTCCTGAGAAACTGCTCCATCAGCAGAACTTGCAGCAGCAATTGATGCAACATTTGGTTCATTTGAAGAGTTCCAAGCAGCCTTTACAGCAGCAGCTACAACTCGATTTGGTTCTGGCTGGGCATGGTTGGTTGTCAACAAAGAAGGGAAGCTTGAAGTGACTTCAACAGCAAACCAAGACACCCCAATCTCAGAAGGCAAAAAACCAATCTTGGGCTTGGATGTTTGGGAACATGCTTACTACGTGAAATACCGCAACGTGCGTCCTGACTACATCAAAGCTTTCTTCTCAGTGATTAACTGGAACAAAGTAGACGAGCTTTACGCAGCAGCTAAATAATAAAATATGGAGGGAAGAATTGTTCTTCTCTTTTTAAGGTTATAAAGCAGAAGTCTGACAGAATCGTCAGACTTTTTTCATTTTCAGGATATTCGTGCCAACTTGTAGAAAATATGGTAAAATAGAGTGTTAAGTAATCGTGGAAAAGGAAGACTATGCGTAAAGAAATTGCACCTGAATTATACAATTATAACAAGTTTCCTGGCCCAGAATTTCAGGTAAATGGGGATAAGGTTGAGACTGAAGGGATTGCTTTTACCTTGGTTGAAAATATCAAGGAGGCTTTCGATGTGACCGTCTTTAATCAGCGCTTTTCAGAAGTGTTGACCAAATTTGATTATGTCGTGGGGGACTGGAGCAATGAACAGCTTCGCCTTCGCGGTTTTTACAAAGACGAACGTACTGAGGAAAAAATTGAAAAAATCAGTCGCTTACAAGATTATCTTTTGGAGTACTGTAGTTATGGTTGTGCTTATTTTGTCTTAGAAAATCAAGCACCTAAGCGTGCGTCATTTGACAAGAAAATGCGTAAAAAGGAAGAGGAAAACCTTCCTAGAAGAGGAAAGAAACCTTCGCAAAACAAGAGAAAGCCAAATGCGGATAAGAGAAATAGACGTCGTCATAAGGACCAAAAGTCTCAGAAAGAGGACAAGGGACAGCGCCATTTTGTCATTCGTCAGAAATAGATAGAGAATAAGGAGAAGAGATGAAACCGTCTATTTATAGTTTAACACGTCAAGCCATGCAAGAATGGGTATTAGAACAAGGAGAAAAGAAATTCCGAGCAGATCAGATCTGGGAATGGCTCTACCGTAAACGTGTCCAGTCATTTGAAGAAATGACCAACCTTTCCAAGGGTTTGATTGCCAAGCTCAATGAGCAGTTTGTCGTAAATCCTTTGAAACAACGAATTGTACAAGAGTCAGCTGACGGTACTGTTAAGTATCTTTTTGAGTTGCCAGATGGCATGTTGATTGAGACTGTGTTGATGCGTCAACACTACGGTTTGTCAGTCTGTGTGACCACTCAGGTCGGTTGTAATATCGGTTGTACCTTCTGTGCATCAGGTTTGATTAAGAAGCAACGTGACCTTAATAACGGTGAAATCGTAGCGCAGATCATGCTGGTTCAGAAATACTTTGATGAGCGTGGTCAGGACGAGCGTGTCAGTCATATCGTAGTCATGGGAATTGGAGAACCATTTGATAACTACAACAATGTGTTGAATTTCGTCCGTACCATCAATGATGACAAGGGGATGGCAATCGGTGCTCGTCACATCACGGTTTCAACCTCAGGTTTGGCCCATAAAATTCGTGACTTTGCTAATGAAGGCGTACAGGTTAATCTCGCTGTTTCCCTTCACGCACCAAACAATGATCTTCGTTCAAGCATCATGAAAATTAACCGTGCCTTTCCGATTGAAAAACTCTTTGCTGCTATTGAGTACTATATCGAAACAACCAATCGCCGTGTGACCTTTGAGTATATCATGCTCAATGAAGTCAACGACGGTGTTGAACAAGCCTTGGGAGCTGGCGGAATTGCTCAAGAACATCAAGAAATTGTCTTATGTAAACTTGATTCCCTATAACCCAGTTAGTGAACATGACCAATATAGCCGTAGTCCTAAAGAGCGCGTAATGGCCTTCTACGATACCCTCAAGAAAAAAGGTGTCAACTGTGTTGTTCGTCAGGAACATGGTACAGATATTGATGCAGCTTGTGGACAATTGCGCTCCAATACAATGAAACGTGACCGCCAGAAGGCAGTTGCAGCGGTAAATCCATAAAATGACTAAAAAAAGAGAATTAATCTTAAGGTTGGGAGTGGCTATTTACAGTCTTTGCATTGTCTGTTTTTGTTTTACCCCCCAGCCTCAACTTCCTACAGGAGTGGAAACTCCAGGTATTCAAACTTTTGGACGCCTGGTTTTTCTTTTAACTCCCTTAAACTCCCTTTGGAATCTGGGTGAAGTGACTAGTTTGGGACAAGTCCTTTGGATCTTTTTGCAGAACATTTTAAATGTCTTCTTGCTCTTCCCGCTGGTATTTCAACTGCTCTACCTCTATCCAAACTTGCGGCAAACTAAAAAAATCATCCTTCTCAGTTTTTTACTGAGTCTAGGAATTGAGTGTACGCAACTAGTCTTAGACTTTTTCTTTGATTTTAATCGGGTCTTTGAGATTGATGATTTGTGGACCAATACCTTGGGTGGCTATCTAGCTTGGGTTCTCTACAGAAAATTAAATGTAACTAAACTTACAAAGGAATTAAAATGAGTATTTTAGAAGTTAAAAATTTAAGTCACGGTTTTGGTGACCGTGCAATTTTTGAAGATGTCTCCTTCCGTCTCCTCAAGGGAGAACACATCGGTCTTGTCGGTGCCAACGGTGAAGGAAATCAACCTTTATGAGTATCGTGACTGGTAAGATGTTACCAGATGAAGGAAAGGTGGAGTGGTCTAAGTATGTGACTGCTGGCTATCTAGACCAGCACGCTGTGCTAAAAGAAGGTCAAACTGTGCGCGATGTTTTGCGGACAGCCTTTGATGAGCTTTTTAAAGCAGAAGTTCGTATCAATGAACTCTATATGGAGATGGCAGAAGAGGGCGCAGATATCGATGCGCTGATGGAAGAAGTTGGCGAACTCCAAGACCGTTTGGAGAGTCGTGATTTTTATACTTTAGATGCCAAGATTGATGAAGTGGCGCGTGCCCTCGGTGTCATGGACTATGGTATGGATACAGACGTAACAGCCTTGTCAGGTGGACAAAGAACCAAGGTGCTTTTGGCTAAACTCCTCCTTGAAAAACCAGATATTTTGTTGCTTGACGAGCCAACCAACTACTTGGATGCTGAGCATATTGACTGGCTCAAGCGTTATCTCCAAAACTATGAGAATGCCTTTGTCTTGATTTCTCACGATATTCCTTTCCTGAATGATGTTATCAATATCGTATATCACGTTGAAAATCAACAGCTAACGCGCTACTCTGGAGATTACTACCAATTCCAAGAAGTTTATGCTATGAAGAAATCTCAACTGGAGGCAGCCTACGAACGCCAACAGAAAGAAATTGCAGACCTCAAGGATTTCGTGGCTCGAAACAAAGCCCGTGTTGCAACACGAAACATGGCCATGTCTCGTCAGAAGAAATTGGATAAGATGGATATTATCGAGTTGCAAAGTGAGAAGCCAAAACCATCCTTTGATTTCAAACCAGCTCGTACACCTGGGCGCTTTATCTTCCAAGCCAAGGACTTGCAGATTGGTTATGACCGTCCACTTACCAAGCCATTAAACCTCACCTTTGAACGCAATCAAAAGGTTGCCATTATTGGGGCAAATGGTATCGGGAAAACAACCCTCTTGAAGTCTCTCTTGGGCATTATCCCCCCCATTGCTGGAGAAGTTGAACGCGGTGATTACCTAGAACTTGGTTATTTTGAGCAAGAAGTAGAAGGTGGCAATCGCCAGACTCCTCTAGAAGCGGTCTGGAACGCCTTTCCAGCACTCAATCAAGCAGAAGTTCGTGCGGCACTTGCTCGTTGTGGTTTGACGACCAAGCACATTGAAAGTCAGATTCAGGTCTTGTCAGGTGGGGAACAGGCCAAGGTGCGTTTCTGTCTCTTGATGAACCGTGAAAACAACGTTTTAGTATTGGACGAGCCGACCAACCACTTGGATGTAGATGCCAAGGATGAACTCAAACGGGCGCTTAAAGAATACAAAGGAAGCATTCTTATGGTTTGCCACGAACCAGACTTTTATGAAGGCTGGATGGACCAAATATGGGACTTTAACAAGCTAACTTAAAGGCGCTAAAAAGCCAAGTCGAAATGACTTGGCTTTTTTGACTAGTAATTTAAAAAGCTTTCAACTTCAGATTTCTCAATTTCTTTACCGTAGTGGCAAATCGGACAAGAAACGAAATAACTTTTACCATAAGGGAAAAGTGGAATCCAGTAGAGGGTGAACTTGCGTCCAGTTTCTACAATCTCCCAAGTGTCAACATTGTTACAGTGACCACATTCGATCGCAGTTTGCGTATGTCCCAATTCTTTCTGATAACCTTTAGAACCCCAAAATAAAATCATATCATCGTCTCCTTATCTGTTGATGGCTTATTTTTTGCTGAAGTCGTAGTCCTTGACCACTTCGATACTGTCAATGGTGATAGCAGTAGTTGGTTTATCTTTTTCATCTTTTTCAGCCTTAGCAATCTTGTCGACAACATCCATGCCATCGATGACTTGAGCAAACAGGGTGTTTGCCATCTAGGCTAGGATTTCCACCCTCTTTATAGGCTTCGATGATTTTCTTTGGATACTTGCTGGTAGGGAGTTTAGCAGAAATATCTGTTGAGTTTTGGTTGATGAAGAACTGGCTACCGTTGGTGTTTGGTTGACCTGTGTTAGCCATAGCAAGGGCTCCTCGGATATTGTATAGGTAAGGAGAGATTTCATTTTTGAAACCAGTTCCCTTGTCCTTCGTTTTGTCCTTATCATGCCAGATGGATTGGCCACCTGTACCATCTCCCTTAGGATCTCCAGTTTGGACCAAAGAAATCTATCGTGTCAGCTTTAATGGTGCACCGGCGAAGTTTGACATTCGTAGCGGGAGTCCTGACCACACCAAGATGGGGAAAGGATTTACCCTCTTAAATGAAGAATTTCAAATCATGGTGGATGCTTTTAAGGGAGATAAGTAAACAATAAGGAGTGGGATTATCCCACTTCTTTTTTTCATCAAAATTGAAACTATAATTACACCGAAAAAGCTAATTTGAAATAATTTAGTATAGAATTTCCACAATATTTTTACAAAGGAGTTTTAAGAAAATGTGTGTTAAAATCAAAATAATTAGATAAATTTTGTTTTTAAAAATCAATTGCTTGATAAATCAAAGAAAAACGAATATAATAATATAAATTAGTTTAGTAAAATTAGTTAAGTAATGCACAAAGTTTTAAATCTGTTTTTAGAAGATTAAGATTAAAGTGTAATATTTATATAGATAAAATTAACCTTTAGGAGGAGTTTTATATGGGAGGACTTAAGAAATCCCTGTTTTTGGGTTATTCTCAGTCGTCTGTTTATGAGGTAGTGAATGAACTCAAGTCTCAAGTAAATGAGTTGGAAATCCGTAATTCACAGTTGCTTAAACCATTGAGGAACTTAAAGATAAAGAACTGTTTGTTTCGGAGGCTATTGTTGAGGCTAAACGTTTATCTATTGATATAATTTCAGAAGCTGAGGTTCAGTCTGAACAGTTAGTTAATGAGATGAAAACTCGCATCGAGCAATCAGTAGAAGAGCTCAAGCAGTTAAAGATTTGACTGCTGCAATTACTGCAGTCGAGTCAACAAAATCTAAGCTTATAGAGAAACCAAAACCGATTGTTGTTGAAAAAGATGAGACCAAGGTAGAAGTTAAAGCATATAATACTATTCATCGCGATAATGCAGACCTTGACAAAGGAACTGAAAAGATTGTTCAAGAAGGTAAAGATGGTAGTATCACTACGGTTGAACACATTGTCTTAGTTAATGGTGTGGAAACTGAACGCAAAGTTGTTTCAACTAATAAAATTGATGCAGTTAATCAAATTATTGAAGTAGGAACAAAAGAAGTAGTCACTCCAGTTAAACCGGTAGATCCAGTTAAACCAGCTGATAAAACTATTAATAATTTGGAAGTTTCTGAAAGTACAATTACCAAAGACTGGTACTGAATCAAATATTTGCTCAGCCCTAGGGATTTCACTTATGGCTGTTACAGTTCTTGGTTTATTCTTAAGAGAAAAAAAATATAGTAAGAAATAAAAGGGATAATTATGAAATTTGACAAACGAAAACGATTTGCTATTCGTAAAATTAGTGTAGGAGTAGCTTCGGTGCTTGTTGGGCTGTTTTTCGTCGGTTCGATGGTTAATGCACCTCAAGTAAATGCAAGTGAATTAAAAAGTGAAGAGGGGGTAGAGGTCAATAAGGGAGTTGAAGAAAGATCTACTAAGGAAGTAACCTCTGAGGAAATTAGTGTTCCAGAACCATATCGTGCCCCTGCGACTTTTGTAGCACCAACTACAGAAAATGATTCGACTGTAGTTTCAACCACTGAGTCAACTACGGAAGTAACTGTAAAAGAAACGGAAAAAACAACTGTTGCGATAGCTCCATCAACTGCACCATTAGCAGAAAAAAAGGCAGAACTTAAAGTTGATGAAAAAGAAGTTCCAGAAACTGAAGCTAAACCAGAGGTAGACGCTATTCTTCAACCTCTTAAAGAACAGTTGAACAATAGCATTCTTGAAGCAAAAGCTGTTAATCAAGAAGCTGAAAAACAAGAAGCTAAACTAGACGATAGTGAATCTAAAAAAGTTCTTTCAGATGCACTTCAAGCTTCAAAAGCAGAGTTGGTAGTAGCTCAACAACTTTCTGAAAAGGCTCAATTAACTAAAGCTGATTTAGAACTTAGCATTGGACGCCTTCAATCTGCCATCGAGTCCGTCTACACAGAAATGAAACGATCAGGTCACTCAGGTTTCGTATCATATATGCTTGCTGATAATGCGAGTACTCCGTCAGATGGTAAGACACCGTATATGACCATCGAGAACTATAGTGGTTTCCATACTCTCATACATAACGGTACAACTGTTGAAGTTAGATATAAGATGGGTCTTACTCGTATTACTTCTGATGAGGTTGAACTATCACAAGGTGCAAAAGATCTAGGCCTTACTTATGATCCAGTTGGAGAATATGTCTACGGGACTCTTAATCTTAATGGTGGAATCCCAAGCGGAACCTATGACATTGGTTTGGTTTCTAAAACCAATCCTAATGTGAAGGCAACTCTTCCTTTAACAATAACTAAACCACACTCATATGCCTTGTCTACTCTCTCTAACGACCGATTTGACTTATCTGCATCAAAAGCTAATGATTATTATGACCAAGCAACAGGCGATATGGGGGAAAATAATACTCGTGTTAATAAGTATACGATTCCAACAACACCATTTGGATATTACCTGACGCCTGGTTATAGTGATAATACACCTGTTACAGTAGCAGATGCTAAGCCTGATACACCAAAGTACAATACTGAGCTTGGGCTCTATGTTGCGGACGATTCTAGAGTAACTGCTTTCCCATCAACACCAGTTTTATTGGAGCGTATCGAACGTTTGGATACAACGCCAGAAGTAGAATATGAATTGGCAGTTACCGGAGATCCGTATGGTAAGTTTTATAGTGATGAAAATTGGATGGTTCATGACCCAAATCGCACGCCGTATCGACTACGCTTTACCAAACTCCCTGCTCAACAGGGTACATTTACGATTAAGTTTAAAACTATCGATAAACTGGGACAAGAACGTATCTTTAATGTAGAGTTAACTACAGAAGAACGTTCAAAAGCTACAACTGATGATGCCAACGGATTTTATCTTACAAATGCGGATGTCAAATTTACTCCAAATACTAAAACTGCAGTCTTAAATAAAGAGGGAATCGTATCAGTTCCTCGTTCAGATAAAGAACAAACTATTGGTAAGATTGAACTAAACAAGGTCAACGCTAAAGTTAAACCTGTTCGTTTCCCTGATGGTACTGAGTATGACGAAGCCACTCAAACCATTAAGAAAAAGGCCGGTGTTAAGCTAGCACCTGGTAAGTATAACTTTGAAGTACGTGCCATTGATGGTCACTTTGGAGATAATGCGCCAAACCGTGTCTTCCAGTTTGAGGTAACAGATGTTATCAGCCCAATTGACCACCAAGTCTGGAAAGAGGGAGAAAAGTTCCCAAGCATTCCAGTAACTCTTGAAGGTGGATCGACAATCGCGAATATTCGTGTAACGACTAATAGCGGAGACACCTACGCTACAGTAAGCTCTGATAATATCACTAAAACACTAGAAGGTTACGGGGTTCTTCAAACTACTGAAAACAAAACTGCACGTGTAGAAGTTGACTACTATAATGCCGATGGTGGTATCTCAACTACCTTTACAACCTTCACTTTTGAAGTTAAGCCACGTGATGGAATTGGAGTTGACCTTGATGTAACCAACCATGAACAAACCATCAAAGAAGGTGAAAAGTTCAAGGATATGGTCATCACTCACACTGATGGAGCAACTTTAAAAGTTGATACAGCAGCTCTTCCTAAGGGCACTCGCTATAATAAAGCAACAAAAACGATTGCTGGTAAAGGTTTAGTCGAAGGGACATACCGCATCAAAGTTATAGCAGAAAAAGATGGTCAAGCTGTACAAAAATATGTTACTTTAACAGTATTGCCTGGTCCATTGCATGCTGAAAACTATACTCGTGAAGTTACAGTCGGCGATGAAATCGATCCAATTGAAATTGCGATTCCAAATAGAGCAGAATTTTCTGGAGATATTCGTGGTGAACTTGGTCTTAACTATGATTATAATACAAAAATTCTTTCTGGAACTACAAATTCAGTTGGTACTAAAACATATACCTATAAATTAAAACGTGGTTTAGAAGAAGCTACTGGTACAATCACTATCACAGTTAAACCAAGACCAATTACGGTAAATAGTGGTGAACAAACGGTTGAAGTCGGAACTCCTATCACTAACTTTGTAATTCAACCGAGTGAACGTGCGGATATTGGATATATTCGCTATGGTACATTTGAAGCAGGAATCCAAAATCTACCTAGTGGTCTGACTTACGATCCTGATACAAAGACAATTTCTGGTACTCCAACTTCAGTGGGTGAGTTTACTGTTAACTATATAGCATACTATAAAGGCTTGGAAAATGATACTGCCCAAGGTACCTTTAAGCTTACTGTTACGAAGAAACCTATCCAAGTAACTGGTGGCGAGACTGAAGTTCAAGTATTGACTAAGATGACTCCTGTGAAGGTTGAGGCTTCAGAAGGAGCAACTATTTCAGTTGACCTTAATGACTATAGCAAACCTTCTAATCCTTTAACTGGCAAATATCCAAGTATTTTACCAGAAGGGGTCACTTATGATGAGTCAACTCATACCTTCTCGGGTACTCCTAAGAAACTTGGTATCTATCGTATCCCTGTTAAAGCTCGGTACGAAAATTTTTATGGTAATGACCAAGCTGATGGAGAGGTAGTTATTAAAGTTACCGAATCACCTGTTGCTATCGAGATTTCTAACAAAGAGCAAACTGTAACAGTTGGTGATGCTATTACTCCTGCAGTAGTAACTCACAATAATCTTTCAACTGTCACTATGAAGACACCATACGGCTTAGTAGAAGAATCTGAGATTAACGCTATTATCGCAGAATATGGTTTGACATATGATCCTGCTACTAAGACATTTACTGGCAAACCTACAAAAGCTGGTACTTTCACAATTCGTATGCAGGCTACTAACGCTGCTGAAGTGGGAGGAGCTTCAGCTATCGATACATTTACTCTTACAGTAAATCCTAAAGCTGAGAAAGGTCTTGATCTTAAAGTTTCTGGTGGTCGTCAACTTGTTCAACTAGGTAAAGCGATCACTGATATCACTTTAACTCACACTCCTGGTTCTGAGCTTACACTTGATGAAACAAGTCTTCCTGCTGGTGTGACATTCGACGCTGCTACTAAGACAATCTCTGGTACTCCAACGGCAGTAGGTAGTTACACAGCTAAAGCTACAGCAACCCTTGATGGCAAATCTGTATCTAAAGATGTCATCATCGATGTTGTGGATATCAAAGATGGTAAAGACGGAAAAGATGGAAAATCACCAGTCGTAACTGTTAAAGATAACGAAGACGGTACTCACACAGTTAAAGTTGTGAATCCAGATGGAACAACAACCGAGACAGTTATCAAGAATGGTAAAGATGGTAAGACACCAACTGTAACCGTTAAAGATAACCAAGACGGTACTCACACAGTTAAAGTTGTGAACCCAAATGGAACAACAACCGAGACAGTTATCAAGAATGGTAAAGATGGTAAGACACCAACTGTAACCGTTAAAGATAACCAAGATGGTACTCATACAGTTAAAGTTGTAAACCCAGATGGTGAAACAACAGAAACAATCATCAAAGACGGTAAGAACCCATCAGTCACAACAAAACGTGGTGAAGACTCAGAAGGTAACACAGGTACATGGGTAATCACACATGATCCTGCTGGAACTGAAACAGGTCGTACATTCGTTAAAGATGGTAAAGATGGTAAAGACGGTAAAGACGGTAAATCACCAGTCGTAACTGTTAAAGATAACGAAGACGGTACCCACACAGTTAAAGTTGTGAACCCAGATGGAACAACAACCGAGACAGTTATCAAGAATAGTAAAGATGGTAAGACACCAACTGTAACCGTTAAAGATAACCAAGATGGTACTCATACAGTTAAAGTTGTAAACCCAGATGGTGAAACAACAGAAACAATCATCAAAGACGGTAAGAACCCATCAGTCACAACAAAACGTGGTGAAGACTCAGAAGGTAACACAGGTACATGGGTAATCACACATGATCCTGCTGGAACTGAAACAGGTCGTACATTCGTTAAAGATGGTAAAGATGGTAAAGACGGTAAATCACCAGTCGTAACTGTTAAAGATAACGAAGACGGTACCCACACAGTTAAAGTTGTGAACCCAGATGGAACAACAACCGAGACAGTTATCAAGAATGGTAAAGATGGTAAGACACCAACTGTAACCGTTAAAGATAACCAAGATGGTACTCATACAGTTAAAGTTGTAAACCCAGGTGGCGAAACAACAGAAACAATCATCAAAGACGGTAAGAACCCATCAGTAACAACAGAACGTGGTGAAGACTCAGAAGGTAACACAGGTACATGGGTAATCACACATAATCCTGCTGGAACTGAAACAGGTCGTACATTCGTTAAAGATGGTAAAGATGGTAAAGATGGTAAAGACGGAAAATCACCAGTCGTAACTGTTAAAGATAACCAAGATGGTACTCACACAGTTAAAGTTGTAAACCCAGATGGAACAACAACCGAGACAGTTATCAAGAATGGTAAAGATGGTAAGACACCAACTGTAACCGTTAAAGATAACCAAGATGGTACTCACACAGTTAAAGTTGTAAACCCAGATGGAGAAACAACAGAAACAATCATCAAAGACGGTAAGAACCCATCAGTAACAACAGAACGTGGTGAAGACTCAGAAGGTAACACAGGTACATGGGTAATCACACATAATCCTGCTGGAACTGAAACAGGTCGTACATTCGTTAAAGATGGTAAAGACGGAAAAGACGGTAAGACACCAACTATTACTATCGAGTCTGGTAAAGACGAAGAAGGTCGTTCAGGTGTTTGGGTAATCGTACGTGATTCTGAAGGAAACATCACTAGCCGTAACTTTATCCGTGATGGTAAAGATGGTAAGACACCAAAAGTTCGTACTGAATCAGGTAAAGATAAAGAAGGAAATACTGGTGTTTGGGTAATCACCGAAGATGGCGATGGTAAGGAAACTAGCCGTACCTTTGTTCGTGATGGTAAAGATGGTAAAACACCAAGTATTACTACTGAACCTGGTAAGAACAAGGAAGGTCAATCAGGATACTGGATTATTATCAAGGATGGTGAAGGTAAAGAAACAAACCGTATCTTTATCCGTGATTGTGGATGTCCTAAGAAAGAGGATCCAAAACCGAAACCACAACCAGATCCGAAACCACAACCTCAACCGGATCCGAAGCCACAACCACAACCAGATCCGAAACCACAACCACAACCGGATCCAAAACCACAACCACAACCGGATCCGAAACCACAACCACAACCGGATCCGAAACCACAACCACAATCAGATCCAAAACCACAACCACAGCCAGATCCGAAACCACAACTACAATCAGATCCAAAACCACAACCACAGCCAGATCCGAAACCACAACCACAACTTCCACCTCAACCAATCGAAGACAAAGTTATCCCAATCAACAAGTTTAGAAATGGTGAGCCTCAAAAAGAATTACCAAACACTGGTACAGAGGAACTTCCATTCTTATCACTTGCTGCATTTATTGGACTAGCATCGGCTGGATTTGCATTGTCTCAAAAGAAAAGAGAGGAAGACTAATCATACTGTCTTTGTTAACAAAAGTCAGATCAATTTGAATAGTTTAAAAGAGAGAACAAAAATTCTCTCTTTTGTGTTGTTATATAGGGGAAAAATACATTTTAAAAAGGCTCTTTGTCAACTGTTGATGGCTTATTCTTTGCTGAAATCGTAGTCTTTCACCACTTTGATACTATCAATGGTGATAGCAGACGTTGGTTTGTCTTTCTCATCTTTTTCAGCCTTGGCAATCTTGTCAACAATATCCATGCCATCGATGACTTGACCAAAGACAGGGTGTTTGCCGTCTAGACTTGGATTTCCGCCCTCTTTATAGGCTTCGATGATTTTTTTTGGATACTTGCTGGTAGGGAGTTTAGCAGAAATATCTGTCGAGTTTTGGTTGATGAAGAATTGGCTACCGTTGGTATTTGGTTGACCAGTATTAGCCATAGCAAGTGCTCCTCGGATATTGTATAGGTAAGGAGAGATTTCATTTTTAAAACCAGTTCCAGTATCCTTGGTATTATCCTTACCATGCCAGATAGATTGGCCTCCCGTACCATTTCCTTTTGGATCTCCACCTTGAATCATAAAGCCATCTATTACACGATGGAAGGTAACGCCATTGTAGTAACCTTCTTTAGCGTGAGTTAGGAAATTTTCAACTGCTAGAGGAGCTAATTTTGGAAAGAGTTTGATACGAATATCACCTTGACTTGTGTGAAGGATAGCTTCAGCCTCATCTTCAGCTACTTCCTTAGAAAGTTGAGGGAAGTTAGCATTTTCATTTGTTAAGGCGTCTTTCAAATCTTTGGCAGCCTGAGCAGCTGCTTTTGAGCTTTCTTCTGCTGAGATACTAGAGTCGACATACTCATCGCCACGGAGACCACGTTGGATACTAGTACATCCAGCAAGGGCTACAGTTGATAGTAAAAGAAGGGTTGCTAGTTTTTTCATTGTTTTCCTCTCAAAAATTCATTTCTACCATTGTACCCTAAAAGGGAGGTGATTTCAAATGTTAATGATTTTACTAAAAATTTCTAGTAGTTAAAAAATCAAAACTCTGTCAAGTTTTTTTCTTGACAGATGTCAAAAATCTGCTATAATAGAACATGTGCTAAATAGCTCAGCTATTTCACCGAAATAAAAAAATAAGAAAAGAGACATTAAAAAATGGCAGTTAAAATCCGTTTGACTCGTATGGGTTCTAAGAAAAAACCTTTCTACCGTATCAACGTAGCAGACTCACGTTCACCACGTGACGGACGTTTCATCGAAACAGTTGGTACTTACAACCCACTTGTTGCTGAAAACCAAGTAACTTTGAAAGAAGACCGCGTTCTTGCATGGTTGGCTGATGGAGCTCAACCTTCAGATACAGTTCGCAACATCCTTTCAAAAGAAGGCGTATTGAAAAAATTCCACGATTCTAAATTCTCAAAATAAGTTTAAAGTAGGTTGACAGATGGATACGATTGAAAATCTCATTATTGCGATTGTGAAACCTTTGATTTCACAACCTGATGCCTTAACTATCAAGATTGAAGACACACCAGAGTTTTTGGAGTATCACTTGGATCTTGACCAAAGCGATGTCGGTCGTGTTATCGGTCGTAAGGGTCGCACTATCTCAGCGATAAGAACGATTGTCTACTCTGTCCCAACTGAAGACAAAAAAGTAAGAATCGTTATCGATGAAAAATAAAAAAGCGGGACAGATGTCTCGCTTTTTTGTGAGGAGGAGAAGATGAAGGATTTAACCTTTAGACAATTACAAGCTTACTTACTCGAACATTACCAGCAATCTCGAACTGAGGAAGGCCTCTTTATCAAGCTAGTGGAGGAAGTCGGAGAAGTAGCCGAGGTCTTGAATGGGCGCTCTGGTAGAAAAGAGGGTGTCCAGGACTCAAATGAGGAACTAGCCAAAGAACTGGCAGATATTATTCACTACACTGTCGCAATTGCGGCCATCAACGATATTGACCTAACCAAAACCATCTTTGACAAAGATAAGAAGGCTGCCATTAAGTACCAACATGAACGAGATTTGGAAGGATTTTTGGAAAACCTCCAAGAGAACTAGGAGTAATCTCTTTTCACTAATATGAAAGGTGTCTCCTAGCTTACGCTAGCTAGTAAGAAAGAATGAGAAAGCAATGAAACCAGAGGATTATGCATGGAATGAGTTTGAACGAACTGCCTATAAGACTAAAATGAATCACCTACCCAGTCCTTACAAAGTTGCCATTTGGGACGACTCTGAGAAAAGATTGGAACTAGAACAAATACTGGATAGACTTCCTCAGAAAGAACTAGCTCGATGGGCATTAGAGAACTCGCGAGATTTCTTATCTTTAATTGATATCGGTGATGAAGGTGAGAAAAATAAAATAATTCGGCAAGCTTATGAGGCTTTTGATGCACGATTGAGAAATGAGTTCTCACCTCATGAGTTGAGAAAAGCAGGTTTCGCAGCAAATCTCCTCTCTAAAAATGCCCAAAATCAAATCGCTAAGTACGCTGCCAGAGTCTTTGTACAAGCTATTTCAACAGCCCATATGAGAGGACACGGCATCGTTTCCGCGGATTATGCTATCAAAGTAAGGAATCTCTAAGAGGCAGACAAGTTAGAACTTGTGAGAAAAGAACGAGAAAAGCAGATCAGACTGGCTGACTCCTTTATAGGCAATGAAAAAGAATTTATCATCTTGAAAGAGTGATAGTGGGAATAAAATACTAATCCTAGAAATAGCATCTAGGATTTTACTATGCTAAAATGGAAAGACAGTCTCAAAATTTCTAGTTGATTTATCTTGAGAATAGCTACTTTTAAAGGGAGTAACAATCTATGAACGAGAAAACAAAAGCTTACCTAGCAGCCTTATCCTTTTCAGCAATCATTGGATTTTCTTTTTTATTTACAAAGATTGCTTTAGGCTATGCCAGTCCTCTCACCAACTTAGCGCATCGCTATACAATCGCTGCTCTGGTATTGGTCATCCTTCATCAAACCAAACTTATCAAAGTGAGTTTAAGTAGAAAAGATATTCTTTCTATTCTTCCTATGAGTCTTTTCTATCCACTTCTCTTTTTTATTTTTCAATCCTTTGCTTTACAGTATATATCGTCTTCTGAAGCGGGAATTTTACAAGCGCTTGTCCCGATTTTTACTCTCCTTTTGGCATCGGTCTTTCTCAAGGAAAAGACAAGTTTGCTGCAAAAGTTCTTTTTAATTTTATCCGTAGCAGGAGTAGTTTTCATCTTCCTTAGTAAAGGAGCAAACTTTAGCACTGAAACTGCTAGCTTGGGCTTTCTCTTGATGTTGGGATCTGTTCTCGCCAATGCGATAAACAATATCCTCAGCAAGTCCAAAGGAGGTCGCTATCGGGCTATGGATATGACAGCTGTTGTGATATTTGTTGGCTTCGTCACCTTTAATACGTTGAGTCTGACCTCTCACTATCTAGAGGGGAATATATTAGCTTACTTTGCGCCGTTTGGACAGCTGCCCTATCTGCTTTCCATCCTCTATTTGGGAATTTTAGCCTCTATCGTGACTGGTAGTCTTTCTATCTATGCTATCGTTCGCCTCGGCGCATCAACCGTCAGTGTCTTTGGCAATCTTGGAACAGTTTTGACCATTCTAGCCGGAGCTCTTATCCTCCACGAACCGATTTATAGATACCATGTGATAGGAGCAACTTTGATTATTGCTGGAATTTTAGGCATGAATCTGATGAGAAGAAAGTAAAGATTGCTTAGCAGTCTTTCTCTTTATCTAAATAATGCAGAAAATTCAAAATTTTTAATGAAATTAAGTTTAAAAAACGATGATTTTAATATAGCATGTTAAAATAGATAAAAAGAATACTACTAGGATAAAGAGGAGAGAGTGTAAAAATGAAGCAAAATGATATAGCTGAAGCTATTGCTTTTTATAACAGAAAACCCGAGATGTTGAAACGTCACCTTATAGCAGTCGTAGATTGTGATTTGGTTGTTTATCATCGTCCTGGAAACGCAAGTAAAGGGCATATTATTTTTTATCATGGAGCTTGTGGCCGTAGTCAGATGTGGGCCCACCAGTATGATGCTTTTGATGGATTTGACCTTTACTTTGTCAATGTTAGAGGGCAGGGTGAATCACCTATGAAAGTTGGCCTACCCGACTTGGAAGGCGCTGTTCAAGATATAGATGCCATTTTGTCCTATTTCCAGTTGGATAAGGTGATATTGGTTGGTCATTCTTGGGGAGGAAATCCACTTCAAGAGTATACCTATCGCCATCCAGAAAGAGTCCTAGCCTTGGTCATGGTAGATAGTTGGGGACAGCATCGATACCTATCAGAGAAAGAAAGAGGTCGAATCAAATATAGTTCTCTTATGTACAAAACGATTCCTTGGAAGGTGATTGCTGATAAAAACTCAAAAATGTGTACCGATAACCCTATCACAAGAGAATTGGTCAAGACTGCCATTATAGAAACAGGGCGAGATGTTTTCTTGAACCTTGGAATCACAGGTTTCTTGGCAGTCCATGAGATAGAAGGATATAAAGGAAATTCTCCCATGCTATTAGTAAGAGGAGAAAACGATTTTCCCAAACACCTAAAAATAATCTATGATGGTATCATTGCTCTAAATCCCAATGCGCGTCAAGTAACGATTTCAGACAGCAAACACCAACCGATGAATGACCACCCTAAAGAGTTTAATCAGATAGTTGGTGATTTTTTTGAAGAAGTAGTAGCCTTGTAAGATAGAACCTATCCAACTTGTGAAAATCCCTGGAACGTGATAGAATAAAGGATAAGGGTTTTTAATAAATCATTGTTATAGAATGAGTGGATTTCTTTATGAAGCGGTTTGAAGTAACTACAAAAATTGGCAGTCTCTCTGTTACTTATAAAAAGAAAAAGAAAGTGCTTGTTTGTCTAAATGGCGCAGGTTTGCTACCAAGTTATGAAAATTTTTCACTTATACTTGAAAAACTTCCTTCCACAATTGGTTATTTGACAATTGATTTTCCAAACACAGGTAGGAGTCCGATTCATGACCAATCTGGAAAAAATCTGGACAATTTTGTAGACGCGGTTTATGAAGTACTTGAAAAATTGGCGATTTCTGAATATATACTTTGTGTACATAGTTTGAGTGGAATTTTGGCTTGCAAATTGATGAGCAAATCAATTAAGTGTCAGGCTTTAGTAGCAATTGAACCAACAACTAAAAAAGTAATGTTTTCTGATTTTTCAGAAAATCCTTATCCAGAAATGGAAGAGCAGATGAGACTGATTGAAGAGTGTGGCCCCGAAGTCTATTTTAAGAACATAACTCAAGCAGCATTTAGCTCTGAAACTAATGAAGAAATCTGGGATTTAGTGCAAGAAAAAGATTCAGAGTTGGAAAGACAAGTTCCAGAATTTCATATATATTGTGAGATTACTGAGAAAGATTTTGAGAATGTATCTATAGAAGCTCATATTCCCGTTTTTATTTTTTGTCAGGCTTATAGAGAAAAAGAGTACAGAGAATCAGAGTATTGGACTTCCAATACTAAGCTCATTTTAGGAGGGAATCACCATTATTTACAATGGTCAGAATCAGAAAAAATTGCAGCCATCATTCGAGAATTGTCAGAATAAGATGGAAAGAAGGAGAGTACAGGAGACAAGATGAACTACTTTAATGTTGGGAAAATCGTTAATACGCAGGGTCTACAGGGTGAGATGCGAGTCTTGTCTGTGACAGATTTTGCCGAAGAACGATTTAAAAAGGGAGCAGAGCTTGCTTTATTTGATGAAAAAGATCAGTTTGTCCAAACAGTGACCATCGCAAGTCACCGCAAGCATAAGAACTTTGACATTATCAAATTCAAAGACATGTACCATATCAATGCGATTGAAAAGTACAAGGGCTATAGTCTCAAGGTCGCTGAGGAAGATTTGAACGATTTAGATGATGGTGAATTCTACTATCACGAGATTATCGGTTTGGAAGTTTACGAGGGAGACAACTTGATAGGAACTATCAAGGAAATTCTACAACCAGGAGCCAATGATGTCTGGGTGGTCAAGCGAAAAGGTAAGCGAGATTTGCTTTTACCTTACATTCCTCCAGTAGTTCTCAATGTTGATATTCCAAACAAACGGGTTGATGTGGACATCTTAGAAGGGTTAGATGATGAAGATTGATATTTTAACCCTCTTTCCTGAGATGTTTTCTCCGCTGGAACACTCGATTGTTGGGAAGGCTCGAGAAAAAGGGCTCTTGGATATCCAGTATCATAATTTTAGAGAATACGCTGAAAAGGCCCGTCACGTCGACGATGAACCATATGGAGGCGGTCAGGGGATGTTGCTCCGAGCCCAACCTATTTTCGATGCCTTTGATGCAATTAAAAAGAAAAATCCCCGCGTCATTCTTCTTGATCCTGCAGGTAAAAAGTTCGATCAAGCTTACGCTGAGGATTTGGCTCAAGAAGAGGAACTGATCTTTATCTGTGGTCACTACGAAGGGTATGACGAGCGCATCAAGACCTTGGTAACCGATGAAATTTCCCTAGGAGATTATGTCTTGACTGGTGGTGAATTGGCAGCCATGACCATGATTGATGCGACCGTGCGCTTGATACCAGAAGTGATTGGTAAGGAGTCTAGCCACCAGGATGATAGCTTTTCTTCAGGTCTTCTCGAATATCCTCAGTATACACGCCCTTATGACTATAGAGGCATGGTCGTGCCAGATGTGCTCATGAGTGGGCACCATGAAAAGATTCGCCAGTGGCGGCTCTATGAGAGTCTAAAGAAAACCTACGAGCGCAGACCTGACCTGCTAGAAAACTATCAACTGACAGCCGAAGAAGAAAAGATGCTGGCTGAAATCAAAGAAAACAAAGAATAAAGGAGAACCTTATGCAAGTAATCAAACGTAATGGAGAAATTGCTGAATTTGATCCAGATAAAATTTACCAAGCTGTCCTAAAAGCAGCTCAAACAGTTTATGTTTTGACTGATGACTTACGTCAAAACCTAGCGCAAGTTACTAAAAAAGTCGTTTTGGACTTGGAAGAAGCAAAAGTAGAACGTGCCACTATCAGCATGATCCAGTCAATGGTTGAGCACCGCTTACTTGGAGCTGGCTACATTACCATTGCAGAACACTATATATCTTATCGCTTGCAACGTGATTTGGAGAGAAGTGGCTATGGTGATCATATCGCAGTTCATCTTCATTTTGAACAAATCCGTTAAGAAAAAGAGTGGGATGCAAAGAACATCTCACTCTTTCTTAAATAGACTTTTCTGAGCTTTTTGTACAGTTGAGGGAACGAAACGAAGTCGCTTAATGTCACTGATACGAATGATTCGGGTCACGTTTTTTGAAAAATTTTTGACGATAATTTGTTGGCGATTAGCATCGTGTTTGACAATATCACCCGTAAAACTTGTCTCAGCAAGTATGACATGAACAGCCGTCTTTTTCTGGATGGCTTGTTCAATCATAGCAGTGAGGGAGTTATCCTGGATTTGCGGATGATCATCATTCCCATTGAGAAAACCATGTAGTTTATCTAGAACTAGTTTGAATGTCTGTCTCATAGAATCCTCCCTTCTTATATATCCACATTATATAAAATTTTCTTAAAAACCACAAGATTTTTACGAATAGACTATAGAAAGCATATCACATAAAGGAGTTAAAATGGCAGAATTTACATTTGAGATCGAAGAACACTTGCTCACCTTGTCTGAAAATGACAAAGGATGGACAAAAGAACTAAATCGCGTTAGCTTTAATGGAGCACCAGCAAAGTTTGATATTCGTTCTTGGAGTCCTGACCATACTAAAATGGGCAAAGGAATCACGCTTTCCAATGAAGAATTTCAGGTAATGGTCGATGCCTTTAAAGGGGGACAATAAAAAGAATCTTGAGTGCAACTCAAGATTCTTTTTTTTTAGGACACAATATAGTCACAGAGAGAAGTCTTAGACAATTGAATGAAAGTCTCTCTATACTCTTCAGGTGGAATTGGATTATCTTTACGAATCCAGACTTCAATGAAAGAGATTGCCATGGTCGTAATGATATAAGCGATGTCCTCTTTATTAAAATTATATTTCAGTTGGTAATTGACATTCTTTAGTACCCACTCTGAGTATATTCCACGCAGAAATTCCTTCCAACATGGGTCGACTTGTGTGGTATACAAGGTGTTAATAACTTCTCTTTTTTCGTATATGAGAGGAAGTATATGGTCTGCTAAAAAGCTGATAGGATCTCCATCATTGCTAGGGCAGTACTTATTAAAGACGTTAAAAATGTGCTGATTGGTCTCTTCGTGAATGTATTCGATAATATCTTCAAAGTTGTTAAAATGCTTTTGATAAATCGCTTGTCGTGAAATACCAGCTTCAGCTGCGATTTCAGTCATGGTAAAAGAAGAGCGCAGAGGGTTCTTCTTAGCAAGTGTGATGAGTGAATTAATAATTAAGTCACGAGTATTCTTTGGCATGATTTCACCTTTCTATTTATAATTATTTACAGTTGTTTTTGAATGAAGAAAAATCAGAATGTTCAAGTTAATATAAACAATCAATGAAATTAAATTTTCTGAATCTTTTAGGTAGCTCTATTGTATCACAAATAATTTATAAAATATAGCTCAATCAGTGAAAATGCGTTTTCTGAAAAGTATACAATTGCTAAGCATTCAAAATCAATGGAAGCTTATTCGGTTTGAATCAATTAGAATACTTTTCTACTTTGCATATCGTGAATAGCTGTAATTTGAAGAATAAAACGATTAATATTCATACCGGTATAAGAATAGTCAAGTAGCTAAATAGTGTACAGTTGATTCTTAGAAAGGAAATAGTCCAGAACAATGGTTCTGGACTATTTTTTTATCTTGAAAAATATGGAAGACTTTTCAATCGTTCGAGTAGGGGACGACTAATGAAACTAATGGCAATAATCTTACCAAGATCAGGGAGGATAAAGGGAAGGACACCGACAGCTAGTGCCTTATCGAATGGCATCCCGGCAAGGAAGTGGAGGCTGAGAATACCTCCTACAAAGACGAGGGAGTCACCCAAGAGGTTGGCTAGGAAAATGCGAATGTAGCCACTATTTTGATGGATGAGATAAGATGTAAGTCCAGCATAGACAAGGTCGAACCAAAGATAGCCTGCACTTGGGCCGACTAAAACGTGAAATCCAGCTCCTCCCCCTGCAAAAACAGGTAAACCAATGGCACCCAGCAAGAGATAGAGAGCTACAGATAGAACAGCTTCTCTGGGTCTAAAAACAGTAGCAATCAGACCGATCGCAAAGTTTTGCAGAGTGAAGGGGACAGGACCGATAGGGAGACTGATTTGTGCCAATACGGCGATGAGAGCAGCACCGATAGCAGGGATAGCATAGATATGAGCTTTTTTCAAAACTGTTAACCTCTTTTCAAAATTATAGTAACTATTATACTAATTCAGAAGAAAAAGTCAACCTATTTTTTATAACAAGGTAACAATTTTGTATCAGCCGATTTTGCAAGTAAAAAGAGACCACATGTGGTCTCTTTCGGCAATTAGCGCATGGTCACAAATTCTTCTGAGGCAGTTGGGTGGATAGCTACTGTAGCATCAAAGTCCGCCTTGGTTGCTCCCATCTTAATGGCAACAGCGAATCCTTGAATCATCTCATCCACTCCGTAACCAAGTCCGTGAAGTCCAACAACTTTTTCATCAGCACCTGCGGTGATGAGTTTGAAGCGAGACTCTTGACGATGGTTTGTAACGGCTGAGTACATAGATGCAAAGCTTGACTTGTAGACTTTGATGTTATCTTGGCCGTATTCTTTGATAGCTTGATCCTCAGTTAAACCAACGGTTCCGATTGCTGGGTGGGAGAAGACAACAGTAGGGATAGTCGTGTAGTCCATCTTAGCATTTGTTTTCCCGTTGAAGATGCGTTCAGATAGGGTGCGTCCTGCCTTGATGGCTACTGGGGTCAGTTCCTTCTCACCAGTAACGTCTCCAAGGGCGTAGATGCCATCTACAACTGTATTTTGATACTCATCCACTTGGATAAATCCACGTTGGTTGAGTGTGACGCCAGCCTTTTCTAACTCCAGACCGTCTACATTTGGACGGCGACCGGTAGCCCAGATAACTTGGCTTGCAGTGTGACTAGAACCGTCTTCAAAATGAATGGTAATACCTTGCTCCGTTTCTTCGAGCTTGACGGGTACCTTATGTGTGTGCAAAGGTAGCCCTGTTTTTTCCATTTCATTGACAAGTCCTTCAACGATGTAGCTGTCAAAACCACGCAAGGGACGATCGCGACGGACAAACAAATCCGTTTTTACTCCTAGCGCGTGGAGAACACCTGCTAATTCAACGGCGATATAACCAGCTCCAAGAATCGCAACGGATTCAGGAAGTTGCTCCCAAGCAAAGACATCGTCTGAGCTACCACCAAGTTCAGCTCCAGGGATAGTTGGAATGCTTGGACGAGCGCCAGTCGCAATCACGATATGTTTGGCACGAATCAATTCACCATTAACGCTGACCGTATGAGCATCAACGAAATGAGCACGACCTTCAATCAAATCAACACCGTTGCGCTTGAAACTTCCATCATAAGATGAGCGAGCACGGTCGATGTAGGCTTCACGGTTTTGACGAAGTTTTGCGAAATCAAATTGAACATCTGAACTTGTAAAACCGTAGTCAGGGCCGTAGTGGTGGAAGCTTTCAGCGATTTGCGCTCCATACCACATGATTTTCTTAGGAACACAGCCAACATTGACGCAGGTTCCACCTAATTTTTTTTCCTCGATAACAGCTGCTTTAGCACCGTGTTCACCAGCTCGGTTCATAGTGGCAATGCCGCCGCTTCCTCCACCGATGGCGATGATATCATATTCTCTCATAGAAAACTCCTTAAAGCTTTGATAGTCATATTCTATCGTTTTTATTTTTTGAATGCAAAAATCTGCTACGATAAAAAAAATTATAAAAACGCTTGCCAAATTCAAAAAGATATTGTATTATATATCTAGCACAATAATCCAATAAACGAATACCGAACGAAATAATGATCCTGAATTGTCATTGTTTCTATCTGAACTGTCATTGTTTGGGTTTGGTATTTCTGATATAATGGTTTTTGTAAGGCAAAAGAATAAAGGAGCTTAAAAATGAAAAGAAATAAGAAGGCAAAAAAATGGCAATTATACACAGCGATTGGTGTTGCCAGTGCTATTGTTATCGGTGCTGCGGGGATTTTGATTTTTAGACAACCTTCCCAGTCAGCAGTCAAGGAGGAAACCTCTCATATCGTTACTGCTAAGGAAGGTTCTGTTGCTTCATCGGTTCTCTTGTCAGGTACGGTTACAGCAAAAAATGAACAATACGTTTATTTTGATGCTAGTAAGGGAGATTTAGATGAAATTCTCGTTTCGGTTGGAGACAAGGTCGAAGAAGGGCAAGCTTGGTCAAATACAGCAGTGCCGATGCCCAAGCTGCCTATGATGCAGCCAGTCGAGCAGTTGCAAAGGCCGACCGTCATATCAATGAGTTGAACAAGGCTCGTGAAAATGCAAACTCTGCACCAGTTTCACCACAAGTTCCAACTGAAGCTGGACTTCCAGAGCAAGCGCCTGCCGAAACTTCTTCCGTATCCTCTATTGATTCTCAAATCAGTGATGCCAAAGATAACCGTGCAGATGCTGTGGCTCAGCTCAACAAGGCTCAAGCTCAGCTAGATGCTGCAACTGTCCTCAGTACACTAGAAGGGACTGTAGTTGAAGTCAATCGTAATGTTTCCAAATCGCCAACAGGTAATAGCCAAGTGGTAGTACATGTCGTAAGTAATGAAAACTTACAGGTCAAAGGGGAACTGTCTGAATACAACCTTGCTAATCTTTCTGTTGGGCAAGAAGTTACCTTTACTTCGAAGGTTTATCAAGATAAGAGCTGGACAGGTAAAATCAGCTATATTTCTGATTATCCTAAAAACAACGGAGAAGCAGCAAATGGAGCTCTTGGAGGGAATACTGGATCTAAGTACCCTTATACTGTTGATGTGACTAGCGATATCGGTGAGTTGAAACAAGGCTTCTCAGTCAGTGTTGAAGTCAAAAACAAAAGTAAAGCCATCCTTGTTCCTTTGACAAGTGTTGTTACCGAAAATGACAAAAACTATGTCTGGCTCGTTGACGACCAGAAAAAAGCGAAGAAGGTAGAAGTTACTTTGGGGAATGCGGACGCAGACAACCAAGAAATTACTTCAGGTTTGACAGACGGTGCCAAGGTCATCAGTAATCCAACATCTTCCTTGGAAGAAGGAAAAGAGGTGAAGGCTGATGAAGAAATTAATTAGTCTAAAAAATATCTGCAGGAGTTATCGAAATGGTGACCAAGAACTGCAGGTCCTAAAAAATATTAACTTAGAAGTTCAAGAAGGTGAGTTTGTCGCCATTATGGGACCGTCCGGTTCTGGTAAATCTACTTTGATGAATACCATTGGAATGCTGGATACACCAACCAGTGGAGAGTACTATCTTGAAGGTCAAGAAGTTGCAGGTCTTGGAGAGAAACAACTGGCCAAGGTCCGCAACCAGCAAATCGGCTTTGTCTTTCAGCAGTTCTTTCTCTTGTCCAAACTCAATGCGCTTCAAAATGTCGAATTGCCCTTGATTTACGCTGGTGTTTCGGCTTCAAAACGACGGAAATTGGCTGAGGAATTTCTGGAAAAGGTTGAGCTAACGGAGCGCAGTCATCATTTGCCTTCCGAGTTATCAGGTGGTCAAAAGCAACGTGTAGCGATTGCTCGTGCCTTGGTAAACAATCCATCTATCATCCTAGCTGACGAACCGACAGGAGCCTTGGATACCAAGACAGGAAATCAAATCATGCAACTGTTGCTGGAGTTAAACAAGGAAGGGAAAACCATTATCATGGTCACGCATGAACCTGAGATTGCTGCCTATGCCAAACGCCAGATTGTCATTCGCGATGGTGTTATCTCATCAGACAGCGCCCCAGTAGAAAAGGAGGAAAACTAAGATGCAGAATCTGAAATTTGCCTTTTCATCTATCATGGCTCATAAGATGCGTTCCTTCCTCACCATGATCGGGATTATCATCGGAGTTTCGTCTGTCGTCGTCATCATGGCTCTGGGAGATTCCATGTCTCGTCAGGTCAATAAAAACATGACCAAATCACAAAAGGATATTCATGTCTTTTTCTCTCCTATCAAGAGCAAGGATGGCTCCTTTACTCAGCGCCAGTCAGCTTTGACGGTCAGTGGGAAAGAAGAGGATGTTCATGTTGAACCACCAAAACCACTCGAATCTTGGGTCAAGGAGGCTGCCAAACTCAAAGGAGTAGACAGTTACTATGTCACTAACTCGACTAACGTCACCCTGTCTTATAAGGATAAGAAGGTTGAACGGGCGACTTTGACTGGTGGAAATAGCACCTACATGAACGCAGTTGAAAATGAGATCGTTGCTGGTAGAAGTCTAAGACCGCAAGACTACAAGGAATTTGCCAGTGTGATTTTGTTGGATGAAGAACTAGCCAAGAGTTTGTTTGATAGTCCAGAAGCTGCGGTTAATCAAGTCATCTCTGTCAATGAATTTAGTTACCGTGTGATTGGCGTTTATACAAGTAATGAAGCTAAAACTGCTAAAGCTTTTGGGATTGGTGGTCTTCCAATTACGACCAATATCTCTCTCGCAGCTAATTTTAATACTGATGAAATCTCGAACATCGTCTTTCGTGTCAATGATACTAGTCTAACGCAGACCTTGGGTCCAGAGTTGGCTCGAAAACTGACTGAGATTGCAGGTCTTCAACAAGGGGAGTACCAAGTTGCGGATGCAACTGCCGCCTTCCAAGAGGTACAACAACTATTTGGATTTATGACCACTGTTATCAGTGCCATTGCAGGGATTTCACTCTTTGTTGGTGGTACAGGTGTTATGAATATCATGCTGGTTTCGGTGACAGAACGCACGCGTGAGATTGGTCTGCGGAAGGCTCTCGGAGCTACACGAGCTAATATCTTAGTTCAGTTTTTGATTGAGTCCATGATCTTGACCTTGCTAGGTGGTATCATTGGCCTAGTTAGTGCAGCAGGCTTGACAATGTTAGCGGGTATCCTATTGCAAAATATGATTGCAGGTATCGAAGTTGGGGTGTCCCTCCCAATTGCTCTCTTTAGCTTGGCTGTGTCAGCTAGCGTTGGTATGATCTTCGGAGTCCTGCCAGCCAATAAAGCCTCTAAGCTTGATCCAATCGAAGCCCTTCGTTATGAATAAGATATAGAGCAGAAAAAACAAGATGGACATTTGTTTGTCTTGTTTTTGTATGGATTTTCCTATCGGAAATCACTAAAAATATGATATAATGAAGTGTTAGAAAAACAGGTTTCATTAGCCTGGAAAGGAAAAATTATGTCTGAAAAGAATTTTTATATTACAACACCGATTTACTATCCATCTGGTAAACTTCATATCGGTTCTGCCTACACAACTATCGCATGTGATGTCCTAGCACGTTACAAACGCCTGATGGGCTACGATGTCTTTTATCTAACAGGTCTTGACGAGCATGGTCAAAAATCCAGCAAAAAGCAGAAGAAGCTGGTATTACACCACAAGCTTATGTTGATGGGATGGCAGTTGGCGTCAAAGAACTCTGGCAATTACTAGATATCTCATACGATAAATTCATCCGTACGACGGATGACTACCATGAAAAAGTAGTGGCGCAAGTTTTTGAACGCTTGCTTGCTCAAGATGACATCTACCTAGGTGAATATTCTGGTTGGTATTCAGTCTCAGATGAGGAATTCTTTACAGAAAGCCAGCTTGCAGAAGTTTTCCGTGATGAAGCTGGAAATGTAACGGGTGGTATTGCCCCATCAGGTCATGAGGTTGAATGGGTTTCTGAAGAGTCTTACTTCCTTCGCCTCAGCAAATACCAAGACCGTTTGGTAGATTTTTTCAAATCTCATCCTGACTTCATCACTCCAGATGGCCGTCTCAATGAAATGCTACGTAACTTCATCGAGCCAGGTTTGGAAGATTTGGCAGTGTCTCGTACAACCTTTACATGGGGAGTACCAGTCCCATCAAATCCAAAACACGTTGTCTACGTTTGGATCGATGCCCTTCTTAACTATGCGACAGCTCTTGGTTACGGTCAAGATGAGCATGGTAACTTTGACAAGTTCTGGAACGGAACAGTCTTCCAAATGGTCGGAAAAGACATCCTTCGTTTCCACTCCATCTACTGGCCAATCCTTCTTATGATGTTGGATGTTAAATTACCTGACCGCTTGATTGCCCATGGTTGGTTTGTCATGAAAGACGGTAAGATGTCTAAGTCTAAAGGGAATGTCGTTTATCCTGAAATGTTAGTAGAGCGCTATGGACTGGATCCACTTCGTTACTACCTCATGCGTAGCCTTCCAGTTGGTTCAGATGGAACCTTCACTCCCGAGGACTATGTAGGCCGTATCAACTATGAATTGGCAAATGACTTAGGAAACCTCCTTAACCGTACGGTTTCCATGATCAACAAGTATTTCAATGGACAAATCCCTGCCTATGTAGAGGGTGTAACAGAGTTTGATAATGCTCTTGCTCAAGTAGCAGAGCAATCTATCTCTGACTACCATACACACATGGAAGCAGTTGACTACCCACGTGCACTTGAAGCAGTCTGGACCCTAATCTCACGTACTAATAAATACATCGATGAGACAGCTCCATGGGTACTGGCTAAGGACGAAGCGCACCGTGACCAATTGGCAAGTGTGATGAGCCACTTGGCGGCTAGCCTTCGTGTCGTCGCTCACTTGATTGAGCCATTTATGATGGAAACCAGTCGTGCAGTCTTGACACAACTTGGTCTAGCAGAAGTTTCTAGCCTTGAAAACTTGAGCCTGGCTGATTTCCCTGCAGATGTAACAGTAGTTGCTAAAGGAACACCAATCTTCCCACGTCTCGATATGGAAGAAGAAATCGCCTATATCAAGGAACAAATGGAAGGCAACAAGCCAGCCGTCGAAAAAGAATGGAATCCAGATGAAGTCGAACTCAAACTAAACAAGGAAGAAATCAAGTTTGAAGACTTCGATAAGGTTGAAATTCGTGTCGCAGAAGTCAAAGAAGTTTCTAAAGTAGAAGGTTCTGATAAGTTGCTTCAATTCCGCTTGGATGCTGGTGATGGTGAAGACCGTCAAATCCTCTCAGGAATTGCCAAATACTATCCGAACGAACAAGAATTGGTAGGCAAGAAGGTACAAATCGTTGCCAACCTCAAACCACGCAAGATGATGAAAAAATATGTCAGCCAAGGGATGATTCTCTCAGCTGAACATGATGGTAAATTAACCCTTCTCACAGTTGATCCAGCTGTACCAAACGGAAGTGTGATTGGCTAATAGCAAAAAACCAACGTTAGACACGTTGGTTTTTCTTGTTGTTTGCGAGATTTTCTAAGAAGTGGTCCATTTCCTTTTGCGACCGGAGGACAATTACTTTCTCTGGATAGGTTTCTTGAACCCGTTGATAGCGTTCTTTAGCATTTTTTGTCCGCCCATCCCAGAGAATCCATCGGATAAATTCCAAGTCAAAGCGTTCAGGGCAACCTGCAGCCATGCTTTTTCGAACTTGACCTCTGTATTTGAGATAACGCTTAAAGGCCCTCAGTAAACAAGTCCAGGGTGAAAAATTGAGGAAGATGATTTGGTCAGCTTTTAACATTCTTTCCTCGTAATAGCACCAAGAGTAGTTGCCATCGATGACCCAGTCTGAGTGATTAGTGAGGAAGTTTTTCATCTCGGCTTTCATCCAATCACGATCACTGTCTTGCCAGCCTGGTTGAAATTGGAGGGTGTCCATATGCAGTTTGGGAATTGAGTAGAACTGGGATAACTTTTGTGCCAGAGTTGATTTCCCAGCTCCAGAATAGCCGATGATTGCGATTTTCATTTTCTACCTTTTCGTAATGGAGGACAAAAAAACAGCCTCTGTGGACTGTTTCTTATTTAGCAAGTTTAGCTGAAAGACGAGCTTTATCGCGGCTTGCTTTGTTTTTATGAATCAAACCTTTAGTTTCTGCTTTGTCGATAGCTGAGCTAGCAGCACGGAAAAGTTCTTCAGAAGGGTTTGCTTCGAAAGCTTTGATAGCAGTACGCATAGCTGATTTTTGAGCTGAGTTTTTTTCGTTTTGTTTAACGTTCAATTCAGCGCGTTTGATAGCTGATTTAATGTTTGCCAATGTTCTTACCTCCATATTTACTAACTATACTATTATATCTGAAAACTTATGTTTTGACAAGGGGAAATTATTTTTTTAGGTAAATTTCATCGATTTCATGGTTTTTAGTCTTGTGGAGAATAACCTCGGCACGATTCCTTGTTGGTTCAATATAGTTTTGTAGATTTGTAAGGTTGATATCACTCCATACTTGGTGGGCAAAAGACTCTACTTCCCCTATTGGCATTTGCGTAAAGCGGTGGTAGTAGCTGTCTGGATCGTTTTGGGCAAAGCTGAGAAGTTTCAAAAAGCGGTCTAAATACCAGCTTTCAATGTCCTCGACAGCGGCGTCTACGTAGATGGAAAAATCAAAGAAGTCGGTGATGTAAAGACGCTCATTTTGAGGATTCTGAAAGACATTGATTCCTTCAACAATCACAAAATCTGCAGCCTTAACACATTGTTTCTCACCAGGAACAATATCATAAACCTCATGAGAATAGACAGGAATATCAACGTCTTGGCCATTTTTTAGGCGGTCAAGAAAATTCAGTAAGGCCTCCATGTTATAACTCTCTGGAAAACCTTTGCGATTTAAGATCCCTTGGTCAATTAACGTTTGATTGGGATAGAGAAAACCATCAGTCGTCACTAACTCCACAGTGGCGTCAGTCACTGTACGAGACAGAAGGATTTGAAGAAGTCGGCTAGTTGTTGATTTGCCAACGGCAACACTTCCTGAAACTCCGATGATGAAGGGCTGAGATTTACTCTCTCTTTGGAGAAATTCCCTTAGAGAAGGCTAAATCCTCTTTGGTGCGTTTGTAAATTTGGATGAGATGAGCTAATGGTAAATAAATATCTGTCACATCTTGTAGGCTGATTTGGTCGTTAAAACTCTTGATTGAGTCTAGTTCTTCTTCCGTCAAGGGAGGAGTTGACTTGCGGTGCAAGGACTGCCAGGTTTCACGGCTGATTTTTTCAAAATGTAAAAATTCGTTGGTCATATTCTTTCCTCGTTCGATATCTTAGTATATCATATTTTTCATCTAAAAAGAGAATGAAATTCGATATCTCTCATTCTGATTTTTGAAAGTTGCTATAAGTTGCTCTAAAAGGTAAAAATAGAGGAAATAATACTGAAATTCTTTAATTATTATTATAACAGATTTAGTTTGTTTGTTGAATTTTAGCTTTGTAAACGATTTTATATTTCCTTAAATTATGGTAAAATAGTTTTATGAGTAAAATGTATTATGCAGAAAATCCTGATGCAGCTCACGATATTCATGACTTGAGAGTAGAGTTGCTGGGACATAAAATGACCTTTTTAACGGACGCAGGTGTCTTTAGTAAAAAGATGATTGACTTTGGTAGTCAGCTTTTACTAAAGTGCCTCGAGGTTGAAAAAGGCGAGCGAGTGCTAGATGTCGGCTGTGGATATGGTCCCCTTGGCATTACTTTGGTCAAGGCTTATGGAGTTCAAGCAACCATGGTTGATATCAATAATCGTGCTCTGGACTTAGCGCGAAAAAATGCTGAGAGAAACCAAGTTTCAGCAACTATTTTCCAATCCAACATCTATGAGCAAGTTGAAGGGAAATTTGACCATGTCATCTCCAATCCTCCGATTCGTGCGGGCAAGCAAGTTGTTCATGAGATTATCGAAAAGAGCATGGATTTTCTGGAAGACGATGGCGACTTAACAATCGTTATTCAGAAAAAACAGGGTGCACATAGTGCCAAAAGCAAGATGGAAGACGTTTTTGGAAATTGTGAAATCATAAAGAAGGACAAGGGGTATTATATCCTTAGGAGTGTGAAATCATGAGAGCAGTTGATTTAATCCAAAAGAAACGAGATGGTCAAGAACTGTCTTCAAGTGAAATTAAGTGGCTAGTAGAAGGCTATGTGGCTGGAACAGTCCCAGACTATCAAATGTCTGCCTTTGCTATGGCGGTTTATTTCAAAGGAATGACCACACGTGAGATTTCTGACCTGACGATGAACATGGTAATGACGGGGCAAGAGTTTGATTTGTCAGCCATAGAGGGCATCAAAGTAGATAAGCACTCAACAGGTGGTGTTGGTGATAAGGTGACCTTGATTTTAGCTCCTTTAGTAGCCAGTTTTGGTGTTCCAGTAGCCAAGATGAGTGGTCGTGGACTAGGACACACTGGTGGAACCTTAGATAAGTTAGAAGCAATCAAGGGCTACCAAGTGGAACGTAGTCAAGAGGATTTCATCAAACAGGTTCAAGATATTGGTGTATCTGTCATTGGTCAGTCTGACCAGCTGGTTAAAGCAGACAAACTTCTCTATGCTCTTCGTGATGTGACAGCGACAGTCGACACTATTCCTTTGATTGCTAGCTCTGTCATGAGTAAGAAAATCGCTGCTGGGGCAGATGCCATTTTGCTAGATGTGACCGTCGGTGAGGGTGCCTTTATGAAGACTGTTGAGGAGGCGCGCGAATTGGCTCAAACCATGGTTGATCTTGGAAAGGCTGTTGGAAGAAAGACAGTAGCAGTTATTACCGATATGAGTCAACCCTTGGGTCGAGCTATTGGTAATCGTCTCGAAATTCTAGAAGCAATCGAAATTCTTCAAGGAAAAGGTCGAGAAGATATCAGTCACTTTATCTGTGAACTAGCTCAGATCATGCTTAGTTTAGCAGATGTTGAGAAAACGATCGAGGAAATCCGTCGACACCTGGAAAATGGACAAGCCCTTGCCAAATTTGAAGAAATGGTGGCGGCTCAAGGCGGTGATCTAGAAGATCTCTACCGCCCAGTAAATGTTGCCCATGTAGTGGATATCCCAGCTCAAGAGTCAGGTGTCATTTCAGCCCTTCCAGCTATGGATTTTGGCCTATATGCCATGAGATTAGGAGCTGGTCGCGCAGTCAAGACTGATGCTTTAGACTATGAAACTGGAATCGTTTTTGAAAAGAAAGTTGGTGACTCAGTTCAAAAAGGAGAAATTGTTGCAAAAGTTTATACAAATGGAAAAATTTCTTCTGAACTAGTTACAGAATTTCAAAAATATGTTAAAATAAATGATGGAGTGCAAAGTTTACGAGAAATTATAGAAATTATCTCATAAAACTAAGGAGAATCCGAATATGAAATTAAATAAATACATTGATCATACGCTTTTAAAACAAGATGCAAGTCAAGAACAAATTGATCGTTTGCTATCTGAAGCGCGTGAGTATGATTTCGCCAGTGTCTGTGTTAACCCGACTTGGGTTGCTTATTCAAAGGCGGGGCTTGAAGGTTCAGATGTAAAGGTTTGTACAGTAGTTGGTTTTCCTTTGGGAGCAACAACTTCAGCTGTCAAAGCTTTTGAAACAAAAGAAGCTGTTCAAAACGGTGCAGATGAGATTGATATGGTTATCAATGTCGGTGCCCTCAAATCAGGAAATCGTGATTTAGTTGAATCAGACATTCGTGCTGTCGTAGAAGCAAGTGGCGACAAGCTAGTGAAGGTTATTATTGAAGCTTGCTTATTGACTGACGAAGAAAAGGTTATGGCCTGTCAATTATCCCAGAAAGCAGGAGCTGACTTTGTCAAAACATCAACTGGATTTTCAACTGCTGGTGCCACTATTGAGGATGTTCGGTTGATGCGTAAAACAGTCGGGCCAGATATGGGTGTTAAGGCGGCTGGTGGAGCTCGTTCATATGCGGATGCCGTTGCTTTTGTGGAAGCAGGTGCTACCCGTATTGGAACATCCGCTGGTGTAGCAATCTTAAAAGGAGAATTGGCTGATGGCGACTACTGAGTTAATTGAACTAGCAATTGAAACCAGCAAGAATGCCTATGTTCCCTATTCTCACTTTCCAATCGGAGCTGTCTTAGTTGCCAAGGACGGTAGCATTTATACGGGTGTCAATATCGAGAATGCTAGTTATCCCTTGACTAACTGTGGGGAGCGTACAGCTATCTTTAAAGCAGTCTCTGAGGGACAACGGGAGTTTTCAGAATTGATTGTCTACGGTCAGACTGAGAAACCTATCTCACCATGTGGAGCTTGTCGCCAAGTCATGGTTGAGTTTTTTGAACAAGATCTAAAGGTGACGCTTGTCGCCAAAGATAAAACGACGGTCGAGATGACGGTCGGGGAGTTACTTCCATACTCATTTACAGACTTGAACTAGTCTGTGCTGCTCACTGAGTGGCAAGGGTCCTTGTGACCAAACAATCCATACTTGCAACATCGTTGCGTATCTTATTTAGGAGGTTCAGTAATGAACAAGAAACAATGGCTAGGCCTTGGTCTAGTTGCAGTAGCAGCATTTGGACTTGCTGCATGTGGTAATCGCTCTTCTCGTAACGCAGATTCATCTTCAACTGTGAAGACAAAAGCTGCAATCGTAACGGACACTGGTGGTGTTGATGATAAATCATTCAACCAATCAGCTTGGGAAGGTCTTCAAGCTTGGGGTAAAGAGCACAACCTTTCTAAAGATAAAGGTTACACTTACTTCCAATCAACAAGTGAAGCAGACTATGCTAACAACTTGCAACAAGCAGCTGGAAGCTACAACTTGATCTTCGGTGTTGGTTTTGCCCTTCACAATGCAGTTGAAGAAGCAGCAAAAGAGCACACAGACTTGAACTATGTTTTGATCGATGACGTAATCAAAGATCAAAAGAACGTTGCAAGTGTTACTTTCGCGGATAACGAAGCAGCTTACCTTGCAGGTGTTGCAGCTGCTAAAACAACTAAGACAAAACAAATCGGTTTTGTAGGTGGTATGGAATCTGAAGTTATCTCACGTTTTGAAGCTGGTTTCAAAGCAGGTGTTGCATCAGTTGACTCATCTATCAAAGTACAAGTAGACTACGCTGGTTCATTCGGTGACGCTGCTAAAGGTAAAACAATCGCTGCTGCACAATACGCTGCAGGTGCTGACGTTGTATACCAAGTAGCAGGTGGTACTGGAGCAGGTGTCTTCTCTGAAGCGAAATCACTCAACGAAAGCCGTCCAGAAAATGAAAAAGTTTGGGTTATCGGTGTTGACCGTGACCAAGTGGAAGAAGGTAAATACACTTCTAAAGACGGTAAAGAATCTAACTTTGTCCTTGCTTCTACTTTGAAACAAGTTGGTACAACTGTAAAAGATATTGCTAACAAAACTGAAAAAGGTGAATTCCCTGGTGGACAAGTGATCGTCTACTCATTGAAAGATAAAGGGGTTGACTTGGCAATAACAAACCTTTCAGAAGAAGGTAAAAAAGCTGTTGAAGATGCAAAAGCTAAAATTCTTGACGGAAGCATTAAAGTTCCTGAAAAATAATGGATAAAAGTCATTTCTTAGGAAGCGGCCATCGGTCGCTTCTTTAAGAATTGAGACAATTTTTGTCTCAATAGAGCTTGTTAATGTGATTAGCAGGTTTTATTGAAATAAAATAAACCTCTGAAAGGAAGAGCATATGGCACACGAAAATGTCATTGAGATGCGGGATATTACCAAGGTGTTTGGTGAATTTGTAGCAAACGACAAAATCAACTTGCAACTGCGAAAAGGTGAAATCCATGCACTTTTAGGAGAAAATGGAGCGGGTAAATCCACTCTAATGAATATGCTGGCGGGACTTCTTGAGCCAACTAGTGGTGAGATTGAGGTGAATGGTCAGGTTGTAAAACTAGACTCGCCATCTAAAGCTGCTAGTTTGGGAATCGGAATGGTTCACCAACACTTTATGTTGGTTGAAGCTTTTACAGTAGCTGAAAATATCATTTTAGGGAGTGAAATCACTAAGAATGGTGTGCTAGATATAGCTGGTGCTACTAAAGAAATCAAGGCTCTTTCTGAACGTTATGGTTTGGCAGTGGATCCTGCTGCTAAGGTGGCGGATATTTCCGTTGGTGCCCAACAACGTGTAGAAATCTTGAAAACACTCTATCGTGGTGCTGATATCCTTATCTTTGACGAACCTACAGCGGTATTAACTCCTTCGGAGATTGATGAGTTGATGGCCATTATGAAAAACCTTGTTAAAGAAGGTAAATCCATCATCTTGATTACCCACAAGTTGGATGAAATCCGTGCAGTCTCTGATCGTGTTACGGTTATCCGTCGAGGAAAATCTATTGAGACTGTTGAAATTGCAGGAGCGACCAATGCAGATTTGGCTGAAATGATGGTTGGACGTTCCGTATCCTTTAAGACAGCCAAACAAGCAGCCCAGCCGAAAGATGTGGTCTTGTCTATCAAAGACCTAGTTGTCAATGAAAACCGTGGCGTACCAGCTGTGAAGAACCTTTCTTTGGATGTTCGTGCTGGTGAAATTGTTGGTATTGCGGGTATTGACGGAAATGGTCAGTCAGAACTGATTCAAGCTATCACAGGTCTTCGGAAAGTTGAGTCTGGTAGCATTGATTTGAAAGGCAAGTCAGTTGTCGGTATGCATCCTCGACAAATTACTGAGATGAGTGTGGGGCACGTTCCAGAAGACCGTCATCGTGATGGTTTGATTTTGGATATGATGATTTCGGAAAACATTGCTCTTCAAACCTATTACAAAGAACCGCTCAGTAAAAATGGTATCTTGAACTATGCCAATATTACTTCTCATGCTAAGAAATTGATGGAAGAATTTGACGTTCGTGCTGCTAGTGAGTTTGTTCCAGCAGCAGCTCTCTCAGGGGGAAATCAACAAAGGCCATTATCGCCCGTGAGATTACCCGTGACCCAGATCTCCTCATTGTTAGCCAACCAACACGTGGTTTGGACGTTGGTGCCATTGAGTACATTCACAAACGCTTGATTGAAGCCCGTGATAATGGTAAGGCAGTCCTTGTTGTCAGCTTTGAATTGGATGAGATTTTGAATGTCTCTGACCGCATCGCTGTTATCCACGATGGGAAGATTCAAGGTGTTGTGACACCAGAAACAACCAATAAACAAGAACTTGGTGTCTTGATGGCTGGCGGAAGCTTGGGAAAGGAGAAGAGTGATGTCTAAAAAATTACAACAAATTTCGGTTCCCTTGATTTCTGTATTCTTAGGAATCCTGCTTGGAGCTATTGTCATGTGGATTTTCGGCTACGATGCTATTTGGGGTTATGAGGAATTATTCTACACAGCCTTTGGTAGTCTTCGTGGAGTAGGTGAAATTTTCCGTGCCATGGGGCCTCTAGTCTTGATTGGTCTTGGTTTTGCGGTTGCCAGTCGTGCAGGTTTCTTTAACGTCGGTTTGCCAGGTCAAGCTCTTGCAGGTTGGATCCTCAGTGGTTGGTTTGCTTTGTCAAATCCTGATATGCCGCGTCTCATCTTGATTCCATTAACAGTGATTATCGCTTTGATTGCAGGTGGAATTGTTGGTGCGATTCCAGGTATCCTCAGAGCCTATCTGGGTACGTCAGAAGTTATCGTGACTATCATGATGAACTACATTGTACTGTATGTGGGAAATGCCTTTATTCATGCCTTCCCTAAAGATATCATGCAAAGTACAGACTCAACGATTCGTGTCAGTGCAAATGCAACCTACCAGACGCAATGGTTGTCTGAGTTGACTGGAAATTCACGTATGAATATCGGGATTTTCTTTGCAATAATTGCTGTAGGAGTCATCTGGTTCTTGCTCAAGAAAACAACTCTCGGTTTTGAAATTCGTGCAGTTGGTCTTAACCCAAATGCTTCTGAATACGCAGGTATCTCTGCAAAACGTACAATCATTCTTTCGATGATTATCTCAGGAGCATTGGCAGGTTTAGGTGGAGCAGTCGAAGGTCTAGGAACTTTCCAAAACGTATATGTCCAAGGTTCTTCATTGGCTATCGGGTTTAATGGTATGGCAGTTAGTCTACTAGCTTCAAATTCACCAATTGGAATTCTATTTGCAGCCTTTCTATTTGGTGTTCTTCAAGTTGGCGCACCTGGTATGAATGCGGCGCAAGTGCCCTCAGAGCTCGTTAGTATCGTAACAGCATCAATTATCTTCTTTGTCAGCGTTCACTACCTAATCGAGCGCTTTGTCAAACCAAAAAAACAAGTAAAAGGAGGTAAGTAAGTATGTCTATTACAACAATGCTAACCCTCTTGGTATCATCCATGTTGATTTATTCAGCACCGCTTGTATTTACAAGTATCGGAGGCGTTTTCTCTGAACGTGCTGGTGTTGTCAATGTTGGTCTTGAAGGAATTATGGTTATGGGTGCTTTTTCTGGAGTAGTCTTTAACCTTGAATTTGCAGAACAACTTGGAGCAGTAACTCCATGGATCTCCTTATTAGTTGGGGGACTTGTTGGAGCAATCTTCTCCATCATTCACGCAGCAGCGACTGTTCACTTCCGTGCGGACCATGTTGTCAGTGGTACGGTATTGAACTTGATGGCGCCCGCTTTAGCAGTCTTTTTGGTCAAGGTTCTTTATAACAAAGGACAAACGGATAATCTAACCCAGACTTTTGGACGTTTTGATTTTCCAATTCTAGCTAATATCCCAATCATTGGAGATATCTTCTTCAAGTCAACAAGTTTACTTGGTTACCTTGCGATTGCCTTCTCATTCTTAGCATGGTTTATCCTTTTCAAAACACGCTTTGGTCTTCGACTTCGCTCGGTTGGTGAACACCCTCAAGCAGCGGACACCTTGGGAATCAACGTTTACAAGATGCGATATCTTGGAGTTATCATTTCAGGATTCCTTGGTGGAATTGGGGGAGCGATTTATGCTCAATCAATTTCTGTCAACTTCTCAGTGACAACTATTGTCGGTCCTGGATTTATCGCTCTTGCTGCGATGATCTTTGGTAAATGGAATCCAATCGGTGCTATGCTTTCAAGTCTCTTCTTTGGACTCTCTCAAAGTTTGGCCGTTATTGGATCTCAACTTCCTTTCTTGCAAGGAGTTCCTACGGTATACCTTCAAATCGCGCCTTATGTTTTGACAATTCTTGTCTTGGCAGCCTTCTTCGGAAAGCAGTTGCTCCTAAGGCAGATGGGATCAACTACATCAAATCAAAATAAGCATACAAAAAAACGTCAGTTTAAACTGGCGTTTTATTTGTTAGGATTTTGATGGGTTAGGTTCAATCCCCAAGGGACAAGATTTTCAGTTTTGTTTTTGATGCGTGTGATATTATCCTTGTGACGAATGATAATCAAGCTAGCAAGAGCTAAGATAATTACGATAAAAAGAAGGTCATAGCTACTTAAGATAAACCCCAATAGTGGGAAAATCAGAACTCCAATTACAGCAGCAATAGAAGCAACAACGCTAGATAGTGAAATCATACTACCTAGATAGAGGGTTCCAAAGAATACGATTGCTAGATAGAGACAAAAAACAGGCGCAAATCCGAAAATAACTCCAGCGCTTGTTGCGACAGCCTTGCCCCCTTTAAACCCTGCAAAGATAGGAAAGGTATGTCCTATTACGGCCAAAAGTCCAAAGACAAGAGGTGATACACCTTGTTGGTGGAAAAGAATAGGAAGTAGAGTGGCCAAGGTTCCTTTAAAGAAGTCAATCACAAAGGTTGCCATACCTGCCTTCTTACCTAAAATACGGAAAGTATTGGTCGTTCCAGTATTTCCAGAACCATGTTCACGCAGATTTGTTTGAAAAAAGATTTGTCCAATCCATAGACCAGACGGAATCGAACCTAGCAAATAAGCTAGAATTAATAATACAAATGTCATCATAGACCTATTATACCATGAAATGGTATAGAAAGTCAGAGAATATCCTGTGAAATTGTGACAGCTGAATGGGAAAAATTTTGCAAAATCCTTAGAAAACCTGTAAAATAGTAAAGATGAACAAATAGGAGGTTCCTTGTGTCAAAAAGGAAATCAATATTAATAACTACAATGATGACGCCATTCAGGTGCTAGAAGGGTTGGATGCAGTCCGTAAACGTCCGGGGATGTATATCGGATCGACTGACGGTGCTGGTCTCCATCACCTAGTCTGGGAAATTGTGGACAATGCAGTCGATGAAGCCTTGTCTGGATTTGGTGATCGCATTGATGTGACCATCAATAAGGACGGGAGTTTGACCGTTCAAGACCATGGTCGAGGAATGCCGACTGGGATGCATGCCATGGGAATTCCAACCGTTGAGGTTATCTTTACCATTCTCCACGCCGGAGGGAAATTCGGTCAAGGGGGTTATAAGACATCTGGTGGTCTCCACGGAGTGGGATCTTCAGTCGTTAATGCCCTATCAAGTTGGCTGGAAGTTGAAATCACCCGTGATGGAACGGTTTATAAACAACGATTTGAAAATGGTGGTAAACCCGTCACAACCTTGAAGAAAATTGGTACAGCACCCAAGTCTAAGACAGGTACCAAAGTCACTTTCATGCCTGACGCGACGATTTTCTCTACGACTGACTTCAAATACAATACCATTTCAGAACGACTCAATGAGTCAGCCTTTCTCTTGAAAAATGTGACCTTGTCTTTGACAGATAAGCGAACAGATGAAGCAATCGAATTCCATTATGAGAACGGGGTACAGGACTTTGTTTCTTATCTCAATGAAGACAAGGAAACCTTGACGCCAGTCCTATACTTTGAAGGCGAAGACAATGGTTTCCAAGTGGAAGTTGCCCTCCAGTATAATGATGGATTTTCAGATAACATTCTATCCTTTGTCAATAACGTACGTACTAAAGATGGTGGAACGCACGAGACAGGACTCAAGTCTGCTATCACTAAGGTCATGAATGACTATGCGCGTAAGACAGGTCTCCTCAAGGAAAAAGATAAAAACCTTGAAGGTTCAGACTATCGTGAGGGACTAGCGGCCGTTCTTTCTATCCTAGTTCCTGAAGAACACCTCCAGTTTGAAGGACAGACCAAGGACAAACTTGGAAGTCCACTAGCTCGCCCGATTGTGGATAGCATTGTTGCAGAAAAATTAACTTTCTTCCTCATGGAAAATGGAGAACTAGCTTCCAATCTTATCCGTAAGGCTATCAAGGCTCGTGACGCTCGTGAAGCAGCACGTAAGGCGCGTGATGAGAGTCGAAATGGTAAGAAAAATAAAAAAGATAAGGGCTTATTGTCTGGTAAATTAACACCAGCTCAGTCTAAAAACCCTGCCAAGAATGAACTCTATCTGGTCGAGGGGGACTCTGCCGGTGGTTCTGCCAAGCAAGGTCGTGACCGTAAGTTTCAGGCTATTTTGCCTCTTCGTGGTAAGGTTATCAATACAGCCAAGGCCAAGATGGCAGATATCCTCAAAAATGAAGAAATCAATACCATGATTTATACCATCGGAGCGGGTGTAGGGGCAGATTTCTCCCTTGAAGATGCCAACTATGACAAGATCATTATCATGACCGATGCCGATACCGATGGTGCCCATATCCAGACCTTGCTCTTAACGTTTTTCTACCGTTACATGCGTCCCCTAGTTGAGGCAGGCCATGTCTATATCGCCCTTCCGCCTCTTTACAAGATGTCCAAAGGGAAAGGTAAAAAAGAAGAAGTGGCCTACGCTTGGACGGATGGTGAGTTAGAAGAACTCCGCAAGCAGTTCGGCAAAGGCGCTACCCTCCAACGCTACAAAGGTCTAGGAGAGATGAATGCGGACCAGCTCTGGGAAACAACCATGAATCCAGAGACTCGAACTCTCATTCGTGTCACAATTGAAGACTTAGCACGCGCCGAACGCCGCGTCAATGTCCTCATGGGAGACAAGGTCGAACCACGTCGTAAATGGATTGAAGATAATGTTAAGTTTACGCTGGAAGAAGCGACAGTGTTTTAAGGAGTATGAATAATGGATAGTTCCGGACATTCGATTTTTGGTAGTTACTTGGGTTTGATTTTCTTAGTTTCTTTACCCTCGGCTATTCTTGCATTCTACATTAACAGTCGAAAAAAAAGTTTCCAGGGATTATATGCACCGATTGTATTTACTTTATTTATGATCTTGATGCTTTTATTCAATATGGATTCCTCAGAATCCAGTGCTTTGGTGGCGTCTGCTATCATGCTTTTTATTGGTTTTCCTTTGATAGCAGGAGCCTTAGTATACACACTGATTCGATTGTGTTACGTCTATCCGGAGAAACGGTGGAAGGCTTTTTTGATTTTCCTATCCTATGTTTTAGGTCCTCTATCTGTGGGTATTCTGGGATGGTATGTGGTAAATTTAGTTCAGATCCATCTGTTGACATTCTTGGTAATGATTTTGATGATTCTAGTTTCCTATCTTCCTCCTCTCTATCTCCATTACACCAAACGAAATCAGTAAGACACAGAATACTTTTTGGTTGGGTATAGTGATTAATTGCTTAGATTATGTCAGAGATGGCCAATGGTTTACGATTTATAATGAAAAATAATTTCAAACTGCTCTAAGCGATGAAGGAGTGAAATATGAGAACAGAATCCTAAATGCTTGGACTGATTTTTAAAAAAACAGCTGAAACTTTAAAAAGTTGATGCTGGCAAGAACTCAAGTATCTCCTCCTCAATAATCTGACGGATGACCTCACTCAGGCCAGTTTCTTTTAAGGGTGTGGATGTTCATGTTATTACGAAGGGTATAACCTTTACCAGACAGGGGAGTTATGAAGTTCAAGTAAAGGTGACGATCATCTTTTGTATGTAAATAATCGCTAAAACTATTGGAGGTGCGGTATTGATTACGTTATTAATGTTGCCTTTTTTCCTTGTTCTCCTAGCCATTTTTGGAATTATATATGATTTAACGACCAGTAAAGGTAGAAAAGAGTGTGCTCGCACAGTATCCTTGTTTATATTGAACATCCTCACTATTGGTATCTGTCTATTAGATCTACCAATGGAAAGTAAACCATACTCAGGAATAGGGTTTATCTTATTTTATGCACTTGTGTTCACCCCTTTGATGATTGTTTTTTCACTATATACTCTCTATAGAATTGGAAAACATTATAGGTATTTTAAGAGTAAGTTTGCTATAACACTCCTATTCAATGCTATTTTACTTTTCCTTCTTTCATTAGTAAATACTTTTGTATTATGGAGAAGCTTTCAAATATATCATAGAAACGATATGAATTTGTTTTATTTTATTTTAATCGTTTTGGGGATTTGTTCAACTATCCAATTGATAGTAGGCGAACTTGAGATGAAAAGAATACGAGGCATCCAAAAACAAGAGGAGCAAGACGGCAATGAAAAGTAATTCTATAAAAGATATGTGCAGACAACATAGAAGTGAAGCGCAAATGCTGAGATTAATTTTACAGGTAGCCGAAAATATACAAGTCGAGGCTGTCGCTATGTCTGGTTCACGGACAAATCCAAAAGCACCAAAAGATGAATTTCAGGATTACGACGTGGTTTATGTTGTGGATGACTTAGACACTCTAACAAGCAATCTTGCTTGGTTGGACCAGTTTGGCGCTCGTATCATTGAGCAGCATAATATCCTAGGAAACCGTCGTCTCTATCTCATGCTCTTTGAAGATGGCAACCGTATTGATTTGACTCTATGTCCTAAAGAGTATATCAAGGAGTGGGTAGAAAGCGAAGCGGATTTCACGGTGCTAGAGGACACTAAGGGCTTGTTTGCGCCATATTCTCCAAATCCTCAGCGTTACTGGACAAGTCCAGCTAGTCAGATAGATTTTGAAAAAGCCTGCAATGAATTTTGGTGGGTTTCTGCCTATGTGGTCAAAGGAATCTGTCGCAAGCAACTACTCTACGCTACTGACCATCTCTATGGGATTTGTCACCAAGAACTCCTGAAGGTCTTAGCCTGGCAGGTAGCAAGTGATAAGGGGACTGTCGATATTGGCAAGAACTACAAGTATCTCTTTAACTATTTACCTACTGAGAAAGAAAAGGAATTCTCAAATCTGCTTGATTTCTCCAGTTTAGACAAAATCACTCAGCCTTTATTTGCTACAATGAAACATTTCCACCAAGAAGCTCAATACCTTGCTAACAAGATGGGTCTTGACTATGATAAGGAAGTGGCAGAGAGGATGATTGAGTATGCTGAGGAGAGACTTTCAAATCACTAACTAAAAAAAATATATAATTTAAAAGATTAAACTACAGAAAGGATCGTTTGGTTATATATAGTAACTGAACACGAGACTAATTTCTGTAAATTATCCCTTATTCTATAAAAACCTACTCTACATTCTTTGAAAGGAGTTGAACATGCCCTAATGTGAAAAAGATAAATCTCTGTGAGCATCACTGCAAGAATTTCCCCATTTTCACTTTGTATTTTACGGGCTCTGTATCCTATATGAGTAACATTCAAAATATGTCCCTTGAGGACATCATGGGAGAGCGATTTGGTCGCTACTCCAAGTACATCATTCAAGACCGGGCTTTGCCAGACATTCGGGATGGGTTGAAGCCGGTTCAGCGTCGTATTCTTTATTCTATGAATAAGGATGGCAATACATTTGACAAGAGCTACCGTAAGTCTGCCAAGTCTGTCGGGAACATCATGGGGAATTTCCACCCACACGGTGACTCTTCTATCTATGATGCTATGGTCCGTATGTCTCAGGATTGGAAAAATCGTGAGATTCTAGTTGAAATGCACGGTAATAACGGTTCTATGGATGGGGATCCGCCTGCGGCTATGCGTTATACCGAGGCGCGTTTATCTGAGATTGCCGGTTATCTTCTTCAGGACATCGAGAAGAAGACAGTTCCCTTTGCTTGGAACTTTGACGATACCGAGAAAGAACCGACGGTATTGCCAGCAGCTTTTCCAAACCTCTTGGTCAATGGTTCGACTGGGATTTCGGCTGGTTATGCCACAGATATTCCACCACATAATTTGGCCGAAGTTATCGATGCGACAGTCTACATGATTGACCACCCAACAGCCAAGGTGGACAAGCTCATGGAATTCTTGCCTGGACCAGATTTCCCGACAGGAGGGATTATTCAGGGTCGTGATGAAATCAAGAAGGCCTATGAAACTGGGAAAGGGCGCGTGGTCGTTCGATCTAAGACGGAGATTGAAAAGCTAAAAGGTGGTAAGGAACAAATCGTTATCACTGAAATTCCTTATGAAATCAATAAGGCCAATCTGGTCAAGAAAATCGATGATGTTCGTGTTAATAACAAGGTGGCAGGGATCGCTGAGGTTCGTGATGAGTCTGACCGTGATGGTCTTCGTATTGCTATTGAACTCAAGAAAGATGCTAATACAGAGCTGGTTCTCAACTATCTATTCAAATATACTGACCTGCAAATCAATTACAACTTTAACATGGTGGCGATTGACAATTTCACACCTCGTCAGGTCGGGATTGTTCCAATCCTGTCTAGCTATATCGCCCACCGTCGCGAAGTCATCTTGGCGCGTTCCCGCTTTGACAAGGAAAAGGCTGAAAAACGTCTCCATATCGTTGAAGGTTTGATTCGCGTGATTTCGATTTTGGACGAAGTCATCGCCCTTATCCGTGCTTCTGAGAACAAGGCTGATGCTAAGGAGAACCTCAAGGTTAGCTATGATTTTACAGAAGAGCAGGCTGAGGCCATCGTTACCTTGCAACTGTACCGTTTGACCAACACCGATGTGGTTGTCTTGCAGGAGGAAGAAGCAGAACTTCGTGAGAAGATTGCCATGCTTGCGGCAATTATCGGTGATGAACGGACTATGTACAATCTCATGAAGAAAGAACTTCGTGAGGTCAAGAAGAAATTTGCGACTCCACGTTTAAGTTCTTTAGAAGACACTGCGAAAGTCATCGAGATTGATACAGCTAGTCTTATCGCCGAGGAAGATACTTATGTCAGCGTGACCAAGGCTGGTTACATCAAGCGTACTAGCCCACGTTCCTTTGCAGCTTCTACGCTGGAAGAAATTGGCAAGCGTGATGATGATCGTTTGATCTTTGTACAGTCTGCCAAGACAACGCAACACCTCTTGATGTTTACAACTCTTGGAAATGTCATCTATCGACCAATCCACGAGTTGGCAGATATTCGCTGGAAGGATATCGGAGAGCATCTGAGCCAGACCATTACAAACTTCGAAACTAACGAAGAAATCCTTTATGCTGAAGTCGTGGATCAGTTTGAGGATGCGACAACCTACTTTGCTGCAACTCGTCTTGGTCAAATCAAACGCGTAGAACGCAAAGAATTCTCTCCATGGAGAACCTACAAGTCGAAGTCTGTCAAGTATGCTAAGCTCAAAGACGAGACAGATCAGATTGTAGCAGTAGCTCCGATTAAACTAGATGATGTACTCTTGATTAGCCAAAACGGTTATGCCCTTCGTTTCAATATCGAAGAGGTTCCTGTTGTCGGTGCCAAGGCTGCAGGTGTTAAGGCTATGAACCTGAAAGAAGATGATGTCCTCCAATCCGCCTTTATCTGTAACACCTCATCCTTCTTCCTCTTGACCCAACGTGGTAGTTTAAAACGTGTTTCTATTGACGAAATTCCAGCAACCAGCCGTGCCAAACGAGGACTACAAGTCTTGCGTGAGTTAAAAAACAAACCGCATCGTGTCTTCTTAGCAGGAGCAGTTGCAGAGCAAGGTTTCGTTGGTGATCTCTTTAGTACAGAAGTGGAAGAGAACGACCAAACACTGCTTGTCCAATCTAACAAGGGAACAATCTATGAGAGTCGATTGCAAGATTTGAACCTATCAGAACGTACTAGCAATGGAAGCTTTATCTCAGACACCATTTCAGATGAAGAAGTTTTCGATGCTTACCTGAAAGAAGTCTTGAAAGAGGAAAAAGCAAATCTGTAAAGAAACAGTCCAAGTGACTGATTTCTTTTTGTTGAGAAAATTTTCAGAAAATTACAAATAATACTTGAAATTTTAGTAGAAAAGTGTAGAATAGAACACATAGTTTGAATAGTATAAAGGAGAAACACATGACAGTTGCAATTGATTGGGAAAATCTTGGCTTTGCTTATATGAAATTACCTTATCGTTATATCGCTCATTACAAAAATGGACATTGGGATCAAGGGGGATTAACAGAGGACTCGACTCTCCATATTTCTGAATCTTCTCCAAGTCTCCACTATGGACAGCAAGCATTTGAAGGTCTGAAAGCCTATCGTACCAAGGATGACAGTGTTCAACTGTTCCGTCCTGACGAAAATGCCAAGCGTCTGCAACGTACTTGTGACCGTCTTTTGATGCCACAAGTTCCGACAGAAATGTTTGTAGAAGCTTGTAAAGCAGTTGTGCGTGCAAATGAGGAATACGTACCACCATATGGAACAGGTGGAACCCTTTATCTTCGTCCACTTTTGATTGGTGTTGGGGATATTATTGGGGTTAAACCAGCAGAAGAGTATATTTTCACCATCTTTGCTATGCCGGTTGGTAACTATTTTAAAGGTGGTTTAGTCCCAACCAACTTCTTGATTCAGGATGAATACGACCGGGCAGCTCCAAATGGTACGGGTGCGGCCAAGGTAGGTGGAAACTATGCTGCTAGTCTCCTCCCAGGTAAAATGGCCAAGTCACGCCAATTTTCAGATGTTATCTACTTAGACCCATCTACACATACAAAGATTGAAGAAGTCGGATCAGCCAACTTCTTTGGAATTACAGCGAACAACGAATTTGTTACGCCATTAAGCCCATCTATCTTACCATCTATTACCAAGTACTCTTTGCTTTACTTGGCTGAACACCGCTTGGGCTTGACACCGATTGAAGGCGATGTCCCGATTGACAATTTGGATCGTTTTGTAGAGGCAGGTGCTTGTGGAACAGCAGCAGTTATCTCTCCAATTGGGGGCATCCAACATGATGATGAATTCCATGTTTTCTATAGTGAAACAGAAGTAGGTCCTGTAACACGTAAACTCTATGATGAATTGACCGGTATCCAATTCGGTGATGTGGAAGCACCAGAGGGATGGATTGTCAAAGTGGACTAAATGACATGAAATAAAGAAGAACTCCATACAGTTGTAAGGGCTGAAATGGAGTTTTTTCTTGCTAGTTTGCGCATTTTCTTGTACAATAGAAAAAGTGAAAAGAGGTAAAGTATGAGTAAAAAAGATAAGAAAATTGAAATTCAATTAACAGATGCAAAAGTGACCGTTGGAAAAGACAGTTATGAAGGTTACGTTTTGACGATTGGGAAAAAGGTTATTGGTGAAATTGCCGAATTAGATAACCAATTTGCCATCATAAAGAATGGAAATGTCGATAGTTTTTATAAAAAACTTGAAAAAGCTGTGGAAATTTTGATTGAAAAACTATAATTTGACAAAAATAGTACTTGTTTTATTGTAAAATTTTCATGATATAATAGATTCTCGTTAGATATGTCGGAGAGATAGCGAAGAGGCTAAACGCGGCGGACTGTAAATCCGCTCCTTCGGGTTCGGGGGTTCGAATCCTCTCTCTCCATTTATCAATGGGGTATAGCCAAGCGGTAAGGCAAGGGACTTTGACTCCCTCATGCGTTGGTTCGAATCCAGCTACCCCAGTTCTTAGGTAATAAATTCAAGATAAAAAGAAAATATCTTAGGGTATTTTATTTTTATAATTGAAAGACGTGAACGATATGAACATGTCCTTGCGGGTGCTTAGGAAAAAAATTATAAGTATGTCAAGTTTAGAAAAAAACTTGATTGTTGGAGGATTTTTTAGATGAACGAATTTGAAGATTTGCTAAATAGCGTTAGCCAAGTTGAGCCTGGTGATGTTGTTAGTGCTGAAGTATTGACAGTTGATGCGACTCAAGCTAACGTTGCAATCTCTGGGAACTGGTGTTGAAGGTGTCTTGACTCTTCGCGAATTGACAAACGATCGCGATGCAGATATCAATGACTTTGTAAAAGTAGGTGAAGTATTGGATGTTCTTGTACTTCGTCAAGTAGTTGGTAAAGATACTGATACAGTTACATACCTTGTATCTAAAAAACGCCTTGAAGCTCGCAAAGCATGGGACAAACTTGTAGGACGCGAAGAAGAAGTTGTTACTGTTAAAGGAACTCGCGCTGTTAAAGGTGGACTTTCAGTAGAATTTGAAGGCGTACGTGGATTTATCCCAGCTTCAATGTTGGACACTCGTTTCGTACGTAACACTGAGCGTTTTGTAGGTCAAGAATTTGATGCTAAAATCAAAGAAGTTGACGCTAAAGAAAACCGCTTCATCCTTTCACGTCGTGAAGTTGTTGAAGCAGCTACTGCAGCAGCTCGTGCTGAAGTATTCGGTAAATTGGCTGTTGGTGATGTAGTAACTGGTAAAGTTGCTCGTATCACAAGCTTCGGTGCTTTCATCGACCTTGGTGGTGTTGATGGATTGGTTCACTTGACTGAATTGTCACACGAACGTAACGTTTCACCAAAATCAGTTGTAACTGTTGGTGAAGAAATCGAAGTGAAGATCCTTGATCTTAACGAAGAAGAAGGACGCGTTTCACTTTCACTTAAAGCAACAACACCTGGACCATGGGATGGCGTTGAGCAAAAATTGGCTAAAGGTGATGTAGTAGAAGGAACAGTTAAACGTTTGACTGACTTCGGTGCATTTGTTGAAGTATTGCCAGGTATCGATGGACTTGTTCACGTATCACAAATTTCACACAAACGTATTGAAAAATCCAAAAAGAAGCTCTTACTGTTGGTCAAGAAGTTACTGTTAAAGTCCTTGATGTTAACGCTGATGCAGAACGTGTATCACTTTCTATCAAAGCTCTTGAAGAACGTCCAGCTCAAGAAGAAGGACAAAAAGAAGAGAAAACGCGCTGCTCGTCCACGTCGTCCAAAAACGTCAAGAAAAAAACGTGACTTTGAACTTCCTGAAACACAAACAGGATTCTCAATGGCTGACTTGTTCGGAGATATCGAACTTTAATCAATTGAATAATGAACAAAAATCCTTTTGTTTTTAAAAACAAGGGATTTTTTTCTTTTTTTCTCTATCTATTTTTTTGATATAATAGTTCTATGTTAGATTCAGAAAAAAAGAATCACTTTATCAAAACTGTTAAATGAGGACAGCTCTCTTTACTTACTAGAAGGTGAGACCAATGTTCTTGCTAATCTATCAAATGCTAGTGCTCTCCTAAAAATCTAACTTTTCCCAATACTGTATTTTTTTGCAGGTTTTTTTATCTGTTTGATGGTAAACGAGTTGATTTTTAGGGTCCTTTTCAAGGGTGGTGTTTCTTGTGTCAGAATTGCTCTTGGAAAAGGTGTGTGTGGAGAGTCAGCAGCTGAGTCTTCAAGACTGTTATTAGTTGGAGATGTAAACCACCTATCCAAACTACATTTCTTGTGATAGTAAAGCACAGAGTGAAATTGTGTTTCCCGATGGTCAAGAAATAGTCAATCTGCTGGGTGTCTTAGATCTGGATTCGTCACTGTATTGATGATTACGATGAAATTGATCAGTAAAGTATTTAGAAGAGTTTGTCGCTATTTTGCTAGAGAAGACAGAATGGGAACTTTTACGATGTTTGAGGAGAAAGTCTAATGTATCAAGCACTTTATCGAAAAATATAGAAGCCAGACTTTTTCACAGTTAGTCGGGTCAAGAGGTTGTCGCAAAAACTCTAAGACAAGCTGTTGAGCAGGAAAAAAATTAGTCACGCCTATCTATTTTTCAGGTCCTCGTGGAACTGGTAAAGACTAGTGTAGCTAAGATTTTTGCCAAGGCAATGAACTGTCCTAACCAAGTGGCAGGGGGAACCATGTAATAACTGCTATATTTGTCAGGCTGTGACAGATGGTAGTTTAGAAGATGTTATCGAAAATGGATGCGGCTTCGAATAATGGAGTTGATGAAATTAGAGATATCCGTGATAAAGTCCACCTATGCTCCTAGTGTTGCCTCGTTATAAAGGTCTATATCATTGATGAGGTTCATATGCTGTCGACCGGGAGCCTTCTAATGCGCTTTTTGAAAGACTCTTGAAGAACCAACTCAGAATGTAGTCTTTATCTCTAGCGACGACAGAACTGCATAAGATTCCTGCAACTATTTTATCACGTGTTCAACGCTTTTGAGTTTAAATCGATTAGAAACGCAAGATATTACGAGATCATATCTCAAACTATTTTGTCAAAAAGAAGAATATGAGTTCTGAGACCAGAGGCTGTGGAAATTATTGCTAGACGGGCTGAAGGTGGAATGCGGGATGCTTTTATCTATTTCTAGATCAAGCCTTGAGTTTGACGCAAGGAATGCTAAATAACAACAGCTGTTTCTGAGGAAATTACAGGCACTATTAGTCTATCAGCCTCTAGATGACTACGTGGCTGCATTGGCTCAAAAAGGATGTCTCAAACAGCGCTTTTAGATAAATCTTTGAATCTGATTTTTTGAGAATGGGCAAAGAGCATGACACGTTTTGTGACGGATCTCTTGCAGTATTTACGTGATATACTTTGATTGTCCAGACAGGTGGCGAAAATACTCATCATAGTCCAGTTTTTCAAGGACAAACTCTAGCTCTGTCTCAGGATATGTCTCTTTGAAATGATTACGTCTAGCGACTAAAAGTTTAGCTAGATATGAAGGCCAGTTTGCAACCCTAAGATTTATGCTGAAATGATGACCATTCGCTTTAGCAGAAACTTGAGGGCTGAACCAGCTGTTTATCAGGTCAAGCTGCTGAAAGTGAAATTAGCTGCACTGAGGGCATGAAGTGGCACGTCTCAAACAAGAGCTTGCCAATGCTGGAGTACAGCTCCCAAAACCAAGCTGCACCCAGTCCCGTAAGTCGTCCAGCCACTTCAAGATCAGTCTATCGAGTGGATCGCAACAAAGTTTACTCTATTCTTCAAGAAGCTGTTGAAAAATCCCTGATTTAGCACGACAAAACTTGATTCGTCTTCAGAAATGCATGGGGAGAAGTGATTGAAAGTTTATCTGGACCAGATAAGGCACTTTCTAGCTAGGTTCTCAACCAGTTGCGGCTAATGAACATCATGCTATTCTTTAGCCTTTGAATCTAATTTTCAATGCTGGTCAAACCATGAAACGGGATAATCTCAATACTAATGTTTGGCAATATTCTCAGTCAAGCAGCTGGATTTTTCACCTGAGATTCTGGCTATTTCTATGAAGAATGGAAAGAAGTTCGAGCAGCATTTTTCAGCTAAAAACTAAATCTCCTCAAGCTGACCAAGAGTGTAAAGGAAGAAGTGAGAGTCATGATTCCCTCAAGGATTTTGAATTTCTTAGCAGATAAAGTCATGGTATGACAGAAGACTAAAAGAGATTTCATGATACAATAATCTATGAATAGACAACAATTTATCATTATAGCGTTATTTACGGCAGCTGAGACTTATTATTTTTCAATGAATCATGATCATGGATCGATACGCTATATGGCAGCTTTGCTTTGGGCTATTTTTACTCCTGAGAAATTTTCGTGTTCGTTATATTATGGGAAAAAAATTTAGATGCTATTGATCAGCCATAAACCGAGGACCAGCCCTCAGTTTCTAAAGGAAAAAAGTCAAAGCCTTTTAGGCTTTTCTAGTATACTAGAGATATATTTATGACCTTTTCAGGCTTTTTTTTGGGATTGCTATACTACTAAGAGTATTGACATACATGTCGAAAAAGAAAGGAACTAAGATGTCAGTAATTAGAGATCAAAGATCTTCATGTTGAAATTGAAGGTAAAAGGAAATTTTTGAAAGGGGAGTCAATTTAACCTCTCAAAAACAGGAGAAATTGCAGCTATCATGGGACCAAATGGGACTGGTAAATCAACTCTTTCAGCAGCTATCATGGGAAACCCTAACTATGAAGTCACAAAAGGTGAGGTCTTGTTTGATGGTGTAAATATCCTTGAGTTGGAAGTGGATGAGCGTGCTCGTATGGGACTTTTCCTAGCTATGCAATATCCCATCAGAAATTCCTGGAATTACCAAATGCTGAATTTCTTCGTGCAGCTATGAATGCTGGTAAAGAAGATGACGAAAAAATTTCAGTGCGTGAGTTTCATCACTAAACTAGATGAGAAAATGGAATTGCTTAACATGAAAGAAGAAATGGCTGAGCGTTACCTCAATGAAGGTTTCTCTGGTGGTGAGAAAGAAACGCAATGAAATTCTTCAACTCTTGATGTTGGAACCAACATTTTGCCCTTTTGGATGAGATTGACTCAGGTCTTGATATTGATGCCCTTAAAGTTGTATCTAAAGGTGTGAATGCTATGCGTGGTGAAGGCTTTTGGTGCCATGATCATCACTCACTACCAACGTCTCTTTGAACTACATCACACCAGACGTGGTACACGTTATGATGGAAGGTCGTGTTGTTCTTTCTGGTGGTCCAGAATTGGCGGCACGTTTGGAACGTGAAGGATACGCAAAATTAGCTGAAGAACTTGGCTATGACTACAAGGAAGAATTGTAATTCCCTCGTATCTTTTAGGAGAAGTAAATGACTAAAGAAACTATTAAACTTTTTTCAGAAATGCACGCTGAACCAAGCTGGTTGTCCGACCTCCGTCAAAAAGCTTTTGATAAAATTGAGAGTTTGGATTTACCAGTCATTGAACGTGTGAAATTTCACCGTTGGAACCTGGGTGATGGAACGATTACGGAGAATGAACCAACAGCAAATGTTCCAGATTTTACAGCTATTGACAATCAGTTGAAATTGGTACAATTAGGTACTCAAACAGTTTTTGAACAAATTCCAGTTGAGTTGGCTGAACAAGGAGTAGTCTTTACAGACTTCCACTCAGCTTTAGAAGAAATTCCAGAACTCGTAGAAGAATTCTTCATGTCATCTGTTAAGTATGACGATGACAAGTTGGCAGCCTACCACACAGCTTACTTTAACAGTGGTGCGGTTCTCTACATTCCAGATAATGTTGAGATTGCAGAGCCAATCGAAGGGATTTTCTACCAAGACAGTGATAGCGATGTGCCATTTAACAAGCATATCCTCATCATCGCTGGTAAGAACAGTAAGATTAGTTATCTTGAACGTTTAGAGTCACGCGGTGGAGGCAGTGCAAAAGCAACTGCCAATATCACAGTTGAAGTGATTGCTCGTTCTGGTGCGCAAGTCAAGTTTGCAGCGATTGACCGTCTAGGTGAAAATGTTACGGCCTACATTAGCCGTCGTGGTAAATTGGGCAACGATGCAAGCATTGACTGGGCGATTGGTGTCATGAACGAAGGAAATGTCGTTGCAGACTTTGATAGCGACTTGATTGGAAATGGTAGCCATGCTGACCTTAAGGTTGTAGCCCTATCAAGTGGTCGTCAGGTGCAAGGGATTGATACTCGAGTGACAAACTATGGTTGCAACTCAATCGGAAATATTCTTCAACATGGGGTTATTCTTGAAAAAGCAACCTTGACCTTCAATGGTATTGGCCACATTATCAAGGGTGCTAAGGGAGCAGATGCCCAACAAGAGAGTCGTGTTCTCATGCTTTCAGACCAAGCACGTTCAGATGCCAACCCAATTCTTTTGATTGATGAAAATGATGTTACTGCAGGCCACGCGGCTTCTATCGGTCAGGTGGATCCTGAAGACATGTACTACCTCATGAGCCGTGGCTTGGACAAGGCAACTGCAGAACGTTTGGTTGTTCGTGGTTTCCTAGGTTCTGTAATCGTGGAGATTCCAGTCAAGGAAGTTCGTGATGAAATGATAGCAACTATCGAAGAAAAATTGTCAAAACGCTAAGGGGAAGCCTATGTTAGATGTAGAAGCGATTCGCAAGGATTTTCTAATTTTAGACCAGATTGTTAACGATGAACCTCTGGTCTATCTGGACAATGCTGCGACGACACAAAAACCACTAGCAGTTCTTGAAACAATCAACCGCTACTATAAGCAGGACAATGCCAATGTTCACCGTGGGGTTCATACTTTGGCAGAGCGTGCGACAGCATCTTATGAAGATGCTCGTGAAACCATTCGTCAGTTTATCAATGCTGGTTCTACAAAGGAAGTACTCTTTACTAGAGGAACGACGACCAGTCTTAACTGGGTAGCGCGTTATGCTGAGGAAATCCTGACTGAGGGAGACCAGGTTTTGATTTCTGTCATGGAACATCATTCCAACATCATTCCATGGCAGGAAGCCTGCCGTAAGGCTGGAGCAGAGCTTATCTATGTCTATCTCAAGGATGGAGCTCTGGATATGGATGACTTGAGGGCTAAATTGACTGACAAGGTCAAGTTTGTTTCTCTAGCTCATGCTTCAAATGTCCTAGGAGTGGTCAATCCGATCAAAGAAATCACACAAATGGCTCACCAAGTTGGAGCTATTATGGTGGTGGATGGTGCTCAATCTACGCCTCATATGAAGATTGATGTTCAGGACTTGGATGTGGACTTCTTTGCCTTTTCAGGTCATAAGATGGCTGGTCCAACTGGTATTGGTGTCCTTTACGGTAAAGAAAAGTATCTGGAGCAAATGTCACCAGTTGAATTTGGCGGTGAGATGATTGATTTTGTCTATGAGCAATCTGCTAGTTGGAAGGAATTGCCTTGGAAATTCGAGGCTGGTACTCCTAATATGGCAGGGGCAATTGGACTAGCTGCTGCAGTGGATTATCTAGAAAAGATTGGTATGGATGCCATTGAATCTCATGAACAGGAATTAATCGCATACGTCTATCCAAAACTGCAGGCGATTGAAGGACTGACCATTTATGGTTCACAGGACTTGTCTCAACGTTCAAGTGTCATTGCCTTTAACCTAGGCGACCTTCATCCTCACGACCTTGCGACTGCTTTGGATTATGAAGGAGTGGCTGTTCGAGCGGGTCACCACTGTGCCCAACCCTTGCTCCAGTATTTGGATGTTCCAGCAACAGCTCGTGCAAGTTTTTATATCTACAATACCAAAGCAGATTGTGACAAGCTAGTCGATGCCTTACAAAAGACAAAGGAGTTTTTCAATGGCACTTTCTAAACTAGATAGCCTTTATATGGCAGTGGTAGCGGACCATTCGAAAAATCCACATCACCAAGGGAAGTTGGAAGATGCTGAGCAAATCAGTCTCAACAATCCAACCTGCGGGGATGTTATCAACCTCTCTGTCAAGTTTAACGAGGAAGATCGCTTGGAAGATATCGCTTTTCTAAACTCTGGTTGTACCATTTCAACTGCTTCTGCTAGTATGATGACGGATGCAGTTTTAGGTAAAACAAAGCAAGAAATTTTAGAATTAGCAACTATTTTTTCAGAAATGGTTCAAGGGCAAAAAGATGAGCGTCAAGACCAACTTGGAGACGCGGCTTTCTTATCAGGTGTTGCCAAATTCCCTCAAAGAATAAAGTGTGCAACCCTAGCTTGGAATGCTCTCAAAAAAACAATTGAAAATCAAGAAGATAAATAAGAAACATAGAAATATATAATGAAAGAAAGGATATTATGGCTGAAGAAAGAGTAGAACCAAAACCAATTGACCTTGGTGAATATAAATTTGGTTTCCATGATGATGTAGAGCCTGTCCTATCGACAGGAAAAGGACTCAACGAAGGTGTTATTCGTGAATTATCTGCTGCCAAGGGTGAGCCTGAGTGGATGTTAGAATTTCGATTGAAATCTTACGAAACCTTTAAGAAAATGCCCATGCAAACTTGGGGAGCAGACTTGTCAGAGATTGACTTTGATGATTTGATCTACTACCAAAAACCATCTGACAAACCAGCCCGTTCTTGGGATGACGTTCCTGAAAAAATCAAGAAACCTTTGAACGGATCGGGATTCCTGAAGCTGAGCGTGCCTATCTAGCTGGAGCTTCTGCCCAGTATGAGTCAGAAGTAGTTTACCATAACATGAAGAAAGAATTTGAGAAGTTAGGTATCATCTTTACAGATACAGATTCTGCCCTCAAGGAATACCCAGACTTGTTTAAGCAATACTTTGCGAAGTTAGTACCGCCGACAGATAACAAGTTAGCAGCCCTTAACTCAGCAGTATGGTCTGGTGGAACCTTTATCTACGTACCGAAAGGGGTCAAGGTAGACATTCCGCTTCAAACTTACTTCCGTATCAACAACGAAAATACTGGTCAGTTTGAACGTACCTTGATTATTGTCGATGAGGGAGCAAGTGTCCACTACGTAGAAGGATGTACTGCGCCAACATATTCAAGCAACAGCTTGCATGCGGCTATCGTAGAAATCTTTGCTTTGGATGGAGCTTACATGCGCTACACAACTATCCAAAACTGGTCTGATAACGTCTATAACTTAGTTACAAAACGTGCTAAGGCACAAAAAGATGCTACTGTTGAGTGGATTGATGGGAACTTGGGTGCCAAAACGACTATGAAATATCCATCTGTTTACCTTGATGGAGAAGGAGCGCGTGGGACCATGCTTTCGATTGCCTTTGCCAATGCAGGGCAACACCAAGATACTGGTGCTAAGATGATCCACAATGCTCCACATACGAGCTCGTCTATTGTCTCTAAATCAATCGCTAAAGGTGGAGGAAAGGTTGACTACCGTGGACAAGTGACTTTCAACAAGAACTCTAAGAAATCTGTTTCTCACATCGAGTGTGATACCATTATCATGGATGACTTGTCAGCATCAGATACCATTCCATTTAATGAAATCCACAACTCGCAAGTTGCTCTGGAGCACGAAGCCAAGGTATCTAAGATTTCAGAAGAACAACTCTACTACCTCATGAGCCGTGGTTTGTCAGAATCTGAGGCAACCGAGATGATTGTCATGGGATTTGTCGAACCTTTCACAAAAGAACTTCCAATGGAATACGCTGTTGAGCTTAACCGCTTGATTAGCTATGAAATGGAAGGGTCAGTTGGATAAAAGAAAACGGAGAAGCAAATGGGATTCTTAAAAAAATTATTTGGTAATGTTGAAAAAGCGAATAAAGGTGAAATTCCTGTCGAGGAAATTGTTCCACCATTTACAAATGATTTAGCTGAAGAAGCAGATGATTATTGGAGAGAAATGGAAGAGCTTCTTTTGATAAACGCTGTCAAGGCTGTTGGTGGTCCCGATGCCGTAGAGCGTGCTTTTGTTCTTACAAATTTTAAGAAAAATCAAGAAACCTTTGAACTCTTTTATCAGGTAGATGGTCAATTACTTTCTTGGCGAGAGATGGACGCAAGTGTTGTTGATAAAATCAGCAATCAACTCCTTCCGCAAGCGGCAGAAGTAGCGCGTGCAGTAAATGAAATTATGAAGAGGCAAATGTACCGGTAATCGACTACGCTATGCTTCAGTTTGAAACTGCAACCATGGCTTGGTTTGGACGGAAGCTTACAACAGCTTCACCAGAAGCACAACTGACTTTTGAAGAATTGGTATCTGGTTGGCGCGCTATTTTAGAACAAGAAGTTCCAAACCGTCCTTTAGATAGTGACCGTCCCTTCCCTTACTTTGAAGTTTAGAATTCCCAAATCCCCAAAGAACTTCCAATGGAATACGCCGTTGAGCTAAACCGCTTGATTAGCTATGAAATGGAAGGGTCAGTTGGGTAAGAATATGCAGAATCTGAACAGGAAGTCTTCCTGTTCAGAATTTTTTTCAAAAATGAACCTAATAAATATTCACAAAAATACTTTTATGTGGTAAAATAAAACAATTACATTTAGTGGAGATGAAGTATGAATATTTTTAGAACCAAGGATGTTAGTCTGGGACGAACGGAAATGCGTCGCCATTTGAAATTATGGGATTTGATTTTACTAGGAATTGGTGCCATGGTAGGGACAGGGATTTTCACCATTACAGGAACAGCAGCTGCTACATTAGCTGGTCCTTCACTAGTTGTTTCCATTGTAATTTCTGCTTTATGCGTTTCTTTATCAGCTCTCTTTTTGCGGAATTTGCCTCTCGTGTGCCTGCAACAGGAGGTGCTTATAGTTACCTCTATGCAATCTTAGGAGAATTGCCAGCCTGGATTGCCGGTTGGTTGACCATCATGGAATTCATGACGGCCATATCGGGTGTAGCGTCTGGCTGGGCAGCTTACTTTAAGGGCTTACTCAGTAATTATGGTATCTCCATGCCCCAAGCCTTAAATGGCACTTTTAACCCCGAACAAGGCACCTATATCGATCTTTTACCTATTTTGGTGCTTGCTTTGGTAACAGGTGTAGTATTATTGAATTCCAAGGCAGCCTTGCGCTTTAATTCGCTTTTAGTGGTCTTGAAATTCTCTGCTCTAGCTTTGTTTATCCTAGTTGGGATTTGGCATATCAAACCTGAAAATTGGTCAAATTTTGCACCTTTTGGCTTTGGTCAGCTTTATGGCGGAAGTACTGGAATAATGGCAGGAGCTTCTTTGATGTTCTTTGGTTTTCTCGGTTTTGAATCGATTTCGATGGCAGTTGATGAAATTCAAAGTCCGCAAAAGAATGTTCCTCGAGGAATTGTCCTTTCTCTGTCAATCGTCACTATTCTCTATGCTTTGGTAACCTTAGTATTGACAGGGATTGTTCACTACAGTAAGCTCAATGTGGACGATGCAGTAGCATTTTCATTACGGAGTATTGGTATCGGCTGGGTGGCAAATTATGTTTCGCTTGTAGCCATTCTAACCTTGATTACTGTGTGTATTTCCATGACCTACGCCCTTTCTCGAATGATTTATAGCTTAGCACGTGATGGACTTTTGCCTCAAAGCTTCAAACAACTAAGCAAAAACAGCCGAGTTCCAAAGAATGCAACCATCTTAACAGGGATTGCTTCAGCCATTGCTGCGGGCATTTTCCCCTTGGCAAGCATTGCCGCCTTTCTAAATATCTGTACACTAGCCTATCTCATCTTACTTGCTTATGGCATTATCAAACTCAGAAAAGATAAGGGTATGCCAAAAGAAGGAGAGTTCAAAACTCCTTTAGTGCCGCTTTTGCCAATCCTTTCCATTCTTATCTGTCTTTCCTTTATGCTTCAGTATACCAAGGAAACATGGATTGCCTTTGGACTTGCTTTGTTGGTTGGACTAGTGATTTACTTTACTTATGGTTATCGTCATTCTACACTTTCTAAACAAAAATAAAAGCTGGAATTTCCCAGCTTTTTTGTTTTATTCTTTTATGTAGGTAAATCCTTCCCCAAGAATCTCATGAGCTTCAGTGATGGTAATAAAGGCTTGAGGATCTATATGGTGAATCATATCCTTCATTTTAACGATTTCGTTTCGACCGACGATACAATAAATGATTTTCAAATCTTTCTTACTGTAGTAGCCTTGACCAGAGATATAGGTCACGCCACGTCCTAGTTCTTCATTGATTTTATCAGCCAATTGCTCAGGATACTGAGTGATAATCATAAATCCTTTACCAGCATAGCCCCCTTCACCGATCAAGTCAATAACACGAGCGATGATAAAGTCAAACAAGAGAGTATAGGTAACAAGACGAAGATCTTGGAAGATAATTAAAATTAACATTAGGATAAAAAAGTCAATCCCAAAGAGCAATTTACCAATTGAGATATTGGTGTATTTATTGAGGATACGGGCAACAATATCTGAACCACCAGTAGTCCCACCAGCATTAAAAATAACTCCTAAACCGACTCCCAGTAAAACACCAGAAACTAGCGAAACGATAATGAGATCCCCTTGTAGGTCAAACTGTAAAGGAATTTTTTCAAAGACAGCAAGCCAGACAGAAAGGGAGATAGTCCCCAAGAGACTGGTGTAGAGAGTTTTAGGACCAAATATTTTCCAGGCAAGGATAAATAAAGGAATATTGATCAAGAGGTTCATCAGTGAGACTGGAATTTTAAAGAGGTAGAAGGTAATGAGTGTAATACCTGTCGCACCACCCTCAAATAGATGATAGGGAACTACAAAGTAGGTGAGACCAAAGGCATAAATAGCTGCCCCTAGTATGATAGTGATAATAGGCTGAACTTTTCGAATCATGATTCTCCCTCGCTTTTTCTATAGATAGATTATACCAAAATTTCAAGCGTTTTAATTGGATCTCTTATGATTTTTTAACAAAATTTTGATATAATAAAAGTGATAAATCCCTATCTTATTGAAAAGAATAGAAAGATTGAAATTATGACACAAGTAAAAATTGTAACAGATTCTTCTGTTACCATCGAACCAGAAGTAGTAAAAGAGTTAAATATTACGGTTGTGCCGCTATCCGTTATGATCGATAGTGTGCTTTATTCGGACGCAGATTTGAAAGAAGGGGAGTTTCTTCATCTTATGCAACAAAGTAAGAATCTGCCGAAAACTAGTCAGCCTCCAGTAGGAGTGTTTGCTGAGGTTTTTGAAGAACTAGGTAAAGACGGTAGTCAGATTCTCGCGATTCACATGTCCCATGCCTTGTCAGGAACTGTTGAAGCTGCTCGTCAAGGAGCGAGTCTCTCAACTGCTGATGTGACGGTTATTGATAGTTCTTTTACAGACCAAGCTATGAAGTTTCAAGTAGTTGAAGCAGCTAAACTTGCCCAAGAAGGGAAAGATTTAGAAACCATCCTAGCTCATGTAGAAGACGTTAAGAATCATACGGAACTCTATATCGGTGTTTCAACATTAGAAAATCTAGTTAAGGGCGGACGTATTGGACGTGTGACGGGATTATTAAGCTCTCTTTTGAACATCCGAGTTGTGATGCAGATGAAGAATCATGAACTCCAGCCTATCGTTAAGGGACGAGGTGCTAAGACATTCAAAAAATGGCTTGATGAATTGACTGAGACGCTCTCGCATCAATCAGTGGCTGAGATTGGAATTTCATATGCAGGTACAAATGAATGGGCAAATGAGATGAAGAACTTGTTGCAAACTTATGTAGAAAAACCAATCTCTGTATTGGAAACAGGGTCTATTATTCAAACACATACGGGAGAAAATGCCTGGGCTATTCTAATTCGTTACAATTCCTAAAAAAATAGAGAAAAATCGTTAGAAATAGTGTTTTTGACTTGACCTATAGCCAATTTTAGGATATGATTATATTTGTTAATTAGAAATTATTTGGAGGATTTATTAACATGGCAAACAAACAAGATTTGATCGCTAAAGTAGCAGAAGCTACAGAATTGACTAAGAAAGATTCAGCAGCAGCAGTTGACGCTGTATTCGCAGCAGTAACTGAATACCTTGCAGCTGGTGAAAAAGTTCAATTGATCGGTTTTGGTAACTTTGAAGTTCGTGAGCGTGCTGCACGTAAAGGTCGCAACCCACAAACTGGTAAAGAAATCAAGATCGCAGCTTCTAAAGTTCCAGCATTCAAAGCTGGTAAAGCTCTTAAAGACGCTGTTAAATAATGATACTTTAATAAGCCTATTGTATCAAGCCTTCTAGCTTGGTCGATAGGCTTTTTTTGTTGCTTTGGGGTATTATTGGGGCAAAAAGAAAAAAAGAAAAAGGTTCCCATGATGAGAACCTTCTTTTCATTAGTTTTTAGAAGCTGCTTGGAATTCAGGGTTTTTCCATGCTTCATTAATAATTGCTTGCAATTCTTTTGCAGATGCTTGCATTTTTTGTGTTTCAGCGTCGTTCAATGGGATGTTAACTGGACGAACGATACCGTGTGCACCAACGATAGCTGGTTGACCGATAAAGACGTTCTCAACACCGTATTGTCCTTCTTGGAATACTGAAAGTGGAAGTACTGCATTTTCGTCATCAAGGATAGCGCGAGTGATACGAGCAAGGGCAACTGCGATACCGTAGTATGTAGCACCTTTCTTGTTGATGATTGAGTAGGCAGCATCACGAACTGAGATGAAAGTTCAACAAGGTCAGCTTCGTTCAAGTCACGGTTAGCTTGCAACCAGTGTTCCAATTTAACACCGGCAACGTTAGCGTGAGACCAAACAGCGAATTCTGAGTCACCGTGTTCACCCATGATGTAGGCATGGACTGAACGAGCGTCAACACCGATTGTTTCAGCAAGTGCTTGACGGAAACGAGCTGAGTCAAGAGAAGTACCAGAACCGATAACGCGTTCTTTAGGGAATCCAGAGAATTTCCAAGTTGAGTAAGTCAAAACGTCAACTGGGTTAGCTGCTACAAGGAAGATACCATCGAAACCAGAAGCAACAACTTGCTCAACGATTGATTTGTTGATTGCAAGGTTTTTACCTACAAGGTCAAGACGAGTTTCACCTGGTTTTTGAGGAGCACCAGCAGTGATAACTACAAGGTCAGCGTCAGCACAGTCTTCGTATTTTGCAGCGTAGATTTTTTTAGGTGAAGTGAAGGCAAGGGCATGGCTAAGGTCTTCTGCGTCACCAACCGCTTTTTCAAACAATTGAGGAATTTCAATGATTCCAAGCTCTTGTGCAATTCCTTGGGTAACAAGCGCGAAAGCATAAGATGAACCTACGGCACCGTCACCGACAAGGATCACTTTTTTGTGTTGTTTAGTAGAAGTCATTTTCTAAACATCTCCTTCAATTTTTTTAGGGAATTCCCCAGATATTTTCATTCTATCACTTTTAAAAAGCTTTGTCACGGAAATGCCCTCTTGTTCTCGATGTAAACGTTTTAGTGATTTCCAAAGACTGAAATGATCTACACTTTATGGTATAATATATCTAGTTACTAATTGTGAAATGAGGCATTTATTAATGCAGGATAAAAACTTAGTGAATGTTAATCTGACAAAGGAGATGAAGACCAGCTTTATCGACTACGCCATGAGTGTTATCGTAGCGCGTGCTCTTCCTGATGTTCGAGATGGCTTAAAACCAGTTCACCGTCGTATTCTTTACGGAATGAATGAACTAGGTGTTACTCCAGACAAACCCCATAAAAATCAGCCCGTATTACAGGGGATGTCATGGGTAAATACCACCCTCACGGAGACTCGTCTATTTATGAGGCTATGGTTCGTATGGCCCAGTGGTGGAGCTATCGTTACATGCTCGTTGATGGACATGGAAACTTTGGTTCTATGGACGGGGACGGTGCTGCCGCACAGCGTTATACTGAGGCACGTATGAGCAAGATTGCTCTGGAAATGCTTCGTGATATCAATAAAAACACAGTTGATTTCGTAGACAACTACGACGCCAATGAGCGTGAACCCTTGGTCTTGCCAGCTCGTTTTCCAAACCTTTTGGTCAATGGGGCAACTGGGATTGCCGTAGGGATGGCTACCAACATTCCTCCTCACAACCTAGGTGAAACCATCGATGCCGTTAAGCTAGTCATGGACAATCCAGATGTGACTACTAAGGACTTGATGGAAGTCTTGCCTGGTCCAGATTTTCCAACTGGTGCCCTTGTTATGGGGAAATCAGGTATTCATAAGGCCTACGAAACTGGTAAAGGCTCCATTGTTCTTCGTTCTCGTACTGAAATCGAAGAAACTAAAACTGGCCGTGAACGAATTGTTGTAACGGAATTTCCATACATGGTCAACAAAACCAAGGTCCATGAACATATTGTTCGTTTGGTTCAGGAAAAACGGATTGAGGGTATTACAGCAGTACGAGATGAATCCAACCGCGAAGGGGTTCGTTTCGTGATCGAAGTGAAACGCGACGCGTCTGCCAACGTTATCCTTAACAATCTTTTCAAGATGACCCAGATGCAAACCAATTTTGGTTTCAACATGTTGGCGATTCAAAATGGTGTACCAAAGATTTTGTCCCTTCGTCAAATTTTGGATGCTTATATCGAACATCAAAAAGAAGTGGTTGTTCGTCGTACACGTTTTGACAAGGAAAAAGCAGAAGCGCGTGCGCACATCTTAGAAGGTCTTTAATCGCGCTAGACCATATTGATGAAGTGATTCGTATCATTCGTGCCAGTGAAACAGATGCCGAAGCACAAGCTGAGTTGATGAGCAAGTTTAAGCTTTCAGAGCGTCAAAGTCAGGCAATCCTTGATATGCGTCTTCGTCGTTTGACAGGATTGGAACGTGATAAGATTCAGTCTGAATATGATGAATTGATCGCCTTAATTGCAGATTTGGCAGATATTCTTGCCAAACCAGAACGTGTGGCGCAAATCATCAAAGACGAGTTGGATGAAGTCAAACGCAAGTTTGGTGACAAACGTCGTACTGAGTTGATGGTCGGAGAAGTCTTGACACTTGAGGACGAAGACCTGATTGAGGAGACGGATGTCTTGATTACCCTTTCTAATAAGGGCTACATCAAACGTCTGGACCAAGGTGAGTTCACTGCCCAAAAACGTGGTGGCCGTGGGGTCCAAGGTACTGGCGTTAAGGATGATGACTTTGTGCGTGAGTTGGTTTCAACCAGCACCCATGATCATCTGCTCTTCTTCACTAATAAAGGACGTGTCTACCGCCTTAAAGGTTATGAAATCCCAGAATATGGTCGTACAGCCAAGGGCTTGCCAGTTGTCAATCTTTTGAAGTTGGACGAAGGCGAAAGCATTCAGACCATCATCAATGTTGATTCTGAGCGTAGTGATGATGCTTATCTCTTCTTCACAACTCGTCACGGTGTCGTGAAGAGAACCAGTGTCAAAGAATTTGCAAATATTCGTCAAAATGGACTTAAGGCCTTGAATCTCAAGGATGAGGATGAGTTAATCAATGTCTTGCTGACAGAAGAAGATACCGATATCATCATTGGTACCAAGTTTGGTTATGCTGTTCGTTTTAATCAATCAGCTGTTCGTGGCATGAGCCGTATCGCGACAGGTGTCCGAGGAGTCAATCTTCGTGAAGGAGATACAGTAGTTGGCGCAAGTGTTATTACTGACCAGAATGAGGTCCTTATCATCACTGAAAAAGGTTATGGTAAGCGTACCCTTGCTACTGAATATCCAACTAAAGGCCGTGGTGGTAAAGGAATGAAGACTGCCAATGTTGCTGAGAAGAATGGTCCTCTTGCAGGCCTCCTCACTGTTAAAGGTGATGAAGACCTAATGATTATCACGGATACAGGAGTCATGATTCGAACAAACGTTGCCAATATTTCACAAACAGGACGCTCAACTATGGGAGTTAAGGTGATGCGTCTAGATCAGGATGCTAAGATTGTGACCTTTACAACGGTTGCTGCAGCAGAAAAAGAAGAAGTTGGGACTGAAATTGAAACAGAAGGTGAAGCATAATGTCTCGTAAAAAAACGAAAAATAAGAATAATAAGAGAAGAAATCTATTTATCAATATTCTAGCCGGTTTCTTGATTCTTCTTTCCCTAGCCTTGATTTTTAATTCAAAGATTCGTGATCTCTTTTTGGTCTGGAATACCAATAAATATCAAGTCAATCAGGTTACTAAAGAAAATATAGATGAAAATCTAAAAACCGAAGGAAATTTTGATTTTGACTCTGTTAAGTCTATTTCATCTGAAGCTGTATTGGCTTCACAATGGGATGCCCAAAAGCTTCCAGTTATCGGTGGGATTGCTATTCCTGAAGTAGAAATCAACCTGCCTATTTTCAAAGGTTTGGATAATGTAAACTTGTTCTATGGAGCAGGGACCATGAAACCAGACCAAAAAATGGGAGAAGGCAACTATTCTCTAGCCAGTCACCATATCTTTACTGCTGAAATGCGAGCCAGATGCTCTTCTCACCTTTGGTCAATGCCAAAGCAGGTATGAAGATTTATCTGACGGATAAGGACAAGGTTTATACCTACGAAATTACTGAAGTTAAACGTGTCACACCAGACCGTGTAGATGAAATCGAAGATCGTGACGGTGTAAAGGAGATTACTTTGGTTACTTGTGTTGATTATGATGAAACCGAGCGTATAATCGTCAAAGGTATCTTTAAAGAATCAAAAGCTTATTCTGAGACTTCTGAGGATATTTTGAAGGCCTTTAATAAACCATATAAACAACGTTATTAAGAATGAATGAACCAGTGAAGTGCTATTTCACTGGTTTTTTATATGAACAAATAGAATCAAAATAGTTCTTATGAAAAAGGATAGGAAGGCTTAGGATAAAGATTTTTAAGATAAATATTTTAGAATTTTACAGAAAACGCTTTCTAGAAAAAAAGAATTATGTTATAATTATCACAAATAAAAGTTTTAGGAGTTTTCTATGGTCTCATCAGAATTTATCTCAAAGATTGAATTTGCTTGTAAGAAGAAAGAAAGTCTTTATAGCCAAAGTAAGTTTAAATATGCGATTCGTTCCATGTTTGCAGGTGCTTTTCTAACATTTAGTACGGCTGCGGGCGCAGTTGGAGCTGATTTGATTAATAAGATCGCACCAGGTAGTGGTCGTTTCCTTTTCCCATTCGTTTTTGCTTGGGGATTAGCCTACATTGTTTTCTTGAATGCTGAGTTAGTCACTTCAAACATGATGTTCCTAACCGCGGGCAGTTTTTTGAAGAAAATTTCATGGAGAAAAACGGCTGAGATTCTACTTTACTGTACCTTCTTCAACCTTATTGGTGCTCTTATAGCAGGTTGGGGCTTTGCCCACTCAGCAGCCTATGCAAATCTAACACATGATAGCTTCATTTCAGGAGTTGTAGAGATGAAGTTAGGCCGTTCTAATGAGCTTGTCTTGCTTGAAGGTATTTTAGCCAATATCTTTGTAAACATTGCCATTCTTTCATTCGTTTTGGTGAAAGACGGCGGGGCCAAACTATGGCTTGTCTTATCAGCAATTTACATGTTTGTATTCTTAACAAACGAGCACATTGCTGCGAACTTTGCTTCTTTTGCGATTGTTAAGTTCAGTGTAGCAGCAGATTCCATTGCTAACTTTGACATACCTAATATTCTTCGTCACTGGGGTGTAACCTTTGTTGGAAACTTTATCGGAGGAGGCCTCTTGATGGGTCTTCCATATGCCTTCCTCAATAAAAATGAAGATACTTACGTAGATTAAGAAAATGAGCACGATTGATTCGTGCTTTTTTCGTTTTTAAAATAGAGTAATAGCTATTTCTTATATCAAAATATAGAAAACGAATATTTGTAAACTATAACTTAAGGTGCTACAATATCCTTAATCAAACTATTTGGAGGTCGTTTTATGACTCGTGATTTTAAATTTGAAACCTTACAACTACATGCTGGTCAAGTTGTGGATCCAGCAACTAAGTCTCGTGCAGTGCCGATTTATCAGACAACATCCTTTGTTTTTGATGATACGCAGGAAGGTGCCGATTTGTTTGCCTTGAGAAACCAGGTAATATCTATACTCGTATTACAAATCCTACAACGGCTGCTTTTGAAGAAAGAATTGCAGCTCTCGAAGGTGGTGTCGGAGCTCTTGCAACAGCATCAGGTATGGCTGCAGTGACTTATACGATTTTGGCGCTTGCCCATGCTGGTGACCATGTTGTAGCGGCATCAACTATTTACGGTGGAACCTTCAATCTATTGAAAGAAACCCTTCCTCGTTATGGGATCACAACTACCTTTGTCGATGTGGATAATTTGGAGGAAGTTGAAGCAGCTATCGGTGACAATACAAAACTTGTCTTGATTGAAACCTTAGGGAATCCCTTAATTAACATTCCTGACTTGGAAAAATTGGCTGAGATTGCGCATAAACATCAGATTCCACTTGTTTCTGACAATACCTTTGCTACACCTTATTTGATTAACGTCTTCTCTCACGGCGTAGATATTGCTATTCATTCTGCGACTAAGTTTATCGGTGGTCATGGTACGACTATTGGTGGTGTTATCGTGGACAGTGGTCGTTTTGACTGGGAAGCTTCAAGGAAATTTCCGCAGTTTGTAGAGGAGGATCCTAGCTACCATAACTTGAGCTATACTCGCGATGTTGGGGCAGCAGCCTTTATTATCGCTGTTCGTGTTCAATTGCTTCGTGATACAGGTGCTGCCTTGTCACCATTTAATGCCTTTCTCTTGCTCCAAGGGCTTGAAACTCTCTCTCTTCGTGTCGAACGCCATGTGCAAAATGCAGAGAAAATTGTTGATTTCCTTGTTAACCATCCTAAGGTAGAAAAAGTAAACTATCCAAAACTAGCTGACAGTCCTTATCATGCCTTGGCTGAGAAATATTTGCCAAAAGGTGTTGGTTCAATCTTTACCTTCCATGTTAAAGGCGGAGAGGCAGAAGCTCGCAAGGTAATTGATAATTTGGAAATCTTCTCTGACCTTGCAAACGTGGCAGATGCCAAATCCCTTGTGGTCCATCCTGCGACAACCACTCACGGTCAGTTGTCAGAAAAAGATCTAGAAGCAGCAGGAGTCACACCAAACCAAATCCGCTTGTCGATCGGTCTTGAAAATGTAGAGGATTTGATTGAAGATTTGCGTTTGGCCTTGGAAAAAATTTAAAGTAACAGATATAAACAGTGGGTTTCGACTCGCTGTTTTTGATTTTCCCTTAGGCATGATATAATGGTTACAGAAGTCTAGAAAGAGGAAAGTTATGAACGAAATCAAATGCCCCAACTGTGGGGAAGTCTTTACAGTAAATGAGAGCCAGTATGCTGAACTTTTATCTCAAGTGAGAACAGCTGAGTTTGATAAGGAATTACACGATCGCATGAAGCAAGAGCTTGCCCTAGCTGAGCAGAAGTCTATGAATGAGCAACAGTCTAAACTTGCTCAAAAAGACCAAGAAATTGCGCAATTACAGAGTCAAATCCAAAACTTTGATACAGAGAAAGAACTGGCTAAAAAAGAGGTTGAACAAACAAGTCATGAGGCTTTATTGGCAAAGGATAAGGAAGTACAGACCTTGGAAAACCAATTGGCTACCTTGCGTTTAGAACATGAAAATCAACTGCAAAAGACCCTTTCTGACTTAGAAAAAGAACGGGATCAAATTAAAAATCAGCTCCTATTGCAAGAAAAGGAAAATGAGTTATCTTTGGCTTCTGTTAAGCAAAATTACGAAGCCCAGCTCAAGGCGGCCAGTGAACAAGTCGAATTTTACAAGAATTTCAAAGCCCAACAATCTACAAAAGCTATCGGGGAAAGTCTAGAACACTATGCGGAGAGTGAGTTTAACAAGGTTCGCAGTTTTGCCTTTCCAAATGCCTACTTTGAGAAGGATAACAAGGTTTCTGCGCGTGGGTCTAAAGGCGACTTTATCTTCCGTGAATGTGATGAAAATGGGGTGGAAATCATTTCCATCATGTTTGAGATGAAAAATGAAGCGGACGGAACAGAGAAGAAACACAAGAATGCAGATTTTTACAAGGAATTGGACAAGGACCGTCGGGAGAAGAACTGTGAGTATGCTGTTTTGGTAACCATGTTAGAAGCAGATAACGATTACTTTAACACGGGTATCGTGGATGTCAGTCATGAGTATGAAAAGATGTATGTGGTCCGTCCTCAGTTCTTTATCCAGTTGATCGGTCTTTTGCGAAATGCTGCGCTCAATTCCCTAAAATACAAGCAGGAGTTAGCGCTTGTTCGTGAGCAGAATATCGATATCACCCATTTTGAAGAAGACTTGGATGCCTTTAAACAGGCTTTTGCTAAAAACTACAACTCTGCTTCAACCAACTTTGGTAAAGCTATTGATGAAATCGACAAGGCTATCAAACGCATGGAAGAGGTCAAGAAATTCCTAACCACATCCGAAAACCAACTCCGCTTAGCTAACAACAAGCTTGAAGATGTTTCAGTCAAAAAAATTGACCCGCAAAAAAATCCAACAATGAAAGCGAAATTTGAAGCATTGAAGGGGAATAGAAAGCAACACATGAACGGTATTATCAACTTAAAAAGAAGCGGGCATGACCTCGCATGATGCGGTTTTTAAACTGCGTAAGATTTTGGGAACTAAGAAAATTGGTCATGGTGGGACCTTGGATCCGGATGTGGTGGGTGTTTTGCCTATTGCGGTGGGCAAGGCAACCCGTATGGTCGAGTTCATGCAGGATGAGGGCAAGGTCTATGAGGGGAGATTACTCTGGGCTATTCAACGACGACAGAGGATGCCAGTGGGGAAGTGGTTGCTGAGACCCCTGTTTTTGTCGCCCTTGGATGAAAAGCTTGTCGATGAAGCGATCGCTAGTCTGACTGGGGCTATCACCCAGATTCCTCCCATGTACTCAGCTGTCAAGGTAAATGGGCGTAAGCTCTATGAATATGCGCGTGCTGGTCAGGAGGTGGAGCGTCCAGAACGTCAGGTAACTATTTATAGCTTTGAGCGGACCAGTCCGATCTCTTATGAAAACAATCTTGCACGCTTTACTTTTCGCGTAAAATGCAGTAAGGGAACTTATATCCGTACCTTATCGGTTGACTTAGGAGAGAAGCTGGGCTATGCAGCCCATATGTCCCATTTGATACGGATGAGTGCTGCAGGTTTGAAGCTAGAAGATGCTCTTACCTTGGACGAAATTGCTGCAAAAGTGGAGGCTGGGCAACTGGATTTTCTTTATCCCTTAGAGATTGGAACAGGGGATCTTGTCAAAGTTTTTCTAAGTCCAGAAGAGGCTACAGAAGTGCGCTTTGGTCGTTTTATTGAGCTAGACCAAACGGACCAAGAATTAGCTGCCTTTGAGGGAGACAAATTGCTAGCTATTCTAGAAAAACGGGGCAATCTCTACAAGCCAAGAAAGGTTCTTGGCTAGTCTAACTGGAGTGTGGGGATGGATTTGTTTCCCCTAGACTATCCAAATCAGACTATAAATTTGGCTAAAAATATGATAGAATAGACGACGGATAAAAAAACGGAGGATAGCATGCAAAATAGACCAATCATTATCGGAGTGACAGGTGGTTCTGGTGGTGGTAAGACTAGTGTTTCAAAAGCCATTTTATCTCATTTTCTTGATGAGAAGATTGCCATGATTGAGCATGATTCATACTACAAGGACCAATCTCATTTGACCTTTGAAGAGCGTGTCAAAACCAACTACGACCATCCTTTTGCCTTTGATACAGACTTGATGATCGAGCAAATTAAGGAGTTGTTGGCAGGGCGTCCGGTGGACATTCCGACTTATGACTATACTGAACATACACGGAGCAACAAAACCTATCGTCAAGAGCCTCAAGATGTCTTTATCGTTGAGGGAATTTTGGTCTTGGAGGACAAGCGTCTGCGCGATTTGATGGACATCAAGATTTTTGTGGATACAGATGATGATGTGCGCATTATTCGTCGGATTAAGCGGGACATGGAAGAGCGTGGCCGTAGTTTGGATAGTGTGATTGACCAATATCTGGGTGTGGTGAAACCCATGTATCACCAGTTCATCGAGCCAACCAAGCGTTATGCGGATATCATTATTCCTGAAGGTGCCAGCAATACAGTCGCTATTGACCTTTTGACAACCAAGATTTCTAAGATTTTGGAAGAAGCTCGTAATAGCAAATAATCAGATGAGGAGGCCTAGCCTCCTTTTTCTATTTTTCCTTTCGTTTCGGTATGCAAAAGGAGATTTTTAATCATATTTTTGGTATAATAATACCCATGGAAAAGCAAGAAAATGAATAGTAGGTGGAGATGGAAAAGTATTTATCAGTAACAACTTTGACCAAGTATCTGAAAATGAAATTCGATAAAGACCCTTACTTGGAACGGGTCTATTTAACTGGCCAAGTTTCCAACTTTCGTAAACGACCTACTCACCAATATTTCTCTCTAAAAGATGACCATGCGGTTATTCAAGCGACCATCTGGTCAGGGATCTATCAGAAATTAGGCTTCGACTTGGAAGAAGGGATGAAGATCAATGTAATTGGGCGTGTGCAGGTCTATGAACCGAGCGGTAGCTACTCTATCATCATTGAAAAAGCTGAGCCTGATGGGGTTGGGGCGCTTGCGATTCAGTTTGAACAACTCAAGAAGAAACTGACAGAAGAAGGTTTATTTCAAGAACGCTTCAAGCAACCTATTCCCCAGTTTGCTAAGCGAATCGGTGTGGTAACCAGTCGCAGTGGAGCTGTTATTCGAGATATTATCACGACCGTCAGCAGACGTTTTCCTGGTGTCGATCTCCTTCTCTATCCGACCAAGGTACAAGGTGATGGAGCTGCGGAAGAAATTGCTCGAAATATTGCGCGTGCCAATCAACGTGAGGACCTAGATGTTCTCATCATTGGTCGTGGTGGTGGTTCCATCGAGGATCTCTGGGCCTTTAACCAAGAGATTGTGGTACGGGCTATTTTTGAATCCCGTTTGCCCATCATCTCTAGTGTTGGTCATGAGACAGATGTGACCTTGGCAGACTTTGTGGCTGATCGTCGTGCTGCGACGCCAACAGCTGCAGCTGAACTGGCAACACCTGTAACAAAGTTGGATCTCTTGACCCATTTGCAAAATCAAGAAAAACGGATGACAACAGCGGTTCAGAATGTCCTGTCAAGGAAAAAAGAGGTTTTGAAAAAATGCAGTCAGTCAGTCATCTTTAGACAGCCAGAGCGCTTGTATGATGGTTATTTGCAACGGTTGGATCAGCTGCAACTGCGATTAAAACAAAGTTTGCGAACACGGATTTCTGATAGCAAACATTTAGTCCAAGTAAAGACGCACCAACTGGTGCAATTATCACCTGTTACCAAAATTCAACGCTATCAGGATCGGCTTGCTCAGTTGGACAAGCTCCTTCGTAGCCAAATGGCTTTGGTTTATGATGCCAAGGTTGCTGAGGTTAAGCGACTTTCGGAAGCCTTGCTGATGTTGGATACGAGCCGAATTGTGGCGCGTGGTTATGCTATTGTAAAAAAAGAAGAGACAGTTGTGGATTCGGTTGAGAAGTTGAAGAAAAAAGACCAAGTGACGCTTTTGATGCGAGACGGTCAAGTAGAATTAGAGGTTAAAGATGTCAAAACAAAAGAAATTTGAGGAAAATCTAGCAGAATTGGAGACCATCGTCCAAAGTTTGGAAAATGGTGAAATTGCTCTGGAAGATGCGATTGCTGCCTTTCAAAAGGGCATGGTCTTGTCAAAAGAACTCCAAGAGACCTTGGACAAGGCTGAAAAGACCTTGGTCAAGGTCATGCAAGAAGACGGAACAGAAAGTGATTTTGAATGAAGAAGCAAGAAAAATTAGCTCTTGTGGAGTCGGCTTTGGAAGACTTTTATGGAGATCAGCAGTTTGCTTCTAGTTTACGAGAGTCTGTTCTCTACTCCATTCATGCTGGCGGCAAGCGTATTCGTCCTTTTCTCTTGTTAGAAGTTCTGGAATCCCTGCAAGTAGTTATCCAACCAGCACATGCTCAAGTGGCAGCGGCCTTGGAAATGATTCACACAGGAAGCTTGATTCATGATGACCTTCCTGCCATGGATGATGACGATTACCGTCGGGGGCGCTTGACAAATCACAAGAAATTTGGCGAAGCGATGGCCATTTTGGCTGGAGATGCCTTGTTCCTAGATCCCTATGCCTTGATAGCGCAGGCAGATTTGCCAAGTCAGATCAAGGTGGATTTGATTGCCAACTTATCCCTTGCTTCAGGAAGTCTGGGAATGGTGGCAGGGCAGGTTTTAGATATGGAAGGCGAACACCAACATTTGTCTTTGGAAGAACTTCAGACCATTCATGCCAATAAAACAGGTAAGTTACTAGCCTATCCCTTCCAAGCAGCTGCTATCATAACTGAATTAGCGCCTGAAATCCAAGCAAAATTGAAAACTGTGGGTGAATTGATTGGACTGGCTTTTCAAGTCAGAGATGATGTGCTGGATGTGTCAGCTAGTTTTGAGGAAATCGGCAAGACTCCACAAAAGGATTTGCAGGCTGAAAATCAACCTATCCAGCCTTGTTGGGCTTGGAGGAGGCCATTACCTTTTGTAACCAAACCCTTGATCAAGCCAAGGTAAAATTAGATGAAATTTCCCAGCAAGTCAGCTTTGAAACAGAACCGATTGTGAAAGTAGTAGAAAGTTTGAGAATCAATGGCTAAGGAAAGAGTGGATGTACTAGCTTATAAACAGGGTTTGTTTGAGACACGAGAACAAGCCAAGCGGGGTGTTATGGCAGGGCTTGTTGTGGCTGTTCTTAATGGAGAGCGTTTTGACAAGCCAGGAGAGAAAATCCCAGATGATACTGAGTTAAAACTCAAAGGTGAAAAACTCAAGTATGTCAGCCGGGGTGGCTTGAAACTGGAAAAGGCCTTGCAGGTCTTTGATTTGTCAGTGGATGGGGCGACCACGATTGATATTGGGGCTTCTACTGGTGGCTTTACCGATGTCATGTTGCAAAATGGTGCTGAGCTTGTCTACGCGGTGGATGTTGGGACCAATCAGTTAGCCTGGAAATTGCGCCAAGATTCTCGGGTTGTCAGCATGGAGCAGTTTAATTTTCGTTATGCTGAAAAGACTGATTTCGAAAAGGAGCCGAGCTTTGCCAGTATTGATGTGAGTTTCATTTCCCTCAGTCTGATTTTGCCTGCCTTGCACCGTGTCTTGGTTGATCAAGGTCAGGTGGTAGCTCTGGTTAAGCCCCAATTTGAAGCAGGTCGTGAGCAAATCGGGAAAAATGGAATCATTCGCGATGCCAAGGTTCATCAAACTGTCCTTGAATCTGTCACTGCTATGGCGGTTGAGCAAGGCTTTTCTGTGCTTGGATTAGACTATTCACCAATCCAAGGAGGACATGGAAACATCGAATTTCTGGCATATTTGAAAAAGGAAGAGGGAGCAAGCAATCAAGTTGCCCCCGAAATAGAAAAAGTTGTAGAGAGAGCACATAGAGAATTTAAAGATGAATAAAAAAGAGAGACTTGAAAAAATTAGAAGATTTGTAACAGATTACCAAATCGGAACACAGGAAGAAATCGTTGAGCATTTAAAGGAAGCAGGTATCTCTGCCACTCAAGCAACTGTATCGAGAGATATCAAAGAGCTTGGTATTGTTAAAATTCCTTTGAAAAACAACACTTATATCTATGAGTTGCCAAAATCAATTGTGAAGAGTTTGCAGTTGGCTGAGAATAACATCGAAGGTTCTCAAGTAATGGGTAACATGCTTAACCTCAATGTCATTCCTGGGAACACAGTATTTGTGAAAGGTCAGCTGGTTGCAGCATTTTCTGATAAGATTTTTAGCTGCATTGCGGATGACAATTCAATCTTGATTGTGGCAAAAACAGAGGAAGCAGCTAAGGAAATATCTGAACAAGTTAAAAAATGGTAGGTCGATATGTTACTTGAAATTTCGATTAAAAATTTTGCCATTATAGAGGCGATTTCGCTAAATTTTGAAAAAGGCATGACAGTCTTAACTGGTGAAACAGGTGCCGGTAAATCAATCATTATCGATGCCATGAACATGATGTTAGGAGCTAGAGCGGCTACGGATGTCATTCGTCATGGTGCTCCCAAGGCTGAGATTGAAGGGCTTTTCTCTGTTGAGAATAGTCATTCTTTACAAGAACTCTTTGACGAGCAAGGATTGGAATTGGGGGATGAGATTATCATCCGTCGTGAAATTCTTCAAAATGGGCGAAGTGTAAGTCGCGTCAATGGACAGATGGTCAATCTTTCTGTCCTGCGTGCAATCGGCCAGCATCTTGTCGATATCCATGGGCAACATGACCAAGAAGAGTTAATGCGTCCACAACTTCATATCCAAATGTTGGATGAATTTGGTGATGCAGCATTTTTTGAGTTGAAACAAGCCTATCAGACAAGCTTTGACGCCTATCGCAAAATGCGTAAACAAGTTCTTGAAGTCAAGAAAAATCAGCAGGAACACAAGTCTCGCATTGAGATGTTGGAATTTCAAATGGCAGAGATTGAGGCGGTAAATTTGCAAGCGGGTGAAGATGTTAGTCTCAACAAAGAACGAGATAAACTCCTCAACCACAAAAATATAGCAGATACCTTGACAAATGCCTACACTATGTTGGACAATGAGGAGTTCTCCAGCCTAGCAAATGTCCGTTCCGCTATGAATGACATGGAAAGTATCGAAGAATACGACCCTGAATACCGTGAAATTTCAAGTTCTCTATCAGAGACCTACTATGTTTTAGAAGATATTACAAAGCGTTTGGAAGATATCATCGAAGATCTAGATTTTGATGGCAATCGACTCATGCAGGTTGAAAATCGCTTAGATTTGCTCAACACGATCACACGTAAGTATGGTGGGACAGTTGATGAGGTCTTGCTTTACTTTGCCAAGATTACGGATGAGTACAATCTCTTGACAGGGAATAACCTTTCTTCCGAAGATATGGAAGCAGAGCTTAAAAAATTGGAAGTCAATCTTGTTGCGTTAGCAAATCAGCTAGCTTCAGCCCGCCATGACTTGGCCCAGCAGCTAGAAGCAGAGATTAAACAAGAACTGCAAGATCTTTATATGGAGAAGGCTCAATTTCAAGTTCGCTTTAGCAAGGGCAAATTCAGCCGTGAAGGAAATGAAGCAGTTGAGTTTTACATTTCTACTAACCCAGGTGAGGACTTTAAACCCTTGGTCAAGGTGGCATCAGGTGGGGAATTGTCTCGTCTCATGCTAGCCATCAAGTCTGCTTTTTCTCGTAAGGAAGGTAAGACCAGTATTGTCTTTGATGAGGTGGATACGGGAGTTTCAGGTCGTGTTGCTCAAGCTATTGCTCAGAAGATTCACAAGATTGGCCAACATGGTCAGGTTTTAGCTATTTCTCACCTACCACAAGTAATTGCCATTGCGGATTATCAATTCTTTATTGAAAGATTAGTGATGAGCACTCAACGGTGTCGACGGTTCGCCTCTTGACTTTAGAAGAGCGAGTAGAGGAAGTTGCTAAGATGTTAGCAGGAGAGAATGTAACAGAAGCAGCCCTTACCCAAGCGAGAGAATTATTGCAAACGAGGGAGAAATAAATGACAGACTATTATGTGATTGGAGATGTCCATGGAAAAGCAGGTATGCTGGAAGACCTTCTCAAAACATGGGATGGTCGCACCCAGTTGCTTTTTCTAGGGGATTTGATTGACCGAGGTGAAGATAGTCGCCGTGTTCTAGAAATGGTCAAGGACCTGGTGGACAATCAAGGGGCTATCTGTCTATCAGGAAACCATGAGTATATGTTTTTGACTTGGTTGGACAATCCTGAAGAAAGCTATGACCACTATCGTCGAAATGGTGGTGATACAACTATTAACTCAATTTTAGGTCGTCCCTTGGATGCCCCAGTTGACGGGGTGGAGGATGCCAAGCGTGTTGCCACCGAAGCAGCAGACTTGGTCGGATTTATTCGTCAAATGCCTTTTGTCGTTGAGACAGACAAGTATATCTTTGTGCATGCTGGTATTGATTTGACCTTGGATGATTGGCATGAAACGACTGATTACAAGAAAGTCTGGCTCAGAAAACCATTCCACGAAGCGGCCAATCATACTGGGAAAACCATTGTCTTTGGGCATACACCAGTCTATGGTCTACTAGATCAGAAACCAGGTACGGCTGACCTTTGGGTGACAGAAGATGGTAAGGTTGGGATGGATGGAGGAGCTGTTTACGGAGGTGTCCTTCATGGAATCGTCTTTACAGACCAAGGAATGACAGAACACCACTTTATCGAAAATGATGGCTTTGTTGCCGAAGATTAGTACTCCTTACAGGGTATGGTCTTGTCAAAATATTAAAAACAATTTATAATAAATAGATACCCTGAAAGGAAGAGAATCATGAATTTAGAAGAATTGAAAAAACGACAGGAGAAAATCCGGAACTTTTCTATTATCGCCCATATTGACCACGGGAAGTCTACTTTGGCAGACCGTATTTTGGAAAAGACGGAGACGGTTTCTAGTCGTGAAATGCAAGCCCAGCTTCTGGATAGTATGGATCTTGAGCGTGAACGTGGGATTACCATCAAACTTAATGCCATCGAGCTCAATTATACTGCTAAAGATGGGGAGACCTATATCTTCCACTTGATTGACACGCCTGGACATGTGGACTTTACCTATGAAGTGTCGCGTTCTCTAGCTGCCTGTGAAGGGGCGATTTTGGTGGTCGATGCAGCCCAAGGGATTGAGGCGCAGACCCTTGCCAATGTTTATCTAGCCTTGGATAATGATTTGGAAATTCTTCCTGTTATTAACAAGATTGACCTACCAGCGGCCGATCCTGAGCGAGTTCGTACAGAGATTGAGGATGTCATCGGACTAGATGCCAGCGAAGCAGTTTTAGCTTCTGCCAAAGCTGGTATTGGTATTGAAGAAATTCTCGAGCAAATCGTAGAGAAAGTTCCCGCACCAACTGGTGATGTTTCAGCTCCACTCAAAGCCTTGATTTTCGACTCAGTTTATGATGCTTATCGTGGGGTTATCCTCCAAGTTCGTGTCATGGACGGAGTTGTTAAACCTGGCGATAAGATTCAGCTCATGAGCAATGGAAAGACCTTTGATGTGACGGAGGTCGGAATTTCACTCCGAAAGCAGTAGGACGTGATTTCCTAGCCACAGGTGACGTTGGTTATATTGCGGCTTCTATCAAGACGGTTCAAGATACTCGTGTCGGTGATACAGTGACCCTAGCAAGCAATCCTGCCACAGAGCCACTTGATGGTTACAAGCAGATGAACCCTATGGTCTTTGCGGGTCTTTACCCAATTGAGTCAAACAAGTACAATGACCTTCGTGAAGCACTTGAGAAACTGCAGCTCAACGATGCTAGCTTGCAGTTTGAACCAGAAACATCTCAGGCCCTTGGATTTGGTTTCCGTTGTGGATTCCTTGGACTCCTCCATATGGATGTTATCCAAGAGCGTTTAGAGCGCGAGTTTAACATCGACCTCATTATGACAGCTCCTTCTGTTATTTACAAGGTTAACCAAACTGACGGTGAGTCTATGGATGTCTCTAACCCATCAGAATTCCCAGACCCAACTAAGATTGCGACCATTGAAGAACCTTATGTCAAGGCGCAAATCATGGTTCCACAGGAGTTTGTCGGAGCAGTTATGGAATTGGCTCAACGTAAACGTGGGGACTTTGTAACCATGGATTATATTGATGACAATCGTGTTAATGTCATCTATCAAATTCCACTTGCTGAAATTGTCTTTGACTTTTTTGATAAGCTCAAGTCTTCGACGCGTGGTTATGCAAGCTTTGACTACGAATTGTCAGAGTACCGTCCATCGAAGTTGGTCAAAATGGATATCCTTCTCAATGGAGATAAGGTGGATGCTCTTAGCTTTATCGTCCACAAGGACTTTGCCTACGAACGTGGGAAACTCATCGTTGATAAGCTCAAGAAAATCATCCCTCGTCAACAGTTTGAGGTGCCAATTCAGGCAGCTATTGGACACAAGATTGTGGCTCGTACGGATATCAAGGCCCTTCGTAAACGTACTTGCCAAGTGTTATGGTGGTGACGTTTCGCGCAAACGCAAACTTCTTGAAAAACAAAAAGCTGGTAAGAAACGTATGAAAGCTATAGGCTCAGTAGAAGTTCCACAAGAAGCTTTCCTTAGCGTCTTAAGCATGGACGAAGAATAGAAATAGAAAACTAAACTCTTGAAGATTTTTCAAGGGTTTTTTCTATTTTTGATAAACGTAAGCTATCAAATGCGAAAGCTGAATAAATGTAAAAATCAGATTATCATGTCTTCTTTTTATGATTTTTACGAATAGATAGATGAGTAGCAAAAGAAATGGAGTTGTATATGAAAATTACAAACTATGAGATTTACAAATTAAGAAAAGCAGGCTTGACCAATCAACAGATTTTAACTGTTCTTGAATATGACGAGACTGTAGAGCAGGAACTTTTGTTAGGAGATATTGCTGAAATCTCTGGTTGCCGCAATCCTGCTGTCTTTATGGAACGCTATTTCCAGATAGATGATGTGCAGTTGGAGAAGGAGTTTCAAAAATTCCCATCTTTCTCGATTCTAGACGAGTGTTATCCTTGGGATCTGAGTGAGATTTATGACCCTCCAGCTCTTTTGTTTTACAAAGGGAATCTGGATTTATTGAAATTTCCCAAGGTTGCTCTTGTAGGGAGTCGTTCTTGTTCCAGCCAAGGTGCTAAGTCGGTCCAGAAAATTATCCAAGGTTTAGAAAACGAGTTAATCGTGGTTAGTGGCTTGGCCAAAGGAATCGATACCGCTGCCCATATGGCTGCGCTCCAGAATGGAGGGAGAACGATTGCTGTAATCGGAACAGGATTGGATGTTTTATCCACGTGCTAACAAACGCTTGCAGGAGTACATTGGAAATCATCATCTAGTGCTAAGTGAGTACGGTCCAGGTGAAGAACCCTTGAAATTCCATTTTCCAGCCCGTAATCGTATCATTGCAGGATTGTGTCGTGGAGTTATTGTGGCAGAGGCAAGGATGCGTTCAGGAAGTCTCATTACCTGTGAACGTGCCATGGAGGAAGGACGCGATGTTTTTGCTATTCCAGGGGACATTCTTGATGGCCATTCAGATGGTTGCCACCACTTGATCCAAGAGGGAGCAAAACTGGTCACAAGTGGTCAAGATGTGTTGGCTGAGTTTGAATTTTAAGGAGAAATTGATCATCCAAATAAACTTTTCTACTATATATAGGAGTTAAGTCTTGACAGCTATAGAAAAATGGTTTACACTTTATAAAGTTTATTACTTTGAAAAGGTGTGATAGTGTGGCTACGGCAACAAAGAAGAAAAAATCAACAGTTAAAAAAAATCTAGTCATCGTAGAGTCTCCTGCTAAGGCGAAAACGATTGAAAAATATCTAGGCAGAAATTATAAGGTTTTAGCAAGTGTCGGGCATATCCGTGATTTGAAAAAATCCAGTATGTCTGTCGACATTGAAAACAACTATGAACCGCAGTATATCAATATCCGTGGAAAAGGTCCTCTCATTAATGACTTGAAAAAAGAAGCTAAAAAGGCCAATAAAGTCTTTCTGGCAAGTGACCCGGACCGTGAAGGAGAAGCGATTTCCTGGCATTTGGCTCATATTCTCGATTTGGATGAGAATGATGCCAATCGTGTGGTCTTTAATGAAATCACCAAGGACGCAGTGAAAAATGCTTTTAAAGAACCTCGCAAGATTGATATGGACTTGGTCGATGCCCAACAAGCTCGTCGTGTCTTGGACCGCTTGGTAGGCTATTCGATTTCGCCAATTTTGTGGAAAAAGGTCAAGAAGGGCTTATCAGCAGGGCGCGTGCAGTCTGTTGCCCTTAAGCTTATCATTGACCGTGAAAATGAAATCAATGCCTTCCAACCGGAAGAATACTGGACAATTGATGGTGTCTTTAAGAAGGGAACCAAGCAATTTCAAGCTTCTTTCTATGGTATGAATGGCAAAAAGATGAAATTGACCACCAACGAAGAAGTCAAAGAAGTCTTATCCCATTTGACTAGTAAAGATTTCACAGTAGACCAGGTAGATAAGAAAGAACGCAAACGCAATGCGCCCCTACCTTATACGACCTCAACCATGCAAATGGATGCTGCCAACAAAATCAATTTCCGTACTCGTAAGACCATGATGGTTGCCCAACAGCTTTATGAAGGGATTAATATCGGTACAGGTGTGCAAGGTCTGATTACCTATATGCGTACAGACTCGACTCGTATCAGTCCAGTAGCTCAGAACGAAGCTGCAAGCTACATTAACGACCGTTTTGGTAGCAAGTATTCCAAGAATGGTAGCAAGGTCAAGAATGCCTCAGGTGCTCAGGATGCCCACGAAGCCATTCGTCCATCTAGTGTCTTTAACACACCTGAAAGCATCGCAAAATACTTGGACAAAGACCAGCTTAAGCTCTATACCCTTATCTGGAACCGTTTTGTAGCTAGCCAGATGACGGGAGCTATCTTTGATACCATGGCTGTCAAGCTCTCTCAAAATGGAGTCCGGTTCGCAGCAAATGGTAGCCAAGTTAAGTTTGATGGTTATCTTGCTATCTACAATGACTCTGATAAAAACAAGATGTTGCCAGATATGGCTGTTGGAGATGTGGTCAAGCAGGTCAATAGCAAGCCAGAACAACATTTCACCCAACCGCCTGCTCGCTATTCGGAAGCGACTCTTATCAAGACCTTGGAAGAAAATGGTGTTGGTCGTCCTTCAACTTATGCTCCGACCATTGAAACCATCCAGAAACGCTATTATGTTCGTCTGGCAGCCAAACGCTTTGAACCAACAGAATTAGGAGAAATTGTTAACAAGCTCATCGTTGAATATTTCCCAGACATCGTAAATGTGACCTTTACAGCTGAAATGGAAGGAAAACTGGATGATGTCGAAGTTGGAAAAGAACAGTGGCAACGTGTTATTGACGAATTTTACAAACCATTCTCCAAAGATGTAGCCAAGGCTGAAGCTGAAATGGAAAAATTCAGATCAAGGATGAGCCAGCTGGATTTGACTGTGAAGTCTGTGGAAGTCCAATGGTGATTAAGCTAGGCCGTTTTGGTAAATTCTATGCTTGTAGCAATTTCCCAGAATGCCGTCACACACAAGCGATTGTTAAGGAGATTGGTGTCGAGTGTCCAAGCTGTCATCAAGGACAAATCATTGAACGCAAAACCAAGCGCAATCGAATCTTCTATGGTTGCAATCGCTACCCAGAATGTGAATTTACTTCTTGGGATAAACCAGTTGGACGTGATTGTCCAAAATGTGGTCACTTCCTTATGGAGAAGAAAGTCCGTGGTGGTGGCAAGCAGGTTGTGTGTAGTAATGGCGACTACGAAGAAGAGAAAATTAAATAAAACGAAGTGTCCTGAAAATAAATTTCAGGCTCTTTTTACTTGAAGCTTGACAAATTTCCTCACTTTGTGGGAAACTAGTAGAAGATTATTTCAATTAGGAGAAGACATGCGTATTATTTACCTCAGTATTGGTTTTATTTTTTTGGCTCTAGCTCTTGTAGGTGTTGTCCTGCCGCTCTTGCCAACAACGCCCTTCCTTTTGCTATCAATTGCTTGCTTTTCCAAGTCTTCAAAGAGATTTGAAGACTGGCTTTATCACACCAAGCTCTATCAGACTTATGTAGCTGACTTTCGCGAGACCAAGTCAATAGCGCGAGAACGAAAGAAAAAAATCATCGTATCTATCTATATCTTGATGGGGATTTCTATCTATTTTGCCCCTCTTTTGCCAGTCAAAATCGGTCTGGGAGCCTTGACTATCTTTATCACCTACTATCTCTTTAAAGTCATTCCTGACAAAGAATAGATAAAAATAGTAGTTATTTGCCTTGATAAAAATGAAAGCATATTTAAATAATATGATATAATAAATTAAAAGTAATCTTCAAGGAGAATCAAATGATTTACGAATTTTGTGCTGAAAATGTGACCTTGCTTGAAAAAGCGATGCAGGCTGGGGCTCGTCGAATCGAACTTTGTGATAATTTAGCAGTTGGCGGGACAACACCAAGCTATGGAGTAACCAAGGCAGCTGTTGAATTGGCAGCTAACTACGATACGACCATCATGACCATGATTCGTCCACGTGGTGGCGATTTTGTTTATCATGAATTGGAAATTGCCATCATGCTCGAAGACATTCGTTTAACTGCTCAAGCAGGTAGCCAAGGGGTTGTCTTTGGTGCTCTAACTGCTGATAAGAAGTTGGATAAGGCTAATCTTGAAAAATTAATCGCCGCATCAAAAGGAATGGAAATTGTCTTCCACATGGCCTTTGATGAATTGGGCGATGAAGACCAGTTGGAAGCCATTGACTGGCTCAGCCAAGCTGGTGTCACTCGTATTTTGACTCGTGCTGGCGTATCTGGTGACTCGTTAGAAAAACGTTTTGCCCACTATCACAGAATTTTGGAACATGCAAAAGGTAAAATTGAAATCTTACCAGGCGGAGGGATTGACTTGGACAACCGTCAAACCTTTATCGACCAACTGGGCGTGACGCAACTTCACGGTACTAAGGTTGTCTTTTAAAAAATAGAAAGGAACTGCTAGCTTTGGGTAGCAGTTTTCACTTATGTTTGATATTTTTAAATCCTATCAGTTTAATCAAGAAAAAGCCAATGCTTATGATTTTATAGAAAATGAGGGAGTCTGGAGCGACACTTTCCAGATTTTGGATGGAGACTTTGTCATGACTGTGTCCATCACAACGGATAATGTGAGCTTTCAAGTTTTTGATCAGGAGACTGGTGACCTTTATCCTCAAGTTCATATGGAAAGCATGAGAGGGACTTTTGTTGGAAGTGTCCGTCAAGCCTGTCTGGAGATTCTCTATCAGATTCGGAAGGCTTGTTTTGATGTGCAGGATTTTATCTGCCCTCAGACTAAGCGCATCATTGCTCAAGTTCAAGAAAAGTATGGTGATCAGTTGGAATATCTATGGGAAAAATCGCCTGATACAGCTGTATTACGTCATGAAGATAGTCAAAAGTGGTATGCTGTTTTAATGAGAATTCCTTGGGATAGGCTAGATAAGGCAAGAGAAGGGCAAGTGGAAGCCGTCAACCTCAAACATGACTGCGTTGCTGACTTACTCTCACAAAAGGGCATTTATCCTGCCTTTCATATGAACAAACGTTACTGGATTAGTCTTGCTCTTGATGATAGTTTATCGGATAACGAAGTTCTAGATTTGCTAGAAATCAGTTGGAATTTGACATTGAAAAAGTAAGGAAATTCCCTTGTGTTTTCAAATACTTTCAATTAGCAAAATATTCTTTACTGAAGAAATTTTCAGAAAATATTGGATTTTTTCTTGACAAGAGATTTTTCCTATGATAAAATACTTAACAAGACATCAAACGAAGGAGAAAGTCAAACATGAAAACAGCTAAGTTTAATCAATTTGCTTTGTTGTTGAGGTACTCGGGCTAGTGCAGAAGCATTAGTCCTGTTTGGCTTACCAAGCGGGAGTAAATCAACATCTCGCTTGGGTTTCCGAGCGAGATGTTTTTTCTATACTGAAATTTTGAAGGGGGAATTCTCATGCGTAGAGTTGAGTTTTTAGATACCAGTCTCCGTGATGGTGAGCAGACACCAGGCGTTAACTTTTCAATCAAGGAAAAGGTCGCCATTGCAAGACAGCTGGAGAAATGGGGGATTTCGGCTATCGAAGCTGGTTTTCCAGCGGCGAGTCCAGATTCATTTACAGCAGTTCAGGAGATTGCCAAGGTCTTGAAGAAAACATCGGTGACAGGTTTGGCCCGTTCGGTCAAGTCTGATATAGATGCTTGTTATGAGGCGCTAAAGGATGCCAAGTATCCTCAGGTTCACGTCTTTATCGCGACCAGTCCGATTCACCGTAAGTATAAGCTCAATAAGAGCAAGGAAGAGATTTTGGAAGCAATCAGTGAACATGTTTCTTATGCTCGTTCTAAGTTTGAAATTGTCGAATTTTCTCCAGAGGATGCGACCAGAACAGAATTGGATTTCCTCTTGCAAGTTGTTCAGACAGCTGTGGATGCAGGTGCGACCTACATCAATATCCCTGACACGGTTGGATTTACGACGCCAGAGGAATATGGTGCCATCTTCAAATACTTAATTGAGAATGTCAAGACCGATCGTCAGATTATCTATTCTCCTCACTGTCATGATGATCTCGGAATGGCAGTAGCTAATAGTCTTGCTGCTGTTAAGAATGGAGCAGGACGAGTCGAAGGAACCATCAATGGTATCGGGGAGCGAGCTGGCAATGCTGCTTTGGAAGAAATTGCAGTGGCGCTTAATATTCGCCAAGATTACTACCAAGCAGAAACCAGTATTGTCCTAAACGAAACCATCAATACGTCAGAAATGGTTTCTCGCTTCTCAGGTATTCCAGTTCCTAAAAACAAGGCGGTTGTTGGAGGAAATGCCTTCTCTCATGAATCGGGTATTCACCAAGATGGAGTCCTTAAAAATCCTCTTACCTATGAAATTATTACACCTGAATTGGTTGGTGTCAAGAGTAACAGTCTTCCGCTTGGAAAATTATCTGGTCGCCATGCCTTTGTAGAAAAACTGAGAGAACTGGCCTTAGACTTCACAGAAGAGGATATTAAGCCACTCTTTGACAAATTCAAATCACTTGCAGATAAGAAACAAGAAGTCACAGACGCGGATATTCGTGCTCTGGTAGCTGGAACCATGGTTGAAAATCCAGAAGGTTTCCACTTTGATGATTTACAACTTCAAACTCATGCGGAAAATGAAATTGAAGCGACTGTCAGATTGGCTAATTTGGACGGTGAGAAAGTCGACTTTAATGCGACTGGACAAGGATCTGTTGAAGCGATCTTTAACGCTGTTGACAAGTTCTTTAATCAATCTGTTCGCCTGGTATCCTACACCATTGATGCGGTAACAGATGGAATCGATGCTCAGGCTAGAGTCTTAGTTACTGTTGAAAATAGAGAAACAGAAACAATCTTTAACGCAGCCGGAATTGATTTCGATGTGTTGAAGGCTTCAGCTATTGCCTACATCAATGCCAATAGCTTTGTTCAAAAAGAGAATACCGGAGAGATAGGTCCAAATGTTTCCTATCGCGACATGCCTAGTCTTTAAAGGAGAATACCATGACAAAGAAAATTGTTGCTCTAGCAGGTGATGGGATTGGACCAGAAATCATGGAAGCTGGGTTAGAAGTTCTGGAGGCTTTAGCCAAAAAAACAGACTTTGACTTTGAGATTGATAGAAGACCCTTCGGAGGTACAGGTATTGATGCTGTAGGGCATCCCTTACCTGATGAAACGCTCAAGGCTGCTAGAGAAGCAGATGCTATTCTCCTAGCTGCAATCGGTAGTCCTCAGTATGATAATGCTACAGTTCGACCCGAACAAGGGCTTTTGGCACTCCGCAAGGAACTTAATCTTTATGCCAATATTCGTCCAGTTAAAATTTTTGATAGTCTTAAGCACTTATCGCCTCTCAAACCTGAACGAATTGCTGGTGTTGACTTTGTGGTAGTGCGTGAGTTGACAGGTGGGATTTACTTTGGTGATCATATCCTTGAAGAGCGAAAAGCGCGTGATATCAATGATTATAGTTATGAGGAAGTAGAGCGGATTATTCGTAAGGCTTTTGAAATTGCAAGAAGTCGGAGAAAAATCCTTTCCAGTATTGATAAGCAAAATGTTTTGGCAACATCAAAACTTTGGCGAAGAGTGGCTGAGGAAGTCGCAAAAGATTATCCCGATGTAACCTTGGAGCACCAGCTGGTCGACTCAGCTGCTATGCTCATGATTACCAATCCTGCTAAGTTTGATGTTATCGTGACAGAGAATCTTTTCGGAGATATCCTCTCGGATGAGTCAAGTGTTCTATCTGGTACACTTGGGGTTATGCCATCAGCCAGTCACTCTGATAATGGGCCAAGCCTCTATGAACCCATTCATGGTTCGGCGCCTGATATCGCAGGCCTAGGAATCGCCAATCCTATTTCTATGATTTTATCAGTTGCTATGATGTTGCGAGATAGTTTTGGGAGATATGAGGATGCTAAGCGTATAGAAGATGCTGTTGAAGCAACTTTAGCAGCAGGAATTTTAACAAGAGATTTAGGAGGACAGGCTTCGACCAAGGAAATGACGGAAGCCATCATTGAAAGATTATGAAGATAAATCAAGGAATTACTTTTGCTATTTTGATTTGGAATCTATTGGTATTTATGATTTATGGTATTGACAAATCCAAAGCAAGAAAAGGTGCTTGGCGCATCCCTGAAAAATATTTATTATCATTTGCATTCTTGTGTGGTGGTTTTGGTGCTTGGTTGGCAAGTGTTACCTTTCATCACAAGACTAGAAAATGGTATTTTAAAACGGTTTGGTTCCTAGGAATAGTGACTACACTAGTAACTTTGTATTTGATATGGAGGTAATGAATGGCAGGAAAATCGATTTTTGATAAATTATGGGACCTCCATGTGATTACAGGAGAAGAAGGACAACCTCAACTCATGTATGTAGATCAACACTATATTCACGAGGTGACCAGTCCTCAAGCTTTTCAAGGATTGCGGGATGCAGGACGTAGATTGAGACGACCAGATTTAACATTTGGTACCTTTGACCACAATGTCCCGACGGTTAATATATATGATATTCGAGATGTAATCTCCAAAGCACAGATTGATAAGTTAGCTGAAAATGTTGAAGAGTTTGGAATCGAACATGCTGCCCACGGTTCAGAAAAACAAGGTATCGTTCATATGGTTGGTCCAGAAACAGGAAGAACACAACCAGGAAAATTTATCGTCTGTGGTGATAGCCATACTGCAACACACGGAGCTTTTGGAGCGATTGCCTTTGGAATTGGAACCAGTGAGGTCGAACATGTCTTTGCAACCCAAACCATTTGGCAGGTTAAACCAAAGAAAATGTTGGTGGAATTCACAGGAGTTCCTCAAAAAGGGGTTTATGCCAAAGATTTCATTCTAGCCTTGATTGCCAAATACGGTGTTGCTTGTGGTGTTGGCTACGTGGTGGAGTATCGAGGTCAGGCCATTGATGCACTTAGCATGGAAGAGCGTATGACTATCTGCAATATGTCCATCGAGTTTGGCTCCAAAATGGGAATCATGAATCCAGATCAGACCACTTTTGACTATCTCAAGGGACGAGAATGTGTTCCAGAGGATTTCGAGGAGGCGGTGGCTGATTGGAAAACCCTTGTCAGCGATGAGGATGCTGTCTATGATAAGGTTATCCAGATGGATGTCTCAGACTTGGCTCCCATGGTGACCTGGGGAACCAATCCTGCTATGGGTGTTGACTTTGACAGTAGCTTCCCAGAAATTAAGGATATGAATGATGAGCGAGCGTACAATTACATGGACTTGGAGCCTGGTCAAAAGCCAGCAGATATTGAACTAGGTTATATCTTTATCGGATCTTGTACCAATGCTCGTCTCAGTGACTTGCAACTGGCTGCGCGATTTGTCAAAGGGAAGAAAATTGCTCCCAATCTAACAGCAATTGTAGTTCCAGGCTCTCGTCCTGTGAAACGAGCCGCTGAGAAGTTGGGCTTGGATAAGGTCTTCTTAGATGCTGGCTTTGAGTGGAGAGACCCAGGTTGCTCCATGTGCCTGGGGATGAATCCTGACAAGGTCCCTGATGGTGTACACTGTGCCTCAACCAGTAACCGCAATTTTGAAGATAGACAGGGATTTGGTGCTAAGACCCATCTCTGCAGTCCAGCCATGGCAGCTGCAGCGGCTATCGCAGGGCGCTTCGTAGATGTTCGGAAAATGCCAGAGGCCCAGTAAGGAGAGGATATGGAGAAATTTACAGTTTATACGGGAACGACCGTTCCTCTCATGAATGATAACATTGATACTGACCAAATCCTTCCCAAGCAGTTTCTCAAGTTAATTGATAAGAAAGGCTTTGGTAAGTATCTCATGTATGCTTGGCGTTATCTGGACGATAACTACACTGAGGATCCAGACTTTGTCTTTAACCGACCTGAATATCGAAAAGCCAGTATCCTCATCTCAGGGGATAACTTTGGGGCAGGTTCTTCGAGAGAACACGCAGCTTGGGCTCTAGCCGACTATGGTTTTAAGGTTGTGATTGCAGGATCTTTCGGAGACATTCATTACAATAATGAACTCAATAATGGCATGTTGCCCATTGTCCAGCCCAGAGATGTTCGAGAGAAACTAGCCCAACTCAAACCGACTGACCAGGTAACTGTGGACTTGGAACAACAGAAAATCATCTCACCAGTTGGAGAATTCACTTTTGAAATTGATAGCGAATGGAAACACAAACTCTTAAATGGTTTGGATGATATCGGTATTACTTTGCAGTATGAAGATTTGATTGCTGCTTATGAAAAACAACGCCCAGCCTATTGGCAGGAATAGAATAAAAATAGAAAAGGAACTATAGAACTATGACAAAACACATTCAATGGAACGGAACACTTTCTCAAGAAGGCTATGACATTTTAAAAGGTGAGGGCGGATGTATCGTTTGCCCCACAAAAGTTGGTTACATTATCATGACGAGCGATAAGGCAGGTCTTGAACGCAAATTTGAAGCTAAAGAGCGTAACCGTAACAAACCAGGTGTTGTGCTTTGTGGTAGCATGGACGAGCTACGCGCTTTAGCACAACTCAACCCAGAAATTGAAGCCTTCTACCAAAAACATTGGGACGAAGACATTCTCCTTGGTTGTATCCTTCCTTGGAAACCAGAAGCTTTTGAAAAACTCAAAGCATACGGTGATGGCCGTGAAGAACTCATGACTGACGTTCGTGGTACTAGCTGTTTTGTCATCAAGTTTGGTAAAGCTGGTGAACAGTTGGCTGCAAAACTTTGGGAAGAAGGCAAGATGGTCTATGCCTCATCAGCTAACCCATCTGGTAAGGAAACCGTGGTAAGGTGGAAGGTATCGGTCAACGTATCGAAGGAGCAGTGGACCTTGTCATCGAAGCAGACGACTATGTGGCATCTATCCAACCTGACAAAACGATTGAAACTCGCTACGAGCAAGGTGTGATGGTATCTATGGTTGATAAAGATGGTAAGCTCATCCCAGAACAAGGAGGAGACCGTTCAATCTCACCAGCACCAGTCGTGATCCGTAAAGGACTTGACATTGATAAAATCATGATGCATTTGTCAGATACCTTTAACTCATGGGACTACCGTCAGGGTGAGTATTACTAAGATAAAAAAGAGTCTAGTGTTAAGAGGGAATAAAACCCTCTACTCTAGGCTTTTTCTTTAGAAATTCTTTTCATTTCCCATAGGATATGATATTCTATATATGAAATATATAGTTTTTTATTCGAACATTATTATAAAAGGAGTAAGATTGATGGATAAAAGAAAGGTTAGCTTGGAAGATTTTTATGCTTGGTATCAAGAAAATAAAATAAGATTAAGAGAAGATGCATTTAAATATAGTGTTCACAATGAAAAATTACGTGAAGAATTTCTTAAAGAATGGCCACTTGATAGAATTTTAACCATGTCTATCGATGAATACGTCATTGGGAAAGGTGCTAAAAGTAATTCTTTTTGCTATGCTCTTGAGATAGGAAAGTACCAATCATTATTTATGGGGATTGGTGGAGGAGGTTCTTCAAAATTTGGTATTTATTGGAATGAGGATACCAAAAGCTATAAGAATCAAGCAAATAAAATCATTCCAGAATCAGAACTAGAAGACCGATTTAACAAATTAAAATCGGATTTGTATGAGATCATCCAAGCTGGTAGAATGTTGGATTTCAATAATCCTATCTTTGACATGAAACAGTCAAAGAATGAATTTATTAGGCGTTCTGCAGTGGTAACAAAACTACTTTGTATTTATTCTGAGAATCCTTCTTTTTTAGGAGTAAATATGAATAGTCAAAATGAATTTTGGAATAGGTTGATTCCCCAAAGCAATCAAGGAGGGCCCTATCGTCAGAATCATGAGATTTGTAAACTGTTTTCTAAAACATATCCTGAACTAGAATCTTCAATGTTGGGTAGTATTTTATTTGAATATTCAAAAGATTTTATAGACAGTGATAATAAGCAAGGAGAGAAAGAAATGTCTGAACAAAATAATATTCATCATCCCTTGAGTAATATCTTGTTACAATCCAAAAACCTCATCCTCCGTGGTGCTCCTGGCACAGGAAAAACTTATCTTGCTAAAGAAATTGCGGCAGAGCTAACGGGTGGTAATGAAGATCAAATCGGCTTTGTACAGTTTCACCCATCTTATGATTATACGGATTTTGTAGAGGGTTTGAGACCGGTATCAAATGGCGATGGAGCTATTGAGTTTAGGCTACAGGATGGTATTTTTAAAGATTTTTGTCAGAAAGCAAAAGAAGCCCAATTGATTGGAGGACAAGATAATTTTGATGAAGCTTGGGATTCTTACTTAGAATATATAAATGTTGCTGAAGAAAAAGAATATATAACAAAAACATCTTACTTATCTGTCAATAGTAGACAAAATTTGTCAGTAAATTATGATAGTGGTGTTCCAGGATGGTCACTACCTCGCAAATATGTTTACGAGTTGTATAAAGATAAAAATTATAATAAGCAAGAATACTACAAAAGTGGTGGAAGAACTGTCCTAGAAATATTGAGAAAGAGATTTGGTCTGAAAGAATACCTTTCTCCAACAGAGGTTGACACAGACAAGAAATTCGTTTTCATCATCGATGAGATCAATCGTGGGGAGATTTCTAAAATTTTTGGCGAACTCTTTTTCTCTATCGACCCTGGTTATCGTGGTGAAAAGGGAAGTGTTTCTACCCAATATGCCAATCTACACGAAACTGATGAAAAGTTTTATATCCCTGAAAATGTCTACATCATCGGAACTATGAATGATATTGATCGTTCAGTGGATACCTTTGATTTTGCTATGCGTCGTCGTTTTCGTTTTGTTGAAGTTACTGCTGAAAGTCAAGTTGCTATGTTGGATAAAGAACTGGGTATTCATGCTGAAGAAGCTAAAACTCGACTAAGGAACTTGAATGTTGCTATCGAAAATGTTCAGGAGCTAAACAGTCATTATCATATCGGACCAAGTTATTTCCGTAATTTAAAAGAATTGGATTATGATTATGAATTACTCTGGTCTGATTATCTCAAACCACTTTTGGAAGATTACTTGCGTGGTTCTTATGAAGAAGACGAAATACTGAATACTTTGAAAAAAGCATATGATTTGACAAATCAGCAAGATATTGGTGATGACGATGCAGTTAACTGACAATCAACAGGCCTTAAACAAAGAAGAGTTTATCACAGAATATCCTAAAATTAGTCAAGTTCTTTTAGATAGAACTCTAGATAATCTTTCTCAAGAAGATAGTATCTTTATATTTCCAAACGACCTGAAAAATTCTCCTGATTTGGATAAGGACCAAAAGATTTTGGAAACAGTCAATCAGAAAATTAAAACAGGGAATGTGATTGGATTTCTGGGGTGTGGTCAGGAGAGATTAACCATTTCTTCTCGCTTTTCGAGTAAAAGTGATGACTATTTTTTGCATTATCTATTGCAGAAAGTTCTAAATATCAATCTCACTAGTTTGGATGTTGGTTTATCGCGCGAGGAAAGACTCTATCAGCTTTTAATCTACCTCTTTCCAAAGTATCTGCAAGTCGCTCTCCGAAAAGGTCTTTATAAGGAATACCAAAGATTTTCTCATAACGATAGTCATGTAAAGGGAGTGATTGATGTAAGAAATCATCTCAAGAAAAACCTTCCTTTTATGGGAAATGTTGCCTACACAACGAGAGAATTCACCTATGATAATCCCCTCATGCAGTTGATCCGTCACACTATTGAATACATTAAAAACCAGAAAGGCATTGGTCAAGGAGTATTTGATAATCTCTTAACTAGTCGTGAAAATGTATCTGAAATCGTGCGTGTAACGCCCTCTTATAAACTAGCTAATCGTGCCAAGATTATCAGAATGAATAAAATCAAACCTATTCGACACGCCTATTTCAGAGAGTATAGAAAGTTACAGGAGCTTTGCCTGATGATCCTAAATAGAGAGAAGCATGGGTTAGGATATCAAGAGCAAAAAATCCATGGTATTCTTTTTGATGTTGCTTGGCTTTGGGAAGAATATGTTCATACCTTGTTGCCAAAAGATTTCATCCATCCACGAAATAAGGATAAGACGGACGGAATTTCAGTATTTTCTAATCGTGAAAGAAAAGTATTTCCAGATTTTTATCATAAAGAGTTAAAAATAGTTTTAGATGCTAAATATAAAGAACTGGAGTTCACTGAAAAAGGAATCAACCGTGAGGACTTATTCCAGCTGATTTCCTATTCTTATATTTTAAAAGCTGAGAAAGCTGGTCTTGTTTTTCCGAGCAAGGACAAGGTTATTGATATTGAAATAGGAAAGCTAGCAGGTTATGGAGCTTTGTTGAAGAAGTGGTCTATTCGAATACCTCAGAATGCCTCATCCTATAGTGCATTTTGTGAAATGATGGAAAATTCAGAAGAAAATTTTAAAGCGCTTATTGATGAAGAAGTGGGGAGAAACTAATCTCCTCATTTTTTATCTTAAAATCATAAAAAACGAACATTATTGTTTTATAATTGAAATTATTTGACAAAAACTGTACTTTGGTTTATAATGAATCAAGGAAACGTCGCAAAAGGCGTAGGGATGCGCAAGCATAGGTAGGTCATTACAAGAGAAGCGAGACATCGATATGTTAAATGAATTTCCAATTTTTGATTACGAAGATATTCAGTTGATCCCTAATAAATGTGTCATTAAAAGCCGTGCAGAAGCGGATACAAGTGTCACACTTGGAAATCACACTTTCAAACTACCTGTTGTACCAGCCAACATGCAGACGATTTTGGATGAGAATGTCGCAGAGCAACTGGCTAAAGGCGGATACTTCTACATTATGCACCGTTTTGATGAGGCGGGACGCATTCCTTTTATCAAACGCATGCACGTTCAAGGGCTCATTGCTTCCATTTCTGTTGGTGTCAAGGATTACGAGTATGACTTTGTTAGCCAGCTCAAAGCTGATGCTCCGGAATATATCACGATTGATATTGCTCATGGTCATGCAGATAGTGTGATTTCAATGATTCAGCACATCAAGAAAGAATTGCCAGATACTTTTGTCATTGCTGGAAATGTGGGAACACCAGAAGCTGTACGTGAATTGGAAAATGCAGGTGCGGATGCTACCAAGGTTGGAATTGGTCCTGGTAAGGTTTGTATCACCAAGGTTAAGACTGGTTTTGGTACAGGTGGTTGGCAGTTGGCAGCACTACGCTGGTGTGCTAAGGCAGCTCGTAAACCAATCATCGCTGATGGTGGGATTCGTACTCATGGCGATATTGCCAAGTCTATCCGTTTCGGTGCTAGCATGGTTATGATTGGTTCTCTTTTTGCAGGACATATCGAAAGCCCAGGAAAGACGATTGAAGTCGACGGCGAACAGTTCAAAGAATACTATGGTTCAGCTTCACAATACCAAAAAGGAGCTTATAAAAACGTGGAGGGAAAACGCATCTTACTTCCTGCAAAAGGGTATTTGCAAGATACCCTTACCGAGATGGAGCAGGATCTGCAGAGTGCCATTTCCTACGCAGGTGGACGCAAGGTTGCCGACCTTAAACATGTTGATTATGTGATCGTGAAAAACTCTATCTGGAACGGAGATGCGTCCCACTAATGGACGCATACTCCACCCCAAAAAACTTGTTATTAGAGCAAATTTCTGTTATAATAAGACAAGTTTCCACCCTTAGTGTAATGGATATCACGTAAGATTCCGGTTCTTGAGATGGGGGTTCGATTCCCTCAGGGTGGATGTAAACAGCCTAAAAAAGCCTTATTTAAAGGCTTTTTTCTTTATACTGCCCCTAAAATTGAAAATTGTCTTCTAAAAAATGCTCAATTCCCCTCCAGTCCCGTTTTAAAGTGACTCAGGGTGCTTTTTTTGATATAATAAGAGGGACTGTTATCAGTTAGAAAGAGGTTGGTATGAAAGAATTACAAACTGTACTGAAAGACCGTTTTGCAATCGAATTTGCAGATAAAAAGCTACTAGAAACTGCCTTTACTCATACGAGTTATGCTAATGAGCATCGCCTCTTAAAAATTTCACACAATGAGCGCTTGGAATTTTTAGGAGACGCTGTTCTGCAATTATTGATTTCAGAATATCTGTATAAAAAATATCCTAAGAAACCAGAGGGCGATTTGTCCAAGCTCCGTGCTATGATTGTCCGTGAGGAGAGTTTGGCTGGTTTTGCGCGTGATTGCCAGTTTGATCAGTTTATCAAGCTAGGAAAAGGGGAAGAAAAGTCTGGTGGGCGCAATCGTGACACCATTCTTGGCGATGCCTTTGAAGCCTTTCTGGGAGCATTGCTTTTAGACAAGGATGTTGCTAGAGTAAAAGAGTTCATCTATCAAGTCATGATCCCCAAGGTTGAAGCAGGTGACTTTGAAATGATTAAGGATTATAAGACACACCTGCAAGAGCTACTCCAGGTCAATGGCGATGTGGATATTCGTTACCAGGTGACCTCTGAAACGGGACCTGCTCATGATAAGATTTTTGATGTAGAAGTCCTGGTTGAAGGCAAGAGTATTGGAAAAGGCCAAGGGCGTTCTAAAAAATTAGCTGAGCAAGAGGCCGCAAAAAATGCAGTTGAGAAAGGGCTGGATTCATGTATTTAAAGGAGATTGAGATTCAGGGATTCAAGTCCTTTGCTGACAAGACTAAGGTAGTCTTTGACCAAGGTGTGACAGCTGTCGTTGGGCCCAATGGATCTGGAAAGTCAAATATCACAGAAAGTCTGCGATGGGCCTTGGGGGAGTCCAGTGTCAAGAGCCTTCGTGGTGGCAAGATGCCCGATGTCATTTTTGCTGGGACTGAAAGTCGGAAACCATTGAACTATGCTTCTGTTGTCGTAACCTTGGATAATGAAGATGGTTTTATCAAGGATGCGGGGCAGGAAATCAAGGTAGAGCGCCATATCTATCGTAGTGGTGATAGCGAGTATCGGATTGATGGTAAGAAAGTCCGTCTGCGTGATGTACATGACCTCTTCTTGGATACCGGTTTGGGACGGGATTCCTTCTCTATTATTTCCCAAGGGAAGGTTGAGGAGATTTTTAATTCCAAGCCTGAAGAACGCCGTGCCATTTTTGAAGAAGCTGCTGGAGTTTTAAAGTACAAAACTCGAAGAAAAGAAACAGAGAGCAAACTGCAACAAACTCAGGACAACCTAGACCGCTTAGAGGATATTATCTATGAGTTGGACAATCAAATCAAGCCCCTTGCAAAACAAGCCGAGAATGCTCGTAAGTTTCTAGACTTGGATGGTCAACGCAAGGCTATTTACTTGGATGTTTTGGTCGCTCAGATTAAGGAAAACAAGGCTGAACTAGAGCTGACGGAAGAAGAACTAACTCAGGTTCAGGAACTTTTGACTAGTTATTATCAAAAGCGTGAAGAGTTAGAAGAAGAAAATCAAGGTCTTAAAAAGAAACGCCAAGATCTCCAAGCTCAAATGTCCAAAGACCAAGGAAGTTTGATGGATCTGACGAATCTGATAAGTGATTTAGAACAAAAATTAGCCCTATCAAAACTGGAGTCCGAGCAAGTAGCCCTCAATCAACAAGAAGCACAAGCCCGTTTGGCGACTTTGGAAGACAAGAGAAAGGCGCTAAGTAAGGAAAAGGTTGAAAAAGAAGCGAACCTGGAACAGTTAGAGGAAAGTCTAGCTGAAAACAACAAGGAACTCAATCGTTTAGAAGCGGAGTTGTTGGCATTTTCAGATGATCCTGACCAAATGATCGAGCTCCTGCGTGAACGTTTTGTTGCGCTTTTACAAGAAGAAGCGGATGTCTCAAACCAACTGACCCGCATCGAGAATGAGTTGGAAAACAGCCGTCAGCTGTCTCAAAAACAAGCAGATCAACTTGAGAAATTGAAAGAACAGCTTGCTACAGCTAAAGAGAAGGCTAGTCAGCAAAAAGACGAGCTTGAAACCGCCAAGGAGCAGGTTCAGAAATTATTGGCAGACTACCAAGCCAGTGCCAAGGAACAAGAGGAACAGAAAGTTTCTTACCAAGCCCAGCAGAGCCAACTCTTTGACCGTCTGGATAGTCTCAAAAATAAGCAGGCTAGAGCCCAAAGTTTGGAAAACATCCTTAGGAATCATAGTAACTTTTACGCAGGTGTTAAGAGTGTTCTCCAAGAAAAAGACCGCCTAGGTGGGATTATTGGTGCAGTTAGTGAACATTTGACCTTTGATGTGCGTTATCAAACTGCGTTGGAGATTGCACTTGGAGCTAGCAGTCAGCACATCATCGTAGAAGATGAGAACGCGGCGACTAAGGCTATTGATTTCCTCAAGCGCAACAGAGCCGGTCGTGCAACCTTCCTTCCATTGACAACGATCAAGGCTCGTACGATTTCTAGTCAGAATCAGGATGCTATCGCATCAAGTCCAGGCTTCCTTGGTATGGCTGATGACTTGGTGTCGTTTGACAAGAGACTAGAAGCCATTTTCAAGAACTTGCTAGCTACGACAGCGATTTTTGATACTGTAGAACATGCGAGTGCCGCAGCTCGTCAAGTTCGCTATCAGGTTCGCATGGTGACGCTTGATGGTACCGAATTGCGCACAGGTGGTTCCTACGCGGGGGGTGCCAATCGTCAAAATAACAGTATCTTCATCAAGCCAGAGCTGGAGCAATTACAAAAAGAAATTGCTAAAGAAGAAGCTGACTTGCGGTCAGAAGAAGCGAGTTTGAAGACCTTGCAAGATGAGATGGCGGTATTGGCAGAAAGATTAGAAGCTATCAAATCTCAGGGTGAGCAAGCTCGTATCCATGAGCAAGGCTTGTACCTCTCCTATCAACAAACCAATCAGCAAGTGGAAGAGTTAGAGACTCTTTGGAAACTTCAAGAAGAGGAATTAAATCGCCTATCTGAAGGAGATTGGCAAGCAGACAAGGAAAAATGCCAAGAGCGCCTTGCCAGCATTGCCAGTGAAAAGCAAAATCTGGAAGCTGAGATTGAAGAGATTAAGTCTAACAAAAATGCTATTCAAGAACGCTATCAAAACTTGCAGGAACAGATTTCTCAAGCGCGCTTGCTTAAGTCCGAACTGCAAGGACAAAAGCGGTACGAAGTGACTGATATAGAACGCTTAGGTAAGGAACTAGATAGCCTCAATCTCGAACAAAAGGAAATTCAGCGCCTTCTCCAAGAAAAGGTTGATAATCTTGAGAAGGTTGATACGGATTTGCTAAGCCAGCAGGTGGAAGAGGCCAAAACTCAGAAAGCCAATCTTCAACAAGGTCTGATTCGCAAGCAGTTTGAGTTGGATGATATCGAGGGTCAACTGGATGATATTGCCAGCCATTTGAATCAGGCTCGCCAGCAGAATGAGGAGTGGATTCGCAAGCAAACACGTGCTGAAGCTAAGAAAGAAAAGGTCAGCGAACGCTTGCGCTATCTACAAGCTCAATTAACAGACCAGTACCAGATCAGCTACACAGAGGCACTAGAAAAGGCTCATGTACTGGAAGACCTAACTCTGGCAGAGCAAGAGGTTAAGGATTTGGAGAAGTCTATTCGCTCACTGGGTCCTGTCAACTTGGACGCTATAGACCAGTATGAAGAAGTTCACAACCGTCTGGATTTCCTCAATAGCCAACGGGATGATATTTTGTCTGCGAAAAACCTGCTCCTTGAGACCATCACAGAGATGAATGATGAGGTTAAGGAACGCTTCAAATCAACCTTTGAGGCGATTCGTGAGTCCTTTAAAGTGACCTTTAGACAGATGTTTGGCGGTGGTCAGGCAGACTTGATATTGACTGAGGGTGACCTTTTAACAGCTGGTGTGGAGATTTCTGTCCAACCACCAGGTAAGAAAATTCAGTCACTCAACCTCATGAGTGGTGGTGAAAAAGCCCTATCGGCCTTGGCCTTATTGTTCTCTATCATTCGAGTCAAACTATTCCTTTTGTTATCTTGGATGAGGTAGAGGCGGCACTAGACGAAGCCAATGTTAAACGTTTTGGGGATTACCTCAATCGCTTTGACAAGGATAGTCAGTTTATCGTTGTGACCCACCGTAAGGGAACAATGGCGGCAGCAGACTCTATCTATGGGGTTACCATGCAAGAATCAGGTGTTTCTAAGATTGTTTCGGTTAAGTTAAAAGACTTGGAAGAAACAGTAGACTAGTTACCAAATGATAGCATCTCTTAGGAGGTGCTATTTTTTAAAACTCATAGCTTGAATTGTCTATCAAGGTCAGTTCAGGCGCAAAAAACGACATTTGGGATTTCCTCTTAGCGAAAATACTTGCTCTATGATATAATAGTTTCATGATTACAACAGTACCTATTAAGAACGAAAAAGACATTGCAGTACCGGGGAAAACAGTCCTTGTCCTAGGTTATTTTGATGGCATCCACAAGGGGCATCAGAAACTTTTTGAAGTGGCCAGTAAGGCTTCGATGAAGGATTATTTGCCAGTTGTCGTGATGACCTTTACGGAGTCGCCAAAACTTGCCTTACAACCTTATCAACCTGAGCTCATGCTTCACATCGTCAATCACGAGGAACGGGAGCACAAGATGAAGTGGCACGGAGTAGAGGCTCTTTTCTTACTGGATTTTAGTAGCAAATTTGCTAGTTTAACGGGTCAAGAATTCTTTGATACTTATGTTAGAGCTTTAAAACCAGCCATTATCGTAGCGGGATTTGATTACACGTTTGGCTCAGATAAGAAAACCGCAGATGACCTGAAGGATTATTTTGATGGAGAGATTATCATTGTTCCTCCGGTCGAGGACGAAAAGGGCAAGATTAGTTCCACACGGATTCGTCAAGCTATTCTTGATGGAGATGTCAAGGAAGTCAACCATCTACTAGGCACACCTCTCCCAACCCGTGGCATGGTCGTTCATGGAAATGCCCGTGGGCGTACTATCGGTTATCCAACAGCCAATCTGGTCCTCAGAGATCGAACTTATATGCCGGCAGATGGTGTCTATGTAGTCGATGTCGAAGTGCAACGTCAGAGATATCGTGGAATGGCAAGTGTTGGAAAAAATGTTACCTTTGATGGAGAAGAGCCACGTTTTGAAGTCAACATTTTTGACTTTTCAGATGATATTTATGGTGAGACAGTCATGGTCTACTGGCTGGACCGTGTCCGTGATATGGTCAAATTTGACTCCATCGACGAGCTCGTAGACCAACTCCAGAAAGACGAAGAAATTGCTCGGAACTGGAAGGATGGAGATTCTGTCATTCAAGGGTCTCAGGTATAGAAAACGTCTGAAAAAGCTACTAGAAGGATTAGTTCTTTTCTAGTAGTTTTGAAAGTGTGATATAATACACTTTCAGTCCTCTTAGTTACCTATTTTAGCAACTATTTATGTTCAAAATTATAGACGAGGCTTTATTATGCAAACGCAAGAAGAAATGAATGTTCTGGTACCGGAAAAATTAGCAGAAATTGAGCGTGATCATGGTATCAGAGTTTTATGGGCTATTGAATCTGGTAGTCGTGCTTGGGGATTTGAGTCTCCTGATAGTGACTTTGATGTGCGATTTATCTACAAACACAAGCAGGATTTTTATCTCCGTTTGAATGAACAGCGTGATGTTATCGAGCTACCAATTGACGATACTTGGGATGTGAGTGGCTGGGATTTAGACAAGACTTTAAAACTCCTTTACAAGTCTAACCCTACACTATTTGAATGGTTACAGTCTCCAATTATTTATCAACAAACGGATTTTATTGATCGCATACGTCCACTTGCCAACCAGTATTTTTCTGAGAAAAAAATGCTGTATCATTACTTGAATACTGCTAGAACTCAAATGAATAAGTATCTTTCAGGAGACAAGGTCAAACCTAAAAAGTATTTCTATGCGCTGCGTCCTATTTTGGCCTGTCGTTGGATTGAAAAATACCATTCTGTTCCTCCAATTTTATTTGACGATTTGGTCAAAGAATTGCTTCCTGATGAGATGAAAGAGCATGTATCAAGATTGCTTGATATCAAGGTAAAGGGACCTGAGGGTATGGAAATTGATCCGATTATGCCGATCCAATACTACATCATCAAAAATATCAAAGAGTTGGATGCATACGTTCAAAGTGTTAGTGAGGAAAAGAAAGACTGGAGAGCTCTAAATCAATTTTTCCTTGAAGAATTAGAGCACGACTGAGGTTTTTTATGGGTAAATGGACATGTAAATGTGGGCAAGCTATGAATGATTACCGAGCGCCCGATCCAAATGCTTATTCAGTTTATTCAGATGAGTTGTTTGAAGAAATCATAAATAAAGCTGACGACCATAATAAAATTTCTTATGATGATATTTCTGAAGCGTCATTTTATATGTGGAAGTGCCCTGAGTGTGGTAGTTTCATGGTTTTTGGCGAAGAGGGGGATGGAGATCACTTTACTTTTTATGAGCGCCAAGAAGTAGAAAGGTAGAGCCTCTCTTTGATCCAGATCAAGAGTTAAATCTTGTTGTGGTTGAGTTTCAGGAGGGAGGGAATGGTTATACTTATATTTGTGATGACCCAAATATCCATATAGGACACGCTGTTATTGTCCCAGTAGGGAAGGAAAATACTGAAAAAACTGCTTTAGTTGTACAGAAGTATCATGCCCTACCAAAGGATATCACTTTTCCTGTTGAAAAGTTAAAACGTGTCATTCGTAGGTATTCACATTTCGACCAACTCACTTCGAAAAACGTTTTTAGAAATATAATAAAGCTGGGAAGAATTCTTGATGCTTGCTCCAAAAATGTTAAACCTGCTAATCAGCAATATTATAGTATCAAAACTCCCTTAGGCTATTTCTGGTTAGAATTAAATGGAGTTCCAATTCCAATGAAAATTACGCAGGTTCAAGTCAAAGATACAAAGTACCAAGTAGATGGTGCCCTTTATATTAAGCCTTCAGAGATTAACTGTAGAAGATTCTATGAATTGGAGTTATGTGCAGATTTTGATATTGATGCCTCGAGATGGATCGATGTTCTCTCTGATGAAATGTTTGGGGCAATAGCTGGGAACTAAATGGTCTTCAATTTGGAATTACTGCAGGGGAGTCTCCAGAATTTGAAGACGAAGTTGTAGCGAGAAAGTATAGTCGTGTCCCACTTTATTATGACTGGCACCCTGAATTTGAAGATTATTATGGCTTCAGTTTAGCTTGGAAAAAATACGAGTCTGATAGCGATTTGTCAATTTTTTTCTATACAACGTAAGAAGCAGGAGGATATGTATGAATCAAGCATGGGATTTATTGTTTGAGGGTAAGATTAATGAGGCTAAAAAATTAGTTGAAGCTGATTTTTTATTGGAAACTTGCACAGATTTTAGTTTGTTAAATTTGATGGGGTATATTTATCTTGAAGAGCAAAAATACAACGAGTGCTTAAGTATCTATCAGCGTTACATTGACTTAGCACGAACTAAAAGCGACCCAGAAAATGAACATATAGGCTATCATCAGTTAGCCATGGTTTATCGTGAAATGAATGAATTTCAAACAGCCCTTTTCTATATCGAAAGAGAGCAAAAAGTCATTGAAGAAGCTTTTACAGAGGATACCCTCAAATCTTCTGTTAACAATTATGAGCAAGGTTATTTACGATTAAAGTTAGGAAAAGTAGCAGAAGCATTCATGTATATGGAACAGTCCTTAAAACAAGCTTTGCAAACAGATGATTTGATTGCCCAAGCTTGTGCCTATAGAGGTTTAGGAGAGATTGGTTCGATACAAAATCCTGAAGAATCACATGAAAATTTTTTACAAGCTATCGTTCTTTTTGAAAAGGCAGGCGATCAGATTGGTGCTCAAGAGGTTAGAAAATTGCTAAATAATAAAAAGTAGCCTTGTCAGGCTACTTTTTATTAAAACACGCGATATACATAAGGATTTTCTGGTTTGTCTACTTTTGTGAAACTCTCAACTTCCAGTGTTGGGAGTTTTTGTTTGAGTTCTTTATGGTATTGGAGGGTCAGGGTTCCTTTGGCAGTGATCCAGGTATTGTCAGGATACTGGCGTGAGTTTCCCTTGGTCAAGAGTCCATATACTCCAGAGTCGGCTATACAGTGGATGATTCCAAAGCGAAAGAGGAACTGGCTATCTGGATGGCTAGGATCGTTATAGACAAAGCCTGTAAACTCTATTTTCTTTCCTTCAAACTCTTGTGGATAGTCATAGAGAACTTCCATGACCTCCATATAGTTTTCGTCTGTAACCTGAATGGTCGGCTGGGCGAGGTATTTATCAGCTGTAGCCCTCATTTCCTTTTCATAAGCAGATTTGGAAAAATAGGTACTGGTATCGGGTTTGAGGTATTGACTGGATGTTCCTTCGCTTGCCTGAATGGCTGTGTTGATTCCCTCGGCAAGTGGGAAATGATAACCTTTGGCAGATACAGTTCTCGAGTCCAAACTTACTGTCGGAAAGGCAACCCCAATCAACAGAGGTAGTGACAGTAAAAGGATACTGATTCGTCTAGCTCGACGACTTTCCAAATGGCTGTGAGAATTGATTTTCTTGATCCAGATGTAGAATTGGACCAGAGCCAACAGAAGAGAAAGGAGCATGGAAATATAGACTAGATAGGAATAGTGGAGGTTGATGTAGTGACTGAGCTTGCCAGATAGCTGCAGATAAAGGGTCAGAGCAAAATAACCTAGTAGAATGATAAATCGGATCATAGCATCACCCCCAACACGTAAGAATAAAGCAAGACAAGCACGGTCACGATGCCCATGAATTGCCAGATGAAGCGCGCTTTTAGATAGTGTTTCATCATGAGGAGATTTTTGATATCAAGCATGGGGCCAATGACCAGAAAAGCAAGGACTGGCGCTAGGCCGAAGCTCGAGAGGAGAGAAGCACCGATAAAGGCGTCCGCCTCGCTACAAAGAGAGAGGAGAAAGGCTAGAAACATGAGCAAGAGAATCGCAAGGACTGGACTTGCGCTGATAGAGGTCAAGATCCGAGTCGGGACATAGACCTGCACGATAGCCGCAAAGAGACAGCCAAAGACCAAGTAACGCCCCATATCGAAAAACTCATCAATAGCTTGTATGAAGACCTGAAATACTTTTCTAGCGGGACCCAAGTGTGAAAAGTCATGTTCATGGCAAGCGATAGAATTCTCTTTTTGAATGGGTCCTTTCCAGAAAAATCCGAGGAAAATTCCAAGCACCAAAGCAATCACAATGGCTCCAAGCGCTCGCAAAAAGGCAAGTTTTATTGAATTGCCAAAGGCAGAATATGTTGCGAAAAGAACGATAGGATTGATAATGGGAGCAGTCACCAGAAAGGGAACGGCCGTGTAGCTGGGTACTTTCTTTTCCAAAAAACGATTAATAATTGGAACGATTCCACATTCGCAAGAAGGAAAGAGAAAGCCAATGAAGGTACCAAAAAAGATCCTCCCCCAACGATTGCGAGGAAGAAACTCATAAACTTTATCAGGTGTGATATAGACCTCAATCAACCCCGAAATGAGACTCCCAATCAAGACAAAAGGAAGGGCTTCAATCATGATGGAGAGAAAAATAGCCCCCGCTTGTAATACACTAGGAGGAAGAGATTGGAAAACAGTCATCTATTTTTTCTTCTCAACTTTTTCTTTTTTGTCTTTGTCATCTGGAAAAGTGACTTGTGTTAAGTCAGGAAGTTTGGCGAATTCTTCAAACATCTTGTCCAAGTCATCCGTTTTTGTAAATTTAACAGCCATGGGCCTACCTCTTTTCTACATTCTACCTCTATTATACTATTATTTTCTTGAAAAGGGATTATTTTGATAATCAAAGAGGTAAAAAAGGGTAGGACGAAACAAGGGCTGTCCCTTATGGTATAATATCCATACCTCTGATACTTTCTTTGAGTAGTTAGCCAAACTTTTTGTTCAGTAATATACCTATTTGCTGATTAATTTCTATTGTGGTGTTAATTTCATAAACTTCAGTGTGTTTGATGAACTACTCAAAACTTATTACCGCAAAATCAATAACGCCGTTTTTAGCGGTTAGATTGTTAATAAACACTGGTAAGTTGATTGCTGGTAGGCATCCTATAAATTCGGTGCAGATCCATTTTGGTATCAATGCCCAAAAGTTTTGTTGGTTGATTTTATTGCCAAGTTTGACTAATTCTGTTTAACGTTATAGTCGTTCATAATTTCTTTATTAATTAATTTATTAATACTCGAGAAGGATTACTCTGTTTGTTAAGGAAATCAAGCTTTTTTTATGTAAGATTTACAGTCTGGAAATAAATCTCCAAATTCGAATTGAAAGAGTATCTTGAGGAGAAAAATCCGATATATGGGCAGACAATGGTGTTTTAGAGTGTGGATTATTGGGGAAAGTATATTACAGGCTAAAAGGTTGATTGCTATCTTCAAAGATTTTACTTCATCTGAATACTCAAGCAGACAAGTGCATCTTAGGAATTTTATCGTTACTTGAATCATGAAACATCTGAAATTTTTTTCATCAACTTGCTTCCATTCTAACTTAAAATTATTAAAAAGAGATAGCTTGATTCTTTCTCTAGTTTTTTGAAGAAATTGGAAGTTCGTAAGCAACAAGAAGATTGTGAGAACTGACTCAAAATATGCTATAATAGAATCAGAAAAATTTGAAAAACCCGAAGGGTACCCTTCCTTTATTATATTCATAATAAAGGAAGGGTACCCTTCCTTTATTATATTCATAATAAAGGAATCCTATCAGTCCTTCGCTAAATTATAACTGAAAGGTAAACTTTATATGAAACAAGAACTGGAACACCTTCTGGCACAAAATGACACCTTTATGGTGGAAGGTGTGATCAATAAGAATAAATTAGCAGTGCTTGCAAGACAATATAATCCTGAACTTCTTAATATCTTGATGAGTGATGAAAAAATCTCTAATCACTTCTTTTCTAAGCTGGAGACAGGTATTCTCGTCTTTAAGAAGGATGTCTTTTTACAGTTTCTCAACAACAAGGAGTTCTTACCAGATAGCTTTACCGCGTATAAAACTAAAATTGGGTTAGCGACAGGTGAGAAGTACCTGTCTGAAAACAATGATGTTGTATTGAATTTTCCATACAAAGATTGCATACTTGAGGGTGGACAGACTAAGGATGATGCTAAACGTCAAGAGATTTTCTTTAACGAAACGCTTGCACCAACGGAAATTAATCGTTTACTGGATGATAAGGTTTTGACCAACTTTAAACGCTATGACGAAACTGGCGAGCATAACGTGGAAGAGATAAAAGATACTGATAATCTTATCATTAAAGGGAATAATCTTATCGCTTTGCATAGTTTGAAAAAACGCTTTGCTGGAAAAGTTAAGTTGATTTATATTGATGTTCCTTACAATACAGGGAATGATAGTTTCAGATATAATGATAGTTTTAATCATTCATCGTGGTTAACTTTTATGAAAAATAGATTAATAATTTCAAAAAAGCTACTGTCAATAGATGGCTTAATATTTGTACAATGCGATGATAATGAACAAGCATACTTAAAAGTTATGATGGATGAGATTTTTGGTAGTGAAAATTTTATAAATTGTATTGCTGTAAAAATGAGTGAAGCAAGTGGTGTAAAAATGAATCACGCTAAATCTAGAATGCCTAAACTAAAAGAATATATTTTATTGTACAAAAAAGAAGGTTTTAGAGAATTCAATGAAATAGATAAGTATCGAGTAGATACTTGGGATAATGAAAATAATATATTTTTGGAGAATTTTTCTATTACTGATAGGCAAAGATTAATAGATATTGAAACTCAGGATGAAAATAGTGATGAAGAAGTGTTTGAAGCTAACGAAATACTTAGAGATGTTATAAAAGTGTCTTTATCTGATAAGATAAAGGAGATGAACTTTAAAGACGAGGATGATAAAAACAATTGGTTGTTTGAAAACAGTTATAGAATCGTCAAAACTGCAGGCTCTTCTGGTTATGCTAAGATTGTTAAGTCTTTAGAAAGTATACCAGACCAACAATTGGCTTCAGCACTGTCTAAGAAAAAAACAATTTTTTATTATATTACAGAATTTAACCGAGAAACGAAGCAACCACGGCTACAAGTTATTTTTGCAGATTCGAATATTTTCAAAAATCCATGCGATTTTTGGCAAGATATAAAAACAACAGGAGCGATAGCAAACGAAGGAGGAGTTCAATTACCTAATGGCAAAAAGCCTGAAAAACTTCTTCAGCGAATAATAAAAATGTCAACAAAGGAATCAGATGTAGTTCTCGACTATCATTTGGGGAGTGGAACAACAGCTGCAGTTGCTCACAAGATGAACCGTCAGTATATTGGTATTGAGCAGATGGATTATATTGAAGAACTAGTTGTTAATCGTCTCAAAAATGTAATTAATGGTGAGCAAACGGGAATCTCAAAAGATGTCAATTGGACTGGTGGTGGAAGTTTTGTCTATGCTGAATTGAAAAACGATGCTCAAGACTTCAAAAATGCCATTATCCAAGCGATAACGACAGAAGAATTATTAGAACTGTTTGAGCTTGCGAAAAAATCTTCCTTCTTATCTTATCGCATTGACCCTAAAAAACTGAAAGCAAATGAATTCGAAAAGCTTTCCTTAGCAGAACAAAAGCAAATTATGTTTGAGATTATTGATAATAACAATCTTTACGTGAATTACTCGGATATTGACGATATTGATTACGGGATTTCCGCTCAAGATAAAAAGCTCAATCATGCTTTCTACGGAAAGGAACAGTAAGCTATGACTTTCATTTACGAAACTTATGATACGGTCAGTCGGTCAGGCTTCAAAAACTTTCGAGTAGATTTGCCAGATTACATTACTAAAAACCTGAAACACTCTTTGCGTCTTTATCAAGAGGAAGCGATTGGACGCTATTTATACTATAAATCAGATGAAAATCGTGCGATTCCAGAGCAAGTCCTCTACAATATGGCGACTGGTTCTGGGAAGACGCTTTTGATGGCGGCGGTTATCTTGGAAAAGTACCAGCAAGGCGAGCGAAACTTCATCTTCTTTGTCAATAACGACAATATTCTTACCAAAACCAAGGATAATTTCTTGGTGAGCTCTTCTGGTAAGTACCTTTTTGCGGACAAGATTGTCATGGACGGGCAAATCGTGACAGTTCGTGAAGTGATGGATTTTTCAGATAGTCGTGAAGATAGTATCAATATCGTTTTCACCACCATCCAAAAACTCCACCAAGACCTGAATTCGCCACGAGAAAATCGTCTGTCTTATGAGCAGTTCAAGGATATTTCTGTTGTCATGTTGGCGGATGAAGCCCATCACTTGAATGCTGGATTGGATACAAACGAGAAAAAAGACAACACTAGCTGGACGTCTACCATTGAAGCTATCCAGAACACCGCTAAAAAATCCAGTATTTTTGAGTTTACGGCAACGATTGACCTAACAAATCCAACCTTAGCTCAAAAGTACGAAAAATCCTTACTTTTCAAATATGATTTGAAGGAATTTCGACTGGATAAATATTCAAAAGATGTTCTCTTTCATCTGGTGGATGGCGAAATCAATAATCGTATGTTGCAGGCTATTATCATCAGCCAATATCGCAAGAAAATAGCGCTAAAAAATGGCATCAATCTGAAACCTTTGGTTATGTTCAAATCGCAGAAGATTGCTGAGAGCCAAGAAAACTTAGATGCTTTTTTAAGCTTGCTCGAAAATCTTACTCCAGCAGATATTCAAGCGCAACGTGAGCTTGTTTCAGAAATGGATGAAAAATCCAGTATCTTAAAAAAAGTGTTTGCTTACTTCGAGACAGTTGGCATTTCTGATGCTGACTTGATTGCAGAGCTTCAGGAAGATTTTCGAAAAGAACGTCTGCTATTAGTGGACGGGAAAAACAAGAACAAAGACAGACTCACTCTCCTCAATACCTTGGAACAACCAACAAATGAAATCCGTGCGATCTTTGCCGTGGATATGCTTAATGAAGGCTGGGACGTTCTCAATCTTTTCGATATCGTCCGTCTTTATGACACCCGTGATGGTAAGACTACAAAAAACGGATTTGTCGCTGGGAAAACCACCAATACCGAGAAGCAGTTGATTGGCCGTGGTGCTCGTTATTATCCTTTTGTGATTGGAGATAATTTTGATGAAAAATACACTCGAAAGTTTGATGAGAATGAAAACAACGAACTTCGAGTGATTGAACAACTTCATTATCATTCTGCGAACAACCCTCGCTATATTTCAGAACTCAAGCAAGTCTTGCGCGAATCTGGGATTTATGATGACCAAAATCTGGAAGAACGTGAGCTCAAACTTAAGGAGTCTTTCAAGAAACTCGAACCTACACAGATGGCGTCGTTTGGATGAATAAACGCCTCTCTTATGAGCAGCTACTTGAACAACGTCAAGGAAGTCTATTTGATACGAATTTCATCCCCAAATCTTTCGAAGTCAAACTCCCAACCCACGGTGTGCGAGATATTGAGGCATTTGATGAAGGAAATTATGTTTCGGAATCATTAGAGGCGATTACCTTCAAATTCGGCAAAGTTATCAGCAACAATATTGTCAGAACGGCTATCAATCGCAATAAAAAGTTCTCGTTCGATAATCTACAGAGAGCCTTTGTAGGATTGTCAAATGTTGTTGGATTTATCAATATGCTTTCAGATATTGATATGCGAGTGGAGTCTCAGTACAAACTAGTGGAGGATTTAACTCCAGACGATAAACTATACATCACGGAAAAACTTCTCCATCACATTGAAAAAGATTTAATTGCGACCGAAGAGCGATACTTTGGTTCTGAAAAATTTGAACAGTATAAGATCAAAGACTTGTTCGCAGATACTATCCTGCGTAAATACACCATTCAATCTGGTAGCGATAAAGAAATGGGACTATCGCAAAAAGATCCGAATAATAGAATTTATGTCAATTTAGATGCGCTAGATTGGTATGCTTATGATGACAATTATGGAACGAATGAAGAAAAATACTTAATTAAGGCTCTCCAAGATGTCATGGCAGACCTAGAAGAAAAATGGACGGATATTTACTTGCTTCGAAATGAAAAAGCCGTGCGGATTTATAGCTTCGATAAAGGGCGAGCCTTTGAGCCAGACTTTCTGATGTTTGCGAACGACAAGAAGACTGGTAATGCTTCATGGCAGATTTTCATCGAGCCAAAGGGAGCTCAATTAATTGCGACAGATAGCTGGAAAGAAGATTTCTTGCTACAAATCTCTGAGCTAGATGAGGCGAGAACGCTAGTTGATGATGATCGTTATCGTATTGTAGGTTTGCCGTTCTTCAATGAGATGATAAGTAAGGACGAGGTCAAGGAACAACTACGGACACTTTAATACATATCTTGAGTAGGAGATAAGAAAATGTATATTTCTAAAATTAAACTAGTAAACTTTAAGAGTTTTAAAGGAGAGCATGTTATTGAATTCTCGGAAGGTGTAAATTTTTTCGTAGGAAACAATAACTGTGGTAAGACGACAATTTTTAAAGCAATTGAATTCATTCAGAGTGGAAAAAACAAGTTAGATTTTATAACTCAGGGTCATGAGACTGAAATATATCTGTCGAACTTGAATTCAAAGGTGCAGATCTCAGTGAAATAGTTAATGATGAAAATCTAAATCTTAATAAATACAGTGACTATGTAATCGACAACGAAGATGGTACGTATAGTCTTAGGGTTTTAAGGTCGTCTCAGGAATGTGAAGTAACGCAAGGCAAAAAAACAGTTTCTTTAGATATCTCAAAAGTAAGGATTTATAATCCAAATTCAACCGAGGAAGATGATATAAAGAGGTTTGAAAACCCCACAGGTATTGATAAAACGATTACTGCGTTATTTGATGCTCAGTTTGTATATTCGGATATAAGGAATGAAGATTATCAAGATTTTGGTAAGACCAAAATAATAGGTAAAATAATTAATGACATAACAAAAGATTTTCAAAAAGGCGATACCTGGAGAGAATTTCAAGATGCTCATAACAAAACTTTTGGAGATGAAGGGTTGGGTAGAATTCTTGAAGGAATTGCGACTAAAATTTCCTCCGTGTTGAGAGAGCAGTATGGAGATGGTGAGGTACAATTTAATTTTGGATTGCCTGAAATTGATAATTTCTTTAAGACGGGTAGTCTTCTTCTTTCGGATAATGGTATTTCAACTTCTGTTTCAGAAAAAGGTACTGGAATGCAACGGGCATTAGCTTTAAGCTTAATTCAAGTTTATGCTGGTGTGCTTGATAATGAAGAGGAAACATTATCTAAGCCAATTATGTTTTTTATTGATGAGCCTGAGACATTTTTACATCCTAAAGCTCAAGATAAACTTATCGATTCACTCAATAAAATTTCTGAAAAGTATCAAGTTTTTATTACGACTCATTCTCCTTACCTGTTAAAAAAGTTTGATTGTAGAACTCAGCAAATCAATATTTTTTCCAAGAATGGCGACGGGGTAAATTTTGTATCGGATAAGCGGGAATTAAATTTATTCGGAACCACCTCACCGACAATAGGAGAAATAAACTACATTGCTTTTGGAGTAAACAGCGTGGAATTTCACAATGAACTATATGGATTTATCCAAGCAAAAGCTATTGATGAGGATGAAAAAAATTACTCCGAGAAAGGATTCGAAAAATGGCTTGTAGGTAAAGGTGTAGCTCAAGATAAAGACTATCATCGTTTATTAAAAAACGGGGATACTCAACAAGAGCAAAAAACTCTTCCAACCTTAATTCGCAACATCATACATCATCCAGAAAATCAAAATAACAGCTATACTACAGAAGAGCTGGAAGAATCAACAGAATTACTTTTGAATATTTTACGTGATTTAGTGTAAAATACACAGGATGTCTTGATATAGATGTCCTTTTTTGGTTTATGGAAATATTATCATTTTGGACTGCTGTTTGCTCTGTGGTATAATAGATTCATGGATAAAAAATATGAAAAAATCTCCCAAGATTTGGGAGTAACCTTAAAGCAAATCGATACCATTCTAAGTTTGACGGCTGAGGGGGCGACAATTCCCTTCATCGCGCGTTATCGCAAGGACATGACTGGTAGTCTGGATGAGGTGGCGATTAAGGCCATTATCGACTTGGATAAAAGTCTGACAAATCTCAACGACCGTAAAGAAGCTGTCTTAGCTAAGATTCAAGAACAAGGCAAACTAACCAAGGAATTGGAAGCAGCTATTTTGGCAGCTGAAAAATTAGCAGACGTAGAAGAACTCTATCTTCCTTATAAGGAAAAACGTCGGACCAAGGCAACCATTGCCCGTGAAGCTGGACTCTTTCCTCTTGCTCGCTTGATTTTGCAAAACGTAGATGGCTTAGAGAAAGAAGCTGAGAAGTTTGTCTGTGAAGGATTTGCGACTGGTCAAGAAGCCTTGGCTGGTGCGGTTGATATCTTGGTCGAAGCCTTATCGGAAGATGTGACTTTGCGTTCACTGACCTATCAGGAAGTGTTGAGACACTCTAAAATCACTTCACAAGTCAAGGATGAAAATCTTGATGAAAAGCAAGTTTTCCAGATTTATTATGATTTTTCAGAGACAGTTGGTAATATGCAGGGCTATCGAACCTTAGCCCTCAATCGTGGGGAAAAATTAGGCATCTTGAAAGTCGGCTTTGAACATGCGACGGATCGTATTCTAGCTTCCTTCGCTGCCCGGTTCAAGGTGAAAAATGCCTATATAGATGAAGTTGTTCAACAGTCAGTTAAGAAAAAGGTCTTGCCTGCTATCGAGCGCCGTATTCGGACAGAATTAACCGAGAAGGCAGAAGAAGGAGCAATTCAACTCTTTTCGGATAATCTGCGCAATCTCCTCTTGGTTGCTCCACTGAAAGGGCGCGTGGTTCTAGGCTTTGACCCTGCCTTTCGTACAGGTGCCAAGCTGGCTGTCGTCGATGCGACGGGGAAAATGCTGACGACCCAAGTCATCTATCCTGTTAAACCAGCTTCAGCTCGTCAAATCGAAGAAGCCAAGCGAGACTTGACCGACCTGATTGGCCAGTATGGCGTAGAAATTATTGCCATTGGAAATGGGACGGCCAGTCGTGAAAGTGAAGCCTTTGTAGCGGAAGTTCTGAAAGATTTTCCTGAGGTCAGCTATGTCATCGTCAATGAAAGTGGCGCTTCCGTATACTCTGCCAGTGAACTTGCTCGTCAGGAGTTTCCAGAATTAACCGTTGAAAAACGCTCGGCTATTTCTATCGCCCGTCGTTTGCAAGATCCGCTTGCCGAATTGGTCAAAATTGATCCCAAGTCAATCGGTGTCGGGCAATACCAGCACGATGTCAGTCAGAAGAAACTGTCTGAAAGTCTGGACTTTGTCGTGGATACCGTAGTTAACCAGGTCGGTGTCAATGTCAATACAGCCAGCCCAGCACTTCTTTCCCACGTAGCTGGACTCAATAAAACTATCTCTGAAAATATCGTCAAATACCGTGAAGAAGAAGGAAATCACTTCACGCTCTCAAATTAAGAAAGTTCCTCGTCTCGGTGCCAAAGCCTTTGAGCAAGCTGCTGGTTTCCTCCGTATTCCTGAAAGTAGCAATATCCTTGATAATACAGGAGTTCATCCAGAGAACTATGCTGCCGTCAAAGAGCTTTTCAAACGCTTGGATATCAAAGACTTGAATGAAGAGGCACAAAGTAAGCTTAAGTCCCTTTCAGTTAAGGAGATGGCACAGGAACTGAATCTCGGCCCAGAAACCCTTAAAGATATCATTGCCGACCTTCTTAAACCAGGTCGAGATTTCCGGGACTCCTTTGATGCACCTGTGCTTCGCCAAGATGTCTTGGATATCAAGGATTTAAAAGTCGGCCAGAAGCTGGAAGGTGTGGTGCGTAATGTCGTTGATTTCGGTGCATTCGTTGATATTGGGATTCACGAAGACGGCCTCATTCATATTTCCCACATGAGTCGCAAATTTATCAAACATCCTAGTCAAGTGGTGTCTGTTGGAGATTTGGTAACGGTTTGGGTTAAGAAAATCGATACCGAGCGTGAAAAAGTTAATCTGTCGCTCTTAGCTCCAGATGAAACTGACTAAGTACGTTCAGTCTGTTTCCCTCGAAGACTTTGGTATACCTTTTATACACCAAGCCCGGTGGAATTCTCGTCTGCGAACGACAGGTGGGCGATTTTTCCCTAAGGATGGGCATTTGGATTTTAATCCCAAGGTCTATAATGAACTTGGTTTGGAGGTTTTTCGGAAAATCGTGCGCCATGAACTCTGTCACTATCACCTTTATTTTCAGAAAAAGGGTTATCGACATAAGGACCGAGATTTCAAGGAACTTTTGAAAGAAGTGGATGGACTACGCTTTGTCCCCCCTTTGAAAGACCAAACACCTACCTAGTCTATCAGTGTCAATCCTGTCAGCAAACTTATCAGCGCAAGCGTAGGATTGATACCAAACGCTATCGTTGTGGCGTCTGCCGTGGTAAACTCGTCATCTTAAATCGGCCTAAGGACTGATGTTTGTGAACCTGTTTCATGCTATACTACTTGTAAGAATACCGAAAGAGGAACAAATCATGAATAATAAATTTTATAAAATGAAACGAAATAGTATGGTATCGGGAGTTTTAGCTGGTCTATCAGACAAGTGGAATTTTGATGTGACTCTAGTCCGCTTTCTCTTTGCTATTTTTACCATATCAAATTTTGGGATTGGCGTGATTATCTACATCATCCTAGCCTCTATCCTGCCAACTAAGGAAGAAATCGAAGCAGAAATGTATGGAACAGGACCACGCAAACGCAAGGAAGCCGAAGCCATTGATGACAATGATGGACGGTTTTGGTGAGTTGGATTTTGAAATAGTTTACAGACACTTTCCTTATTTCTCAAAGAAGTCAGAAAAAGAAGTGAACCCTTAACCCTTGCATCCGCAAGGGTTTTCTTCTTGCCTTTCTTTTATGGTAAAATATTGATAGCGAAATTGCTTGATATTCTTCAATCTTACAAAAATGTAAGATTAAAGTCTCTTTTGTAAGGTTAGGTTATGGCAGGCTACCTTTTTTTGCGATAAACTAGACTCATAAAGAACAAAGGAGCAAAACCATGAAAAGAATTTTACAAAAGAAAACAAGAAAACCAAGTCAAAAAGATATCGAGCGTGTTCAACTAGGATGCGCTATGATGCAAGCACAGTTTCAATTGATGGGATATTAAGAAGGGGAAAATCATGACACTTTTAGATGTAAAACACGTTCAAAAAATCTACAAAACACGTTTCCAAGGCAACCAAGTTGAGGCCCTCAAGGATATTCACTTTACCGTAGAGAAGGGTGACTACGTTGCCATCATGGGTGAGTCTGGTTCTGGGAAATCAACCCTGCTCAACATCCTAGCTATGCTGGATAAACCAACTCGAGGTCAGGTTTACTTAAACGGAACAGACACAGCCACTATTAAAAATTCACAGGCTTCGAGTTTCCGTCGTGAGAAGTTGGGATTTGTCTTTCAGGACTTTAACTTGCTAGATACCCTGTCTGTTAAGGACAATATCTTGCTTCCGCTAGTGTTATCTCGAAAACCCATCACAGAGATGATGAAGAAATTGGTAGTGACAGCTGAAAATTTGGGCATCAACCAATTGCAAGAGAAGTACCCTTACGAGATCTCAGGTGGTCAAAAGCAGCGGGTAGCAGTAGCACGCGCCATCATCACTGAACCTGAAATTCTCCTTGCGGATGAGCCAACAGGGGCACTTGACTCCAAGTCATCTGCAGCTCTTCTAGATGTTTTTGATGAAATCAATGAGCGAGGGCAAACCATTCTCATGGTAACCCACTCAACGGCAGCAGCCAGCAGGGCCAAGCGAGTTCTCTTTATCAAGGACGGCATTCTTTACAACCAAATCTACCGTGGAGACAAGACAGAGCGTCAAATGTTCCAAGAAATCTCTGATACTTTGACTGTTATGGCAAGCGAGGTGAATTAGTATGTTCCGATTAACCAATAAGTTAGCGGTATCTAATTTGATTAAAAACCGCAAACTCTACTATCCCTTTGCCCTTGCTGTTCTCTTAGCAGTGACCATCACCTATCTCTTTTACTCACTGTCACTTAATCCTAACATTGGCAAGATCCGAGGGGGGAGAAACTATCTCTATGACCCTTGCTCTCGGAATGGTGGTTGTTACCATCGCTTCTGGAATTATTGTCCTTTATGCCAATAGTTTTGTCATGAAGAACCGCTCCAAGGAGCTGGGTGTATATGGTATGCTGGGTCTTGAAAAGCGCCATTTAATCAGTATGGTTTTTAAGGAGCTTCTTATTTTTGGTTCCTTAACCTTGACAGCTGGTCTCGGCCTAGGAGCTCTCTTTGATAAGCTAATCTTTGCCCTTCTTCTGAAGTTGATGAAGATGAAAGTGGAGCTCGTTTCGACTTTCCAACCAATTGTCTTTATCCTAGTTCTCATCGTCTTTGGAGCTATCTTCCTAGGTCTGATTTTTATCAATGCCTTTCGCATCGCACGCATGAATGCCCTTCAACTCTCTCGTGAAAAGGCCAGTGGTGAGAAAAAAGGACGTTTCTTAGGTCTTCAAACTATACTAGGTTTGATTAGTATGGGAGCGGGTTACTACCTAGCAGTAACAGTTGAAAATCCACTTTCTGCTGTTCTTATTTTCTTCGTAGCAGTCTTGTTGGTAATCTTTGGCACTTACCTCTTGTTTAATGCAGGGATTACAGTATTTCTGCAAATCTTGAAGAAAAACAAGCGTTACTATTACCAACCCAACAACATGATTTCCGTATCCAATCTCATTTTCCGTATGAAGAAAAATGCGGTTGGTCTGGCAACGATTGCTATTCTCTCAACCATGGTCTTGGTGACTATGTCTGCTGCAACGAGTATCTTTAAGGCATCAGAAAACTTCAAGAAGGTCATGAATCCACATGATTTTGGGATTACAGGACAGAATGTTGGAAAAGAAGACATCGAAAAACTCTTGAACCAGTATGCTAGTGATAAAGGATTGACTGTCACAAAGAAAGAAGTCCTTACATACAGTAACTTTGGTGTAGCAAATCAAGAAGGTACGAAATTGACAATCTTTGAGAAAGGTCAAAATCGTGTTCAACCGAAAACTATTTTTATGGTCTTTGACCAAAAAGACTACGAGAATATGACAGGACAGAAACTTGCACTTTCGGGTAAGGAAGTTGGATTGTTTGCTCAAAACAAGCAACTTCAAGGTCAAAAAGAACTGACTCTGAATGACCAGACTTACACAATTAAAGAAGAAATCAAAAAAGATTTATTCTTGAACATGTCCCAAATCAGTACAATATTCTAACTTCGGACTATAACTATCTGGTTGTTCCTGACTTACAAGCCTTTCTTGACCAGCATCCTAACTCTTCCATCTTTAATCAATACTATGGTGGTATGAATGTAACGGCTAGTGAGGACGAGCAGCTTAAAATTGCAGATGAATATTCAAAATTCGTCAACAACTTTAATAGAGAATTAAACAAAGAAGGAAGCTATGTTTACGGAAGCAATCTGGCTGATAGTAGTGCGCAGATGAGTGCTCTCTTTGGTGGAGTCTTCTTCATCGGTATCTTCCTCTCTATCATCTTTATGGTGGGAACGGTTCTCGTCATCTACTACAAACAAATCTCTGAAGGATATGAAGACCGTGAACGCTTTATCATTTTGCAAAAAGTCGGTCTCGATCAAAAGCAAATCAAGCAAACTATCAACAAACAGGTCCTAACTGTTTTCTTCCTCCCATTGCTCTTTGCCTTCCTACACCTTGCCTTTGCCTATCATATGCTTAGCCTCATCCTAAAAGTCATTGGGGTGCTAGATGCGACCATGATGTTGACTGTCACTTTATCCATCTGTGCTATCTTCCTCATCGTCTATGTCTTAATCTTTATGATTACCTCAAGAAGCTATCGCAAGATTGTGCAAATGTAAAAAAAAGATACCTCGATATTCATCGAGGTATTTCTTTATCTTAAATGCTGAAGAGTTGTCCAAACAGGTAAGTCACTCCCATGGTGAGAAGTCCGATACAGAGGTTACGGATCATAGCAGTTTTCGTAGGTGCCTTGCCTAGTTTAGCACTGGTATAGCCAGTGACGAGAAGGGAAAGGGCAACGATAAAAACAGTAGCAGGAATGCGATAATCACTTGGAAAGACAGTGATCGAAAGCATGGGAGGAAGACTTCCCAGTACAAAGGCGATAAAGCTAGAGATTGCAGCATGCCAAGGATTGGTAAATTCTTCGTACTCGATACCGTATTTTTCCTCAACCAAGGCTTTGAGTGGATTCTTTAAAAAGGCCTTGTTGGTCAAGAGTTGGGCTGACGTTTCACACTCACCATTTTGAAGGTAAGCAGCATAGAGGGATTGTTTTGCAGATTCGATGTCCTTATCCAAGAGCAACTGTTCTCTAGCGACAGCGGCTTCTTCCGTGTCTTTCTGAGTCGATACAGAGACATATTCGCCACCTGCCATAGAAAGCACCAGCGAGGATAGCGGCCAATCCTGATAGAAAGATAATCCAGATATTGCTTGTCGCACTGGCAACACCGATAACGACTCCAGCGATGGAAATAATCCCATCATTGGCTCCCAGAACACCTGCGCGTAGGATATTGAGTCGGCCTGCAAAGTTTGCATCAATTTCATGTTTTATTTCTGTCATAGTCATCTCCTTTCTTTTCATTATAGAGAAAAGAGTAGGGGAAAACAATCTTTTTAAACTATCTGAAAAAAGTTCTACGATTCTAATTTTTAGGCCTTTTGAAGTTTCTCCGAAAAAGTAGTGCTATCCTACTGTACTGGACCTTTTTAAACTTATCTATGGTATAATAGAAGATAGATTTATCAATTGGAGTATGAAGGATTTTATGATTAAACTTGTAGCAACCGATATGGATGGAACCTTTCTAGACGGAGAGGGTCGGTTTGATATGGAACGCCTCAAAAACTTGCTTGTTTCCTACAAGGAGAGGGGAATTTATTTTGCTGTGGCCTCGGGTCGTGGCATCTTATCCCTTAAAAAGCTATTTGCTGATGTGCGTGATGAAGTGATTTTTATAGCTGAAAATGGGAGCTATGTTGAGTTTCATGGGGAGGATATGTATGAGGCTACTATGCCTCGGGATTTTTACTTGAACACTTTTGAAGCTTTAAAGAAATCACCTTATTTTAACGAAAGAAAAATGCTTCTGACAGGGAAAAAAGCTTGTTATGTATTGGAAACAGTGGATGAGACTTATCTAAAGTTAAGTAGTCACTACAATGAAAACATTCAAAAAGTAGCACGTTTGGAAGATATCACGGATGAGATTTAAATTCACTACTAACTTTACTGAAGAAACGATAGAAGCTGGAGAGGCCTGGGTCAACGAAAATGTTCCTGGTGTGAAAGCCATGACAACAGGTTTTGAATCCATCGATATTGTCTTGGACTATGTTGATAAGGGTGTGGCTATTGTTGAGCTGGCAAAAAAACTTGGTCTCACCATGGATCAGGTTATGGCGTTTGGCGATAATCTCAATGACCTTCACATGATGCAGGTTGTTGGACATCCAATCGCTCCTGAAAATGCGAGACCAGAGATTTTAGAATTAGCAGAAGCAGTGATTGGCCACCATAAGGACCAATCAGTGATGACTTATATGGAGGGCTTGTAATGGCAGATATTAAATTGATTGCACTCGATTTAGATGGAACCTTGCTGACAACGGATAAAAAGCTGACAGATCGTACCAAGGAGGTCCTCAAAGCTGCGCGTGATCGTGGCATCAAGGTCGTTCTGACAACAGGTCGTCCTTTGAAGGCTATGGATTTCTTTCTCCATGAGCTAGGGACTGACGGTCAAGAGGATGAGTACACCATCACCTTTAATGGTGGTCTGGTACAGAAAAATACTGGAGAGATTCTCGATAAAACCGTCTTTCAATCGACGATGTGGCACGTTTGTACGAGGAAACTGAAAAACTCGGACTTCCGTTAGATGCTATTTCAGAAGGAACAGTCTATCAAATCCAGTCGGACCAAGAAAGTCTCTATGCTAAGTTCAACCCAGCCTTGACTTTCGTACCTGTCGCTTTTGAAGATCTATCTAGTCAGATGACATATAATAAATGTGTGACCGCCTTTGCCCAAGAACCTTTGGATGCAGCGATTCAACAGATTTCTCCAGAATTGTTTGACCAATACGAAATCTTCAAATCGCGTGAACTCTTATTGGAATGGTCGCCAAAAAAAGTCCACAAGGCAACAGGTTTAGCGAAATTAATTAAACACTTAGGAATCGACCAAAGCCAAGTCATGGCTTGTGGGGACGAGGCCAATGACCTTTCTATGATTGAGTGGGCAGGTCTGGGAGTTGCCATGCAAAATGCAGTTCCAGCGGTTAAGGAAGTTGCCAATGTGATTACCCCCATGACCAACGACGAGGAAGCCGTTGCCTGGGCTATCGAAGAATACGTGCTAAAGGAGAACTAGAATATGGGATTATTTGACCGTCTATTCGGAAAAAAAGAAGAGCCGAAAATTGAAGATGTTGTAAAAGAAGCTCTGGAAAATCTTGATTTGTCAGAAGAAGTTGAAGAAAACCAAACGGCAGTCGAAGAGACAGCGACGGACAAAGTGGAAGAAACACCTGCTCAAGAAGAAACCCCACAGATCTCGACAGAAGAAGTTATTGAACCAGAAGCAGTCGAGGAAACTGCTCAGGAAGAGCTTGAGCTAGAATCTGATGAACTGGAACGATTCCAAGAGTCAGAAAAAATTCTAGAAGAAGAGAACCAAGAAACTGTAGAAGAGCCTGCATCTGAAGTAGTAGAAGACGAACTTCCTCAGGTTGAAGAAACCGTTCAGGAAAAATATGACCGCAGTCTCAAGAAAACGCGTACGGGATTCGGTGCTCGTTTGAATGCCTTCTTTGCCAACTTCCGTTCAGTCGATGAAGAATTCTTCGAGGAATTGGAAGAACTGCTCATCATGAGTGACGTCGGTGTGCAAGTCGCTTCCAACTTAACAGAAGAACTACGCTATGAAGCTAAACTCGAAAACGCTAAGAAGCCAGACGCACTTCGTCGTGTCATTATCGAGAAATTGGTTGAACTCTATGAGAAGGATGGCAACTACGATGAAAGTATCCACTTCCAAGATGGTTTGACAGTCATGCTCTTTGTCGGAGTCAATGGTGTTGGGAAAACAACTTCTATCGGGAAATTGGCTCATCGCTACAAACAAGCTGGAAAAAAAGTCATGTTGGTTGCGGCAGATACCTTCCGTGCGGGTGCTGTGGCCCAGCTAGCAGAATGGGGTCGACGTGTGGCTGTTCCTGTTGTGACGGGACCTGAAAGGCTGATCCAGCAAGTGTGGTATTTGATGGGATGGAACGTGCTGTAGCAGAAGGGATTGATATTCTCATGATTGATACAGCAGGTCGTCTGCAAAACAAGGACAACCTCATGGCTGAGTTGGAAAAGATTGGTCGTATTATCAAACGTGTCGTACCAGACGCGCCACATGAAACCTTCCTGGCACTCGATGCTTCAACTGGACAAAATGCCTTGGTGCAAGCTAAAGAATTTTCTAAAATCACTCCTGTTACCGGTATTGTATTGACTAAGATTGATGGAACTGCCCGAGGTGGTGTTGTTCTGGCTATCCGCGAAGAACTCAATATCCCTGTAAAATTGATTGGTTTCGGTGAAAAAATCGATGATATCGGTGAATTCAACTCCGAAAACTTTATGAAAGGTCTCTTAGAGGGCTTGATTTAATACAAAATAAATATCCTGCAAGTCAATCTTGCAGGATATTTTTGTTATTCTAAACGACCTTCTTCACGATAGGCGATATCTGGTTGCCAGGTCCATTTGGCTCCATACTTCTCAAGTAAGTCAAAGCTAGCTTGTGGTCCCATGCTTCCAGCTTTATAGTCATGAAGTGGGGCACTATTTTCAGCCCAGAGCTTTTCGATACGGTCAATCAATTTCCACGAAGCACTTACCTCATCCCAGTGGCTAAAATTGGTTGAGTTGTTATTCAAGACATCGTAGATTAATTTCTCGTATGGGTCTGGTGAGGCTCCAGTAGCAGTAGCATCTGTACGGTAATCCAGAGAGCTTGGTGCCAGGTTAAATTCTTCACCGACTTGCTTCCCATTGAGGCTGAGAGAGAATCCTTCAGTTGGTTGGATATAGATGGTCAAGATATTTGGCGCTAACGGTTCTCCAAAGATAGAGTCCATTTGCTTAAAGACGATATTGACATGAGTCCCTTTTTCAGTCAGACGTTTCCCTGTACGGAAGAAGAAGGGAACACCACGGAAACGATCGCTGTCTACAAAGAAGGCGCCAGATGCGAAAGTTTCTGTTGTAGATTCAGGATCGACGTTTGGCTCGCTACGATAGGAAATGTATTTCATGCCATCGATTTTACCAGAGCGATATTGACCACGGATAAACTGTTCCTTCAATTCTTCCTCAGTTGGATGATAGAGGTTTTTAAAGACCTTTATCTTTTCAGCACGAATCTCATCCTTTGTAAAGCTAGCTGGTTTGTCCATGGCTAGAAGAGAGAGGAGTTGAAGAGTATGATTTGCACCATATCACGAAGGGCACCAGATTGATCATAGTAGCCACCGCGTTCTTCTACACCCAAGCGTTCCGCAAAGGTAATCTGAACATTATCGATGTGTTCGCGATTCCAAACATTCTCAAAGATCATGTTGGCAAAACGAACAGCAAAGATACTCTGAATCATCTCTTTACCTAGGTAATGGTCAATACGGTAGATTTGCTCCTCATCAAAGGCTGCAAGGAGATCTTCATTGAGTTTGCTAGCTGTTTCGTAGTCTGTACCAAATGGTTTCTCAACGATCAAGCGCTCAAAACCTTTGCCATCAACAATGTTTTCAGATTTGAGGTGCTTGGCAATAGTTCCAAAGAACTGAGGTGCCATAGACAAGAAGAAGAGCTTATTGTGTTCAGCTTGGTATTTTTCGTTAAGCTCAGCTTGTAATTGGCGCAAAGCAATGTAATGTTCCGTATCGTTCACATCATGGCTTTGATAGTAGAAGTGGCTAGCAAATTCTTGGGCTTGCTCGGTACTATCTGCCAAATCAAGGATGGATTCGACAACTACAGATTCAAAATATTCCTTACTCCAAGGTCTACGAGCTGTTCCGATAACAGCAAAATGCTCAGAGAGATTGCCTGATTTATAGAGTCTGAAAAGGGAAGGGTAGAGTTTGCGTTTAGCTAAATCTCCACTCGCACCGAAAATTGTAACAATAACCTTTGATGACATCTAGCTACCTAATTTCTATATTTTTTCCTAGTTGGACTAGGGATGAGATTTCCTCATTATCATAGTTTTTATTTTATCATAATTTTCAAAAAAAACAAAAAATCCAATACGCAATTAAAAAACTGTAAGGAGAACCTTACAGTTTTGTTTTATACATTTAAGACCTTGTCTAAAAATTCTTTAGACGAGGGTGTTGCGGATTATCAAAGATTTGATCTGGTGTCCCATCTTCCAGGAATTCACCATCAGCCGTAAAGATAACACGGTTGGCTACCTGACGAGCAAATCCCATCTCATGGGTTACGATAATCATGGTCATGCCTTGCTCTGCTAATTCCTTCATAACGTTTAGTACATCTCCGACCATCTCAGGATCAAGAGCGGAAGTTGGCTCATCAAAGAGCATGATATCAGGATTCATGGCAAGTCCACGAGCGATAGCTACACGCTGTTTCTGACCACCTGATAGGCTATCTGGGTTAGCATTAGCTTTGTCTGCAAGACCGACTTTCTCCAGCAACTCCATCCCCAATTTTTCAGCTTCTTCTTTTATCATTCGTTTGTGTTCAATAGGTGCAAAAGTGATATTTTCTAGGACGGACATGTGAGGAAAGAGGTTGAAATGTTGGAAGACCATTCCCACGTTTTCACGAACATGGTCGACATTGGTTGACTTTTCAGTCAAATCATAACCATTCACAGTGATGTGACCACTCGTTACCTCCTCGAGAAGGTTAAGGCTACGGAGGAAAGTGGATTTACCAGAACCAGAAGGACCGATGATACAGACAACATCTCCTTCATAGAATTTAGTCGTAATGCCTTTTAAAACTTCGTTTTTTCCATAATACTTATGCAAATCATTTACATCAATTTTTAGTTTTGCCATTAACGAATCCTCTTTTCTAAGCGTTTCGCTAGTCTAGTCAAAAGCGTGATAATTACAAGATAGAAGATAGCAAGGATTGCATACATCTTGAAACTTTGGTAGTTACGGGCGATGATGATCTTACCAGTTTGGAAAAGTTCCACCAAACCGATAGCAGATACGATGGTTGTATCTTTAAGAGCGATAACGAATTGGTTGACAAAGTTTGGCAACATCAATTTAGTCGCTTGTGGCAAGATAATCTTACGCATGGTTTCCATAAGAGATACCAAGACTGCGGCTGGCCTCCATTTGTCCAACTGGAACAGCTTGAATCCCGCCTCGAACAATTTCAGCGATATAAGCTGCCGCATTAAGTGAGAGGGCGATAGTACCAGCTACAAAGTCATTGATTGGACTTTGTTGGCCTGTAATGGACTCGATGAAGTTTGGAATTCCCCAGAAGATGAAGGCTGCAAGAATCATCAATGGAATTCCTCGAATAACATCAACGAAAATCTCAGAGATTAGACGAAGAGATTTGTATGGACTAACGCTAAACATACCGAAGATAATCCCGATGACAATGGCAATTGCAAATGAAATAAGCGCTAGAGCAAGAGTGATTCCAAGTCCACTAAGAAGTTGTTTGTAGTTGTTTTGAAGCAAGCCCCAGATAGTAGTTTCGTCAACCGTACTTGTAGAGTTAGTTGAAGTTTCGCTAGCTAGATACTTGTCAAGAATCTTTTGGAATTCTCCGTTAGCTTTGAGGTTCGCAAGTCCATTATTGAACATCTGGATCAATTCAGGGTTTGTTCCTTTTTTAACCGCAAAGGCGGTTTCACCGATTGGAGTTCCAGCGATTGGTGTTTTCAATTTTTGACCTTGGCTGATAGAATATTTGAGAACAGGCTCGTCATCCATCACGGCATCGATAGATCCAGTGTTCAGACTGTCATACATAGATGCGCCATCTGCAAAGGTTTTAATCTTATAACCGTATTTGCTTTGGTTCTCAGTAAGGAAGGTTTGAGAGGCAGTTCCGTTTTTAACACCGACAGTTTTATCCTTGAGGTCTTCATAAGAAGCAATTGTGCTTGATTCTTTCACACCGAGAATCGTATTTGCTGTGTAGTATGATTCTGAGAAGTCAAAGGTTTCCTTACGGGCATCTGTTACAGACATACCAGCAATGATACCATCTGCTTGTCCTGCTTGAACAGCACTGATTGCTGCGTCAAATCCTGGGTTGGTAATTTCAATTTCAAAACCTTGATCTTTGGCAATGGCCTTGATGAGGTCCATATCAATACCAGTGTATTGATTGCTTGAATTTTGAAAGACGAATGGGGCGAAAGATGAGTCGCTGGCAATAATGTACTTGCTCTTCACTGGAGTAGCTTTTTGTCCAGCAGCAGTAGTTGTCGTTGGGGTTGCCGTAGTTGTAGAAGCTGTCCATTTGGATGATTTGCTCCAAGCTACCATCCTTCTTCATTTGTGCTAGAGCTTCGTTAAACTCGGTAACCAAGTGTTCATACTTGCTACCTTTCTTGACACCAAAGGCAAAGCTTCCAACAGCCTCACCATCCATATTGATGCTGAGATCTTGTCCTTGGTTAATCGCATACTCAATAACAGGTTTGTCATCCATGATGGCATTTACAGCACCAGCACTTAGACTGTTATTCATCAAATCACCTGTATCAAAGGTTTTAATAGAGAAACCGTATTTATCTTTGATACTTTCGAGGAAACGTTGAGCGGCAGTTCCGTTCTTAACTCCAACTGTTTTGCCGCTAAGATCCTCATATTTGGTGATTTTATTTGCCTTTGTGGTAGCAATGACAACTTTTGTATCATAATAAGTATCAGACATGGTAAAGACATTTTCACGTTCTTTTGTTTTTGTCATACCTGCCATAATAGCATCTGCTTGACCTGACTGCACCGCATTTACAGCTGCATCAAAGCCAGGATAAGACATTTGGATGTTCCATCCTTTGATTTCTGCGACTTTATTGATAATATCAACATCAATCCCTTTATAGGTTTGATCTGAATCTTTAAACTCAAAAGGTGCGTAAGCTGTATCAGACACAATCTTAACAGTATCAGCTTTTGCCATACCTAGTGAGAAAATGGGAAATAAAATGAGCAAACATGCTAGTATTTTTTTCTTCATTTTTAGTCTCCTTTTCCGAATATTTTCCCATTATATCAGAAAATGAATGAAAAGGCAAATTTTATGGATTTTATGTGAGAAAATGTAACATAGAACCCTCGCTCTTACCAACCTAGAGAAGAGTCTGAAAAGTAAATTTATGGTAAAATAGAAGGATAGAAAAATGCAGATGAGGCACTTATGATTAATAGAATTACAGATAATACATTTAAACTAGTATCAAAATACGAACCTTCAGGAGATCAACCCCAAGCGATTGAGCAGTTGGTTGACAATATCGAAGGTGGAGAGAAGGCCCAAATTTTGATGGGGGCGACGGGTACAGGGAAGACCTATACCATGAGTCAGGTCATTTCCAAAGTCAATAAACCAACTTTGGTCATTGCCCATAACAAAACCCTAGCTGGTCAGCTCTATGGGGAGTTTAAGGAATTTCCCTGAAAATGCTGTTGAGTACTTCGTATCCTACTATGATTATTACCAACCCGAGGCCTATGTTCCTTCGAGTGATACCTATATTGAGAAGGATAGCTCAGTCAATGACGAGATTGACAAGCTCCGTCACTCAGCGACTTCAGCCCTTCTGGAGCGCAATGATGTCATCGTCGTAGCTTCAGTCTCTTGTATCTATGGTTTGGGTTCGCCAAAGGAATATTCTGATAGTGTTGTTAGTCTTCGTCCAGGTCTGGAGATTTCTCGTGATAAACTCTTGAATGACTTGGTGGATATTCAGTTTGAACGCAATGATATTGATTTCCAACGGGGAAGATTTCGTGTGCGTGGGGATGTAGTGGAGATTTTCCCAGCTTCCCGAGATGAACACGCTTTTCGAGTAGAGTTTTTCGGGGATGAGATTGACCGTATCCGTGAAGTTGAGGCTTTGACAGGTCAGGTATTGGGAGAAGTCGATCATTTGGCGATTTTCCCTGCTACTCACTTCGTAACCAATGACGACCACATGGAGGTTGCGATTGCCAAGATTCAGGCGGAGTTGGAGGAGCAGTTAGCTGTCTTTGAGAAGGAAGGCAAACTGCTAGAAGCCCAGCGTTTGAAACAGAGGACAGAGTATGATATTGAGATGCTACGTGAGATGGGCTATACCAATGGTGTCGAAACTACTCTCGTCATATGGATGGTCGAAGCGAGGGAGAGCCTCCTTATACGCTTCTCGACTTTTTCCCAGATGATTTCTTGATCATGATTGATGAAAGTCACATGACCATGGGGCAGATCAAGGGTATGTACAATGGAGACCGTTCGCGTAAGGAAATGTTAGTAAATTATGGCTTTCGTTTACCGTCAGCCTTGGACAATCGTCCTCTCCGTCGTGAAGAGTTTGAAAGCCATGTGCACCAGATTGTTTACGTTTCAGCAACACCAGGCGACTATGAAAATGAACAGACCGAGACAGTGATTGAGCAAATCATTCGTCCGACAGGGCTTCTAGACCCAGAGGTGGAAGTTCGTCCGACTATGGGACAGATTGATGACCTCCTAGGTGAAATCAATGCTCGTGTTGAGAAGAATGAACGGACCTTTATCACAACCTTGACCAAGAAGATGGCAGAAGACTTGACCGACTACTTCAAAGAAATGGGCATCAAGGTCAAGTATATGCACTCGGATATCAAGACCTTGGAACGGACAGAGATTATCCGCGACCTACGCTTGGGTGTTTTTGATGTCTTGGTCGGAATCAATTTGCTCCGTGAAGGGATTGACGTACCCGAAGTAAGTTTGGTTGCTATTCTAGATGCTGACAAGGAAGGTTTCCTTCGTAACGAACGTGGCCTCATCCAGACCATTGGACGTGCTGCCCGTAACAGCGAAGGACATGTCATCATGTATGCGGACACGATGACTCAGTCTATGCAACGTGCTATCGATGAAACGGCCCGTCGTCGGAAAATCCAGATGGCTTATAATGAAGAACATGGTATCGTTCCACAAACCATCAAGAAAGAAATCCGTGATCTTATTGCCGTGACTAAAGCTGTTGCCAAGGAAGAGGATAAGGAAGTCGATATCAATAGCCTCAACAAACAAGAACGCAAGGAACTCGTCAAAAAACTGGAAAAACAAATGCAAGAAGCCGTCGAAGTGCTTGACTTTGAACTGGCAGCTCAGATACGCGATATGATGTTGGAAGTCAAGGCGTTGGGGTAGTGAAGGAGAAAAATAAATGGATCTTACTATCAAGCAGATGGAAACCCCTGAAGAGATAGAAGGTAAGTCCCTCGTTCATTGGCAGACGTGGAGAGAGGCTTATGACGACCTTTTACCTGCAGGATTTCAGGAGACAATGACATTAGAAAGATGTCGATTCTTTAGTCAAAAATATCTAGAAAATACATTGATTGCGATGGATGGCATGAAGGTAGTTGGTTTTATCAGTTATGGAAACTTTCGTGATGTGGCTATTCAAGCTGGCGAAATTATTGCCTTATATGTTTTAAAAGACTATTATGGAAAAGGTATTGCTCAGAAGTTAATGAAGGAAGCTCTGACGACTCTTGAACAGTTCTCTGAAATATTCTTATGGGTATTAAAAGAGAATAAGCGAGCCATTGCTTTTTATCAAAAAATGGGTTTTACTCTTGATGGTCAAGAAAAAATACTTGAACTTGGAAAACCGATCACTCAAATTAGAATGGTATATAAGAAATCATCAGAATTTGAGAGTTAAATGCAAGGACAGTTGTGATTTGTTTTCAGATTGCAAAATCAACAAATGATTACGTTTTAAAATATATTTTAAATAGAGAGAAGTTATTATGAAAGTAAAAGAGGCGAATTATAAGAAATCATCAGGGTTAGATTCTGTTCGTTTTTGGTTACAAGGGCATCGATTTGTCAAATTTATGCTTGATATTTTCTTTTATATCATCTTGTTCCTAGTGATAGAATTCACAACATCACAGAACAAAAGCATTCCAGCTGATTTTCGGTACAGAGAACTCTTATTTCCTTTGCAATTGAATCTTTTTATCTTGGGTAATAGGCTTTATGCTCTCTTTTTGTCAGTGAAAACAAAAAAAGAAAAGACCCTTAAAAAATTCTGTGAACCCTTTATTTATATCAATGTCCTTAGCTTCATTTTTCAACTGATTGGCGTCAGAAAAAGAGGAAGAGTCGTTCTCTCACCTTTGTTTTCACTGGAGTCTTCCTATATCTGGTTCCCTATTGTCGTCTACCTTCTGGTCTTGATGTTAACGTTGGCAATCTTCTTTCTCTCTAAAGCTTCAAAAAAAGGGGTAGATGAAAATGAAGATGAGTAGACAAATGAAGTACAAGACAAAAGAAAAGTCTTCTTGGACTAAGATGCTTTTATCTTTGGATGGAAAGACACCGAAAGATTGGTCAACTCCTGGATACGAGTGTGTTATTTGCATCTATGTTTGTATCATTTTTTGCTGCCTCTTTCATTGGTTCTCCATTCCCAAACTTAAACTATCTTTCTCCCTTATGCTTTAATCTTTTCCTTCTGCTCTTATCAACCTATTTCCTTGTCTTTCGTTTTAGAAGTGATAAACTTCAGAAATGGCGTTACTTTTCATGGATATTTATTGGGTTCAAATGGTCCTCTTTTTCCCTTTACATCTCTTGGTAGGACTGAATTGGCTAGGTCGTCGTAAGTCAACGAATTACCCTCCTCTAATTTCTATGGATCCAGCCTATGTCTGGGCTCCTATTGTAAGTTATCTCTTTTTCTTTTTCTTGGGGCTGGGTATTCTGCTTTTGATTATACAGATAGAAAAGAGAAGAAGGAGGCGTAAATGGAACGAAAGATTAAGAAACCAAAGAAGATCAAACAAAAGAACAGAAAAATGAGAAAAATCCATAAAAAGTATTCTTTGATAGCTCACGTCCAATTGTGGATGGGAAGGCATCCAAAGCTTGCTTCTTTTATGGATGGTGGCATAATATTATTTTCTATTTTTGGTATCATGTATGTGTTGTTCGGGACGTCACTTATCCCGAAACCATATCAGGAAATGTCTTATGTTTTGCCAATTATTATGAATTTTGTCTTTTTGGTGCACACACTCTATCAAGGTATTTTTAGAGATGGTTTTAGTGAAAAGACTTCAGTACAAGAATTTTTAGAACCTTTTCTATACATAAATGGACCTATTTTTCTTCTCCACTTAATTGTTGGAGTGAAAGGGAGAAATGTTAAAAAAATTCCTTCCCTATTATCTGTTGATTATCGCTACATCTGGCTTCCAATTGCTACCTATCTAATCTTTTTCTTCATTCCAGCGATAGTGATAGTGATTTTGAAATATAAGGACAAAAAGAGGAAAAATCATGACAAAAGAAAATCGAATTAAGTTATTTTCATTTAAAACACTCTATTTGGCTTTGTTGACCTTTGTGGTTCTTCATTTGGTGTTGTTGGTTTTTGGACTATCTTTTACGCCGATTTTGTGGAATAGTTGGTTTTTCATTTTTTGTTTAACCTTCTTAATCCATCCCTGGAGAATCTTTTATAGAATAAGAGATTTTCAATGGTACCACCTTATTTTTCAAATATTTAGTGGATTGGTGGCACTTTATCTTTGGTTTGGAGCATTTTTTGCTTTGTCTATTATGTCGGATTCAGTCATCCCTATCAATATAGACTATCACATACAAGATAAAGAAATCATCATTGTTAGAGGTTTTTTGGCCCGTACTACTTATGAACATCACGAGTTGATTAATCCATTCATCATGAAATCTGATATCAAGTTCGAAAAAGGCATATAACAACTTAGAAAGCGAGCAAATCTATGTCCCGTGCGCAAGCAACCATTTTAACCAACATCTGTCTAATCGAAGATCTAGAAAATAAGCGAGTAGTCATGCAATATCGCTCTCCTGAAAACAATCGCTGGTCTGGCTATGCCTTTCCAGGAGGACATGTTGAGAATGGCGAGGCCTTTGCCGAGTCTGTCATTCGTGAGATTTATGAAGAAACAGGTCTAACGATTCAGAATCCCCAACTGGTCGGTATTAAAAATTGGCCCTTAGATACAGGTGGGCGCTACATCGTCGTTTGCTATAAGGCGACAGAGTTTACTGGAACTCTCCAATCCTCAGAAGAAGGAGAAGTTTCTTGGGTAGAAAAAAACCAGATTCCTAACTTGGATCTGGCCTATGATATGCTGCCTTTGATGGAAATGATGGAAGCACCTGACAAGTCTGAGTTCTTCTATCGCCACCGTACAGAGGACGGCTGGGAGAAAGAAACTTTTTAGTTCTATGATTAGTTGATAGGTGTTATTCTTTAAAGGAAGGTACTGAAATATAGGCTAAGTATGGCGAAGTAAGCCAACTGATTATTTCTAAAATTCTTATTATTCTTTTCTATCTATATTTTGAACAATCTCCACCTTCCATTCTGAAATCGGAGATTGTTTTATTTTATGCTATAATCTTAAGATGTGAAAGGAAGTACCAGAAAATGGATGATAAAGTAATTGAACAATATGCAAAACAAGATAATCTTGATATTAGAGTAAACATACATAAGAAGTATTCAAAAAATAAATTAGGATTTAACAATTGGATATTTTCCAACTACCAAATCACTAATGAAGTAAAGGTTCTAGAATTGGGATGTGGTACAGGAGAACTGTGGAAAAGTAACAGTGATTCTATAGATAAAATGAAGCAGTTGGTTATTACAGATTTTTCTAAAGATATGGTAAAAACAACGAAGTCAGTGATTGGAAATAGAGACAATGTCGACTATGAAATAATGGATATTCAAAAGATTTCTTTTGAGAATGAAACATTTGATATTGTTATTGCAAATATGCTTCTACATCATGTAAATGATATTCCTAAAGCGCTCTCTGAGGTGAATAGAGTCTTAAAAACAGGCGGAATTTTTTACTGTGCTACATTTGGTGAAAATGGAGTTGTAGATTATTTGGCAGGCTTATTTAAAGATGAGGTTAATCAAGATTTGGAAAATAAAACTTTTACTTTACAAAATGGCGAAAGTTACCTAAGTAGGTACTTTAACTCTGTCGATATATTGCTCTATGATGATGAGTTACAGGTAACTAGTATAGATGACCTAGTTAAATACATCCAATCCTTTAAAGGAATTTCAGAAATAGGTTCGTTAGAAGAAGAAATAATACGTAAAAGATTGGAAAGTGAGTTTAATAATGGTATGTTGATCATTCCTAAAGAATATGGTATGTTTATCGCTCGAAAGTAAAATTAAGGGAACGAAATTGTAAAAAATTATTGAGAAGATTTTCAATGTAAAATTAAAGGGATAGTGTTTAGAGCATGTTACAGCTAATTCTCCATATATAAACCTCAAATTTTTAGATTTGAAGAAGTATCTTGGGTGCAAAAAGACCAGATTCCAAACTTGGAACTGGCCTATGATATGCTGCCTTTGATGGAAATGATGGAAGCACCTGACAAGTCAGAGTTCTTCTATCGCCACCGTACAGAGGACGGATGGGAGAAAGAAACCTTCTAGTCTTTTACTAAATAACCAAGTTTATCCAAGGCCTCCTCGATATAGTGGAGGTCTTGTTGTGTTTCGGCTTCAACAAGGTGGTAATGGGTGCCATCTGTCAATTCAGAAAGTGGTCTAAAGTCAGAGTTCTCGACTTGCTCTAAAAAATGTTGGACATCTCTACGACAAGTGAGTTTGAGTAGGGTTTCAATTTCTCCATAAACTGGATGGTCGATCAAAGTATTCTGAACACGGCCACCATTATCTACAATAGCTAGAAGTTCTTGACCGATTTCTTCCATCTCATGTTTGACCTTGAATAGTTTGTGAACGTAAGGACTGGTATTATTTTCTTTATAGATATAGCCACGATTGGTAGATAGGATAGGAGCTCCATCTGCTCGGAGAATAGCGATATCCTGTACAATGACTTGGCGCGTAACATGAAAGTGTTCAGCCAAGGTTTGGCCATTGAGGGCTTTTGGTGCCTCTTTTAACAGTTTGAGAAGAGCTTGTTTGCGATCCTTTGTCATAGTTTTTCCTTTTAGCGACGTTTTCGAAGCACTTTAAATACAGCTAGTGCTAAGGTATAGTCTACCATACTATGGACAATTGTGCCAAAACCAACTAGGACAAAGAGAACATAAAACATATTTTCAACATTTGTCCCTGAAGTAGCATAGAAGATGATACAAGCTATTACTTCAGCTATAGCATGAACAACACCCAAAACAAAGTTAAAAATCCAAGATGTCTTCGGTTTATCCAAGGTTTCAGGGAATTTCTTTAAGTACAAAGCCCCCAAAGTACCAAAAACGATGTGAGAGAAGGCGCGCAGGACGATAACCATGGGATAGCCTGCCATCAGGAAGCCAAGACTAGAAGCAATAATCACAAAAGCAGCCATCAAAGGCGAAAGAAACATGGCGATAAAGATGGGGATATGACTTCCCAAGGTGTAAGAAGCTGGTGGGATAACGATTTTAAAAGGCATAATGATTGGAATCAAAATCGCTATTGCAGTGAGTAGGGCAGTCATGGTCATAAACTGCGTTTTTTTTCGTATATCCATAAGAACCTCCATTTATCTGTATATACATAAGTATAGTACAATAAATAGTCAGCCAAGTCAAGGTTCAATATTGATTTTTAAGACATATTTGGTTAAAATGTGGTAAAGAATAATAGGAACTGAGGAGAAATTGTGATGATACTTTTTGTTTACCTAATCGTGGTAATCGTGATGATGTCAAAGCAGAAAAAAGAAGGGAAAGTAGTCTCAGGTTGGACTCGCTTCCTAGTTTATAGTTTATTGGTCCTTTCGTTAATCTCTCTATTAGCAGGTGTTTTGGCTCTTTCACTTGTCTTTAATCCCTTAGTAGGATTTTACTATATGGAAGTTATAGGAATCATGTTAGAAATTGTTCATTTTGTCAATATGATGATTACTTTGGGTTTGATTTTATTGTCGGTAAGTATATACTTGGATAGTCAGAGAAACCAAGAACCAACTCCTCTTTCGCATCATGTAGTGAGACTCGGTGTTCACATTCTTTTGATTATTCTCATGCATTAAATATGAAAACTCCACTTTCATTACGAAAGTGGAGTTGTTTTATTTTTCAAGGTTTGTAAACGTGGGACAATTGCTACTGTTAGAACTGCAGAGATGACAAGCTCAGCAATTGAGTTGGTTGAAATAACAGTTGCAAGGAGTTTTTGGATATTTCCATCGAAGACATTTCCAAAAAGGAAGAAGATTCCCCCAAGTACAAAGACTGTATTTGTAAGTGAACCAAGAGCTCCGGCAATGATGAGACCCGTTCTGTTTTTCAATAGTTTATAAACTAGATAAGGTGTCAGACCAATCAAAACGCGAGGGACAATAGCGATAATCGCAGAATAGATGTTTCCGTTCGGTACGAATGGAGAGAAGAGGTAGCTGGTTGGAAGGATTGTAATCGTGTTAACCGTCAAGCTGAGTAGCCCCATCAAGAAACCGAGTGTAACACCAACTCGTGGGCCGTAAATAATACTTGCAATAATAACAGGAATATGCACGATAGTTGGTTTAATTGGGAATGGGAATAGATTAAATAAGAGTGAGCTCAGAAAGTGAATGACCAACATGGTCGCAAAAAAGATAGCAATCGGGGCAATATTAGAGCGTTTTTTCATTGAGTGTTTCCTTTATTCTTTCTAAAATAATATCCAGGTCTGCCAAAGCTCCCCTTCCGTAGTCTCCACAAGCAAGTAAGGATTCTTTTGGAGAGATAAGCTTGTAACCATATGTTTCTAAAGTTTTAAGGTTTGTCTGAGTTGCCGGATGGTCATACATCTTTGTATTCATGGCTGGAGCTAAGAGTTTAGGGATGTGACTCGGTAGGGCAAGAGCCGTACTGGTCACCATATTATCCGCAAAACCGTGCGCAAGTTTGGCAATGGTATTAGCAGTAGCAGGGACAACGATAAAAAGGTCTGTTTCTTTTCCTCTTTCGATATGATTGACTTGATCAGGATAGGGTTCCTGCATGACATCAAGGTGAACTGGATTTTGTGAGAGTACCTGTAGTGTCAAAGGCTGGATAAACTCTCTTGCCGCTTCGGTCATTAAGACAGTGACATCATGGCCTTGTTTTTTCAAAGAACTGACTAAATCAGCTGCTTTATAGGAGGCAATGGAACCTGTCACTGCGATTAGAATGTTTGCCATGGCTTTCCTTTCTATGAATCGTAAGCATGAATTTCTCAAGGAGAAGTTCTGCTATTTCTTCTTTGGTTTGAACGGTTTGAAGACGATCTTTCTCAACAAAGATTGCCCGATGCTGATATGCTGAGATTTGAGTCAGGTCATTTGCGATGATTATGTTAGCCTGGTTCTTGACAAGACTCTGTCTTGCAACTTCAATAAGATGATCTTCAGTAACATCAACCAACAGTTTGAAACCAATCAAATGAATAGAAGGATTCCACTCTTTGACTAGAGAGATGATTTTGGGTGTTTTTTTCAAAAATAAAACCTGCACCTCATCAGTTGAAGAAATCTTAGCTTCTTTATTTTTCTTATCTAATAATTCTTCCAGATTAGAACTCGTCTTAACTTCATCTAGTCCAGTCATATAAACAGGAGTGTAGTCAGAAACTGCCATCGAATGAATCAAGACCTGATAATCTTGAACACACTCTTTCATTTCTAAAAGAAGATCATTCGTATTTTTGATTTCTAGAATGGTTAGATGGGGATGAGGTTCTGGCTTAAGAGCACTAGGAGTCGTAATCAGACAAACCTCATGACCAGTAGCAAGTAGGGTTTCGGTGATGATTTTCCCCAAGCGACCAGTCGAGTGATTCGTGATAGAGCGGACGCTATCGATTGCTTCACTTGTACCGCCTGACGTAACTAAAATTTTCATAGGACTATTGTACCAAAAAATAAAATAGAATCAAAAGAAAGCGTTTGTTTTTTTATCTAATTTTCCTGCAAGATTATAGTTTTTGGCTATAAAAACTTATAAAAAGTAGAAAAGATGACTAAAATTGGACTTAAAACTTGATGTTTATAAACTTTACTAAGCTTTTTGTATGTGAAAAAACTTTTTTTGTGTTATAATGAGTTATCATATTAGAGGTTAGAGGAGTTTGCTATGAAAACAGATATTGAAATCGCACAGAGTATTGAGTTGAAGCCAATCGTGGATGTTGTGGAGAAACTTGGGATTTCTTACGATGATTTGGAGTTGTATGGAAAGTACAAGGCTAAGCTCAGCTTTGATAAAATTCGAGCAGTTGAGAGCAATCCAGTTGGGAAATTGATCTTGGTTACTGCCATCAACCCAACACCTGCTGGTGAAGGGAAGTCAACCATTACCATCGGTCTTGCAGATGCCTTAAACAAAATCGGCAAGAAAACCATGATTGCCATTCGCGAACCGTCACTTGGTCCAGTAATGGGGATTAAGGGTGGTGCCGCTGGTGGTGGTTATGCGCAAGTTCTTCCAATGGAAGACATCAACCTCCACTTTACTGGGGATATGCATGCCATTACAACTGCTAACAATGCCCTTTCTGCATTGATTGACAACCACTTGCACCAAGGAAATGAGCTGGGAATTGACCAACGTCGTATTATTTGGAAGCGTGTTGTAGACTTAAACGACCGTGCTCTTCGCCATGTGACTGTTGGTCTTGGCGGTCCTCTAAATGGTATTCCACGTGAGGATGGTTTTGATATTACAGTTGCTTCTGAAATCATGGCGATTTTGTGCTTGGCGACGGACATCGAGGACTTGAAACGCCGTTTGGCGAATATCGTTATCGGATATCGTTACGACCGTACTCCTGTTTCTGTAGGTGATTTGAAGGTTGAAGGTGCCTTGGCTTTGATCTTGAAAGATGCCATTAAACCGAACTTGGTTCAGACAATTTATGGTACACCTGCCTTTGTACATGGTGGTCCATTTGCCAACATTGCTCATGGATGTAACTCTGTTTTGGCAACAAGCACTGCCCTTCGCTTGGCTGATTATACTGTTACTGAAGCTGGTTTTGGTGCAGACCTTGGCGCTGAGAAATTCCTTGATATCAAGACACCAAACTTGCCAACTTCTCCAGATGCGGTAGTCATTGTTGCAACCCTCCGTGCTCTTAAGATGAATGGTGGTGTGGCTAAAGATGCTTTGACAGAGGAAAATGTTGAGGCGGTTCGTGCAGGTTTTGCCAACTTGAAACGCCACGTTGAGAACATCCGTAAATTTGGAGTGCCTGCAGTTGTTGCGATTAACGAATTTGTTTCTGATACTGAAGCTGAAATCGCAGCCTTGAAAGAACTCTGTGCTTCTATTGATGTGCCAGTTGAACTAGCAAGTGTCTGGGCTGATGGCGCAGAAGGAGGAGTAGCGCTTGCTGAAACGGTTGTTAAGACTATCGTTGAAAACCCAGCTAACTATAAACGTTTGTATGACAATGACCTTTCTGTTCAAGAAAAGATTGAAAAGATTGTTACTGAAATCTACCGTGGTAGCAAAGTGAACTTTGAGAAGAAAGCTCAAACGCAAATTGCCCAAATCGTTCAAAATGGTTGGAATAAATTGCCAATCTGTATGGCTAAAACTCAGTACAGTTTCTCTGATAATCCAAATGCACTTGGAGCCCCAGAAAACTTTGAAATTACCATTCGTGAATTGGTACCAAAATTAGGTGCAGGCTTCATCGTTGCCTTAACTGGTGATGTCATGACCATGCCAGGACTTCCAAAACGACCAGCAGCTCTCAACATGGATGTTGAAAGTGACGGAACCGTTCTAGGATTGTTCTAAGATTTAGATGATATTAAAAGAGTTTGGAAATGCTATCCAAGCTCTTTTTCCTGTCAAAGAATAACCTCAATTTCATTTGAAAAATACATGTTTTGTAAGCACTGATGAAAATTTGGCTTATCAAAGTGTTCTCTGTAAAGTTTCTATTTTACCTGATTTCTGATATAATAGAAACATTGACTTCAAGAGTAAGGAAGAGAAGATGAACGCATTATTGAATGGAATGAATGACCGTCAGGCTGAGGCGGTGCAAACGACAGAAGGCCCCTTGTTAATCATGGCGGGGGCTGGCTCTGGAAAGACTCGTGTTTTGACCCACCGTATTGCTTATTTGATTGATGAAAAAATGGTCAATCCTTGGAATATCTTGGCCATTACCTTTACCAACAAGGCTGCGCGTGAGATGAAAGAGCGTGCTTATGGTCTTAATCCAGCTACTCAAGACTGTCTAATTGCGACTTTTCACTCCATGTGTGTTCGTATTCTGCGTCGTGATGCAGATCATATCGGCTACAATCGTAATTTCACTATTGTAGATCCTGGTGAACAGCGAACCCTCATGAAACGAATCCTCAAGCAATTAAACTTGGACCCTAAAAAATGGAATGAACGAACTATTTTGGGGACTATTTCCAATGCTAAGAATGACTTGATTGATGATGTGGCTTATGCTGCCCAAGCTGGAGATATGTACACGCAAATCGTGGCCCAGTGTTACACAGCCTATCAGAAAGAGCTTCGTCAGTCTGAGTCCCTTGACTTTGATGATTTAATCATGTTGACCCTGCGTCTTTTTGATCAAAATCCTGATGTCTTGACCTACTACCAGCAGAAGTTCCAATACATTCACGTGGATGAGTACCAAGATACCAACCATGCCCAGTACCAATTAGTCAAACTCTTGGCATCTCGCTTTAAAAATATCTGTGTAGTTGGAGATGCTGACCAGTCCATCTACGGTTGGCGTGGTGCGGATATGCAAAATATCTTAGATTTTGAGAAAGACTATCCCAAAGCCAAGGTTGTCTTGTTAGAAGAAAACTATCGCTCAACCAAAACCATTCTCCAAGCCGCCAATGATGTCATTAAAAATAATAAAAATCGTTGTCCTAAGAATCTCTGGACTCAGAATGCTGATGGGGAGCAGATTATTTACTATCGTGCAAATGACGAACAAGATGAGGCTGTTTTTGTAGCCAAAACCATTGATGAACTTGGTCGTAGCCAAAACTTTCTTCACAAAGACTTTGCAGTTCTTTATCGGACTAATGCGCAATCTCGTACTATTGAGGAGGCCCTCCTCAAGTCTAATATCCCTTATACTATGGTTGGTGGGACCAAGTTCTACAGTCGTAAGGAAATCCGTGACATTATCGCTTATCTTAACCTCATTGCCAATCTGAGTGACAATATCAGTTTTGAGCGCATTATCAACGAGCCGAAACGTGGAATTGGGCCAGGTACTGTTGAGAAAATTCGCGACTTTGCTAATATGCAAGATATGTCTATGCTGGATGCTTCAGCAAATATCATGTTATCTGGTATCAAGGGTAAGGCAGCCCAGTCTATCTGGGAGTTTGCCAATATGATTTTGGATTTGCGAGAGCAACTGGATCAATTAAGCATAACAGAGTTGGTTGAAGCAGTTCTTGAAAAAACAGGTTATGTCGAGATTCTTAATACCCAAGCAACCTTAGAAAGCAAGGCTCGGGTTGAGAATATCGAAGAGTTCCTATCTGTTACAAAGAATTTTGACGACAATCCTGATAGTCAAGAAGAAACAGGTTTGGATAAACTCAGTCGTTTCTTGAATGACTTAGCCTTGATTGCGGATACGGACTCTGGTAGTCAGGAAACATCGGAAGTGACCTTGATGACCTTGCATGCTGCTAAGGGGCTTGAGTTTCCAGTCGTCTTTATCATCGGGATGGAGGAAAATGTCTTTCCTCTTAGTCGAGCAGCTGAGGATCCTGATGAGCTGGAAGAAGAGCGCCGTTTGGCCTATGTCGGTATTACGCGTGCTGAAAAAATCCTCTATCTAACCAATGCCAACTCTCGATTACTGTTTGGGAAGACCAACTATAACCGTCCAACACGTTTCATCAATGAAATCAGTTCGGACTTACTTGAATATCAAGGCTTGGCTCGACCAGCTAACACCAGTTTCAAGGCTTCTTATAGCAGTGGTGGGATTGCTTTCGGTCAAGGTATGAGCTTAGCTCAGGCGCTTCAAGAACGGAAACGCAAGGCTGCACCAAGCTCTATCCAGTCAAGTAGTCTCCCGTTTGGACAATATACAGCTGGAAATAAAACTGATACGAGCGATACCAACTGGTCTATTGGTGACATTGCCCTTCACAAGAAATGGGGAGAAGGCACTGTTCTGGAGGTCTCAGGTAGTGGCGATACGCAGGAACTGAAAATCAATTTCCCAGAAGTGGGGCTGAAAAAACTCCTAGCCAGTGTTGCTCCAATTGAGAAAAAAATCTAATTTTCCATCCTTCTCACGAATAATAAAGTGAGGAGGATTTTTATGTACAGCATTTCATTCCAAGAAGATTCACTTTTGCCTAGAGAAAGACTGGTTAAAGAAGGAGTAGAGGCACTGAGCAATCAAGAATTGCTAGCTATACTACTCAGAACCGGAACGCGTAAGGCTAATGTTTTTGAAATTGCCCAAAAAGTGTTGAATAGTCTCAACAGTCTAACTGATTTGAAAAAAATGACCCTGCAGGAATTGCAGAGTCTGTCTGGTATTGGACGCATTAAAGCTATTGAACTACAAGCAGTGATTGAACTGGGGAATCGCATTCACAAGCATGAAACCCTTGAGATGGAAAGTATTCTCAGCAGTCAAAAGCTAGCTAAAAAAATGCAACAGGAACTTGGCGAAAAAAAACAAGAGCACCTAGTGGCGCTCTATCTCAATACTCAAAATCAAATCATTCATCAGCAGACTATCTTTATCGGATCGGCGACACGTAGCATTGCTGAACCGAGGGAAATCCTTCACTATGCCATCAAGCATATGGCGACTTCTGTTATTTTAGTCCACAATCATCCTTCAGGTGCAGTAGCACCTAGCCGAAATGATGATCATGTAACCAAGTTAGTCAAGGAAGCCTGTGAACTAATGGGACTGGTGTTTCTGGATCATCTGATTGTCTCTCACTCTGATTACTTTAGTTACCGTGAAAAGACTGATCTGATTTAAAGTTCATTAACAACATAGTCAAATAGTGTTTTATCCTTGGGGCGATTTTCAAATAGAAATTCTGGATGCCATTGGACGCCGAGAAATGGGATGTCATCTGTTGTTACGACTGCCTCGATAATCCTATCCTTGGGATCATAGGCCACAACCTTTAAATTTGGAGCCAAATTCTTGATACTCTGATGGTGGAAGGAGTTAATATGAGAGATTTCTCCGTAAATTTCTCTGAGAACAGTATCTGGTTCGGTAAGAAGTCGCTGGGTAGTGTATTCGGCTGAACAATCCTGCCAGTGGTCTTCGATATCTTGATGAAGTGTGCCTCCCATGGCAACATTAAAAAGCTGGGTACCACGACAAACAGAAAAAATCGGTTTTTTCTGCTGGATAGCTTCTTTGATAAGAGCTAGTTCAAAGATATCCCTTTGTAAATGGTAGTCATCGCTGTCAATTATTTTTGTCTCACCATAGAATTTTGGATCGACATTTTGCCCACCAGTTAGGATGAGTTTATCAATCATACTGATATAGTAATGTGCCATTTCTTGGTCACCAATCGGAAGGATAATGGGAATTCCGCCAGCGTCCTTGACTCCTTCAACAAAGCCTTTTGCTGCATAGCTCATCATGATGTCATCATCTGGATGAGCTTTTTCATTTCCTGTAATCCCAATAACTGGTTTATTCATAAATGCTTTCGCTTTCTAATCCTCTTTTCGCATAAAATAGAGGAGAGTTTGGAGTTCACTTGTCAAATCAACGTACTGAACGACCACATCTTTTGGAAGGTGCAGGTGGACAGGAGAAAAACTGAGAATACCTTTTACACCAGCATCAACCAAGAGGTTGGCTACTTCTTGAGATTTGACACTTGGAACAGTTAGGATAGCAGTTTTAACGTCTGCGTCCTTAATCTTTCCTTGATTTGAGATATACCATAGATGGGAATCCCATCAGCAGTCTCAGTACCAACTTCAGGATGGTCATCCAGGTCAAAGGCCATGATAATCTTCATTTTGTTGCGCTCGTGGAAGCGGTAGTGGAGAAGGGCATGCCCCATATTACCAATCCCAACCAACATAACATTGGTGATGGAGTTATCATTTAGGAGGTCAGCAAAAAACGTCATGAGTTTTTTAACATCATAACCAAATCCACGTCTTCCTAGTTCACCAAAGTAGGAAAAATCACGACGGACGGTCGCCGAATCGATACCGATAGCCTCTGCAATTTGTTTAGAGTTGGCACGTTCGATTTTTTCTGCATGAAATCTCTTGAAAATTCGATAGTAAAGTGAGAGTCTTTTTGCTGTTGCTTTTGGAATAGCAGACTGTTTTTCTTTCACAAAATCACAACCTTTCTATTCTTCTATTTTATAGAATCATTGTGAAAAAATCAACAAAAATAAGAAAAAACTAAGAAAATTCTTAGTTTTTATCTAAAAAATGAACTTGTGATAGAAATCGATAGAGATCTCCGACTAAACCTTGGTAGATTACTTTATCATGAAAGGTTAAAGAGGTTACCAGAAATGTATCTGGTAGCGTTACGCATCCTGATAGGGATAACATGAGCTCATCGTAGTCAGTGTATTCAAGTATGCGCTCAATTTGGTAACTATCTAGGTAGGTGAGACGATACATGAGGCCTTATCTTTCCTCTTTAGTGAAAATCCCACGTTCTACAAGACTATCCATGAGGAAGTAGAATTTTTCTTGGTGGATATGGTGATCATCTGATTTAAAGATATCTACCAATCGAAGACCGGACTTATCAGTAATATTGAGTTTAACACCTGTAAGGTCTTTATTGATGATGATTTTTAGTTTGAAACCTTCACCACTATTAGGTACTTTCTCAAGTAGACGAGTCAGTTCGTAGTTTCCTACTTTTGTTTCAAAGAAAGTATTGTCTTTCAGTGTGAACTTTTTAACAGTTGGACTAAGTGTATAGTTGTAGCGACAGTTTTGTAGTTTAATGGTTTTTTCGAATGCCATTAGTTTAATCTCCAATAATATTTTTTAAGGTTTGTGCGAGTTGTTTCAGTTCTTCCTCAGTATTGAGAGGAGAGAGACTGATACGGACAGATTCTTTTAAACGAGGCGAATCGGGTCCATAGAAAGCTTCGAGTACATGACTGGTTTGCACAATACCAGCAGTACAAGCGGAACCAGTAGAAATTGAAATTCCCTCAAGGTCTAACCGAAGTAAAAGCAAATCATTTTTCTGACCAGGAAAACCGATATTTAAAACATAAGGCAGTTGGTTGCGACTTTCATTGAGATAGTAGTCTAAATCGGCAATCTCTTCTAGAAAAACCGTTTTAAGGGAACTTAGTTTTTGGTAATGTTCAACTTGATAATCCAGATCTTCTTTGAGAGCAGCAACCATACCTACAATGGCTGCAAGGTTTTCTGTTCCAGCCCGTTTTTTTTGCTCTTGGTCCCCACCGTGAAGGTAGGAATCAAAGTCCATAGATGAAGCGTAGAGGAAACCAACTCCTTTTGGACCATGGAACTTGTGAGCAGAAGCGCTAAGGAAATCAATTCCTAATTCTTCGGGATGAATAGGAATCTTCCCGATGGCTTGTACAGCATCTACATGATAAGCAGCAGGATGGTCTTTTAAAATATGTCCAATATCAACAATAGGCAAGAGACTCCCTGTTTCATTATTAGCATACATAGTTGAAACGAGGATGGTATCGTCACGTAAAGCTTCTTGAATCTGTTGGGCAGTGATTTCTTGATTTTCTGGTTGGATGATGGTCGCTTCAAAGCCAAAATGTTGAACCAGATAATCAATGGTCTCAAGGACAGAATGGTGTTCAATAGCTGTAGTGATAATATGTTTGCCACGTTCCTGATGACGGAGACAATAGCCAATGATAGCTGTATTGTTACTTTCTGTACCACCAGACGTGAAAAAGATATGTTGAGGTTTGGTTCCAAGTAAGTGAGCCAAGTCCTGACGAGCTTCACGGAGCAGTTTACCAGCATAACGACCATGACTGTGAATACTTGAAGGATTACCATGGGTTTCTTGCATAACCTTGGTCATTTCTGCGATAGCTACAGCTGACATAGGTGTAGTTGCAGCATTGTCCAAATAAATCAAAGAATCACCTTATTTCTTTTTGTTGTAGGCAAAGAGTGGGCTAACTGGTTTTCTTTCATGAATACGGATGATAGCATCACCGAGCAATTCGCTAGCAGTAATGTAACATACATTTAGGAGTTCTTTCTTTTGTTGCTACAGAGTCCGTTACAAGGATTTCTTTAATGTTAGTTGCGTCTAGAAGTTCAGCAGCACCTTCTACAAAGAGGCCGTGACTAGAGACCGCATAGATTTCAGTTGCCCCTTCGCGTTCAACGATTTTTGCTGCTTCAGAGAAAGTACGACCAGTATTTAGGATATCGTCAATCAGGATGGCTTTCTTACCTTCAACATCCCCAATGATATAGCCCTCACTTCGTTCTGAGTCATCTTGAGCATAGTCAATGATAGCGATTGGAGCATCCAAGTATTCAGCTAAGCTACGAGCGCGTTTAACACCAGAGTTTTTTGGACTAACCACAACGACATCAGAACCAAGAAGACCTTTGTCACAGTAGTGTTTAGCAAATAGAGGAATTGTATAAAGATTGTCCACAGGAATGTCGAAGAAACCTTGTACCTGTACAGCATGGAGATCGAGAGTTAGAACACGATCAACCCCAGCTTTTACCAACATATTTGAAACCAATTTAGCTGTCAGTGGTTCACGGGAAGAAGCGATGCGATCCTGACGCGCATAGCCAAAGTAAGGAAGTACGACGTTGATACTATGAGCACTGGCGCGAACACAGGCATCAACCATAATCAATAATTCCATCAAGTGGTTGCTAACTGGGTAGCTTGTTGATTGAATGATATAGACGTCATACCCCCGAACACTCTCTTCGATATTGACTTGGATTTCACCATCAGAAAATTGACGTGAAGATAATTTTCCAAGAGGGACACCAACAGTATCAGCAATCTTTTGAGCGATTTCTGGGTTAGAGTTTAGGGTGAAAAGTTTCATGTTGTTTCTATCTGACATTATAGACCGTCCTCTGTAAACTTTGTGAATCTTCTTTGGAAAAGTTTCTTTTTCTTAATGAAGATTCTATTATTTTTATCTTTTCTATTTTACCAAAAAAAGGAGATTATTTCAGCTTTTTTTCATGTTTTTAATGAATCGAATTAATTTTGATGGAGCCTTCTGGTAAGTTATGTGATTTTCATCTAAAAATTGCTGAAAATCGACTTTTCCTTGTTCAAAATTAGTGACTTCAATTTCCAGTTCGTAGTCGGTTTGACCAAAGTAATGGCTTTGATCTAAGGCCATCAAACCGATATCGGTTTCCATTTCGTAACGAATCGTTTCAAGACAACCCAGAATAAGCCAGTCATGGCTTTCAATACCAATCTCAGTAAGTTTCTCCAGAACCATCCCTTGAGGTAGAATCTGTTTTTCTAAATAATATTCAGCTTCTGGAAGAGTCATTTTTTGATTGTATTCCATATTTCCAATAGTTTGAGGAACTTTCAAGGTTAATTCAGCGAAATCTGAAAGGGCGCGAATGCGCATGGCAACCTTTTTTTCGCGCAACTGGAAATCTGGCGTGTCAATATAGTAGTTTTTTTGGTGAATAGGAGATATGTGGGCAAACTGTTTTTTTAAATGATTGTAGTCATCTTTTTTCAGTAGTGTTTTCAGTTCAATTTCTAATTGTTTCATTTTTCTAACCTTTTCTTTATCTTTGAAAGCGGATTTATGGTATAATGTACAATGTATTTATTGTATAAGATTGTAGTGAAAAAATCAAAAATTTTTAACAGCACAATCTCATACTAAAAGGGAGAAAATATGACCATAGAATGGGAAGAATTTTTAGATCCTTACATTCAAGCTGTCGGCGAATTGAAGATTAAACTTCGTGGGATTCGCAAACAGTACCGTAAGCAAAACAAGCATTCTCCGATTGAGTTTGTAACTGGTCGGGTAAAACCGATTGAAAGTATCAAAGAAAAAATGGCTCGTCGAGGAATTACTTATGCAACTCTGGAAAATGACTTGCAAGATATCGCAGGGCTACGTGTCATGGTTCAGTTTGTTGATGACGTGGAAGAAGTTGTTGCAATTCTACGTAAACGTCACGATATGAGAGTCGTTCAGGAACGAGATTATATCAACCATCGTAAGGCGTCGGGTTATCGTTCTTATCATGTTGTTGTCGAATATACTGTAGATACGATAAATGGGGCTAAGACCATTCTCGCCGAGATTCAAATTCGGACCTTGGCTATGAACTTTTGGGCTACCATTGAGCATTCTCTCAATTATAAGTACCAGGGGGACTTTCCAGAGGAAATAAAAGAAAGATTGGAAATCACTGCCAAAATTGCTCATCAACTAGATGAAGAAATGGGCAAGATTCGAGATGACATTCAGGAAGCTCAGGCACTCTTTGATCCTTTGAGTAGAAAACTAAACGACGGTGTAGGAAATAGTGACGATACAGATGAAGAATATAGGTAAGCGAGTTGACCTCATAGCTAATAGAAAGCCGCAGAGTCAGAAAGTTTTACATAAACTGAGGGAAAAACTCAAAAAACAGCATTTTATAATTAATGATACAAATCCCGATATCGTTATTTCGATTGGTGGAGATGGGATGCTTTTGTCTGCTTTTCACAAGTACGAGAACCAGTTAGACAAGGTTCGATTTGTAGGTGTACATACAGGACACTTGGGATTTTACACGGATTACCGTGACTTTGAGTTGGACCAGTTGGTTACCAATCTCCAACTGGATTCTGGAGCCAAGGTTTCTTATCCAGTCCTGAATGTCAAAGTGACACTTGAAAACGGTGATGTAAAAACCTTCCGTGCTCTAAATGAAGCGAGCATCCGTCGGTCAGACCGCACCATGGTTGCAGATATCATCATTAACCACGTTCCATTCGAGCGCTTTCGTGGAGATGGTGTGACTGTCTCAACGCCTACTGGGAGCACTGCCTATAACAAGTCCTTGGGTGGAGCGGTTTTGCACCCGACCATTGAAGCCTTGCAGTTGACGGAGATAGCGAGTCTTAACAACCGAGTCTATCGCACTCTGGGATCATCGATCATTATTCCCAAAAAGATAAGATTGAGCTCTTGCCGACTCGTAATGACTATCACACGCTATCTGTTGACAATAGTACCTATTCTTTCCGAAATATAGAACGGATTGAGTACCAAATCGACCATCACAAGATTCACTTCGTAGCGACTCCAAGTCACACTAGTTTCTGGAATCGTGTAAAAGATGCCTTTATCGGCGAGGTGGACGAATGAGGTTCGAATTTATCGCAGATGAACATGTCAAGGTCAAAACCTTTCTGAAGAAACACGAGGTTTCTAAAGGACTGTTGGCTAAGATAAAGTTTCGAGGTGGGGCTATCCTAGTCAATGATCGACCTCAGAATGCGACTTATCTCTTAGATATTGGAGATAGGGTTACCATAGATATTCCAGCAGAGGAAGGCTTTGAAACCCTCGAAGCCATTGACCGTCCTTTAGATATCTTGTATGAGGATGACCACTTTTTGGTTTTGAATAAACCTTATGGACTAGCCTCCATTCCCAGTGTCAATCATTCCAATACCATTGCGAATTTTATCAAAGGCTACTATGTTAAGCAGGAATACGAAAACCAGCAGGTTCATATCGTGACCAGACTGGATCGGGATACATCTGGTTTGATGCTCTTTGCCAAGCACGGTTATGCTCATGCACGATTAGACAAGCAACTGCAACGAAAGTCTATCGAAAAACGTTACTTTGCCTTGGTTAAGGGCAATGGGGATTTGGAACCAGAAGGGGAGATTATTGCCCCGATTGCGCGTGATGTGGACTCCATTATCACGAGACGAGTTGCCAAGGGTGGAAATACGCCCATACCTCTTACAAAGTTGTAGCGTCTTATGGAGATATTCACCTGATCGATATTCGATTGCATACTGGGCGAACCCATCAGATCAGAGTGCATTTTTCTCATATCGGTTTTCCCTTGTTGGGAGACGATCTCTACGGAGGAAGTCTAGACGATGGGATTCAACGACAGGCCTTGCATTGCCATTTCTTATCATTTTATCATCCTTTCTTGGAGCGTCAGCTAGAGCTCGAAAGCCCCTTGCCAGATGATTTTAACAATCTTATTACTCAGTTATCAACTAATACTCTTTAAAATCTATTTTGAGTATAATTTAATTTCTTAAAGGAGAAAACTCATGGAAGTTTTTGAAAATCTCAAAGCCAACCTAGTTGGCAAAAATGCTCGTATTGTTCTCCCTGAAGGGGAAGAACCTCGTATTCTTCAGGCAACCAAACGCTTGGTAAAAGAAACAGAAGTTGTTCCTGTTTTGCTTGGGAACCCGGAAAAAATCAAAATTTATCTTGAAATCGAAGGGGTTATGGATGGCTATGAAGTCATTGACCCTCAACACTATCCTCAATTCGAAGAAATGGTCACTACCTTGGTTGAACGTCGTAAAGGTAAAATGAGTGAAGAAGGTGCTCGTAAGATTTTGCTTGAAGATGTCAACTACTTTGGTGTCATGCTCGTTCACATGGGCTTGGTTGATGGGATGGTATCAGGTGCTATTCACTCGACAGCAGCAACTGTTCGTCCTGCGCTTCAAATCATTAAAACTCGTCCAAATGTATCCCGCACTTCAGGTGCCTTCCTCATGGTTCGTGGAACAGAACGCTACCTATTTGGGGATTGTGCCATTAACATCAATCCAGATGCAGAAGCTTTGGCAGAGATTGCTATCAACTCAGCTATTACAGCTAAAATGTTTGGCATCGAACCTAAAATTGCAATGTTGAGCTACTCTACTAAAGGCTCAGGTTTTGGTGATAGTGTTGATAAGATTGTTGAAGCAACAAAAATTGCGCACGATTTGCGTCCTGACCTTGAAATCGATGGAGAATTGCAATTTGATGCGGCCTTCCACCCTGAAACTGCAGCATTGAAAGCTCCAGGAAGTAACGTTGCTGGGCAAGCAACTGTCTTTATCTTCCCTGGTATCGAAGCAGGAAATATTGGTTATAAGATTGCAGAACGTCTTGGTGGCTTCGCGGCGGTAGGTCCAGTTCTGCAAGGTTTGAACAAGCCAGTAAACGACCTTTCTCGTGGATGTAACTCTGATGATGTTTACAAGTTGACCCTTATCACTGCTGCCCAAGCGGTTCATCAATAAGAAATAGGCCTCTTTCCTATAGGAAGAGGCTTTTTAGCGCTAAGAAAAGGACAGTTAGAAGCTTCTATGTTATACTAGATATATGTTAGATTTGAAAGAATACGGTGTTGACATGTGGCCAGAGGAGAAAATTCTGTCTTTCCGTCAAAAACTTTTAGCCTGGTATGATGAAAATAAGCGGGATTTACCTTGGAGAAGGAGCAAGAATCCCTATCATATCTGGGTGTCTGAAATCATGTTGCAACAGACCAGAGTCGATACCGTCATTCCCTATTATGAACGTTTTCTAGAATGGTTTCCGACTGTAGAGAGTTTAGCAAATGCATCTGGGAGAACGCTTATTAAAGGCTTGGGAAGGTCTTGGATATTATTCGCGTGTTCGCAATATGCAGACTGCTGCTCAGCAGATTATGAATGAATTTAATGGAGAATTTCCTTCAACTTACGAAGGTATTTCAAGCTTGAAAGGGATAGGTCCCTATACAGCCGGAGCTATTTCAAGTATTGCCTTTAATCTAGCACAGCCTGCAGTTGATGGGAATGTCATGCGTGTTTTGGCTCGTTTATTTGAAGTCAATCACGACATTGGTAATCCAAGTAATCGCAAGATATTTCAAACCATGATGGAAATTTTGATTGATCCAGAACGTCCAGGTGATTTCAATCAAGCCTTGATGGATTTGGGTTCAGATATTGAGGCACCCGTTAATCCGAGGCCAGAAGATAGTCCAGTTAAAGATTTTAGTGCTGCCTATCAAAATGGAACAATGGATCGCTATCCCATTAAAGCGCCAAAGAAAAAGCCAGTTCCCGTCTATCTTAATGCTTTAGTTGTTCAAAATGCTAAAGGACAGTTTTTACTAGAAAAGAATGAAAGTGAAAAGTTACTTGCTGGATTTTGGCATTTTCCCTTGATTGAGGTTGATGAATTTTCAAAGAATCAAGAGGAATTAAATTTCTTTAATCAGGTAGCTGAACCATCTATTCAACTTGGGCCATCACCGCAAGAAAGTTTTGAGCAGGATTATGATTTAGAAGTTGAGTGGCAGGATAGTCATTTCGAAGAAGTCAAACATATCTTTAGCCATCGAAAGTGGCATGTACGAATCCTATCCGGGCAAGTAGTTGATAGCAAAGAATATTGTGATAAAGAGGTAGTATGGTTAACTCCTGAAGAGTTTGACCTCTATCCACTAGCAAAACCTCAACAAAAAATTTGGCAGGCATATTTAAAAAGATAGGATAATACCAGTCTTTCGTGTCTTCTTTGCATTTTTTTGGTATAATTGATATAAGGAAAAAGGTGACTATATGAAAAAAATATTGATTGTAGATGATGAAAAACCAATCTCAGATATTATTAAGTTTAATATGACCAAGGAAGGTTATGAGGTTGTTACAGCCTTTAATGGACGCGAAGCCATCGAATTGTTTGAAGCTGAGAAACCAGATATTATTATCTTGGATTTGATGCTTCCAGAAATTGATGGTCTTGAAGTGGCTAAAACGATTCGCAAAACAAGTAGTGTTCCAATTATCATGCTTTCAGCAAAAGATAGTGAGTTTGACAAGGTTATTGGTCTTGAACTTGGTGCGGATGATTATGTGACCAAGCCATTTTCAAACCGTGAACTACAAGCGCGTGTTAAGGCTCTTCTTCGTCGTACGGAGTTAGTAGCAGTAGATAACCAAGAGGAAGATACTAAATTGCAAAGTCTTCAAATTAGGGATTTAGAGATTCTTCCAGATGCTTATGTAGCCAAAAAATATGGAGAAGAATTAGACTAACTCACAGAGAGTTTGAGTTGTTGCATCACTTAGCTTCTCATCTTGGTCAAGTTATTACCCGTGAACATCTCCTTGAGACTGTTTGGGGTTATGATTATTTTGGTGATGTTCGTACTGTCGATGTTACCATTAGACGTCTACGTGAGAAGATTGAAGACACACCAAGTAGACCTGAATATATCTTAACTCGTCGTGGTGTGGGTTATTATATGAGAAATAATGATTGATATAATTAAACAAACAATTTTAACCAGAGATTTCGTCTTTGTACTCATATTAATTGGTTTTATTATGCTTGTTAGCTTTCTCTTGCTTGAAGGCCGAAGAGATAATATTCGACTCAAACAGTTAAATCAAAAGATTAAAGATTTAATTGCGGGTGATTATTCTCAGGTATTAGATATGCAGGGGAATACTGAAATCACTAACATTACGAATAACTTAAATGATTTGTCTGAAGTTATTCGTCTAACTCAAGAAAACCTTGAACAGGAAAGTAAAAGATTGCATAGTATCCTATCATACATGACTGATGGGGTTCTTGCAACCAATCGTCGTGGTCAAATCACTATGATTAATGATATGGCTAAAAGGCAACTTGGGGTTGAAAGTGATGACGCGCTCAATCAGAACATTTTAGAGTTGCTCAAGATTGAAGATGAGTACGAGCTTAGAGACTTAATTACGCAAAGTCCTGAAATGATGATTTATTCCCAAAATGTAAATGGGGAGTATATTAGTTTGCGTGTGCGTTTTGCCTTGATTCGTAGAGAGTCTGGCTTTATCTCTGGTTTGGTAGCAGTTCTACATGATACGACTGAACAAGAGAAGGAAGAACGCGAGAGAAGACTATTCGTTTCAAACGTTAGTCATGAATTGCGAACTCCATTGACCAGTGTAAAATCTTACCTAGAGGCCTTGGATGAGGGTGCATTATATGAACCTGTTGCTCCTGATTTTATCAAAGTATCTCTAAATGAGACCAACCGTATGATGCGAATGGTAACGGACCTCTTGCATCTTTCGCGTATTGATAATGCAAGTGGCCATTTAGATGTTGAATTGATTAACTTTACAGCTTTCATTACGTTTATCCTAAACCGTTTCGATAAGATGCGATCCCAGGATCAAGAAAAGAAATACGAGTTGGTTCGGGATTATCCGATTACATCGGTCTGGATTGAAATTGATACAGACAAGATGACTCAGGTAATCGATAATATTCTTAACAATGCCATCAAGTATTCGCCTGATGGTGGGAAAATTACGGTTAGCATGAAAACCACTGATGACCAGATGATTTTATCTATTTCGGACCAAGGACTTGGGATTCCTAAAGAAGATTTACCGAAGATTTTTGACCGTTTCTATAGGGTTGATAAGGCTAGAAGTCGTGCCCAAGGTGGGACTGGTTTAGGTCTTGCTATAGCAAAAGAAATCATCAAGCAACACAATGGATTTATCTGGGCTAAGAGTGAATACGGCAAGGGTTCAACCTTTACCATTGTTCTTCCTTATGATAATGATGCTGTAAAAGAAGAAGTATGGGAGGATGAAGTAGAAGACTAGAATGAGTGAAACAGGCTTTAAATATAGTATTTTAGCATCGGGTTCTAGTGGAAATTCCTTCTATCTAGAAACCTCTAAGAAAAAGATTTTAGTAGACGCAGGATTATCTGGTAAAAAAATTACAAGCTTATTGGGTGAAATCAATCGTAAGCCAGAAGATTTGGATGCTATTTTGATTACGCATGAGCATGCTGACCATATACATGGTGTCGGAGTTTTAGCCCGTAAGTATGGCATGGATCTTTACGCCAATGAAAAGACCTGGCAGGCTATGGAAAATAGTAAGTATTTAGGTAAAGTTGACTCTTCACAAAAGCATATCTTTGAAATGGGGAAAACCAAAACATTTGGAGATATCGACATTGAGAGTTTTGGAGTTAGCCATGATGCAGTTGCTCCCCAATTCTACCGTTTTATGAAGGATGACAAGAGCTTTGTTATGCTGACGGATACAGGTTATGTTAGTGACCGTATGGCTGGCATTGTCGAGAATGCAGATGGTTACTTGATTGAGTCTAATCATGATGTGGAAATCCTGAGAGCTGGATCTTATGCTTGGCGACTCAAACAACGCATCCTGTCTGACCTTGGTCACCTCTCAAATGAAGATGGAGCAGATGCCATGATTCGCACACTAGGTAATCGTACCAAGAAGATTTACCTAGGACATCTATCTAAAGAGAATAATATCAAGGAGCTAGCTCACATGACCATGGTCAATCAACTAGCTCAAGCAGATCTAGGAGTAGGGGTGGATTTTCAAGTTCACGATACGTCTCCAGACACTGCAACACCTTTAACGGATATATAAAAATGAACACCTAATGGTGTTCATTTTTAATGAATCTTAGTTTTTAATTTATGCTATAATAATTTAATAAGCGATTATAATGGAGAAATATAAATTGAAAAAAAGACTTGGAAATTTTGCAGATTACTATGACACAACCATATTATTATTAGCATTGATATCTGTGATGCTAGTTATTTTTGGGATTTATGGATGTTATAGATTTGGATAATCCACCTTACAATATTATTGATTTAATGATTTGGATAGTGTTTATAGTGGATTATCTATGGCGTTTCTTTACTAGTAAAAAAAAATTTCGTTTCATTATTGATAATGTTTTTTTGATTTATTAGCAATTCTTCCATTAAATGCTATTTTTTTACAGTTTTTCGTTTGGGACGTATTTTTTTCGTTTAGCAAAAATTAACAAAATTAGTTAAACTTACAAGGTTATTAAGAATAATTGGTTTAAGTGGAAAATTAGAAAGAAAAGCTAGTAGATTACTGCGAACGAATGGCTTGCTTTATATCTTATATGTCAATGTATTTATTGTATTTGTTGGAAGCTCAATCTTATCAGTTGTTGAGGAGAAGGCTTTTTCAGATAGTCTTTGGTGGGCTATTGTTACAGTAACAACTGTTGGTTATGGTGATATAGTCCCAAATTCGATATTTGGGAAATGGTTAGCAATAATCTTAATGCTAGTGGGTATAGGAACGATTGGGATGCTGACTAGCGCCTTAACTAATTTTTTTGTTAAAGAAAATTCTAATGAAGAATCCAAATTAGAACAACTACAGAATGAATTGGTTATGCAAAGGCGTTTAGTTGAGAAGCAGGCTGAAAGAATTGAAGAACTTCATAAAATGGTACAAGAATTACTTAACAAGTATTAATTTAGAAAACACAAAAACCACTCAATCGAGTGGTTTTTTATAATCCAGCGAAATCTTTGATTTCTTGAGCTGACATAGAAGAATCACAACGGACCTTAATCTCTCCATTTTCAACATGAACAAAACCTGGTACAGTTGGGATTTCGTAACGTGATCGGAAGTCTTGTAAAGCTTCAAGTTGGTTTGGCTCTTCACTATTAATGAAGTAGATGTGTGCTTTGGTTTCAGCCACTACACCAGCCAATGTGCCAGCAAATTTACGGCAGTAAGGGCAAGTTTTGCGACCGATAAAGAATGTAGCAGTTTCTTTTTTATCAAGAGCTTCTTGCGCACGCGCAACAGTTGTCACTTCAAGATCTTTAATGTTTTCTAAAAATTGTTCCATGAGTTTTCCTCGCTTTCTTTTAAATCTAGTATGCCATAAAGTCTTTAAAAATGCTTAGATTTGATACGGAAAAAAGATGAGATAATCCTATCTCATCTTTTAATTGCTTATTTTACAAAGGCATTGATTTCAGCTTCGATATTTGTAATCTTAGCTTGTGAATCTTCGTTGTTTTCTCCAACAACGGCAATGTAGAACTTGATTTTTGGTTCAGTACCGGAAGGACGAACTGCGATCCATGAACCATCAGCAAGTGTGTATTTCAAGACATCACTTGGAGGAGTTGTCAAGTTTGTAACAGTACCGTCAGCAGCAGTGGAAGTTTGTGCTTTAAAGTCTTCTACGACCGTGATTTCTGTTGCGTTCCATTCTTTTGGAGCATTGTTGCGGAATTTCCCCATGATCGCTTTGATTTGTTCAGCACCATCGACACCTGAAAGAGTAACAGAGATAGTCTTTTCTGCGTAGTAGCCGTATTCTTTGTAGATTTCTTCGATACCGTCAGCAAGTGTCAAACCACGAGAACGGTAGTAGGCAGCAAGTTCAGCAACGACAAGGACTGCTTGGATAGCATCTTTATCACGTACGAATGGCTTAATCAAGTAACCGAAGCTTTCTTCAAATCCCATCATGTAAGTGTGATTGTGTTTTTCTTCGAATTCTTGGATTTTCTCTGCGATGAATTTGAAACCAGTCAAAACGTTGAACATGGTTGCGCCGTAGCTTTCAGCAATCTTCGTTACCAAGTCAGTTGATACGATTGATTTGCAGAGAGCAGCATTTTCAGGAAGAGTACTAGCATTTTTGTGGGCTTCCAAGATGTATTTAGCCATGATGGCACCGATTTGGTTTCCTGAAAGGTTAAGGTAGCTTCCGTCTTTTTGAAGGACTTCAACACCGACACGGTCAGCGTCAGGGTCAGTTGCGACAAGCACATCAGCCCCTACTTGGCGACCAAGTTCTTCAGCAAGGGCAAAGGCTGCTTGGCTTTCTGGGTTTGGAGATTTAACAGTTGAGAAGTCTGGGTCAGCAGTTGCTTGCGCTTCAACGACTTGAACAGAGTCAAATCCTGCTTGAGCAAGAGCACGACGAGCCAACATTTCACCAGTACCATGAAGTGGGGTGTAGACAATCTTCATGTCTTTACCGAATTCTTCAATCAAGGCTGGGTTGATGTTTACATCTTTAACTTCTTTGAGGTATTCTGCATCGACTGCTTCACCAATAACTTCGATTAAACCTGAAGCTTTTTCAGCTTCCACATCAGCAACTTCAACTGCAAATGGATTTTCAATAGCACGAATATAAGTTGTCAAAGCGTCCGCATCGTGTGGAGGCATTTGACCACCATCTTCACCATAAACTTTGTATCCGTTAAATGGAGCTGGGTTGTGGCTAGCAGTAATCATGATACCTGCAAAGCAGTTGAGGTGACGAACGGCAAATGAAAGTTCTGGAGTTGGACGGAGACTTTCAAACATAAGATTTAATTCCGTGTTTTGCAAGAACTGCTGCTGATTCAAAGGCAAATTCTGGAGAGAAGTGACGGCTATCATAAGCGATGGCAACACCACGTTCTTTTTCGTTTCCACCTTTTGATTCAATCAAACGAGCCAAACCTTCAGTTGCTTGGCGAACAACGTAGATATTAATGCGGTTTGTACCAGCACCAATCAAACCACGCATACCAGCAGTACCGAATTCAAGGTTTGTGTAAAAGGCATCTTCCTTTGTTTTTTCATCCATGCTTTCCAAATCACGACGAAGGTAATCTGGTAGATCAGCAAAATCAGCCCATTTTTGGAAGTTTTCTTGATAAGTCATAGGAAATCTCCTTTAATATATAATCTAATCGCTTAAATTATACCACGATTTGAAGTTTTAGTAAAACGTTAGCATGAGTTTCTGAAAAAGTTATGAAATGTACCTAAACCACAAGTCTTGAACGGCTTACCGAAACATGCTATACTAACTGTATGATTATTTTACAAGCTAATAAAATTGAACGTTCTTTTGCAGGAGAGGTTCTTTTTGATAATATAAACTTACAAGTAGATGAAAGAGATCGTATTGCTCTAGTTGGGAAAAATGGAGCAGGTAAGTCGACACTATTAAAGATATTAGTCGGGGAAGAAGAGCCAACTTCTGGTGAGATTAATAAGAAAAAAGACATTTCCCTTTCTTACTTAGCACAGGATAGTCGATTTGAATCATTAAATACTATCTATGACGAGATGCTTCATGTCTTTGACGACTTACGTACTACAGAGAAACAGCTTCGCCAGATGGAGCTAGAGATGGGGGAAAAGACAGGTGCAGAACTCGATAAGCTCATGTCAGACTACGATCGTCTATCTGAAGAATTCCGTCAGGCTGGAGGTTTTACCTACGAAGCTGATATTCGCTCTATTTTAAATGGTTTCAAGTTTGACGAGTCTATGTGGCAGATGAAAATTGCCGAGCTTTCTGGGGGGCAAAATACACGTTTAGCTCTGGCAAAAATGTTACTTGAAAAAAACCAAACCTTTTAGTTTTAGATGAACCAACTAACCACCTGGATATTGAAACCATTGCATGGTTAGAAAACTACCTGATAAACTATAGCGGTGCCCTCATTATCGTCAGTCACGACCGTTATTTCCTAGATAAGGTAGCAACCATAACTCTCGACTTAACCAAACATTCTTTAGATAGATACGTAGGAAACTACTCAAGCTTTGTGGAGCAGAAAGAGCAGAAGTTACTGACTGAAGCTAAGAACTACGAAAAAGCAACAGAAGGAAATTGCTGCTTTAGAAGACTTTGTTAACCGAAATCTCGTTCGAGCATCGACAACCAAGCGTGCTCAATCTAGACGTAAACAACTGGAAAAGATGGAGCGTTTGGATAAGCCTGAAGTTGGTAAGAAATCGGCTAATATGACCTTCCATTCTGATAAAGTATCAGGAAATGTAGTTTTGGCGGTTGAAAACGCTGCTATAGGTTATGATGGAGAAATACTATCAGAGCCTATCAATCTCGATCTTCGTAAGATGAATGCCGTAGCAGTTGTAGGTCCGAATGGGATTGGAAAGACAACCTTTATCAAGTCTATTGTTGATCAGATTCCTTTTATAAAGGGTGAGAAGCGTTTCGGTGCAAATGTTGAAGTTGGCTACTATGACCAAACTCAAAGTAAGTTGACACCAAGCAATACAGTTTTAGATGAACTTTGGAATGATTTTAGATTGACGCCAGAAGTGGAAATCCGAAATCGTTTAGGCGCCTTTCTTTTTTCAGGTGATGATGTCAAGAAATCAGTTGGCATGCTTTCAGGTGGAGAGAAAGCTCGCTTGTTATTGGCTAAACTATCAATGGAAAATAATAACTTCCTGATTCTAGACGAGCCGACCAACCATTTGGATATTGATAGTAAGGAAGTTCTGGAAAATGCCCTGATTGACTTTGATGGAACCTTGCTCTTTGTCAGTCATGACCGTTACTTTATCAATCGTGTAGCTACTCATGTTCTGGAATTATCTGAAAATGGATCAACACTCTATCTGGGTGATTATGACTATTATGTTGATAAAAAAGCAGAGTTAGCAGCTAGCCAAGCAGAAGAAGTGGCAGCTATTAATCAAGAAAAAGAAGTTTCTCCAGTTAATGACTACCAAGCCCAAAAAGAGAGTCAAAAAGAACTGCGTAAATTGATGAGACAAATCGAAAGTCTTGAGACAGAAATCGAAGAACTGGAAACTCAGTCCCAATCCATTTCTGAACAAATGCACACTACCAATGATGCGGATGAACTCATGCAATTGCAGGCAGAACTCGATAAGATTAGTCAGCGCCAGGAAGAAGCTATGCTTGAGTGGGAAGAATTGTCGGAAAAAGTTTAATAATAAAAAAGCAACGTCAACCGTTGCTTTTTCCTTTATATCTATCCACCCTGAGGGAATCGAACCCCCATCTCAAGAACCGGAATCTTACGTGATATCCATTACACTAAGGGTGGAAACTCTCATCATTATATCAAAAATAGGAGTTTTACTCAAGACTAAAACCAATGTAAAAAGAGGAAGAAAAAAAGATTTAGACAATATCTAAATCCTTTTACATTTTTATTTTTTTTCAAGAAGTGCTTTGATTTCTTGAAGAACTTCCAATTCAGTTGGAGCTGCTGGAGCTTCTTCAACAACTTCTTCTTTCTTACGAAGGTTTTGAGCTTTTTCAATAGCTTTAATCATGAAGAAGAGAACAGTACCAATTACAACGAAGTTGATAACAGCGCTCAAGAATTTACCATATGTAACACCATTCCAAGCAAGCTCCGCAATGTTTTGTACATTTGCAGCTTCCAAGGCTGGGTTCAATAGAAGTGGAGTGATGATATCATTAACAAATGAATTGATGATAGCACCAAAAGCAGTGGCGATGATCACACCGACAGCAAGGTCAACGACGTTGCCACGGAGCAAGAAATCTTTAAGTTCCTTTAACATAATATTTTCCTTTCAAAATTTATCAAATTTTAACAGAGACATTATATCGTAAATTTATGTTGAATGCAAGAAAAGTGATTATTTCTTTTTAAATACAAAAAGCTTACTAAAAACGTAGTTGAGAACAACCATCGTAACCTGTGCAATAAAGATTTCCACTGTATTAATTGTATTAATATCATTTCCAACAAAGTAACCAATAATTTGTGGGAAGCTAGTTACAAAAATAAAAGTTAGTAGAAGATCTAATAAAAAGGTGATAAGTCTTGCAGAGGTAAATTTAATTAATCGATTAAACCAGTTTTTTCTTTCTTGCTTAAATACAAATGTGTCATTTGTAAAAAACGCAAATAGGATTCCAGCAATATTTCCCAAGGCAGTCGCAACTAACTCTTGGTGAGTAAGATAAAAGATGACGATGCGGACAAATATTGATACTACGGTAGTTGCAACTCCGAAAAATAGATAGGATAAAATCTCGTTATCAAAGAATTTTTTTATATATGTTTTCATAAGATTAGTATAGCATAAAGCTGATAAATGTGCTATACTTGTAAAGTTGACTTGCTCAACCCTTGGTGCTTAGCTTCTTTCACCAAGCATATTACACGCGGCAAAGCCGCTAAAGGAGAAAATATGAAAAAACTTACTGTCCGTGATTTGGCAGATATTGCCATTGTCGCAGCTATTTATGTGGTGTTGACAATCACACCACCACTGAATGCCATCAGTTATGGCGCCTATCAGTTCCGTATTTCTGAAATGATGAACTTCCTAGCTTTTTACAATCCTAAGTACATTATTGGTGTTACTCTTGGATGTATGATTGCTAATTTTTTTAGTTTTGGACTCATTGATGTCGCTGTAGGTGGAGGATCAACTCTTGTCTTCCTAAGCTTAGGAGTTTGGTTGTTCAGTAAATATAGTAAAGACTATCTTTTTAATGGATTAATTCGAAAAGATCATTTCTTCTTTTCAATTCTATTTTCAATTTCAATGATCACTATCGCTGCTGAATTGAACATTGTAGCAGAAGCACCATTCTTCTTTACATGGTTCACTACTGGTATCGGAGAATTCGCTTCACTAATTGTTGGTGCAATTATCATTGGTAAAATTGGTCAACGTATTGATTTGACTAGATAAGATTATTCATTTTAAATATAAAGAATAGAGCTGGACTTTGTTCAGTTTTTTTCTTTGTCCATGAACCTAGAAGCTCAACAAAAGTGGTATAATAAGGTAGAAAAGGCGGTTTAATTATGATAGATTATTTTTTGATTGGGATAAAATTGATGATGAAAAGCTCGGTTTTGACTTTTGCTATTTCCTTTGTATCCTTCCTTCTTTTATTGATCCTTTGGCGTCGTTATGTCATTGTTCGTCAAAGTGGTGGAAACTTTTTTGCCCCGTTTCATATTGCTAAGGGAAGATTTTATATCCATAATGCTTATGTTTTTAGAAAGCGCATTATACCACTGAATAATATTAAAAAGATTGAGGTCCGTTTTATTCCAAGTGTTAAATTGAATGGTGCTAGATATTTTTTGTGTATTGAACAAAAGAGCGGAAAAGCTCTAGCCTTTCTTTGGCAAATCAAAAGAGAATGATCAACTAGTCAATAACTTAAAGAATGAAACAAAAAAATACAATATCAAGATCCGTATTTTAGAATCATAAGTTTTAATTTTTTTAAAATTTCAGAAAGCCTTTCCATAAAGTTGATTTTATGTTATAATATTCACAAATAAAAGTTTTAGGAGTTTATATGGTCTCATCAGAATTTATTTCAAAAATAGAATTTGCTTGTAAGAAAAAGGAGAGTCTTTACAGTCAAAGTAAATTCAAATATGCAATTCGTTCAATGTTTGCAGGTGCATTCCTTACCTTCAGTACAGCGGCAGGAGCTGTAGGTGCTGATTTGATCAATAAGATTGCACCAGGTAGTGGACGCTTCCTTTTCCCATTTGTTTTCGCTTGGGGATTGGCCTACATTGTCTTCTTGAATGCTGAATTGGTAACGTCAAACATGATGTTCTTAACAGCGGGTAGTTTTTTGAAAAAAATTAGCTGGAAAAAAACAGCTGAAATTCTTCTATATTGTACTTTCTTTAACTTAATTGGTGCACTTATCGCTGGTTGGGGATTTGCTCATTCAGCAGCTTACGCTAATTTAACACACGATAGCTTTATTTCTGGAGTTGTAGAAATGAAGTTGGGACGCTCTAATGAACTAGTTTTACTTGAAGGTATTCTAGCGAATATCTTTGTAAACATCGCTATTCTTTCATTTGTTTTAGTTAAGGATGGTGGAGCAAAACTTTGGTTGGTTCTATCAGCCATTTACATGTTTGTATTCTTAACAAATGAGCACATCGCCGCAAACTTTGCTTCATTTGCAATTGTGAAGTTCAGTGTTGCTGCTGATTCCATCGCAAACTTCGGTATTGGAAATATTTTTCGTCACTGGGGTGTAACCTTTATTGGTAACTTTATAGGAGGTGGTCTACTGATGGGATTGCCTTATGCCTTCTTAAACAAGAACGAAGATACATACGTAGACTAAAAAGTTGGATTGATTCCAACTTTTTTTCTTTTTGTTTTTTTCCATGCTATAATGAATGTAGTAATGTTAAATACAGAGGAAAATCATGAACGAAATTAAATGTCCAAATTGTGGGGAAGTTTTTACAGTTAATGAAAGCCAATATGCAGAGCTGATTTCTCAAGTTCGAACTGTAGAGTTTGATAAGGAATTGCATGAACGCATGAAGCAAGAGCTGGCCTTGGCTGAGCAAAAAGCCAGGAATGAACAGCAGACAAAACTAGCGCAAAAAGACCAAGAAATTGCCCAACTCCAAAGCCAAATTCAGAACTTTGATACAGAAAAAGAATTGGTCAAAAAGGAAGTAGAGCAAAGTGCTAGTCAAAGTCTGCTAGAGAAGGAAAAAGAAGTTCAAGCACTGGAGAATCAGCTAGCTACCTTACGCTTGGAGCATGAGAATCAACTGCAAAAGACACTGTCTAATCTAGAGAAAGAAAGAGACCAGGTCAAAAATCAGCTCCTTCTACAAGAAAAAGAAAACGAACTTTCTCTGACTTCGGTGAAACAAAACTATGAGGCCCAGCTTAAGGCGGCCAATGAGCAGGTCGAGTTTTACAAGAATTTCAAAGCCCAACAATCAACCAAGGCTATTGGGGAAAGTCTGGAGCAGTATGCGGAGAGTGAATTTAACAAGGTACGTAGTTTTGCCTTTCCAAATGCTTACTTTGAAAAGGACAATAAAGTCTCAGTTCGTGGTTCTAAAGGTGACTTTATTTTCCGTGATTTTGATGAAAATGGGCTAGAATTCATCTCCATCATGTTTGAGATGAAAAATGAAGCTGACGGAACTGAAAGAAGCATAAGAATGCTGACTTTTACAAGGAGTTGGATAAGGATCGTCGTGAGAAGAACTGTGAGTATGCTGTTTTGGTAAGTATGCTTGAAGCTGATAACGATTACTTCAACACAGGGATTGTCGACGTCAGCCACGAGTATGAGAAGATGTACGTCGTTCGCCCTCAGTTCTTTATCCAGTTGATTGGTCTCTTACGTAATGCGGCTCTTAACTCTCTTAAATACAAGCAAGAATTAGCACTTATCCGAGAACAAAATATTGATATTACTCACTTTGAAGAAGACCTGGATGCATTTAAGGTTGCCTTTGCCAAGAACTACAATTCAGCATCTGTCAACTTCGGCAAGGCTATTGACGAAATCGACAAGGCTATCAAACGGATGGAAGAAGTCAAGAAATTCCTAACAACATCAGAAAACCAACTCCGCCTTGCAAACAATAAGTTGGACGATGTTTCCGTTAAAAAATTGACTCGTAAAAATCCAACTATGAAAGCAAAGTTTGATGCTCTGAAGGAGGAGTGACCTTGACTATCAAAAAGACTCTAAAATTTACGGATGTATATATTGCCTATTTACCATTGGTTGTTTTTTTGCTCAATTTTTTATACGGCTTTTTGAACTTAGAAGGCTCAACAGTTTCTAACGAAAAATCTAGATATGACTTGCTTTTTGGTGTAGTTGGGCTTCTTCCAACTATTTTTGGCTATATTATTAGCTTTCTTGCCAATCTTATTGTAGGTATAACTTATGTGATAAAGGCAAAAAATCGAACGAAGTGTTTGATTGCATTCCTATTGATTGGCAATGTTTTTTTTGCAATATTTCTCATGTTTTTACTAAGATTTAAAATGATCGTTTCCTTTGACTTTATAAAAGATCTGGATCTTTGGAGTTTCATTTTTTCTTTATTTTTATTTCCGTATTTAGATTGGATTTATCAAAAGGTTGAGTACAATCAAAAAGTGAGTAGAATTCTAGTCATTATAGTATTGGCGGGAATTATATCTCCATTTCTAGGTAGTGAAATTCAAACTATTTTGAGAAATAATGCCAAAGTACAACAATTACAAGAGTTTTATCATTCTAGGGGCTTGAACTATGAATTAACACTTAAGTCTACATACTATGATAGCAATATTACTGATGTTGGTGTCTTTGATGTTTCCGACAATGGAGTTACCATAAGAGTGGGTGCTAAGTACACGCGTCAAAAATTGAAATATGTTACTTTCATTGATCAAGAATATTGCCTAAAGGAATTTATAAAAAATGCTATTTCAAGTGATGAGGCTCAAATAGTTCTAAAAGATTTTAGGACTGTAGTAGAAGATGCTATAAAAAAGAAAGGCTATGATTTATCTGTATTTGATGCTGAAGATCAGCCATTGGCTAGCCCAGGTTTTCAAATATCACGTTCATTTAGAGTCACTTCTTTTATTAAAGAAAAAGCAGTTCAAAATCAAAAGTCATCTAGTCCAGAAAAACAAGCATTTGGGGGATATGCAGCAATTTCTCTTAAAGATTATATGAAAGAAGGAGCCCTTCGTTTACGTTTAAGACTTAGTGAAAGTGACAAATTGAAGTTAGAAGACATTGATTTTTCAAGACTTTCCGACGGACACTACAAGATCAATAATGACTATTTTATCGTTAACAACGGAATGTATACAATAGTTGAAGATCAAGATGATTTTGAAAATTTTTTACTTAGAGAACCTAGTAAACAATTTTATTTGGAGGATTTTTATAAAATTGAAAAGCTTGATTAAATTATTAGCAAATAAAGATGTAAAATTTCTTTATAATATTTGTATTCGATTATCTTCATATTTAATAGTTGTTACAGTTTATATAGCAATTTTGGGATTGTTTTTATTGTTTAAACAAAATATTATTGCAGTACGTTATCTGTTATTTTTGTCGGTATTGTTTATAGTTATTGGCATCTTTTTAAATTTATTGACATGGAAAGTTCTTCTATATTGTAAGGAGACTTTGATTGATTTTTAAGAAATATCAATCTTTCTTTGAATACAGTGTTAGTCATTCCAATAAGTTTAATAAGAAATTTAATGAAGTAAGTTTTGAATTAATCACAGGAGAATTATCTTACCTCAGAGGAGATTTTTTATTATCACTTAGTCAATATTCAAATCTCAATCTTTCTAATATTTCTAAAAAAAATAGAAAAATATTTGAATTTAAGAAATTATATTATGAATTTCTAACTTCTATCCATCTTAAAGATGCGCAAAATATAGCTTTCTTTGAGGAACAATTGTCCAAGGCACCAGATTCGAAAGGTGGTAAGGCTAAATTCGTTGCACAAGCCCAAGCCATAAAAGATATTGTGTTCAATAAAGAAGTGAATGACTACTTCGACACTGCTGAACCAGAAAATAAATTAGCTCGAATCAAGTTTTCTTATTACGGTGCTCTCAATGCCCAATTAAAAGGAGATGAAGAACGTGCCCGTAGTTTGTTTGAAAGTATCGCCCATGAAAATCCAGAACTCTTTTATGTTCAGGAAGCGCAGAAATATTTAGGATCAGAGGAATAAGAGAGTAACATATGAAATTAGTAAAAAAAATAGTCAGTTCAGCGACGGAGGATGTCTTACTTAAAATAGAGACTATTAGTCAAATTAGCTCAATTATTACACTTGTTTTGGATGTGTTGGCTGTGTTTTTAATTTTCCAAAGTGATACGAAAAAGTGGGGAGTAATATTATTATTAGTAGTAGTACTACTTGCTAGTCTAGTTTTATACTTACGTTTTGTCCTAAACAAGGTTATTTATCTAATGTTAAACGATGCTATTAATCTTAAGCTCTATGTGGACATGTTCAGAGTTCAATCAGAAAAATCTATTAAGCCTTTTAGGGCAACATATCGTGAGTATTACCAATTTATCCAAGGTCAAGTAGCTTATCTAAAAGGAGATTTTCAAGTTGCCAAGGAAAATATGTCCAAGTATAATTTGAAAAAAATTTGGGGCAGATTAAGAGACTATACATTTTTAATATCAACCTATGAACTATTAAAAGTTTCCATCCATCTTCAAGATGCGCGAGACATTGCTTTCTTTGAGGAACAATTGTCCAAGGCACCAGATTCGAAAGGTGGGAAGGCCAAACTCGTTGCTCAAACTCAAGCTATAAAAGATATTGTGTTCAATCAAGAAGTGAATGACTACTTCGACACTGCCGAACCAGAAAATAATCTAGCTCGAATCATGTTTTCTTATTACGGAGCTCTCAATGCTCAGCTAAAAGGAGATGAAGCTCGTGCTCGTAGTTTGTTTGAAAGCATCGCCCATGAAAATCCAGAACTCTTTTATGTTCAGGAAGCGAAAAAATATTTAGGAAGTAATAATGTTTCCTAGTACCTTTCGTTTAAATTAAGTAAAAGAGAGTAACCAGGTCAAACAAGATTACGCAACAGTTAAAACGACCACTGAAACAGGAGTGAGAAGGATGGATCATCTCACTCAAACTCTTAATACAACTGCTGTAGTTGCATTATTTGTAGGGATTACGGCGTTATTTAATAGCTAGTTATGGAGTGTTATATGAAAAGAGCTATAAAAATTATTAGAACATGGTCAGCTGATAAAATAGAATTAATTTTTCTTAAAATTATATTTAAATACCTGCTGTATTTTTTAGTGTTTTCAACAGTAATTGTTTATGTCTATATTTTTAACCATTCATCGACCACTTACACAAAGGCATTAACAATATTTCTTGTCTTTGTTATACTGTTTATTCTTCTATCTAAACTATTACTTGATAAGGCTTTAATTGATATTTTGTCTCAAGATATCAATTTAGCAAAGTATCAAGAAATAGTTGCTAGAGCTGAGGAAAATTCTTTAAACAGAAATGTTCAAGTTCTTCCAAAATATTTGGCAAATGCAAGAGTATCCTTTTATAGAGGACACTTCCAAGATAGTTTAGAATTGCTGAATAACATAAAAAATAGTAATCTAAAGAAATCCAAAAATCTGTACTATGTATTTAATATCAAGTATTATAGCATCCTAAACTTGCTTCATTTGAATAATTGTTTAGAATTAAAAGAATTGATGGTAGAAATTGAAGGACTAACAAGTAATGTTCAATCTCAAATTCTAAAATATCAGGAAGATATTTTGAGTTTAAAGGCTATTGTTGATATCTATTGTAATAAAATATCAAACGACTACTTCGACACTGCGGAACCAGAAAGTAAATTAGCCCGAATCATGTTTTCTTATTACTGCGCTCTCAATGCCCAATTAAAAGGAGATGAAGCTCGTGCTCGTATTTTGTTTGAAAGCATCGCCCATGAAAATCCAGAACTCTTTTATGTTCAGGAAGCGAAGAAATATATAGGAGCAGAGAAATAAGAGAGTAACATATGAATTTAGTAAAAAAAATAGTAAGTAGGGCGACAGAAAACACTCTGTTGCAAATAGAGACTATTAGTCAACTTACTTCAATTGTAGGATTAGTTGTAGGAGTGTTAGCATTATGCTTAAATACTAAAAATGATACAAAAATGTGGGCGATAATATTTATATCATTAATGTGGGTTGCTCTTATTTTAGTCTTGTATTTACGATTTATTTCCAATAGAGTAATCTATTTAATGTTACATGAAGCTATCAATCTTGAACTGTATGAAACTATGTTCAAGGTTGAAGCTGAGAAATCTATCAAGCCCTATAGAGCAACGTACCAAGAAAATTTCCATTTTGTTAAGGGGCAAGTCAGTTTCCTAAAAGGAGATTTTCAAGTTGCGAAAGAAAACCTAGCAAAAATTAATTTTAAAAAAATTTGGAAGAGATTCAGGGGAGACTTATTTCTAAGAGCAAGCTCCAATCAATTGCTAGTGTCTATTCATCTTCAAGATGCGCGAGACATTGCTTTCTTTGAGGAACAGTTGTCCAAGGCGCCAGATTCGAAAGCTGGTAAGGCTAAATTCGTTGCACAAGCCCAAGCCATAAAAGATATTGTGTTCAATAAAGAAGTGAACGACTACTTCGACACTGCCGAACCAGAAAATAAGTTAGCTCGAATCATGTTTTCTTATTACGGAGCTCTCAATGCTCAGCTAAAAGGAGATGAAGCTCGTACTCGCAGTTTGTTTGAAAGTATCGCCCATGAAAATCCAGAACTCTTTTATGTACAGGAAGCGAAGAAATATTTTGGAGCAGAGGAATAAGAGAGTAATATATGAAATTAGTAAAAAAAATAGTCAGTTCAGCAACGGAGGATGTCTTACTTCAAATAGAGACTATTAGTCAGGTAAGTTATATCATATCATTAGTTATCGGAGTATTAGCAGTTTTTTTAGAACACCAACCTGAAACAAAAAGGTGGGGGATAATACTTGCTTTACTGATGTCGCTTGTAGTCATGTGGGTTTTATATCTACGTTTTGTCCTAAACAAAGTTATTTATCTAGTGTTAAACGATGCTATTAATCTTAAGCTCTATGTGGACATGTTCAGGGTTCAATCAGAAAAGTCTATTAAGCCCTTTAGGGCAACATATCGTGAGTATTGCCAATTTATCCAAGGTCAAGTGGCTTATCTAAAAGGAGATTTTCAAGCTGCCAAGGAAAATATGTCCAAATATGATTTGAAGAAAATTTGGAAGAGATTCAGGAACCATACATTTTTAATATCAACCTATGAGCTATTAAAAGTTTGCATTCATCTTCAAGATGCGCGAGACATTGCTTTCTTTGAGGAACAATTGTCCAAGGCACCAGATTCGAAAGGTGGTAAGGCCAAACTCGTTGCTCAAACTCAAGCCATAAAAGATATTGTGTTCAATCAAGAAGTGAATGACTACTTCGACACTGCCGAACCAGAAAATAATCTAGCTCGAATCATGTTCTCTTATTACAGAGCTCTCAATGCTCAGCTAAAAGGAGATGAAGCTCGTGCCCGTGGTTTGTTTGAAAGCATCGCCCATGAAAATCCAGAACTCTTTTATGTTCAGGAAGCGCAGAAATATTTAGAAGGAGAAAACTGATGTCAGAGCGTACGGCTTTACCGATTGGAAGTGTTGTTCGAGTGAAAGAAGGTGTGGAGCCTGTCATGATTGTTAATCACTGTCCAGTTACTGAAAAAGCAAAGCCACAAATGAAACTAGGACCATTTGGATTGGGCTTGTCAATAGGGTGGTAAAACATGGAAATACAATTACAATTACATGGAAACTCGGAAGGATTTATCCTTGAGTCAAAATTACCTGATGATGAACATTGGACTGAAAGAATTGAAATCGTTCAAGAAGAGGAAGGTTATCGTCTATATGCAAAAGATGTAGAAATTCTTGTCTTGAAAGCATCAGAATACATTTCTAAAAAGAAAAGAATAGTCGCAAGAGGGTTAAATAAGGATTTGATTTATTTTGAAGAAGAAAGATTTGATCGTTTATGGGAACAAGCATACTGGCATGGAGTTTTTCAATTCAATTTAAACAACTATGAAATGACGCGTGTAGGTTCAGGTAGTAAAGGAGATATTTTACCTGTCACAAAAGATGGCATTCCGATTGCCGTTTATGCTGCAAGTAACATTGCAATTGCTGGAAAGAGAAACTTTTCTCTCTATACTGAAAATATTGACGAAATTGACAATTTACTGATGTTATATGTAGTTAAATATATTAGGGGATATGACTTTTTAGATATTGATTCTTTATCTGCAAGATATCGTTACTTTTATCAATTCAGTGATCGTTCAGCTCTAACGAAGGAACATTTAGATATGCTTCCAGAGGCTAGAAAACCTTCTAAGTTAGAGGCGTTTATCATTTATTTTTTATCAGCCTTCTTTGTTGTGGGTATCAGTTTGGTATCATTACGCCCTTTGTTCGCATTTTTAGTAGGATTACTAATACATTATATTTATACTATCATAAAGAATTGGAGAGATAGAGGTGAATAGTAGATTATTTACCTATTGATTTATTTTTGATACTGCATTAAAAGAAATCTTAAAAAGTGCCAACAGCCTGATTAAAGGCATGAGAGGATGGTTTAAATGAAGAAACGATTTCATAGAACATTGATAGATATATTAAATAATGCTAAGGGACCTGTTCCGATGTGGGGGACACTAACCCAAGTATTTGTTATATTTCCTTTGATAATGTTTATGTTCTTTATGACAGCAAATAGTCTTATAAATCAATATTTTTTCAGTTCTATAAATATCATAGCAGTAGTTTTAGAGTTGTTTTCTTTTATAATTATTTTAATGTCAAAGTTACAAAGTAATTTTGCAACGGGACTAATTACCTATATTATGGGTGTTGTTACATATATAACTGCTCCCTTTGCTGTAATAGGACTAGGTGGAGGAGAACAGTTTCTTTTATTTCAGTTATTTGTAATACTTTTATATCCAATAATAATTTTTCTTCTTATGCTATTATTAGGTGGTGTTGATGGTCAGCAAGTGCTGAAACAAAAAGTTATTAGTGTAATTTTTGGTATCCCAGGAGCTATTATTGTAATTTCAGTGATCCTACTTATTTTAATAGGGAACCCTGCTGCTTCTTGGTTATTATTTGGATTACAATTGCTATTTTCACCTCTCCTATTTCTTTCGTGGGGGTATATACTTTATCCATTAAGACATAGGTCAAATGTATAAAGTTTTAAGGTGCCAATAGCTTGATTAAAGGCATGAGAGGATGGTTTAAATGATACTGGAACGAATCAAAAAAACTTTTGAATTTCAACGAAGCAAAATAAAAGGCCCCGTTCCTTTGTGGGGTGTATTAAATGGGATTTTTATTTTATATCCTATAGCCTTTTTTATGTTTATGGCAGGAGGATTAGAGATTCTAAAAAATGAGGACTTATATCAAGGGTTGCTTATTATAGGGATTGTTGTTTGGGTTTTAAATCTAGTATTTTTACTAGATCTTAAGCGAGGGATTTTAACCAGTTTTGGAACCTATCTCATGTATCTGACTGGTCATATTTATATCATTATTGGTTTTGGTGCTATGAGTGGGGACCATAACTTTATTGGCCTAAAGCTATCCCTCCCTCTTATTCAATCCATTATTGTTATAGTCGTCATGAGCTGCTTGGTCAATTTGGACTCTGAAGAAATTATCTCGCAGAAAGCCAGCAAAGTTATGCTTAACTTTGTATTCGCTCCCCCGCTTATTATATCGTGTGTCTGTATATTTTTAGCGATGATTGGATATGAATATTTTTGGGGATGGGGTGTATCCTTATTTTCGATGACCTTTGGACATTTGTTTTATGCTACGTGGTTTATAATTATCTATGCTTACCAACATCGTCATGATGTTGAGGAAACAAGACCAATCAAGCATATAGAAGTGTCTTCGGATTTGATTCAAAATAAAGAATTTGATAAAAATAGATTTAAAAAGGAAAAGAAACATGATTAAAGAAATCCAGATTCATATGGATCATTTGATGACAGACCAGGTCCAGATTCAAGCGGACGAACTATTGGAGTTGTTTGTCCACACAGAACTCTTACCCTATACCAATGGCATCTATAAAGATGGTCCGACCATTTTTGAAATGACTCCAACTCAGTTTGACGAAGAAGAACAGGATGTTACCATTTATATACCTGTCATTTCAGAAACAAAATCAACGAGCCAACTAAGGTACCAAGCTAGTTTAAGTATTGAGGGTATCAGTAAACGTGTACCTTTTGAGGATGGCTTGGACCAAACCATCTACGAGATGAAGGATTACATCAGAGACCACGGTTGGGAGTTGCAAGACAAGTTATATCTGGTCTTGATTCCAGTTTATGATGATTTGTTTGTAGATTTGATTATCCCAGTGGAGAAGTAAAATGGCAGAAATTACATATGGTATGAATCAATCATTAATGATGAGTAATGTCTTAAGTATTGATTACAACATTACTGGTGATGAAATTGCAGTAGCCTTTCAAGACATGGTTCAAACAGCAGTAGTAGCTGGTTATACACCCAAGAGCAATCCCTTTTACTCATGCCCTCATATCGGAGAGTTGGATGATGGGACATACAATATCACAGTCTATCTTCCCGTTCATGAGGATTATCTAGGAAAAGAAGAAATAATGGAAGGGACAGCCTATAACAGTTATTTTTTAGTTCCTAGAATGGTAGGAGCTAGAGTTACTGGGGAGGAAGCAGTCAACTTTGATAAGGCTATATACGGTTTAACCAATTTATTGATTGACAATAACTTAGAAGAATCTACACCCATATTTTATATTTCTAGCAAGATAAATGATGTTTTATATACAGATATCATGGTAGGGGTTCGAGATAAAATGAATTGAGGATAATAGAAAACTAAAGGAAATAAAGAGACTTAAAACTACTCATGTTCGTTTCCTTGTAGAACTTATAAAATGATACACAAATCCTAGAATTTCATTCTAGGATTTTCTATATGGTGAGAAAATGTTATAATGAAGATTAAAAGGAAAATGATATATGAAATTATTTTTAAAAAATCTGGTTTCGATAGGAACAATTGATAAAAATCCAGTTTATTTTGATAAAAAAGATTCTAGTTTATACATAGCAAGAAAAAAGACTTCTTTTTTGGAAACTGCTGGCAGTAGCATGATCATGATTATTTATGGCATAAATGGAAAAGTCAATTCCAAATACTATTTAACCATTCCGGGAAGATATCAATTTTTAATGATAGGCATCCTTATTTCCTTTATAACAGCCTTTGTTGTTTGTTATGCGACCTTCCATCGTGAGAGAGAAGTGGAAAAACTTCAATTAGAGGAAAAAGCAATGAGGACTTTGTGTTAAGAGAGCGAAAAAATGTCTTCTTTACCTATTTATCTCTTATCATATTACCACTAATTATAATATTCTTTGCATACCTCTTTATCACATATGGCAATATTTCATGGGGAGTTGTTTCAGTTTTATTTATGACTATATATTTTATGTTCTTTTATAATAAAATCTTCCAAAGAGGAAAAATAATTAATAACTTATTTAGACAGTTAAACAAAAAAATTAGAAAAAAAGATATTTAATTAAAAAAATTGATTTCTAGAGATTTTTAATCAATTTATTCAAAAATTAAAAAAATAAGCAGATTAAGCTACGAGTTATAATTAAACGTTAATAGAGCTATGTCAATTTAGGAGATTAAAGTGAAAGAAAAAACAGTGAAAGAAGTTGAAGAATTAAATAAAGCTTATTTTAAAAGTTTAGCGAATACTCGCGCATCTGCAAGTATGCTGGTTATTTCATGGACAGGAGTATTTATATTAGCACTAGAAATTTTCGCTTTTTATTACTATTTTGACACAGTCGCTATAATAAATCCATTTATGAATTGGTTCTTTGATTTACTCTTGATTTCTTGTTTCTACCTTATTATTGTATTTTTCATTCCATTAGTTGGTTTCTTTGTTTATAAGAAGCAAATTTTGTCAACAATTTTTCTGCTACTAGTTTATATGGTCATATACTTTTCTCTGCAGTTGATGATGCTTTTACTTATAGTGACTTCTATTTCAACGAAGGAATTTACTATAGGATTCTCTCTATATTCTCCAATTTTTATTCCATTTTTAGTTATTTGTACAATTTTAAGTTTTATTTATCAGTATTTTTGGCTAAAAAGAGAGTTAAAAAAAGGTTTTTCTATCAATAGAACAATGGGTAATTATTTTGCAAAATCCAGTGCTTATAGTAAGAACTCTCTCCTTATTATTTTTATAGTTTCTATGCTAGGTGGTCTTCTTTCAGGCAAATTGATACTTATTTTTGGAATTCTTGGAGCTCTTCTTTTCAGCTATGCATTTTCTCAATTGATTACAGAAGTTGCCTACCTTTTATATCTAAAAACTCAAAGTAAGGAGTATTGGGAAGATGTGCCTACGAAAAAAGAGACTTTTCGAGATTTATTTAAGGGTTTCAGTTTAAAGAAAGCAAATATTCGTATTCCACTTGAGATGGTAGCTTTTGCAATATTATTAGGGATTATTAATTATAGTGGTTATTCAGATGAAAGTATTAAGAGACCTATTTGGCTGGTCTGGAGTGTCAAATTGTTCATCTATGCAATAGGACTGGATTTTTTGGGAAGTTCTATTCTTTATGTTATAAAAAATGTAAATACTAGATTCAAAAGAGGAAAGAAAAAACAGTGAAAGAAGTTGAAGAATTAAATAAAGCATATTTTAAAAGCTTAGCGAATACTCGCGCATCTGCAAGTATGATGGTTATTTCGTTTACAGGAGTCTTCGCTTCGGCATTGTTTTTGCTTTTCCAATATTTTTATTTTGTTAAAGGCTACGGAATAAATCCTTTGGAAAATTACTTTTTTGATTTTGTTTTGATTTATGTTATTTATCTTGTCGTGGCAACATTTATTCCGCTAGGAATGACATTTATTTATCGTAGACAGATTTTATCAACCATATTATTACTTTTATCTTATATAGGTATTTTTTTATCCTTGATACTTATATCTTATATTATTCTTGTTTATTCAGGGACTAATTTGCAAGAATATAACGAACGTTCATTATACACCATTCCTTTTTTGTTAATCTGTACAGTTGTTGGTTTTGTTTATCACTATTTTTGGCTAAAAAGAGAGTTAAAAAAAGGTTTTTCTACCAATAGAACAATGGGTAATTATTTTGCGAAATCTAGTGCCCACAATAATAATTCTCTTCTCATTATTTTTACAGTTTCCATGCTAGGCGGTGTTCTTTCTGGTAAGTTTGCGCTAGTTTTAGGAATTCTAACAGCTGTACTTTTTAGCTATGGCTTCTCCCAACTGATCACAGAAGTCGCCTATCTTTTATATCTAAAAACTCAAAGCAAGGAGTATTGGGAAGATGTACCTAAGAAAAAAGAGACTTTTCGAAATTTATTTAAGGATTTCAGTTTGAAGAAAGCAAAGATTAGAATTTTCCTTGAGATTTTGTTTTGTTCAATATTCCTAGGTATTATGTATAATATAGGCTATTTTAGTCCTAGTTCATACACCCCCCTTTGGCTTATTTGGTTTGGGAGAATATTTATAATTTCGATAGGACTGGATATTTTGGGGAGCTTTATTCTATCTATGATGAAAAGATTAAAAACTGGATTCAAAAAATGAATTTAAAAAGTAGAATTAAACATTGAAAATCATTAATTTTATTACAAATAATTAAAATGGTTCATATTTAAACAGTTGGGAAACTCGTAACAATAGTAGTGATAGAAACCAATCATTTATGATACTTGTCAATCTAATATTGTTATAAATAATATAAAATATAATTAGTGGGATTTAATTGAGCATAAGATGAGAAAGGAAATCAGAAAGCAAACATGAACGGTATTATCAACTTAAAGAAAGAAACAGGGATGACCTCGCATGATGCGGTTTTTAAATTGCGTAAGATTTTAGGGACTAAGAAGATTGGCCATGGTGGGACCTTGGATCCTGATGTGGTTGGCGTTTTACCTATTGCAGTTGGTAAAGCTACACGCATGGTAGAGTTTATGCAGGATGAGGGAAAGGTCTACGAGGGGGAAATCACTCTGGGATATTCTACAACGACCGAGGATGCTAGTGGAGAAGTTGTCGCAGAGACTCCTGTTTTGTCTCCACTGGATGACAAGCTTGTTGATGAAGCCATTGCTAGTCTGACAGGACCTATCACCCAGATTCCACCAATGTACTCAGCTGTTAAGGTCAATGGTCGCAAGCTCTATGAGTATGCGCGTGCTGGTCAGGAAGTCGAGCGTCCAGAACGTCAGGTGACCATTTATAGTTTTGAAAGAACCAGTCCTATTTCCTACGAGGATAAACTTGCGCGTTTTACCTTCCGAGTAAAATGTAGCAAGGGAACCTATATCCGTACCTTATCGGTTGACTTGGGAGAGAAGCTTGGTTATGCAGCTCACATGTCTCATCTTACACGGACTAGTGCGGCTGGTTTACAGTTAGAAGATTCCTTGACCTTAGAAGAAATTGCCCATAAAGTAGAGGCTGGTGAATTAGATTTTCTCCATCCGCTCGAGATTGGGACAGGTGATTTAGTAAAAGTAAAATTGACTCCTGAGCAGGCAGATGAAGTCCGTTATGGTCGTTTTATTGAGTTAGAGTGTAGCGAGAAAGAAGTTGCCGCTTTCGAAGGTGAGAAGCTTCTTGCTATTCTGGAAAAACGTGAACATCTCTACAAACCAAGAAAGGTTTTCTCTTAAAATTTTACTGATTAAACGATTTTTATCTACTAGTCTAAAGATGAGATGCTCTCATCTTTTTAAAATATTAGCCAATTAATAGTTTTTACATTTTATGTCTTAAAAAACCATTGAAAATACAGTGTTATTTGACAGTTTTGCTTACTTATGATAAGATTTAATTTAAGAAAAGCTAGAGAAAAATAGAGGATATTATGAGTATTGAAATGACTGTCAGTGAGATTGCTGAGGTCTTGGGACTATCCCGACAAGCAATCAATAATCGTGTCAAAGAATTACCAGAAGAAGATATTACAAAAACGACAAGGGTGTTACTGTTGTTACTCGCAGTGGATTAATCAAACTTGAAGAAATCTACAAAAAGACTATCTTTGAAGATGAACCGGTTAGTGATGAAGTTAAGCAACGAGAACTCATGGAAATTCTTGTTGATGAAAAGAACGCTGAAATTATTCGTCTTTATGAGCAATTGAAAGCTAAAGATAAGCAACTGACTGAAAAAGATGAACAGATGCGTGTCAAAGACCGCCAAATTGCTGAAAAAGATAAGCAATTGGACCAACAACAACAGTTAACTCTTCAAGCTATGAAGGATCAAGAAACACTTCAGTTGGAGTTGGATCAAGCTAAGCAAGAAGTTCAAGCATCGAAGAAAGGCTTCTTTGCTCGCTTATTTGGCAAATAAGAAAAAACTGCTTGGTTTCTAGGACTAGACCAGGTGGTTTCTTTTTACAAATCAATAAGGATTGATAAGATGGAAACATTAAGAGAATATATCTCATTTGATTTAGAATTCAATAAACACCAGGATAAGACTCATTTGATTCAAGTATCAGCAGTGCATTTTAAAGAAGGAGAAGAAGTAGGAGCATTTGACTCTTATGTCTACACTGATGTTCCTTTGAAGAGTTTTATTAATGGTTTGACGGGGATTACTTCAGAGACATTGAAAGGCGCACCAAAGGTAGAAGAAGTCCTGCAAAATTTTCAAGTTTTTGTTGGTGATTTACCCCTTATTGGTTATAATGCAGAAAAAAGTGATTTACCAATTCTACTAGAGCATGGATTTGACTATAGTCATCAATATCAAGTTGATGTCTATAACGAAGCACTGGAGTGGCGTAGTTCTGATCTTCATGGAATTGCTAATCTAAAATTACAAACTGTGGCTAATTTTCTAGGTTTTAAAGGGCAATCTCATAATAGTTTAGAGGATGCTCGTATGACTGCTCGAGTGTATGAAGCTTTTCTGGAGTCAGATGAGAGTAGACTGTTACTCAATTCTCAGACTAGTCTCAATTCGAATCCATTTGGTGCCTTAGATTTATCACAACTTTTTGATTAGGAGTTTTTATGAAACCTGAAAAACCGAAAAAATTGGGTTTTAAAAAGATTTACCTTAATCTAGATAAAATCCTCTTTCTATTCTTTTTAATTTTTATGTTGGTCGACTATATCTGGTTGCCACTAAATTCGGTGATAGCTGGGTTTTTGCTAAGTCAGACTGGATATTTGTTTATTTCCTACAACAATATTTTTGAGATTATAAAAAATGCTCCCATAGTCAGTCTTGGCTTTATAATCTTAATAGCCATCAATCTACTGGTAGCCTATTTTCAACTTAGTATTCTCTTTATTGGAGCTCGCCACCTCCTATATCACGAAAAAAGGACTCTTATAGAATATAGTCGAAAAGTATTTCGTGAAAGCCTTGCTTTTATGAAGAAAATGACTATTTCAAAAGCTCTGTTTATCTTTTTATTTGTAGCAATGCTATTTCCTTTTATCAGGAAGATATTTAAGATTTATTATTTCAATAAAATCGTGATTCCAGAGTTTATTCAAACCTACATGGAAGATAAGTACTGGATGTGGTGGGTAGCCATTGTTATCTTATCGCTCTTATTCTTCTATGTTTCTGTTCGCTTGATGTTCACTCTACCTAAGATCTTTTATGAAAAGATGACGGTCAAGGAAGCGATCATTTATAGTTTGGATAAAACTAAGAATTTCTTTTGGTTTTATGCTTGGCATTTATTCTTAATTATTGTAAAAACCAATCTATTCTTCTATCTTCCTCTCATCCCTTTACTATCATTCCAGTATATAGTGGATAGCCTTACTCAGAGAGAATCTCTACTCCTTGCTATTTGCAACTTCGTTCTTATCAAGAATTTCCACTATATGGCACTGACCTATTTCCTTGTGAAATTTACGTCCTTCTTAACGGGAGAAGAGCTTGACATTATGCCAAGGCGAGAGAAGGACCATATCATGAGATGGGGGGTCATGGTTTGTGCAAGTATTTTCTTTGCGATTGAAGGCTATAATTATCTAGAAGCTCCAGTAGTCAATCCACCGCTTGTGATTTCACACCGTGGTGTATCGAATGGAAATGGTGTCCAAAATACAGTAGAATCCTTAGAAAAGACAGCGCAGTTAAAACCAGATTTAATTGAGATGGATATCCAGGAAACTAAAGATGGTCAATTTGTTATGATGCACGATGCTAATCTTAAAGGCCTAGCTGGTATTAATAAAACACCACAGGATTTGACCTTAGAAGAGTTAAAGAAGATTGACATTCATGAGAATGGTTATGAGACAAAGATTTCAAGTTTCGATGATTATCTGACTCGTGCAAATGAATTACATCAGAAACTTCTCATTGAGATTAAGACTAGCCACAAAGATAGCCCGCAGATGATGGAACATTTTCTAGACAAATACGGAGTAAAAATTAAGGTTTATGGTCATCAAATGCAATCCTTGGATTATAAGGTTATTGAAAAAGTGAGAGAGTATGACAAGGATATTCCTGTCTACTTTATTCTTCCCTATAATTCTGTTTTTCCTAGAACGGTTGCTACAGGCTACACAATGGAGTATTCTACTTTAGATGAATACTTTGTGACGAAATTATGGAATACTGAGCAAAAACTCTATGTATGGACAGTCAATAGTTCGGAATCATTTAATAAGTCTTTTCACCTAGGTGTTGACGGAATGATTACGGATGACTTAAAAAACATAAAAGAAGAACTAGTAACTGCTCAGGAAGACCCTGAATATAGTGACTTATTGCTAAATAAAGCAACTGAGTTCTTTGCTTATTAACATCAATTAAAAGAGGCTGTAAACCAGCCTCTTTTTGAGAATATAATTAAAATGGTAACTTACCAGCAAATGCTCCAAGTTTCTTTTTAGTAGTTTCATCAATTTGTTCAAGAGCAGCATTGAGCGCTTGAACAGTCATATCTGAAAGTGTTTCAATATCTTCAGCATCCACAACTGCAGGATCGAAATCAATTTTTACGACTTTTTTATCACCTGTTAAGGTAGCAGTTACAAGGTTTTGAGCAGAAGTCCCAACAAATTCTGACGTAGCCAATTCAGCTTGGCTTTGCTCCATTTGTTTTTGAAGTTTTTGAGCTTGACGCATCATGTTTTGCATATTCATCATGGCGGTATTTAGCTTCCTTTTCTTTTATTTTCCATTTTATTTTAACAATTTTAATTGGAAAAGTCTAATTAAAATTTCAGGATCTCTATACATATCAACCAATGATTTAAGGTTTCTTTAAGGTTTTTATAATATTCTGAAGAACTCTATATTATCCGAACAAATATCTTCAGTTTCATAAATAGAGAAAGGTTTTCTTGGATAATTGTTTATTTAAAATAGATGATTAATCCTAAAAGTTCAGATTATTATTTGAATACAAATTTGTTATAGCTTTGTTTGTTCGCTATTTATTTCAAGATTGTGATATAATAGTAAACAATGAGTTTTTAAAACAAACTAAAGGAGAATCGATATGATTTACGCTGGAATTTTAGCAGGTGGTACCGGCACGCGCATGGGTATTAGTAACCTACCTAAACAATTTCTTGAGTTGGGAGATCGCCCAATCTTGATTCATACAATTGAAAAATTTGTCTTAGAGCCAAGTATCGAAAAGATTGTGGTTGGAGTTCACGGAGACTGGGTGACACACGCAGAAGATTTAGTTGAAAAATTCCTTCCACTCCACAAGGACCGTATCATCATCACAAAAGGTGGGGCGGATCGTAATTCTAGTATTGAAAAGATTATTGAAGCTATCGATGCTTATCGTCCAATCACGGAAGATGATATCGTGGTCACACATGACTCAGTTCGTCCTTTTATCACACTTCGAATGATTCAAGATAACATTGCTCTTGCACAAAATCATGATGCTGTTGATACAGTAGTTGAAGCAGTAGATACCATTGTTGAAAGTACAAACGGTCAGTTTATCACAGATATTCCAAATCGTGCTTATCTCTATCAAGGGCAAACTCCTCAAACCTTCCGTTGTAAAGACTTCATTGATTTGTATGGTTCTTTATCAGCAGAAGAAAAAGAAATTTTAACAGATGCATGTAAAATCTTTGTTATCAAGGGGAAAGATGTAGCCTTGGCAAAAGGTGAATACTCAAACCTTAAAATCACAACAGTTACAGACTTGAAGATTGCTAAAAGCATGATTGAGAAAGACTAAAAACATGATTAATCAAATTTATCAACTGACAAAACCAAAGTTTATTAATATTAAATATCAGGAAGAAGAAATTGATCAAGAGAATCATATCCTCATCCGACCAAATTACATGGCGGTTTGTCACGCGGATCAACGTTATTACCAAGGTAAACGCGATCCAAAAATTTTAGCGAAAAACTACCAATGGCTATGATTCATGAGTCTTGTGGTACAGTCATTTCTGATCCAACCGGTACCTACAAAGTTGGTCAAAAGGTTGTTATGATTCCAAATCAACCACCTATGCAAAGTGATGAGGAATTCTACGAAAATTACATGACTGGTACACATTTCTTATCAAGTGGTTACGATGGATTCATGCGAGAATTTGTTTCTCTGCCTAAGGATCGTGTGGTAGCTTACGAAGATATCGAAGACACAGTTGCTGCCATTACTGAGTTTATCAGTGTTGGTATGCATGCTATGAATCGTTTCATGACGGTATCTCACAGCAGACGTCAACGTATCGCTGTCATTGGTGATGGAAGTTTAGCTTTTGTCATGGCCAATATTATCAACTACACTTTGCCAGAAGCTGAGATTATTGTTATCGGACGTCATTGGGAGAAATTAGAATTATTCTCATTTGCAAAAGAGCTTTACATTACTGATAGTATTCCAGAGGATCTTAGTTTTAATCATGGTTTCGAATGCTGTGGTGGTGATGGATGTGGACCTGCTATTAATGACTTGATTCGCTACATGAAACCACAAGGTACCATTTTGATGATGGGAGTTAGTGAGTATAAAGTTAATATCAATACTCGTGATTCATTGGAAAAAGGCTTGTTATTGGTTGGATCTTCTCGTTCTGGAAGAGTTGACTTTGAAAATGCCATCCAAATGATGGAAATTAAGAAGTTTGCCAATCGTTTGAAGAATATCATTTATCTAGAAGAACCAGTAAGAGAGATTAAGGATATTCATCGAGTTTTTGCAACAGACCTTAATACTGCCTTCAAGACAGTATTTAAGTGGGAAGTCTAATGGGGAAAGATTATGAAGGAAATTGTAAAAGAGAAGATTGCTTCTTTATTATCAGGTGATGAAGAAATTCAGAGCGTTGAACAGTTGGGTGGAATGACCAATCAAAACTACTTGGTTCAAACATCCTCAAATCGATATATCGTTAAGTTTTTCGGTAAAGGTACGGATAAATTAATCGACCGCCAGAATGAAAAGTTCAATCTTGAATTGTTGAAAGATTTGAAATTAGATGTAGAGAATTATCTTTTTGATATTGAAGCTGGTATCAAAGTTAATCAATACATTGAAAATGCTGAGACACTTGATTCAGCTACCATTAAAACCAAATTTGAAAAAATTGCTCCAATTCTACAAACGATCCATGCTTCTGGTAAAGAATTAAAAGGAGAGTTTGCTCCTTTTGAGGAAATCAAAAAATATGAATCATTGATTCAAGGGGAGATTTCTTATCCAAACTATGAAGCTGTCAGAAAATCAGTTCTTTCTTTAAAAAATGAGCTTGAAAAATTGGTATTGAGAAGAAATCATGTCATATTGATTTGGTTCCAGAAAACTTTATTGAAGGGCCAGACGGACATCTTTATCTGATTGATTGGGAATATTCTTCCATGAATGACCCTATGTGGGATCTTGCGGCTCTCTTTTTAGAGTCTGAATTTACTACAGACGAAGAAGATTCCTTCTTGTCATATTATGAAAGCGAACAGACACCAGTTTCTCGTGAGAAGATCCGTATTTATAAAATATTGCAAGATATTATTTGGAGCCTATGGACCATTTACAAAGAAGAAAATGGTGCAGATTTTGGAGATTATGGAATCACTCGTTATAATAGAGCTGTAAAAGAATTGCAGTCTCAGGGAGGTATTGATGAAGACTAAAAATGGAGTTTCCTTTGGACTTATCTCAGGGATTTTTTGGGGATTAGGGCTAACCATTAGTGCTTATATCTTTTCTATATTTACTGACTTGTCACCTTTTGTAGTAGCAGCAGCGCACGACTTTCTTAGTATTTTTATCTTGCTAGGATATCTTCTAGTTAAAGAAGGAAAGGTACGTTTTTCAATCTTCTTGAACATTCGAAATGTCAGTGTTATTATCGGAGCACTATTGGCTGGGCCAATTGGGATGCAAGCCAATCTCTATGCGGTCAAATATATCGGTAGTTCATTAGCATCCTCAGTTTCAGCTATTTATCCTGCAGTATCTGTCATTCTCGCTTTCTTTTTCTTAAAGCATAAGATTTCGAAGAATACAGTATTTGGAATTTTATTAATCATTGCAGGAATTATTGCTCAGACCTACAAGGTTGAACAGGTCAATTCCTTTTATATCGGAATCCTTTGCGCATTAATTTGTGCGCTTGCTTGGGGAAGTGAAAGTGTTCTCAGCTCCTTTGCTATGGAAAGTGAACTCAGCGAACTCGAAGCCCTCTTGATCCGACAAGTAACTTCCTTCTTGTCCTATCTTGTCATTGTTCTCTTCTCGCATCATTCATTTGCAGAAGTGGCAAATGGACAATTGTTTGGTCTATTAATTGTCTTTGCGGCATTTAATATGATCTCTTATCTTGCCTACTATATGGCTATCAATCGATTGCAGCCAGCAAAAGCTACTGGATTAAATGTGAGTTATGTAGTATGGACTGTTTTATTTGCAGCAATTTTCTTGGGTTCGCCCCTTAATTTGCTGACCATCGTTACTTCACTTATCGTAATGGCTGGTGTTTATATTATTATTAAAGAATAAAGGAGAGAACGCGTGAAAGCGATTATCTTAGCAGCGGGATTGGGAACTCGTTTGAGACCCATGACAGAAAATACTCCCAAAGCCTTGGTCAAGGTTAATGAAAAACCTTTAGTCGAATATCAAATTGAATTTTTAAAAGAACGTGGAATTGATGACATTATCATCGTTGTAGGTTATTTAAAAGAACAATTCGACTATCTTAAAGAAAAGTACGGGGTTCGTTTGGTCTTCAACGATAAGTATGCTGATTACAACAACTTTTACTCTCTTTACTTGGTAAAAGAAGAATTGGCTAACAGCTATGTTATCGATGCGGATAACTATCTTTTCAAGAATATGTTCCGTAATGATATCGAACGTTCAACCTACTTCAGTGTTTATCGTGAAGATTGTGATAATGAGTGGTTCCTAGTTTACGGAGATGACTACAAAGTTCAAGATATCATTGTCGATAACAAAAATGGACGTATCTTGAGTGGTGTTTCATTTTGGGATGCTCCGACAGCTGAGAAAATTGTTGGGTTTATCGATGAAGCTTATGCAAGTGGCGAGTTTGTGGACCTCTACTGGGACAACATGGTCAAAGATAATATCAAAGAACTAGATGTATATGTAGAAGAGTTGGAAGAAAACTCTATCTATGAAATTGACAGTGTTAAAGATTATCAAAAATTAGAAAAGATTCTTTCTTCACAAAAATAAGCAATTTTTATGAACTGATACCTTACCTATTTTTACTTGACTTTTTATGTTTGATACAGTATACTAGTGAAAATTCAACCTTTAAGGGAAGTCCAGAGAGACTCACAAGGTGTCAGAGAAAAGAAGCTACAATGGAAACAAGTAAGCAAGCGCTTATTTGCTACTTTTGTGTAAATATCTTAACTGAAACCTTGCAAGTGCAAGGTTTTTCTTTATCTGATCCCCTTAAAATTTAAGGAGGAAAGGTTATGAATCCAAATTGTAAAAAACGAATGGGTGCAATTCGCTTAGAAGTTATGAGAGTTGTTTCCCAGGAGGAAATCGCGCCAGCAATCTTTGAACTAGTTCTCGAAGGAGAAATGGTTGAAGCTATGAAAGCTGGACAATTTCTTCATTTGCGTGTACCTGATGATGCCCATCTCTTACGTCGTCCAATTTCGATTTCATCAATAGATAAGGTGACTATGCAATGCAAACTTATCTATCGAGTTGAAGGAGCAGGGACAGCAATCTTTTCAAGTTTAAAGCAGGTGATAGCATAGATGTTATGGGTCCTCAAGGAAATGGCTTCGATTTATCTGATTTAGACAAGCAGAATCGTGTTCTTATAGTTGGTGGTGGAATCGGAGTGCCTCCATTACTCGAAGTAGCTAAACAACTGAATGAGCGTGATGTTGAAATAACAACTGTTTTAGGATTCGCTACTAAAGATGCTGTTATTTTGGAAGATGAATTATCCAAATTTAGTCAGGTCTTTGTAACGACTGATGATGGATCTTATGGTATTAAAGGAAATGTATCGGTAGTGATTAACGAATTTGACACTGAATTTGATGCCATCTACTCTTGCGGTGCGCCTGGTATGATGAAATATATCAATCAAACCTTCCATGACCATCCCAGAGCTTACCTATCCTTAGAATCTCGTATGGCTTGTGGCATGGGGGCTTGCTACGCTTGCGTATTGAAAGTACCAGATAGTGATACAGTTAGTCAACGTGTGTGTGAAGATGGGCCTGTATTTAAAACAGGAACTGTTGTTTTATAAGGAGAGTATCATGACTACAAATCGATTACAAGTCTCTCTATCAGGCTTAGAACTAAAGAATCCTATCATTCCTGCTTCAGGCTGTTTTGGTTTTGGACAAGAGTATGCCAAATACTATGATTTGGACCTCTTGGGCTCTATCATGATTAAGGCTACTACACTTGAACCACGTTTTGGTAATCCTACTCCACGAGTGGCAGAAACACCTGCTGGTATGCTGAATGCTATTGGTCTACAAAATCCAGGATTAGATGCTGTACTCTCCGAAAAATTACCTTGGTTGCAAAGAGAGTATCCTAATCTCCCTATAATCGCCAATGTTGCTGGATTCTCAAAGCAAGAATACGCAGCAGTTTCTAGTGGTATTTCCAAGGCACCTAACGTGAAAGCCATTGAGCTCAATATTTCTTGTCCAAACGTCGATCATGGGAATCACGGACTTTTGATTGGGCAAGACCCAGATTTAGCTTATGATGTGGTAAAAGCAGCCGTAGGGGCATCAGATGTGCCAGTTTACGTTAAATTGACACCAAGTGTAACTGATATCGTGACTATCGCAAAAGCAGTAGAGGACGCAGGTGCTAGTGGTCTCACTATGATTAATACCCTTGTTGGTATGCGCTTTGATCTCAAAACTAGAAAACCAATCATTGCCAATGGTACTGGTGGAATGTCTGGGCCTGCAGTCTTTCCGGTAGCTCTTAAACTAATCCGTCAAGTAGCTCAAACAACTAATCTTCCAATCATTGGTATGGGAGGAGTTGATTCAGCTGAAGCTGCTATAGAAATGTATTTGGCGGGTGCGTCAGCAATAGGAGTCGGTACAGTAAACTTTACCAATCCTTATGCCTGTCCTGATATCATTGATAAATTACCAAAAGTCATGGACAAATATAATATCGAAACTCTTGAGCAATTAAGAAAAGAAGTTAAAAGCACCTTATAGTCTTTTTAAATTCGTAATATTTTGAATGCCTTCTTCTTTTTGGTATAATATGACTATGATTGTAACAATACCTATAAAAACTGAAAAAGACATTGCAACACCAGGTTCAACCGTCCTTGTATTGGGATATTTTGACGGTATTCACCTAGGGCATCAAAAATTATTTAGCATTGCTGGTGAAATAGCTGCTAAAAAAAGATTGAGTGTTGCTTTAATCACTTTCCATGAATCACCAAAATTAACCTTAAATTCTTATTCGCCAGAGAATCTTCTTCATATTCTAAATGCAGAGGAACGTGAGCGTAAGCTTAAAAGAGCTGGCGTCGAAAATCTCTATCTGATGGATTTTTCAAGTCGTATTGCAAATATGACAGCTCAAGATTTTGTAGATACCTTTGTCAAAGAAGTTAAAGCAGATACCATTGTGGTTGGATTTGACTATAGTTTGGGTTCTGATAGAAAATCAGCAGAAGATTTAAAAGAAATCTTTGATGGAGATGTAGTTGTAGTTCCTGCTGTAGAAGATGAAAATGGGAAAATTAGCTCTACCCGTATTCGACAAGCTATCCTTGAGGGCGATGTAAAAGAAGCTGGTCAGTTACTAGGAAGTCCTCTTCCAACAAAAGGAATTGTCGTACATGGTAATGCCCGTGGACGTACAATTGGCTATCCCACTGCTAATCTTGTTCTTTTGGATCGTACTTATATGCCGGCAGATGGTGTCTATACCGTTGATATCGAAATCAAGAGAAAACTCTATCGAGGAATGGCCAGTGTCGGGAAGAACGTTACTTTTGATGGAGAGGAAGAGCGTTTTGAAGTGAATATCTTTGATTTTGATGAAGATATTTATGGCGAAACAGTGACCGTATATTGGTTAGATCGTATCCGAGATATGGTAAAATTTGACGGCATTGAACAACTGGTCAAACAACTCAAAGAAGATGAAAAAGCGGCAAGAAAATAAAAATGAAGTTCGAATGAAAATTCGAGCTTTTTATTTCTTCTTTAAAATTTTTAAAAATTATGCCGCCATCAATGAATAACCACTAATATTGAATAATAAATTTTGGTTTGATTTAATTTAAATATCAAACTAAAGGAGTCTATAATGTTTAAGGAAAAACGAAACAAGGGATTCATCTCAGGTCTTATTCTCTCATTATTTCTTTTCGCTATAGCTATTGCGATGGGATTTCTATGGAATTTGCATAAATCCGACAACTGTTTTTGCGACAAATAATGAATCTGGTAAACAAGTAAAAATGACTATCTATGACATTTACCCAGAAGTTATTGGTGATGTTGATGGTGGAAGCGTTGTTTATCTTGTTCAATATAGTCAAGAAGGAGAAGGTAAGTATGCAGTAGTTGAGGCTAAAGAAAATGATGCTGAGGTTAAGAAGTTAATCGAGCAGGCTACTGCCGAAACTTTAGCTGATAATCCAGGGACTTTGTTGGGAACACAATTACAACCACTAAGTACAAATATGAATACCTCACGTAATAATAGAATTATAGACTTATCTGGTTTTATTGATTCTATTTTGGATCATAATTCTACTGTGTATCTTAACATGAATACAAGTATATATATTAGCTTGGCTGAACATTCACGTGATGGTTAGTATTATATCATTGGAGCAGCAATTTTTGGAGGAATGGGTATATTTACAGCTGTTACAGCCTTTATTCTTCGTAAAAGATCCATAGTATCTTATAATGAATTATATCAGACCTATCCCGAGCTTCAGGGTAATCTTGTAGGTATTGCCGACCAAGTTGACTATTATGATCAAGATCTGAAAATAATCTTATATAAAAACCACTTGATTACCTACTTTAAAGGGACTCAAACTGTTGACTTAAGAGAAGTTGATCAGATTTACCTTATTGAAAATAGTTACCATCGCTATGGTTTTACAAATAAAGTCTATCAACTGTGCTACATTCGTAAGAACAGTACTAAGAAGCATAACATGACTATTCGGACTACTAGAACAGTTCAAGAACAATTGGAAGAATTTTGGGAGTTACTAATAGAAAAATTCCCAGATATTCATCTAGGAGTTTAGTATTAAAGCACCGAAAATCGGTGCTTTTTTATTTATAAAAAATCTTATAAAATCGAGCCTAACACTTGACATCGTAAATTTTTTGGAGTAGAATGTTTACTAGTTAATTAAATGGTTAAATACTAGTTAAGGAGTTCTAGTGAAAAAGAAAATACTAATAGGTATGCTATCTTCGGTACTTGCCTTATTTTTAGGAGCTTGTAGTCAAGATAAGCAAAATGATGTCAAAGAATCTCATGGAATGAAAATAGTTACCAGTTTTTATCCTGTATATTCTATGGTAAAGCAGTTTCTGGTGATCTTAATGATGTAAGAATGATTCAGTCTAGTTCAGGCATTCATTCTTATGAACCGTCAGCAAATGATATTGCAGCTATTTACGATGCGGATGTGTTTGTTTATCATTCTCATACCTTAGAGTCTTGGGCGGGTAGTTTAGACCCAAGTCTACAAAAGTCCAAGGTTAAGGTCCTAGAAGCATCTGAGGGTATGACCTTGGATAGAGTATCTGGCTTAGAAGATATAGAAGTAGGAAAAGGTGTGGATGAGAAAAGTCTTTATGATCCCCATACTTGGTTAGACCCTGAAAAGGTAGCTGAGGAAGCACAAATTATTGCTGATAAATTATCAGAATTAGATAGTGAGAATAAAGAAATATATCAGTCGAATGCGAAGAAGTTTATTGATCAAGCTCATGAGTTAACAAATAAATATAAACCTATCTTCGATAAAGTGGAGCAAAGAACGTTTGTGACACAACACACTGCTTTTTCTTATTTAGCAAAGAGATTTGACTTGAATCAACTTGGTATTGCTGGTATTTCTCCTGATCAAGAACCAAGCCCAAGACAACTGAGTGAAATTCAAGAATTTGTTAAGACCTATAAAGTTAAAACTATTTTTACAGAGAGCAACGCTTCGTCTAAAGTAGCTGAAACGCTTATCAAGTCAACAGGTGTGAGTCTTAAAACTCTCAATCCTTTAGAGGCAGACCCACAAAATGATAAGTCTTATTTAGATAATTTAGAAGAGGATATTGCAATACTAGCAGAAGAATTGAAATGAGGAAATTATGAATAAAACAAAGAAATATTTAGCTGGATCAGCAGTAGTTATTGCGCTTAGTGTTTGTGCTTATGTTTTAAATCAGCACCAAGAAGCAGAGAAGAAAGAAGATAATCGTGTATCTTATGTTGATGGGAAAAACAATGAGTCTAAAAAGAACGAAAATTTGACTCCTGATCAAGTTAGCAAAAAGGAAGGCATTGAGGCCGAACAAATTGTTGTGAAAATTACTGATCAGGGATATGTGACTTCTCACGGAGACCATTTCCATTACTATAATGGTAAAGTTCCTTTCGATGCGATTTTTAGTGAAGAACTAGTCATGAAAGATCCAAGTTATCAATTGCGTGATGAACACATCGTTAACGAAATTAAAGGTGGTTACATCATCAAAGTTGATGGAAAATATTATGTCTACCTAAAAAATGCTAGTCAAGCTGAAAATATTCGTACCAAAGAACAAATTGAAAAACAAAAACAAGAGCATACATCTGACCAAAAAAATGATTCTAAGGAAGTAGTGGCAGCTAGAGCTCAAGGACGTTATACAACTGATGACGGTTATGTTTTTAACGCTTCTGATATCATTGAGGATACAGGAGATGCTTATATCGTTCCCCACGGAGGACACTTCCATTATATTCCTAAGAGTGATCTGTCAGCGGGTGAATTAGCTGCCGCAAAGGCTTATTTATCTGGCAATAGTTCAGCTCTCAGTCAACCCTTGTCACTGACACCGAATAATGGTGTTTCTGCAGCAGATGATGGTTATGTCTTTAACCCTAATGATATTGTCAGAGATACTGGCGATGCTTATATCGTACGACATGGGGACCACTATCACTATATCCCTAAATCATCTCTTAACAATCATCAAGCACAATCTAACACTCCAAGCTTAGAAAGTCCTTCTAATTCTACACCAAATAATCCGTTACCACATGTTCACCATGAAGAAGAGGAACACGATCATGGTTTTGATGCAAATAGAATTATAAGTGAAGATTCAGAAGGTTTTGTTATGAGTCATGGCGATCACAATCATTACTTCTTTAAAAAAGATTTATCACCTGATCAAATTAAGGCCGCACAAGATCACTTGTACGGCAATAAACATTCAGAAACTATCCCAGATAATCATAGCAGTCATAAACCAGAAGAACACCATCATGATAACCATGGAAACCATCATGAGGAAGAACACGATCATGGCTTTGCAGCAGATCGAGTGATAAGTGAAGATGATAAAGGATTTGTCGTTTCTCATGGAGATCACAATCATTACTTCTTTAAAAAAGATTTATCTCCTGATCAAATTAAGGCTGCTCAAGATCACTTATACGGAAATAAACATTCAGAAACTAGCCCAGATAACCACAGTAGTAAACCAGAAGAACACCATCATGAGGAAGAGCACGATCATGGCTTTGCAGCGGATCGAGTGATAAGTGAAGATGATAAAGGATTTGTCGTTTCTCATGGAGATCACAACCACTATTTCTTTAAAAAAGATTTAACAAAAGATCAGATTAAAGCTGCTCAAGAACATTTAAACAGTCATAAAACTGAGTCTGTTAAACCTCTTGCAAAAGATGTAGAAGCATTTTCTAGAGATGCCAGCGATGAAGAAAAAATAGCTTATATTTCTAAAACTTATGGCGTTCCTCTTGAGGCTATCAGAATTTCAAATGGATTCTTTGTATTTGGTAATCCAGACCAAGCTTATGATCCAACTCACATTCACCCTTATGCAGTTCGAAAGGAACACGTTCGTATTCCTCTCCAAACAGGTGATGCAGAGCTTGATTTCCTAAACGAACTCTATACAACTGCTCTACGTGATGGTGTTTCTCCTTATAGCTTACAGGTTGAAAATGGTAGTTTCGTCATTCCTCACGGTGACCATAACCACTACATCAAGGTTCAAACTAAAGGTTATGAAGTCGCTTTGAAAAACAAAATTCCTGCCTTGCAATCTAACTACCAACCTGGTGCATTTGATGAAAATGCTGTAGTGCATAAGGTTGAACAGCTTTTGGTAGAGAGTCGAGAGCTCTATAAAGACAAGCCAAGCGTACAGAGACAAATTGAGCTTGCCTTGGGTCAATTCTCTGAAAATATGAAAAAACTATCAACCAACTCTACTGCAGGATACTTGGCAGCTTTGGATTTGTTTGATAAACAGTATATTCACATTGACTCAAGTGTCAAACCAACAGAAATCAGTCCTTTAGACAAGAAATATCAAGCTTTAGTAGATAAGATTAATACCTTAGACACAGATGCTTATGGACTTCCTAAGAAGGATTTATTAACTCAGCTTCAAGAAAATAAACTAGACCAAGATGAAGCAGGTTTAGATGCAGTTGAAGCTAAACTAGAAGCCTTGCAGGACTTCAATGATCGTACTGGAGTTACAACAGTCGAGTACATTAAGTATTTCTATCAACATTTATCTGATAATCACTTAAATGACACTCTTAGAAATAAAGTTGCGAACTTAACTTGGACACTTTATCAATCACAATCCTTCCTTAAGGCGACTGACTTGAACAAACTCTTCCCGGAAATCTACCAAACAAAACTGGAAGTAGAAGAAGCACTGAAAAATGAGCCGGTTGCAAGCAAGGCTTCTGAAACAATCTTAGATACAGAAAAAGTGGATGGCCATAGTGCTAAAACTGCAGTCTATGAGTTCTTGAAAGGTTTGTATGATGATATTAAACCTGAGGAACAAAGTAATCATGTCTTAAAAGGGCAAGTAGAAGAGTTACTAACAAAAGCTGAAGAATTAGTGAATCAAGTCAATGAGGAAGGGGTTAAAGCTTCACACTCTGACGAAGTGAAAAATCTTAAGGCTGCTTTGGATAAAGAAGACGCAGACCTTGATGAATTAAATACACAGGTTCAAGATCTTTTGAAACGTATTTCACTAACAATCCAAAATGAACGTGATAATTCGAAACAAGACCCAGAGGTTTTAGTTCTTTACCAAAAACTCTATAACGGAGTCATTGCTCTCCATAGCTATTTGGAGATGAATAATGGTTCAGATGCTGACTTTGAAAAAGTAGATGCTCTGTTTGATAAACTAGCAGCAGCAAGTAAGGATAAGCAGGCTCTTCTAGCAGTTGCCCAAGAAATAGTCTTGTTAAATCGAGAGCTTAGATCTAAAGTAACGCCAAGTCAAGAAACACCTGTTGAAGCAAAACAAGAAACACCAGGTCAAGCAAGTACTGATGAGCAAGTAGAAGCTAGCTCAGTACAGACAACAACAGAAAATACTTCTGAAATAACAACTGAACTGAATCCTGAATCAACAGAAAAAGTCGCAGAATAAAAAAAGACGAGGTAGCTAAGCTACTTCGTCTTTTTTTTAGTCTTTATAAGCTACAATTCCAATAATAGTATCAACTGCACGTTCCATGGTTTGTAGGCTAACGTATTCAAAACGGCCATGCATGTTTCACCACCAGCGAAGATATTCGGAGTTGGAATTCCCATAAACGAAATCTTAGAACCATCTGTACCACCACGAATTGGTTCGATAATTGGTGTAATATCAAGACTTTCCATAACCGCTTTGGCAATGGTTACTGGAGTCATATCCTTTTCGATGACTTCTTTCATGTTGTAGTACTGGTCAGTCAATGTTAAAGTGACACGATCACTACCAAGTTCTTGGTTCATCTTATCAGCGATAGCTTGCATAGCAGCTTTACGCGCTTCAAAGTTTTCTTTTTCGAAATCACGAATGATATAGCTAGCACGCGCTTCCTCAACACTACCAGATACATCCATGAGGTGGTAGAAACCTTGATAGCCCTCAGTCAATTCTGGGCGGTCACCAGCTGGGAGTTGATTGTGGAAGTCAATCGCTAATTGAAGGGCGTTAACCATTTGTCCTTTAGCTGTTCCTGGGTGAACATTACGACCTTGGAAGTGAAGTTCTGCACCTGCAGCAGAGAAGGTTTCGTATTGAAGTTCACCAAGAGGTCCACCGTCAACTGTATAAGCAAAGTCAACATTGAAATCCTCTGCATCAAATTTATTGGCACCAACACCGATTTCTTCATCAGGTCCAAAGCCGACACGAATTTCGCAGTGCTTAATTTCAGGATGAGCAGTCAAGTATTCGATGGCTGTCATGATTTCGGCGATACCTGATTTGTCGTCAGCACCGAGAAGAGTTGTCCCGTCTGTAGTAATTAAAGTTTGACCAGGGTATTTTTCAAGACTCTTGAAATCAGCTGGATCGAGCTTGAAACCAGATTCACCAAGCTCGATAAGGTCACCGTCGTAATTTTCAACTACTTGTGGATTGATACCTTCAGCATTAAAATCAGCTGTATCCATGTGGGAGATAAAACCAATCTTGCGAGTTAAACTTGGATCGTTAGCTGGAAGTGTACCGACAGCAAAACCATTTGGCAAATAATAGACATTTTGCAAACCGACACGCTTCATCTCTGGGATGAGAACATTAGTGGCAAAGTCTACTTGACTTTGAGTACTTGGTGTAGTAGTTGAATGTTCGTCAGAACGTGTATTGACTTTGACATAAGTCAAAAAACGCTCCAACAATGTTGGATATTTCATCGTAACTCCTTTTTTCCTTCTTTTAAAACCATTGTATCATAGAAAGAAGAGAAAAACAAAAGTCAAAAGGAAGATAAAATCCTTATGTTAGCGTTTACTTATGGCTTCTTTAATGATACAATAAGAAAGATAAAAATATCACAAGGATGCAGAGATGAAAAGAGCAATTTTAATGATGACATTTGGTTCACCAGAAGAGATTACCTTTGAAGGAGTAGCTGACTTTTTTACCAACATTCGTCGAGGAGTTCGACCTCAAGACCACGAGATTCAAACCCTTTATGATAATTATGTTCGAATTGGAGGAACTCCACTTCAAAAAATTACCCGTGAAGAAGTTGCCTTGGTAGAAGCTAGGTTAGGAAATGAATATAGTGTCTATTTTGCCAATAAATTTTCAACCCCTTTTATTCCAGATGTAATTCGGCAAATGGAAGCAGATGGAATTGAAAAGTGTATTTGCTTGATTTTGGAGCCACACTATTCCTTTTACTCTGTCATGGGGTACGAAAAGTTTCTGGAAAGCAAACAAATTCAGTTTTTAGTTATTAAGGACTGGTATCAAGAAGAAGCACTATTAAACTATTGGACAGCTGAAATTGCTAAGATTTTAAAAGAAAAGGTGAAACAAGATAGCTTTAAAGTCATCTTTTCTGCCCACAGTGTGCCTATTTTTGCCTTGGATTTTGGCGATCCCTATATCGACCAGATTTTCGAAAATAGTAAGTTAATTGCTGAGAAATTAGGCTTGAAACAAGAGCAATATACCAACACTTGGCAGAGTGAAAGTGATATTGGTATTCCTTGGATTAAACCAGATGTATTGGAGTATCTTAGAGAACAGGAAGAACACCCAGAGCATTATATTTTTGTGCCTATTAGTTTTATCAGTGAGCATATTGAAGTCTTGTTTGACAACGATGTGGAATGTCATGACTTGTGTCAGGAATTGGAGGTGAATTACCATCGTCCACCAATGCCAAATACAGATTCTCGTTTGATTGATGCCTTGGTCAATATTATCCGAGCTAATGAACATAAAGAATTTAGAGAATTCCTCCCAGAAGAAGAAACCTTTGATGAATTAGTCCCTTCGGATGAAACTAAGAATATTTTAGATGAATCACAAGACTTACAAATGCCAGAATTTGTTAAAAAATTAATTGAGAAAAAAGGTCGTGAAAATGTCAAGATGCCTTATTTAATCAAAAAAATGCTTGAAAAAGCTGGCAAATTACCTAAAGACTAAGCGAAAATAGACAAGAACTGGTAAATTTTGTTTCAAATATTTGCTAAGGCAGGATATACTTAGAAGGTGAAAGAAAAGGCGGTGGGACAGAAATCGATAGACAAAGTCTTGATTTCGTAGTCCTAGCCCCACGAGGATGATTAGGAGCTTTTTGGAGTCTAAAAGACGGACAAAAAGTTCAATCAGCTACCGCGTCAAATTATGATTGATAATAAAAAGTGAGGTCGGGATCTTTTTGTCCCAACCTCTTTTTAGGTGGCTAGCATTTTTATGACCTAGTTTTTATGTTATTTACCTAAACAGAATTGACTAAACAACTGGGTAATCAGTTCATCTGGCGCTGCATCACCAGTAATTTCTCCAAGAATTTCCCAGGTACGTGTCAAATCAACTTGAAGCAAATCAACAGGCATTCCTAGTTCGAGGCCTTCGTTAACAGCTTGTAGGCTTTCAACTGCCTTCTCAATCAAAGAAATGTGGCGAGCATTAGACAAGTAAGTAGCATCTTGCTCAACAAGTCCAGCATTTTCAAAGAATAGATTATTGATTCGATCTTCAATCTTATCAATGTTTTGATTTTTGAGAACCGAAATGCGGATGATATCTTCAGGAAGTTCCTTTGTTTCAATAGCTTCTGGCAGGTCAGTTTTGTTGAGAAGAATGATTCGATTAGTATCTTGACTAATTTCAAGAAGTTGTCGGTCTTGAGTAGTCAGAGGTTCACTGGCATTTAGGACAAGTAGAACTAAGTCAGCTTCCTTGAGGGCTTTTTTGGAGCGTTCAACCCCGATCTGTTCCACGATATCATCTGTTTCACGGATACCAGCAGTATCAATCAACTTCAGTGGAACACCGTTGATATTGACGTATTCTTCAATGACATCTCGAGTAGTCCCTGCAATATCCGTTACAATGGCTTTATCTTCACGCAGGAGGTTGTTGAGAAGACTTGATTTTCCAACATTAGGACGACCAATGATGGCCGTTGCAATTCCTTCGCGGAGAATTTTACCACGACGTGCAGTTTTTAGGAGATTGGTCAAGAGTTGTTCAAACTCCATAGTTTTTTCTCGGACAACAGCAGTAGTGGCTTCTTCCACATCGTCATACTCAGGGTAATCGATATTAACCTCAACCTGAGCCAAGGTATTGAGAATCTCCTGACGAGTATTGTTAATGAGGTCAGACAGGGATCCATCAAGTTGTTTGACTGCTATATTCATAGCCTTGTCAGTCTTAGCACGGATGATATCCATCACTGCCTCAGCCTGGGTCAAGTCGATACGACCGTTGAGGAAGGCACGTTTGGTAAACTCACCAGGTTCTGCCATGCGAGCCCCTTCACGGATAGCCAATTGCAGGATTTCATTGGTTACGGCGATTCCACCGTGAGTGTTAATCTCTATAATATCTTCACGAGTAAAGGTCTTTGGAGACCTCATAGCTCCTACCATGACCTCATCCATAACTTTACCAGTCAAAGGGTCAATAATATGGCCGTAGTTAAGGGTATGGCTAGCAACCTTACTCAAGTCTTTGCCTTTAAAAATCTTTTGTGCAATGGCAAAACTGTCTGTTCCGCTCAAGCGGATAATACCAATGGCTCCTTCTCCAAGAGGTGTAGAGATTGCAGCAATGGTATCAAATTCACGTGTAATCATGTTAATTCCTTTTTAAAAATTGAAGTCTTTTATTTACTAATATCTCTTAAAATTGTAACAAAATAAAGTTTTTTATTCAACGAATGCCACTTATAAAGAAAAGCCTAAGCATTTCGCTTAAGCTTTACTTAGTGCGCATTTCCCCTTGCGGGAAGTAAGTTCCTTCGGGCATATCGTTGATGATGACATGAACAGCAGATTGTGGTGCACCAGTGTTACGAACCACAGCTTCAGTTACTTCCTTTGCTAAGGCTTTCTTTTGATCTAGAGTGCGACCTTCAAATAAATCGATACGTACAAATGGCATAATAGCTTCCTCCACTAGTTTTTGATTTCTTCTATTTTACCACATTTTGCCGTTTAAAGCTTTTGGAAAATATGATATACTAGAATGTAGCAGAAAATTAGAAATGGACGTGAAATAGAAACATGGCACAGTTGTATTATCGTTATGGTACCATGAATTCAGGAAAGACCATCGAGATTCTCAAGGTAGCCTATAACTATGAGGAGCAAGGAAAGGGAGTTGTGATCATGACTTCGGCTCTGGATACAAGAGATGGTATAGGCTATGTGTCGAGTCGGATTGGCATGAAGCGACCAGCAGTTGCTATCGATGATACTACGGATATTTTTGGATTTATTCGAGATTTACCTGAAAGCCCTACTGTGTTCTGGTTGATGAAGCCCAGTTTCTGAAGCGTCATCATGTTTATGATTTAGCTCGTGTCGTCGATGAGTTAGACATACCTGTTATGGCATTCGGTTTGAAGAATGACTTTCGCAATGAGCTGTTCGAAGGATCTAAACATCTATTGTTATTAGCAGATAAAATTGATGAGATCAAAACCATTTGTCAGTATTGTAAGAAAAAGGCGACCATGGTGTTGCGCACGCAGGACGGTCTGCCAGTCTACGATGGTGAACAAATCCAGATAGGTGGTAATGAAACCTATATCTCGGTTTGCCGTAAACATTATTTTGCGCCGCTGATAACATCTAAAAGGGAACAAGACTATGACAATTGAACTAAGAGATGTTACAATGAAAAATTATTTTGATGTTCTGAATTTGGATGTTAAGGAATATCAAAAACAATTTATTGCTACCAACGCAATTAGTTTAGCTGAAGCATATGTCTATACAAAAAATGGAGATTTTGTAGCTCCATTGGCAGTTTACGATAATGATGCAATCATAGGTTTTGTGATGTTAGCTTATGATAAAAAAATCGGAATTATTAATGGAAATTATTTACTATTTCGTTTCATGATTGATAAGCATTTTCAAGATCAAGGATATTTTAAACCAATTATGGATAAGGTGCTAGACTATGTTCGGACAGCGCCAGCAGGTTTAGGCAATAAACTTTGGTTGTCTTATGAACCAGAAAATAAACATGCAAGATCTTGTTACCTCAGTTATGGCTTTAAAGAAACTGGGGAAATATTTGAGAATGAAGTAGTAGCAATATACGATTTAACAATTGAAAAAAATAAGGAGAAAAAAATGAACATCTATGATCAACTACAAGCTGTAGAAGACCGTTATGAAGAGTTGGGAGAATTGCTAAGCGACCCTGATGTGGTCTCTGATACCAAGCGTTTCATGGAGCTTTCAAAAGAGGAAGCTTCAACACGTGACACCGTAACTACCTACCGCGAATACAAACAAGTCCTCCAAAACATCGTTGATGCTGAAGAGATGATTAAGGAATCAGGCGGAGATGCTGACTTGGAAGAAATGGCCAAACAAGAACTCAAGGATGCTAAGGCAGAAAAAAAGAAGAGTACGAAGAAAAATTGAAAATCTTGCTTCTTCCAAAAGATCCAAACGATGATAAGAACATCATCCTTGAAATCCGTGGAGCTGCTGGTGGAGATGAGGCAGCACTTTTTGCTGGTGACCTTCTAACAATGTACCAGAAGTATGCTGAAGCCCAAGGCTGGCGCTTTGAAGTCATGGAAGCATCTATGAACGGTGTCGGTGGTTTCAAAGAAGTGGTTGCCATGGTTTCTGGTCAGTCAGTTTACTCTAAACTTAAGTATGAATCAGGTGCCCATCGTGTGCAACGTGTCCCTGTGACAGAAAGCCAAGGTCGTGTTCATACCTCGACAGCAACTGTCCTGGTCATGCCTGAGGTAGAAGAAGTAGAGTACGATATTGATCCAAAAGACCTTCGTGTTGACATCTACCACGCATCTGGTGCTGGTGGACAGAACGTCAATAAGGTTGCGACTGCTGTTCGTATTGTTCACTTGCCAACCAATATCAAGGTTGAGATGCAGGAAGAACGTACCCAGCAGAAAAACCGTGAGAAGGCCATGAAGATCATTCGTGCGCGTGTGGCTGACCACTTTGCACAGATTGCTCAAGATGAGCAGGACGCTGAGCGTAAGTCTACAATCGGTACTGGTGATCGTTCAGAGCGTATCCGTACTTATAACTTCCCACAAAACCGTGTAACAGACCATCGTATCGGCTTGACTCTACAAAAACTTGATACAATTCTAGCTGGTAAATTGGATGAAGTTGTAGATGCTTTGGTTCTTTATGACCAAACACAAAAATTGGAAGAATTAAACAAATAATGAAATTAGCTCAAATTTTTAAAGATTTTGAGGAAAAGTTGATAGGACAAGGAGAGGAATCAGAAAGCCTCTCCTTTGTCTATCGTAGCCTAAAAAATCTATCTTTTACAGACTTTGTCTTTGCCCTCCCGCAAGAAGTAACAGAGGAAGAGAAGCAATTTGTGGAGGAAATCTACAAGAAATTAGCAGCACATATACCTGCCCAGTACATTATTGGTCATGCTGACTTCTTTGGGATGCAGTTAAAGGTAGATGAGAGAGTTTTGATTCCTCGTCCAGAGACAGAAGAGCTAGTGAAACTCATTTTGACTGAGAATCTAAAGGACAATCTCAGAGTTCTGGATATTGGAACAGGAAGCGGTGCAATAGCCCTTGCTTTAGCGAAATAGACCAGATTGGTCGGTCACAGCTACGGATATTTCACAGGATGCATTAGAGCTTGCAACAGAGAATTCCAAGAGGCAGGATCTAAATCTCTCTTTTATCAAATCTGACTGTTTCTCCGAAATTTCTTCAAAATATGATATAATTGTATCCAATCCACCATACATTTCTCGAGCAGATGAGGTAGAAGTTGGTTTGAATGTTCTGCATTCAGAACCACATTTGGCACTTTTTGCTGACGAGGATGGCCTAGCTATCTACCGTAGAATCACGGAAGATTCCAAGGACTATCTAAATGATGGTGGTAAGATTTATCTTGAAATTGGCTACAAACAAGGTCAAAGTGTACCGTATCTCTTCAGAAAAAATTTTCCCGAGAAACGAGTTCGAACGTTCAAAGACCAATTTGGCCAAGATAGGATGGTAGTCATTGATGATGGAGAAAATTAAGCAAGAGTTGGAAAAGGGTGGAGCAGTAGTTTTGCCGACCGAAACAGTTTATGGTCTCTTTGCAAAAGCACTAGATAAAAAAGCTGTTGACCACGTTTATCAGCTCAAACGTCGCCCTAGAGATAAGGCTCTCAATCTCAATGTCGCTCATCTAGACGATATCTTGAACTTTTCAAAGAATCAGCCACCTTATTTACAAAAACTTGTTGATAGTTTTCTTCCTGGTCCATTGACCATTATCCTAGAAGCTAATGACAAGGTCCCTTACTGGGTCAATTCAGACTTAACGACTGTTGGATTTCGCATGCCCAGTCACCCTATAACACTAGAATTGATTCGTGAGTTTGGTCCCTTAATCGGCCCTTCTGCAAATATTTCGGGTCAAGCTAGTGGTGCTAGCTTTAAAGAATTTTTAAAAGACTTCGGACAAGAGGTTCTTGGGATAGAAGATGATGCTTTTTTGACAGGTCAAGATTCGACTATTTTAGATTTGACTGCTTGTAAGGCAAGAATTCTACGCCAAGGTTCGATAACTCGAGAAGATATCCTTGCCAAGATACCTGAAATTCCTTTTGAGGAGGTATGATATGCTACGTGCTTTGAAAGCAACAGATGTTGCATCGATTCATGAGATTAACAAAGAAGCTTTAGGTTATGATTTTAGCCCTGAGGAAACGGCTAGTCAACTAGCAAAGTTGTCTCAAGACCCCCATCACTTCCTACTGGGGTTTGAGGAACCGTCCAACCATGACTTACTTGGGTATGTTCATGCTGAGGTTTATGAATCCCTTTATTCAAAACCGGGTTTTAATATCCTAGCTTTAGCTGTTTTGCCCCAAATGCAAGGAAAAGGTATTGGTAAAACTTTGCTTAAAGGATTAGAACAGGAAGCAGAAAAACGTGGCTATAACTTTATTCGATTAAATTCTGCAGACCATCGTACAGGTGCGCATGCATTTTATGAAAAAGTTGGTTATACTTGTGATAAGATGCAGAAACGATTTATTAAGTTAATTAAAGGAGAAAAGCTATGATTTTTGATAAAGATGATTTTAAAGCTTATGACGCAGAACTTTGGAATGCTATTGCTAAAGAAGAAGAACGCCAACAAAATAATATTGAATTAATCGCTTCAGAGAACGTTGTATCTAAGGCTGTAATGGCAGCGCAAGGTTCTATCTTGACTAATAAATATGCTGAAGGATATCCTGGACGTCGTTACTATGGTGGTACTGATGTAGTGGATGTTATCGAAAGTCTAGCTATTGAACGTGCGAAAGAAATCTTTGGTGCTAAATTTGCCAATGTCCAACCTCACTCAGGAAGTCAAGCTAACTGTGCAGCATACATGGCCTTGATTGAACCAGGAGACACTGTCATGGGGATGGATTTAGCTGCGGGTGGGCACTTGACTCACGGAGCTCCTGTAAGCTTCTCTGGTCAAACCTACAACTTTGTTTCATATAGCGTTGATCCGGAGACAGAGCTATTGGACTTTGACGCCATCTTGAAACAAGCCCAAGAAGTACAACCGAAACTAATTGTTGCTGGAGCTTCTGCCTACTCTCACATTATTGATTTCTCAAATTCCGTGAAATTGCAGATGCTGTTGGTGCGAAATTGATGGTCGATATGGCTCATATTGCTGGCTTAGTTGCTGCAGGTCTTCATCCAAGTCCAGTGCCTTACGCTCATATCACTACAACAACGACTCACAAAACTCTTCGTGGACCACGTGGTGGTTTGATTTTGACTAACGACGAAGAACTTGCTAAGAAAATTAATTCTGCCATCTTCCCTGGTATCCAAGGTGGGCCATTAGAGCATGTTGTTGCTGCTAAGGCTGTTGCCTTTAAAGAAGTATTAGATCCAGCTTTCAAGAAATATACTGCTAATGTTATCAAAAACAGCCAGGCTATGGCAGATGTTTTCTTGCAAGATCCTGATTTCCGTATTATCTCTGGAGGTACTGAAAACCATCTCTTCCTCGTGGATGTTACAAAGGTTGTAGAAAGTGGAAAAGTTGCCCAAAACTTATTGGATGAGGTCAACATTACCCTAAACAAAAACTCAATCCCTTACGAAACCTTGTCACCATTTAAGACAAGTGGTATTCGTATCGGAGCGGCAGCAATTACTGCTCGTGGTTTTGGTGAAAAAGAAAGCCGTCAAGTGGCAGAGCTTATCATTAAGGCCCTTAAAAATGCAGAAAATAAAGCTGTTTAGAAGAAGTGAGAAGCGCAGTCAAAGCCTTGACAGATGACTTCCCATTATACGAGGACTAACATTTTATGGACATTTATATTAAGAAAGCCATTATCCATCAGTTCAGCCCTGATGATACAGAGTTATTCTTAGCGGATAAATTTCTCAATATCACTCCTAAAATCGAGGAATATTTGCGTAAAAAAGTGGAGCGTGTGTATTCGGACGATGCCAAAACTGGTATTTTTGAAGAGGATAATCCTTTTTTTAATCATATCACAGAAGATTTAATGGAAACATCCGTGACGATTGCTAATCTCTGGAAAGAGGAATTCTCTGTATCTGAAAACCAAAAGACAAATGACTTGGTCTTTGTCCAGTTTTCAAAAGAGGGAGTAGAACACTTTACCTTTTTACGAATTGCATTGCGAGAAACCTTGACCCATCTAGGCGGAGAAGTTGATAATCCAATCAAACTGACTCAAAACAATCTTCCAGGATTTGGAACTGGAGCAGATGAAGCCCTAGTTGTTAATCTTCAAAGTCGCAAGTACCACTTGATTGAAAAACGTATCAAATACAACGGAACTTTTTTGAACTACTTTTCTGAGAATCTTATTCAAGCACAACCAAAGATTTCACCTAAGAAATCCATTAAGGAACTTGAAAAAACGGCTCAAAAAATTGCCGAAACCTTCAACACAGATGATTTTCAATTTCAATCAAAGGTAAAATCGGCAATTTACAATCATCTTGAAGAGAATAATGAGCTCTCTCCAGAAAAATTAGCCAATGACCTTTTTGATAACAATCTGACGGCTCGTTTAAGCTTTGTTGACCAAGTGAAACAAGCAGTACCTGAGCCAGTTCAGTTTGATGAGATTGATGCCAGTCGTCAATTAAAGAGATTTGAGAATCAGAAACTTTCCTTGTCAAACGGGATTGAACTCATCGTACCAAACAATGTCTATCAAGATGCAGAATCAGTTGAGTTCATTCAAAATGATAATGGAACCTATTCTATCTTAATCAAAAACATCGAGGATATTCAAAATAAATAATGTTTAAATTTATACGAAGAGTGCTAGTGCTAGCAATCTTCCTTTTCGTTGGATATAAAGCTTATCTCATTCGTCAGGATGTTAAACAAGTCATGACCTACCAACCCATGGTTCGCGAAATCTTGAATGAAAGAGATACCCCAGCAAACGAAGAGCTTGTGCTCGCCATGATTTATACAGAAACTAAGGGTAAAGAAGGAGACGTGATGCAGTCAAGTGAATCTGCTAGTGGCTCTACTGATACCATAAACGATAATGCAAGTAGTATTCGGCAAGGGGTTCAAACCTTGACAGAAAATCTCTATCTAGCTCAAGAAAAAGGAGTGGATGTCTGGACAGCCATTCAAGCTTATAACTTTGGACCTGCTTATATCGATTTTATCGCCCAGAATGGGAAAAAGAATACTCTTGTCCTAGCTAAGCAATATTCCAGAGATACAGTTGCGCCTATATTAGGAAATACAACAGGGAAAACCTATCGCTACATTAATCCCATTTCTATTTTTCAAGGTGGAGAACTTTATGTAGATGGGGGAAACTATTATTACTCTAGACAGGTTCAGCTAAATCTCTATATTATGAAAATTTTTAATCTATTTTAAGCATCTAGAATTTTGATATGATACCTCTTAAGTAGACATGGTAAATAACCAAAATCTACTTAAGAGGTATTTATGTCTAGAAGAGAAAGATTCACCCCATACGAGAAAGAACAAGCTTGTCTCGATTATATTAATGGTAATCGTTCCAGTGCTGAGATATGTAACTGTCTTCATATTTCCACAAGGACGATTCAAGATTGGGCGGCCATCTATAAAAAACATGGAATTTTAGGACTAACAAAGAAAACAAAAAACCGTTCCTATTCAAAAGAATTTAAAATGGAACTTGTTAAAAAATATATTAGTGGTGAGGCTTCATCTGTTGATTTAGCTCATCAGTATGATATTTCTTCAGGGCTTTTAAGAAATTGGATTAGGATGTATAATGCCAATATAGAACTTAAGGATTACAATCCAAAACAGGAGGTCTATATGGCAAAAAGCAAGACATAAAAACAACTATTGATGAACGCAAAGAGATTGTCAACTATTGTATTGAACACAATCGAAATTATAAGGAAACAGCGGCACTTTATAATGTTTCTTATAGCCAAGTATACTCATGGATGAAGAAGTATGATAGTGATGGTGAAGAAGGATTAATTGATAAAAGAGGTCATCACAAACTAGATGATGAGGTTGATGAACTAGAACGTTTACGAAGAGAAAAATGTGCGCTTAAAAACGTCAGTTAGAAGAAAAGGATATGACTGTTGAACTCTTAAAAAAAGTGAAAGAATTCGGAAGGATGTGAGACTAGGTAAACAACGTTATGAATCAAAATACTTAGCGATCGAACACTTTAACACAAACAAAGGGTGGAGCATTAGTTGGATGTGTCATCAGCTCGGAATTACGAGGTCTGCATTTTATAAATGGAAACATCGAATAGTTCCTGAACAAGAACAATTAAACAGCGAAATTGCGGAATTAATTAAAGAATATGACGAACGTTTCTCACATATCTTGGGATATCGAAGAATGACAGATTGGATTAATCATTTCAACCATACGAATTACTCGAGAAAGAGAATTCACCGAATTATGAAAAAACTCGATATTCACGCCGTTATCCGTAAGAAAAAAAGAAAAAAATACAAGACTGGCAAGCCTGAAGAATCCGCAGAAAATAAGTTGGCAAGAAACTTCTATACAACTGCTCCGAACAAAAAATGGGTAACAGATGTTACAGAGTTTAAGATCCCTAACTCTCATAAGAAACTCTATCTTAGTGCCATACTTGATTTATATGATCGTTATCCTATTGCTTTTGTCATAAGTGGTCGAAATGATAATCGGTTGGTCTTCAAAACATTTGACAAAGCCATTGAAAAAAATCCTACAGCTAAGCCTATATTTCACAGCGATAGAGGGTTTCAATATACCAATAAGAGCTTTCAAAAAAAGCTGAAAGATACTGATATGATTCAATCCATGTCAAGAGTAGGCCATTGTATTGATAACGGGCCAATAGAAGGTTTTTGGGGAATTATAAAATCAGAAATGTATCAGATGTATGATATTTCTGATGAGACCTCCCTCCGATATGCCATCAAAGACTATATTCGATTTTATAGTCATGAGCGACCACAGAGTAGATACGACTGTAAAACGCCTTGGGAAGTAAGAAACGCTGCCTTAACATCAAAACATCCTTTGTCATACCCAATCGCTAAGAATAACAAAATTGAACAGTACAAGTCTAAGTGGTCTGCATAAAAAATCAGTCGTACATTTATTTGTACGACTGACCTTATAAAACAGACACTATTGTTAGATATTTTACCTGTCTACTTGACAGGGGGCATATCATTTCTAGGTGCTTTTATAAGTTTTCTTTAAGGATACTTTAATATGCTAGAGTAGAAAAGGAGGAACGTCTCATGCGAAAGAAATTCTTTCTAACTAGCGGTGCAGTTCTTTTAGCAGTTGCAACACTGCAAAACGTTCAAGCAGCAACTGATGTTCAAAAAGTAATTGATGAAACCTATGTTCAACCTGAGTACGTCTTGGGTTCTTCATTAACGGAAGATCAAAAAAATCAAACACTGAAAAAACTTAGCTATGATGCCTCAAAAGATACTAAAGATTTGAAGACCATGACACCAGATGTCTACTCAAAGATTATGAATGTAGCTAATGATTCGAGTCTTCAACTTTATTCTTCAGCAAAAATCCAAAAATTAGGAGAAAAATCTCCACTTGAGGTGAAGATTGAAACACCTGAAATATCACGAAAGTGACGCAAGATATGTACCGTAATGCTGCTGTTACCTTGGGTGTGGAGCACGCGCGTATCACCGTTGCGGCACCAATTCCAGTTACAGGTGAAAGTGCCCTAGCTGGTATATACTATTCCCTTGAGTCTAATGGTGTTCAGTTACCTCAGGAAAATAAAGACTTGGCTCAGGAAGAGCTCAAGGCCTTGTCAGACATCAATGATGAAAACAAGGACAAATCAGGCTTTGATGCCAATAAACTGAATGTAGCCCTTGCTGATATCAAGGCTGCTATTGCTAAAGCCAAAGAGTCTAAGGGTGAACTTACAGAAGATGATGTTCGTAAGATTGTTGAAGATACTTTAAAAAACTATAAACTGGATCAAGTTGTTACAGGCAACCAAGTCAATGTCATCATCAACTTTGCCTTTAATCTTTCAAAGAGCGATATTCTTAACAACGAAGACTTTACAAAGACTCTTAAAGATTTGAAACAAAGCATTGTTGCTCAAGCAGGTGATAGTTTTAGTAATATCGATCTAAACTTTGATGCCAATAAAGCTATTCAAGACGGTGGAAACATCCTTAGCTCAATTTGGCAAGCTATCCTTGATTTCTTCAAGAGTTTTGGTGCTTAGGTCAATTCATGGTATAATAGATGGTAACAGGATTGTTGCCGTCTTTTTTTGTCGGCTTATAGAAAGTGAAAATTATGTTAAAGAAAAATGATATTGTAGAAGTTGAGATTGTCGATTTGACCCATGAAGGAGCAGGTGTTCCCAAGGTAGATGGCTTGGTCTTTTTTGTAGAGAATGCTCTTCCGACTGAAAAAATCCTTATGCGAGTCCTTAAAGTCAACAAGAAGATTGGCTTTGGTAAAGTCGAGGAATATCTTACACAATCACCACATCGTAATCAAGACTTAGATTTGGCTTACCTGCGTTCAGGCATTGCCGACTTGGGACATCTAGCTTATCCAGAGCAACTCAAGTTTAAAACCAAGCAAGTAAAAGACAGTCTTTATAAGATTGCTGGAATCACGAATATAGAGGTTGCAGATACTCTTGGCATGGAAATCCTATCAAGTATCGTAACAAGGCTCAGGTTCCTGTTCGTCGCGTCAATGGTGTTCTGGAGACTGGTTTCTTCCGTAAGAATTCTCATGACCTTATGCCTCTAGAAGATTTTTATATTCAGGATCCAGTGATTGACCAAGTTATCCATGCTTTACGCGATTTACTTCGTCGCTATGACTTAAAACCCTATGATGAGAAGGAACGGTCCGGCTTGATTCGTAACCTAGTTATTCGTCGTGGGCATCATTCCGGACAAATCATGGTTATTTTGGTGACAACTCGTCCTAAAATTTTCCGAGTTGAACAGTTGATTGAACAAGTCATCAAGCAGTTCCCAGAGATTGTGTCTGTTATGCAGAATATCAATGACCAGAATACTAATGCCATTTTTGGAAAAGAATGGCGAGTTCTCTATGGTCAAGATTACATTACGGACCAAATGTTGGGAAATAGCTTCCAAATTTCTGGACCAGCCTTTTATCAGGTCAATACCGAAATGGCAGAGAAGCTCTACCAGACAGCCATTGACTTTGCGGAGTTAAGTGAAGATGATGTGGTGATCGATGCCTACTCAGGAATCGGAACTATTGGATTATCTGTTGCTAAGCATGTCAAGGAAGTTTATGGTGTCGAAGTCATCCCAGAAGCTGTTGAAAATAGCCAGAAAAATGCTAGTATAAATGGCATCACCAATGCCCACTATGTCTGTGATACAGCTGAAAATGCCATGAAAAATTGGCTCAAGGAAGGTATCCAACCAACTGCCATCCTGGTCGACCCTCCACGCAAGGGTTTGACCGAAAGCTTTATCAAAGCAAGCGCCCAAACAGGAGCTGACCGCATCGCCTATATCTCCTGTAACGTCGCCACCATGTCGCGTGATATCAAACTTTATCAAGAATTGGGCTATGAATTGAAGAGGGTACAACCGGTGGATCTTTTTCCGCAAACTCATCATGTTGAGGCGGTAAGTTTGCTAGTCAAGGAGTAAAACGACGAAGATTAGCATTTACTTCCGCCCATGCGATAGCTGTCCGTGATTGACAAGTGCTAGCACGCAGACAGAACGGAGATAGCGAACCGCTGAGTGTGTCGCTCTGCTCGTAAAAGCTTAGAAACCTTTGAACGAAAGGGATAATGAAAGCCTTGATTGCAAGGCTTTTTGCTTTATGGTGGGTAAGTATCAGAGTGAGAAAATTTTTGGAATGAGTAGAAGTGATAGCTAGAAATTATCAGTTTCTATTTCCATTTACCCTGTGGGTACGTGTTTGTTTCCATTGACAAGGAGTTTGTGGGAATAGAAATGTACCCACCTTGTTTGAATCAAGTGAAGTGTAGTTGAAGGAAATCTGTTGAAAGCAATACTTCATTTTACCGAATAAGTAATAATTTAGGCAACTTCAAATCGATTAAAAAAACTATTTTTAAAGGTTAAGAGTAGACAAAAAAATTGTCCACTCTTTTTTTGCAAACTCAATTTATCAATAAATGAAATGAGGGAATGTAAAATGAAATATTTTTGAGGTTGAGTTAGAAAAATCCTGATGAATTTTTTTAAAACTACAAACAGAAGATTTTGTGAAAGCTAATCGCTTGCTACTAAGGAAGATAATCCAGAGCGTTACAGTCTATGAAGAAAAACTTCGTCATATCCTTTAAATCTGGCATCGAATTGGAAGTATGAGTCTCATTCCATAACTTTTATATTGAACATATCATCTTGTTGTGTTATACTATAAATTGATATAAACAAAGATGTAGGAGGAACCGAAACTATGACAGCCTCAATGCGTTTAAGATAAGCTGGCAATAAAAAAAGCAGAATCTATACCCGATGATAGGCTTTTTTTGTTGTGCTTATTTATACGATATTGAGCATTCATTAGTTACGGTGAGGATATTAGTTATTTAACTATACCTTTATTTAACTATGTCTTTAATATGAATGTTTTCCAAATTGTATGTATGCAGACCAAAAAGCCACATTGTGGGGTTTGGCCTGCATTTTTTATTGCCTAGAATGCTATTCAAAATAGAAATTCAAGCAAAATAATATGCAGGAGATAATATAAATGGAAAAATACAACAATTGGAAACGAAAATTTTATGCAATATGGGCAGGGCAAGCAGTATCATTAATCACTAGTGCCATCCTGCAAATGGCGATTATTTTTTTTACCTTACAGAAAAAAACAGGATCTGCGATGGTCTTGTCTATGGCTTCATTAGTAGGTTTTTTTACCCTATGCGATTTTTGGGACCTGCCATTGGTGTGCTAGTGGATCGTCATGATAGGAAGAAGATAATGATTGGTGCCGATTTAATTATCGCAGCAGCTGGTGCAGTGCTTGCTATTGTTGCATTCTGTATGGAGCTACCTGTCTGGATGATTATGATAGTATTGTTTATCCGTAGCATTGGAACAGCTTTTTCATACCCCAGCACTCAATGCGGTTACACCACTTTTAGTACCAGAAGAACAGCTAACGAAATGCGCAGGCTATAGTCAGTCTTTGCAGTCTATAAGCTATATTGTTAGTCCGGCAGTTGCAGCACTCTTATACTCCGTTTGGGATTTAAATGCTATTATTGCCATCGACGTATTGGGTGCTGTGATTGCATCTATTACGGTAGCAATTGTACGTATACCTAAGCTGGGTAATCAAGTGCAAAGTTTAGAACCAAATTTCATAAGGGAGATGAAAGAAGGAGTTGTGGTTCTGAGACAAAACAAAGGATTGTTTGCCTTATTACTCTTAGGAACACTATATACTTTTGTTTATATGCCAATCAATGCACTATTTCCTTTAATAAGCATGGAACACTTTAATGGAACGCCTGTGCATATTTCTATTACGGAAATTTCCTTTGCATTTGGGATGCTAGCAGGAGGCTTATTATTAGGAAGATTAGGGGGCTTCGAAAAGCATGTATTACTAATAACAAGTTCATTTTTTATAATGGGGACCAGTTTAGCCGTTTCAGGGAATACTTCCTCCAAATGGATTTGTAATATTCGTAGTTTGCTGTGCAATAATGGGGCTTTCGGTGCCATTTTATAGCGGTGTGCAAACAGCTCTTTTTCAGGAGAAAAATTAAGCCTGAATATTTAGGACGTGTATTTTTCTTTGATCGGAAGTATCATGTCACTTGCTATGCCAATTGGGTTAATTCTTTCTGGATTCTTTGCTGATAAAAATCGGTGTAAATCATTGGTTTTTTTACTATCAGGTATTTTTAATTATTGGCATTGCTATAGTTTGCCAAATGATAACTGAGGTTAGAAAAATTAGATTTAAAAATAAAACAATATTGGAGGAATATTTATGTATCTTATTTTCATGTAACTCTTCCTGCTAAAAATCGCAGGGTTTTCCCTGCATACAAGCAAATGAAAGCATGCGATTATAGACAGGAGGAAATGTTATGGAATTAATATTAAAAAGCAAAAAGACATTCGTGTGGAATTCAAAGGACGCGATGTTTTAGATATAAATGAATTAGAAGTATATGATTATGACCGTATTGGTTTAGTAGGAGCAAATGGTGCTGGAAAAAAAGCACTTTACTCAGGGTACTTTTAGGAGAATTAACTCCCCTAGGATGTAAAATGAATCGTCTGGGTGAACTTGCCTATATTCCCCAGTTGGACGAAGTAACTCTGCAGGAGGAAAAAAGATTTTTGCACTTGTAGGCAAGCTAGGTGTTGAGCAATTAAATATACAGACTATGAGCGGTGGTGAAGAAACAAGGCTTAAAAATAGCACAGGCCTTATCGGCACAGGTTCATGGTATTTTAGCGGATGAACCTACGAGCCATTTAGACCGTGAAGGAATTGATTTTCTAATAGGACAGCTAAAATATTTTACAGGTGCACTGTTAGTTATTAGCCATGACCGCTATTTTCTTGATGAAATAGTAGATAAAATATGGGAACTGAAAGATGGCAAAATCACTGAGTATTGGGGAAACTATTCTGATTATCTTCGTCAGAAAGAGGAAGAACGTAAGAGCCAAGCTGCAGAATACGAACAATTTATTGCGGAACGTGCCCGATTGGAAAGGGCTGCGGAGGAAAAGCGAAAACAGGCTCGTAAAATAGAACAGAAGGCAAAAGGTTCTTCAAAGAAAAAAAGTACTGAAGACGGAGGGCGTTTAGCTCATCAAAAAAATCAATAGGAAGTAAGGAAAAAAAGATGTATAATGCTGCTAAAAACCCTAGAGCACAGGATTGCGGCCTTAGGAAAAGTAGAAGCTCCGGAAGGCATTCGCAGAATTCGTTTCAGGCAAAGTAAAGCATTGGAGCTCCATAATCCATACCCTATAGTCGGTGCAGAAATTAATAAAGTATTTGGGGATAAGGCTCTGTTTGAAAATGCATCTTTTTCAAATTCCGTTAGGAGCAAAAGTGGCGTTAACTGGTGGTAATGGAATCGGAAAAAAACAACTTTAATCCAAAATGATCTTAAACCATGAAGAAGGAATTTCTATTTCGCCTAAGGCAAAAATAGGTTACTTTGCACAGAATGGTTACAAGTACAACAGTAATCAGAATGTTATGGAGTTTATGCAGAAGGATTGTGACTACAATATATCAGAAATTCGTTCAGTGCTAGCATCTATGGGGTTCAAACAGAACGATATTGGAAAAAAAGTTTATCTGTTTTTAAGCGGTGGAGAAATTATAAAAATTGTTGCTTGCTAAAAATGCTCATGGGTAGATATAACATCCTAATAATGGATGAACCCAGTAACTTCCTTGACATACCAAGTTTAGAGGCTTTGGAAATACTAATGAAGGAGTACACCGGAACTATCGTGTTTATCACCCACGATAAACGATTACTCGAAAATGTAGCAGATGTAGTTTATGAAATTAGAGATAAGAAAATAAATCTGAAACATTAAATTTAAGGTAGTCGCTGGTCAGTATAGTCTGTTCTGGTTGGCGACTCCATTGTTAAAGAGTATAAAGACTTTAGATTTTATGAATATTAAAAATAGGAACAGTCAATTGAACTGCTCCTATTTTTCTGCTAAATATATTGTAGTTTTCTTATATGTATAATGATAGATTAGCGGATTCTCATCTACGGTACTTACTTCAAATATGAAGAAGTGATCGCGGTTATCTCTGGACTTTTCCTTATTGAGGACAAAGTAATTCTTACGTGAAGTCGCCATTGTTTTTAGGATATCATCAGTTAGGAAGGTCAATGGAATATTCATGTTAGAGTAGCGGTAGAAGTCACGTTCAAAATCTTGGTAGCTCTCGCTATAATAGTCCATTTGTAGGTGATTACGCTGAAACTCAAGCTGATTCATAGAGCACCTCCTCGACAAGTTCAATACTAATAATGTCTTTTAATTTCAAATTGATGTGACCTGTTGTAGTTTTTATCAAAATGAAATCTTTGGTCAGACTTGGTATTGTTCCAGTGTAGGAAACACGCTTGTTTTTTTCAATCACTTGAATGCGTGTGCGTAGCTGCCCGGCGTATACTTGACTGAGGAGTAATAATTTCTTCTCTAGTGATAAGTCAGACATGTACGTTACTTTGTTTGTATCATCAGAGAGTGCTGATGCATGTTCAGATAGGAAAAAGCCCATCCATTTTTGCATCTTTGTATCCTGGTACTCTCTTGCTGATTGAAATGGTAAATATGAACGGTCAATCATATCAAATCCTTTCTATGCAGAGGCAAGGGTATTTTTATCAAATTGAATCGTAAAACCTTGAATTCCCCCACCTGTGTAACATTCTTTAAAAGCGATTGATTACCTCAGTATAGATTATCACAGATGAGCTTGTTGGCTTAATGCTAAATGTAAATTCCAATGGTAATCGGTTTTCAGATTTAGCATGTACTAGTCGTATCGATATTTCAGTTGTTTTTGAGTTTTTCTCTGACGAAGTTTTTGAAGTTGCTGTTTCAACGATTCCATGTAAAAATCTTTCAAGCATTTCAATATCATTACATCCTTTGCTACGGATTTCTGAAAATTGTACTGTATTTTTTTCTTGTTTCATTTTAATCCCTCCAATCCACCCGCGGAATGACCACCGATAAGTTTACTGCGTTCAATATTTCTGGAACCTTCAGTTAGGACGGTTCCTTTTTGTATGGCTAAAAAACCAAACTGTTCTCTGACAACATCAATAGCTGTCTGAAGTCTATTATCTTTTTCAATTTGTTCTACATCATCAAAGAGTGATAGTAGAGTATAGCTTTCATCTACGAAGCCACTATAAGATACACCAATTTGTCTCACTGCACCAGAGGTGTATTTTTTCGGAATAATACAAGTACATGACTCACCATTGTTTTGGGGAGATTTGCGGGTTCAATTTTATTCTGAGCATTTATAGATTTTTTCATCTCAGTCCTAGAATAGCCAATATGAATAGAAACGACAGTAGTCAATACTAGGGCTACTGTTCCGTTCCACAGTATCATTTAAAAATCATTTTCACACCCTTTCGTCTATTAGTATAGAAGAAAGCTCTCAGCACATGTTGAGGCGGTATCACTGCTTGTACGAGCTGAGGCATCAGCGAAGTAGAAGGGGATGTTCCGCCCATGGGATAGCTGTCGTAAAGTAAGGAGTTTACGACGAAACGATACGGCAACAGCGAACCGCCGAGTGTGTAGCTTTGCTGGTAAAAGCCTAGAAAGCTTGGTATGAATCAATAATGAAAAGCCTTGATTGTAAGGCTTTTTTTGCATTTTTGTGATAAAATATAGGTAGTTTTAATCGAGAGCAACTAAGAAGCAGTAGCAAATATTACATATAAAATAATCAAAATAAGGAAGATAAAATGACAGAAATTGACAAAAATAATTTAAAAAATTATCTTTATTGTACATTTGGAATTACTTATATAGCTTGGGGGATTCTTGCCATCTTTACTCAATCTCATATTTTGGGATTAGAAACATTTATAGGGAGAATGTTACATATAGTAGGTGCACTTGGTCCAGCTATTGCAAGTGGCTTTTATTTGAAAAGGAATAATATAAAATTTAAACATTTTTTATTTAGTAAGAAAGAAAATAGTAGTATTTATTTCATTATTCATTTGTTAGCAATTTTGATACTATTTTCTGTATCTTCCTTAGAATTAAATGAAGTATCAATTTATCTGATGCCATTATTCTTTATACAACTAATTTTTTTTGGTGGTGGACATGAAGAATTAGGATGGAGAGGAATATTACAGCCGTTACTTGATAGAAAATATACTTATTGGCAATCTAATTTGATTGTAGGATCAATTTGGGGAATATGGCATCTGCCTTTATGGTTTATAGTTGGAGAAAGCCATCAAGGATTTCCTTTTATTTTATTTTTTATATATACATTATTTTTAAGTTTTGTTTTAGGGCTTCTTTACCATCAAACGAAATCTGTGGGATACTGTATATTATTTCATGCGTTCGCAAATTTGTTAAATCTCTATTTTGTGTTAAAAATTAATGTTATTTTTATTATCATTTTTATTGGTTATTTGATTTATACGATATTGGCTAGTAATAGAATTAGTAAGGAAAAGAGTTTGTATCCAAAATAACTGGATATACTCTAGAAAATGAAGATGATTTTGTTCAAGGGAATAAAGTAGAAATAACGAACATTTAGATGAAAGGTTTAGAGTAAACATGAGTCTCTTATTTGAAGAATTTAAAACCATTTGTTTCCATTTAAATCGAGTCGGAATTACACCGACACTGATGGGTTCCTTGGGATTGGAGTATAGAACGAAAGAAAATTGGGTGCCGTCTGACATTGACATTCATGTACCTGGTGACCCTAGAGGTTGGGAAGCACCTGACCATCTCAGAATTTATGACTGGGACAAGATAATGAAAGTGATGAAAGACTTAGGCTACGTCTTAATAGATATTCATGAGCATGAATTCCAAAAGGATAGAGAGAGTGTTGAATTTGGAAGTATCGATTCCTTACTTGATTTTGCAGGAGTTTCGGAATCGGATATAGAGCTTATTCACATTGAAGACATCACTTTTCGTCTTCCAAGTCTGGAGCAGTATCTAAGTATTTACAAAGCTTCTTCTCAAGACTCCTATCGAAATGAACAAAATAACAATAAGGATTTTAAAAAGATCGAGTGGCTGGAAAGACATTTGTAAATTATCATATGAAAAGTAGTAAGTTGTAAGACTGGCTGCTATGTTATTTTTATTGCTTATTTAATTTATACAATAATGGCGAGTAATAGAATTAGTAAAGAAAAGGATTTTAAATTTTAGAAAAGGAAGTACTATCATGGGAATATTCGATGATTTTGAGTACAAAGAAAAATGCCAAAATGAAGAAAAAGTAATTGAAGTACTTAAAAAGATTTTAAGAGCAATTCATCTAAATAATTATAGTGAGATTATGGATTGTTTTGATAGTTCAGAAGTTGATGATGTAAGAGAGTTGCTTGAATATATTGAGGATTCATTACAATTAAATGATTTTGATAAAATTGATGAATATGGTGTAGAATGTAATTTCCATCCGAACTATGAGTATTCTCAACTACAAGTTTATGAATTTAATGATCAAACAGGATTTGCTGTTGAATATCAGATGACCTCCGATTCTGAATTAGTAGATTTAACCCTACAATTAGAATTTTTATACAATGAGGATGGTTACAAAATAACTTCTATAGATGTAGATCCTGGATAATCTTTAGTTAGATATCTTCGTTATGTAATACATGTGTATACTAAGGATAGATAATCAGGTTGTAAGTCGTTTAAATCTCGGATGGTTTTTCAAATATTGGAAGGATTAATGATGTATCTATTAGAATTGTACCAAAACAATTATTCAAAGGATTTAGTCTTATTTGAGACTTTAGAAGAAGGACGAGCCTTTGTAGCGCAAATCCCAGGGTATACTTTAGAAACAGAAGATGGGTTTGAAGTGGAGTATGTGAAACCCAAACAATTGCCGGATTATATGGAAATTGTCTTCAATGGAAATATTGTCCCTTTATCTAGATTTTCGTTTAATCCTGAAGAAAACGTGGACATTATTTGGAAAGAGATTTCGAATCTATCTGTTAAAAACGATAAAGTGATCGAAGGAGCTACAAAAATCGATGCTTATGTCGTGAATAACGATGAAGTGAAAGTTTATGTCGAAGCCAGAGAATCAAACTTCCGCAAGGCAAAAGCATTCTTAGAAAGCAAAGGATATGAAGTCGACAGAAGCTTTTTTGGAAGTGAAGACGGCGAAGCAATTCTCTACAGAAAACGCGGCACCGAAGATTGGCACTTCTTATGCCACTTAGATCCGCTGTTTGTAGAGATTGAAGATGTAGAGGGATATATGCAAGAAGCGATGGAAGAGTTTTTGTATAGTTAAACTTATGAATTCTTCACAAAAACCAACCGAAAGGAAATGTCGGTTGGTTTTTAATGCTCATCTTGTAAACTTGCTAAATAAACTAGAATCAAGTACAATGAGTTTAGATAGTTCTAAATGTATAATTTTTAGCTTAATATAAATCTATCTATCTAATACGACATCAAATAAGTGAATGAGAAACAAAAAGGTTTTTAATTGATCTATATTGTTTTTAAAATCTTTAAGGAGAACAATAAATGAAAAAAATTATGGTAATCATCAATCCAACCTCTGGTGGTGAAAAAGCTCTGGATTATAAGGTGAAACTAGAAAATAAAGCTAGAGACCACTTCGAACATGTGGAAATTAAAATTACAGAAAAAGCACAAGATGCAACAAACTTTGCTGCAGAAGCTTCTCGAGAGTACTATGATGCAGTTCTTGTTTTTGGTGGAGATGGTACTGTCAATGAGGTTATCTCTGGAATCGCTGAGAAAGACTATATTCCCAAACTTGCGATTATACCAGGAGGAACTGGAAATCTCATTACGAAACTATTAGAAATCAATCAAGATATTGATGATGCTATTGACGAACTCGATTTTAATTCTACGAATAAGATTGATATCGGAAAATCAAATGGGCACTATTTCGGATACATTTTTAGTATTGGTTCACTACCAGAAGCGATTCACAATGTTGGGATAGAAGATAAAACGAAGTTTGGCATGCTCGCCTATGCGATTAATACCATGAAGTCAGTGGTTACAGATCAAGCATTTAACATTAGAGTAGAGACAGAAAATGGAAATTATATTGGCCCAGCCAGCCATGTTTTAGTTCTTCTTACCAATTATTTTGCTGACAAGAAAATCTTTGATGAAGATAAGGATGGTTATGTCAATATTTTGATACTAAAAGATGCCTCAATCCTTACTAAATTGTCAGTTATCCCTGATTTATTAAAAGGGGATGTCGTCGTAAATGATAATATCGAGTATATGAAAGCTCGTCACATCAAAATCTCTTCAGATAGTGAATTGGAAACGGATGTTGACGGCGACAAATCTGATAACCTACCAGTAGAAATCAAGGTCCTAGGTCAGCATATCGAAGTCTATTCACAACCGAAAGAATGATAAACTTTTGAAAAGAATAGTAGATAATAAAGGAGGCGACGATGACGAAGATTTTAGCAATTAATTCTATTTCGTTTAAAAAAAGAATGATTGAATTACTATTTGATTATCTTTTCATACTAGCTTATTTAGCACTTCTGTTTTTAGGTTCTATGCTTTTTTACATTATTTTTTTTAATGGGATCCCAGAGTTTACAGAAATTCAGTCACAGTGGCTTGTATTTTTTACCTCTGTTTTGCCAATTACTCTACTTTTTACATTCTTAGATTATACAAAAAATGGAAGTTTTGGGAAGGCGAAAGCAGGACTTCAATTGATTTACAAGAAAAAAACAGTGCAAGCTAGCTTGCTTAGAAACACCATTAAATTTTTACCTTGGCAAATAGGTCATATGGGCACGATACATGGTTTCTATAGTGAGTTTGATTTCTTATCTATTATCCTCTCGTTTTTAGCTACTCTCCTCGCAGTTGCCTTACTAGCAATGATGGTTTTCAGGAAAGATAAGCGACATCTAGGTGATCTTATAGCTCATACACAGGTACAGCTAAAAGGTGACTAAAATTATATATCTCATAGATATTTCACTTATTAGGGAGCGTGCTGTATGTCAGCTTCCTTTTTTAATGATTTAAAATCTACTTTACTTAGCAAAATACTTGGACTTAAAATAAATTTGAACTATAATATAAGAGAAGCTAATCGACCTGAAAAATCTTAGTTAAAAAGGAAACATTTTATGAAAGTATCTAAAAAAATCAGATTAATGAGCTGCTGTGCTTTAGCTATCTTTACTTTAGCTGCCTGTGGTACAAACCAAAACCAATCTACAGAAAAACAGAATAGTTCAACTACTAAGGTGGCTAGCTCAGGTAAAGAAAGCTACAAAGGAACCTATAGCAATCTTAATAACAAGGAAAGCGAAGAAGAAGTTCGAAAAGCCTTGGATGCACATTTGGATAAAGATAGTGTCGATGCATTTTTCAACCTTGTCAATGATTATAACGCGACTGTCGGTTCAGTTGGCTTAACTGGAGATTTTTCTACATTTACCAAAACAGACTATGATGTTGAAAAGATAAGCAATCTTTGGACGCCTAAAAAGGGTGATTTTGTCGGTACCAACTGTCGTATTAACAGTTATTGTTTATTAAAAAATTCTATCGAATTCCTAAATTAGAGAAAGATGATTCACTCTTGTTTGTGGATAATGATGCCATTGACAAAGGAAATGTCTTTGGTGCAGAAGACAAGGATGCTTTTGATATTTTATTCTCAAGAGTCAAGACTGAAGCAACGACAGATGTCAAAGTTCATGCTGCAAAGATAGAAAAATTCCTTTCTCAATTCAAGTTTAACGAAAATGCAAGAATGCTCTCTGTAGTAGTCCATGATGACTTGGATGGTCAATCCCTCTTTATTGGTCATGTCGGCATTCTTGTACCAAGCGAGGATGGCTATCTCTTTGTTGAAAAGTTAACCTTTGAGGAGCCTTATCAAGCCATCAAATTTGCGACCAAGGAAGATTGTTACAAATATCTAGATACAAAATACGAAAACTATACAGGTGAAGGTCTAGCTAAGCCATTTATTATGGATAATGATAAGTGGGTTCAATTTTAAGGGAGTAGACATTATGGATGCATTGTTTGGACTGATAGTCTTATTCCTAATAGGGGTATGGGCTGTTTGGGTTATCAAAGGAAACCAGCAGAGACCAAAAAATAATGAAAGGTTTATTGGTTATATCAATCGATACGATGAAGATGGAGAACCCTACCAAGCTGAAGTTTGGGAAGTGATAGAAGATGAGGAGTAGACATATGGAATTACAAGATTTTACGAAACAAGAACAAGAAATGATAAAAAAGGGACTGACTTTTTCTAAACTGAGTGATAAAGAAACTGCTGACAAAATTATCGCGTTGATCCCTCAAGAATACATTAAGCGTATTCCATTTTTTGTTAGAAAACATGCGATTACTCGTACTGTCAAAAGAATTTCTCTTGAATATCCAGAATTATACGCTGTTGCTGAACAAGATGGCCAACTTCCAGAAAAAGAAGCTCAAGAATTGCGACAAATTCTTACAGATATTTTCCAAGAAAAAATGAATAAGCATAAAATCAAGTAGGAGCGCCTAAACGCTCATCTATTTGATTATATGTGCTTACTAATGTCTAAAGCTATCACTCCATCATTCCCACATGCTATGCTGGGCTCTGACTCCATAGCTATCAATCGAACCATCTGAATTGAACTTGGATTCAATACGGTATCTTTTCCAGAGGTCGAAATCTGCTGTTTGAATGGTTAGGATAAAGTTGGTATCCTTATCAGAGACGTTATAATCAGCTGGATTGACTTCAAAGATATCGATTAATTTTCGTGTTTGAAAATCTTGGAGCTTGAGATTTGCTAGCTTGACATGATTGATGGAAATTTTTTCTAGTTGATTGTTATCCTTAGGTGTTCTGTAATAGGTGATGACGCAGTTTTTGAGCTGATCAGTATCTCTTCCCGTAGGAGTAAGGATCATAAAGCCATAGGACTGATTATCTCGCTTGACTTCTAGAAGCTGACCGTAATAGAAGTGGTCGTTTTTTGGATTGGTGATGGGACTCTCTGGACTTTTATCTTCGAAGCTAAAGCCTTGGTCTAAAAGCTCGGAAGCCTTGCTCTCACCGATAATGACAGAAGTATCTTGAATGGATACTGGAACAGGTTGAGCCGGAAGACCACTCATCATGATGCAAAACATAAAAACATAACTCGTTAAAAAAGCTGTCCCGATAAAAGCGTTGGTTGATGCATAGACATGACTGTTATGAAAGTTTTTTCTTATAGCAAGTACAACAAATTTACCAGTACTTTTTAAAACCATACTAACAAGTACGATAAAAAATTGTTTTTTCAAACATTCATAAATGGCTTGAGGAAAGCTATTACCATGATAGTAGAAGACAGCCAATACGAGTAAATTTACGATTAAATAGATTAGCAAGAACCAATGAATCTCTTTAATGGCATTGGCATCAGTGATTTCTTCATAGTCAACGTGAATTCTTCCTTGAATAGCATGGCCGAGTTTATAGATCCATTTTGGGACATCTTTCCCTTTTTTAACCGCAACTACAAGTCTAATATAGAGATAGATAGTAAAGCACAAGGATAGAAAGAAAAGAGCATAAAATCCTAAAACAATAGTGGTGAGCATGACTACTTCCCCCGTTTTTCAATTGCTAGAGAACAATTTTGTTAGCTCCATTATAGCACTTTCTAGGGAAATATAGCTAGAAATATCAGCAGTTTCCTTAAAGATAAAAAGATGAGAATCATTGCCATTTAAGCTTTACCGATTGTGCTGATAGAAGGAGGCCCCTTCTTCTTAATGGTTTTATTGATTGGGAATTGGACAATAAAGAGAAAGATAAGATTTGAGAGAGCGCGTAAAGGGTAGAGAGACATGGGTAGAACGGTGATTATAGGTACTTTAATAGTTTTTGCAATCTTTAATCTGCTACTCGGTCTGGGTTTTTATCTCTTTCTAAAAAAGAGGAAAGAGAATGGACAGTCATTGTACGAAACTCCAGTAAATCAACAAACTCGAACAGAAAAACTGGGTCTAGGAGAGATTTTGGTCTACCTGTCCCTGATTTCAATAGCAGGGATCTTTGCTTTTCAGACCTTAAATAGAGGTGGTGTGGGGAATTCTATTTTAGCAAAAATGATCCTCCTCCCAGCTATAATGGCTCTTTTTAATGCAAGAAAAAGGACTGGAAAGTCTTTGCTCGCCCTCCTTATAACCTTGATGGTCTTTTTAGTAGGCGTCATGTTTAATCTCACGATTGGTTTGCCACCTCAAGCACCAATTTTGCAAATTAATGAAAGTAAAATCATTTTAGCAGAAACCAAAGCAAGTAATCTGATGGAAGCTGGGTTTGATATCTATGTAAGACAAGGTGATGGTGGTAGCGACTATGAAGAGCTCCTGACAGATGGCAGTTTCCAGAAGTATTCGGGAGATAAATCAGTCACTATCGAAAAAGGCTTCAGACTTGATAGCAATGCAGTCCCTTACGCTCCATATCTAATAGCAAAAAATGGTATAGTGCTGGGGAGTATTTCCTTTTACGGTGCTGAGGACCAGAATGTGGCTTTAGAAGATTCTAAGGTTATTCAGATTCGATTTAATAAGGACAGTATTGAAGAAGCAAAGAAACATTCTATTACTTTGAAATTGGATGAACTCGACTTAACTAGTCGACTGGACCTTCCACTTGTTCAAGAAACTTTTAAAAAGCATCTATGGTCAATTCCCCCATCAAATACAAGTGATGTCACTCAATTGTGGTATGGATTACAGTGGTCAAGTAACAGCGACTCTCTATTTTGGAATGAGTATTATAGTCTTATCCGTCTAGATGAAAATTATTTGATGACTGATTTTGAACTAGCTGCCAAAGTAGCGCGTGATGAGTAATACGATTTTGAATAGTTGAATTTGCTTATGCCTATCTAAAGAAATTAATCTATTTAGTTCCTATTTTATTATTTAAAGGCAAATTTGAAATAGTTTTCAATTTTTGGGTATAGTAAAAATACGAACAAAAATGTAAATAATTTATAAAGTTTCCCCAAATACTTTACAAACTTTTGTAAACATGATATAGTTATAAAGCTTAGAAAATGAGATGATGTTTTCTAGCAAATATAAACCCGAGTAAAAAATGCCTACGGACAGGCAGGGTTGAATGCCGAAGCGTGGTTGAAAAGCCGCATTATTGATAGGGTTAAAAGCCTACTTTTATAAGTTGATGTTAGGACATTAGTTCTAATTCGTATAGATTTGTTAGTGTGGTGAAAGCACACGTCATCTTGTGAAACGATCAATAAAGTACGTAATATTTGCTACTAGAGAGTTAGGAAACATCAGGAACAGACATACTCAAAAGAAACAAACATAAACACGTCAGTAGATTGTAGAGCAGGTGCCAACCTGCTCTTTTTTCATAAGTATCCTCTAGCACCTTGCGTTGTTGAGGTGTAAAACTATGCTAAAGGAGTATGTCTCTATAATGTTAAATCAAAACCAAGCTCCTATTTATGAAGGACTGGTCAAGTTACGAAAAAAAAGAATTGTACCTTTCGATGTACCTGGTCATAAACGTGGCCGAGGGAATCCAGAATTAGTGGAACTTTTAGGGGAAAAATGCGTTGGTATTGATGTCAATTCTATGAAGCCCTTGGACAATCTAGGACATCCTATTTCGATTATCAGAGAAGCGGAAGAGCTAGCAGCAGAAGCTTTTGGTGCTGCTCATGCCTTTTTGATGATTGGTGGGACAACTTCATCCGTGCAAACCATGATTCTTTCCACCTGTAAAGCAGGTGATAAAATCATCCTTCCTCGAAATGTCCATAAATCAGCTATCAATGCTCTCGTTTTATGCGGTGCTATTCCCATATATATCGAGATGAGTGTGGATCCTAAAATCGGTATTGCCTTGGGGCTTGAAAATGACCGTGTGGCGCAAGCTATTAAGGACCATCCGGATGCCAAGGCTATCCTCATTAACAATCCAACCTACTATGGTATTTGTTCAGATCTTAAGGGACTAACTGAGATGGCTCACGCCGCAGGAATGAAAGTCTTAGTAGACGAGGCACACGGTGCTCATCTACACTTTACGGATAAACTTCCTTTATCTGCTATGGACGCAGGAGCAGATATGTCAGCCGTATCCATGCATAAGTCTGGTGGCAGCTTGACTCAAAGTTCGCTTCTTTTAGTTGGCAATCAGATGAATCCTGAGTATGTACGTCAGATTATTAACCTAACACAATCAACATCAGCATCTTACTTGCTAATGGCTAGTCTCGATGTTTCTCGTAGAAACTTAGCCCTGCGAGGTAAAGAGTCATTTGAGAAGGTCATTGAGCTATCTGAGTATGCTCGTCGTGAAATCAATGCCATCGGTGGCTACTATGCCTACTCAAAAGAGTTAGTAGATGGAGTGTCTGTTTGTGATTTTGATGTGACCAAGTTGTCTGTCTACACTCAGGGGATTGGTTTAACAGGTATTGAAGTTTATGATCTCTTACGGGATGAATACGATATTCAAATTGAATTTGGTGACATTGGAAATATCTTAGCTTATATTTCCATTGGGGACCGTATCCAAGACATTGAGCGCTTGGTAGGTGCTTTGGCTGATATCAAGAGACTATACTCACGAGATGGGAAGGACTTGATTGCTGGAGAATATATCCAGCCTGAGTTGGTGCTATCTCCTCAGGAAGCCTTTTACTCAGATAGAAGAAGTTTAACCTTGGACGAGTCCATCGGTCAAGTCTGTGGCGAATTTGTCATGTGTTACCCTCCTGGGATCCCAATCCTAGCTCCAGGTGAACGGATTACACGAGAAATTGTTGATTATATAAAATTCGCCAAAGAACGTGGTTGTTCCCTCCAAGGAACGGAAGATCCAGAGGTCAATTATATCAATGTCATTGAAAGAAAGGAGAACTAGATGGATTTATGGTTTTCTGAAGTTCATACTCCAGATGTCAAGTTAACAATGAGAACAGCCAAACAGCTTTATTCTGGTCAAAGTGAATGGCAGGATATCGAGGTTCTGGACACCCCAGCTTTTGGGAAAGTGTTAATTTTAAATGGGCATGTCTTGTTCTCGGATGCGGATGATTTCGTCTACAACGAAATGACTGTTCATGTTCCTATGGCTGTCCATCCCAATCCAAAGAAAGTCTTGGTTATTGGGGGTGGTGACGGTGGTGTTGCCCAAGTATTAACACTCTATCCTGAATTGGAACAAATCGATATTGTAGAACCAGATGAGATGCTGGTTGAGGTTTGTCGAGAATACTTCCCAGATTTTGCTGCAGGACTTGATGACCCTCGCGTCACCATTTACTACCAAAATGGACTGAGATTTTTGAGAAATTGTGAAGATGATTACGACATCATCATCAATGATGCGACAGATCCATTTGGCCATACGGAAGGGCTCTTTACCAAGGAATTTTACGGCAATAGCTATAGAGCCTTGAAAGAAGACGGTATCATGATTTACCAGCATGGTAGTCCCTTCTTTGACGAAGATGAGTCAGCATGTCGAAGTATGCACCGCAAGGTCAATCAAGCCTTTCCAATCAGCCGGGTTTATCAGGCACATATCCCAACTAGTCCTGCTGGCTATTGGTTGTTTGGATTTGCATCGAAAAAATATCACCCTGTCAAAGATTTTGACAAGGAAGGCTGGAAAAAACGCCAGTTATTTACGGAATATTACACTGCAAACTTACATGTGGGAGCCTTTATGTTGCCTAAGTATGTAGAAGACATTTTAGAAGAAGAGGAAGGAAAAAAATGAGTCGTTTATTAGTTATTGGATGTGGGGGAGTTGCCCAAGTTGCTATTTCAAAGATTTGCCAAGATAGCGAAACTTTTAAAGAAATTATGATTGCTAGCCGTACAAAGTCAAAATGTGATGACTTGAAGGCTAAATTAGAAGGCAAAACAAATACTAAGATTGAGACAGCTGCTCTTGATGCTGACAAGGTAGAAGAAGTGATTGCCTTGATCGAAAGCTACAAACCAGAAGCCGTTTTGAACGTAGCTTTGCCTTATCAAGACTTGACCATCATGGATGCTTGTTTGGCAACAGGTGTCCACTATATTGATACTGCCAACTATGAGGCTGAGGATACAGAAGACCCTGAATGGCGTGCTATTTATGAGAAACGTTGCAAGGAACTTGGTTTTACAGCTTACTTTGACTATTCATGGCAATGGGCTTACCAAGAAAAATTCAAAGAAGCTGGTTTAACAGCTTTGCTTGGATCTGGTTTGACCCAGGGGTGACTAGCGTCTTTTCAGCATACGCTCTTAAACACTACTTTGATGAAATCCACTATATCGACATTTTAGACTGTAATGGTGGTGACCACGGTTATCCATTTGCGACAAACTTCAACCCAGAAATAAACCTACGTGAGGTTTCTGCGCCAGGTTCTTACTGGGAAGATGGAAAATGGGTAGAAGTCGAAGCTATGTCTATCAAACGCGAGTATGATTTCCCTCAAGTTGGGCAAAAAGACATGTACCTTCTTCACCACGAAGAAATTGAATCACTTGCCAAAAACATTCCAGGAGTTAAACGCATTCGCTTCTTTATGACTTTTGGCCAATCTTATCTAACGCACATGAAATGCTTGGAAAACGTTGGTCTCCTTCGTACAGATGCTATTAATTTTAACGGACAAGAAATCGTACCAATCCAATTCTTGAAAGCCTTGCTCCCAGATCCTGCCAGCCTTGGCCCACGTACTGTTGGTAAAACTAATATTGGATGTATCTTTACAGGTGTCAAAGATGGCGTTGAAAAGACCATCTACATCTACAATGTTTGCGACCATCAAGAATGTTACGCAGAAGTTGGTTCACAAGCCATTTCTTACACAACAGGTGTTCCAGCCATGATTGGGACAAAATTAGTTATGGATGGTACTTGGAAACAACCAGGAGTTTATAACCTTGAAGAATTGGATCCAGACCCATTCATGGAAGCTTTGAATAAATACGGTTTGCCATGGGTTGTGGTTGAAAATCCACAAATGGTGGACTAATGAAGTTAGAACAAGTACCAACGCCTTCTTATATCATTGACTTAGGAAAATTAGAAGAGAATTGCCGCATTTTACAAGAGGTTCAAGAAAAAACTGGCTGTAAGGTTCTACTGGCTCAAAAGGCTTATTCCCTCTATAAAACCTATCCTTTGATTAGTCAGTATCTGTCAGGTACGACGGCTAGTGGACTCTATGAGGCTAAGTTATCTAGAGAAGAGTTCCCTGGGGAAGTCCATGTTTTTGCGCCAGCTTTCAAGGAATCAGATATGGAAGAGTTGCTTAAAATATCTGATCATATTGTCTTTAACTCAGAGAGACAATTACGAAATATGGTCAACGTTGTCGTGAAGCTGGTATCAGTGTCGGTCTTCGCATCAATCCTCAATGTTCAACTCAGGGTGACCACGCGCTTTATGATCCTTGTGCTCCTGGCTCTCGTTTTGGAGTGACTTCAGACAAGATACCTAGTGATTTGCTGGATTTGGTTGACGGGCTTCATTTTCATACTCTTTGTGAGCAGGGGGCAGATGATTTAGAGACAACATTGAAAGCAGTAGAAGACCAGTTTGGTGCCTATTTGCATCAAGTTAAATGGCTTAACATGGGCGGCGGACACCACATCACAAGAGAAGATTATGATGTGGACTTACTGATTTCTGAGATTAAACGAATTCGAAAAACTTATAACCTTGATGTCTATATCGAACCGGGTGAAGCTATTGCCCTTAATGCGGGCTATCTAGCGACAGAAGTCTTAGATATTGTTGAAAACGGGATTGAGACCTTGGTGTTAGATGCTTCAGCAAGCTGCCACATGCCAGACGTTCTTGAGATGCCATATCGCCCCCCATTGAGAGATGGTTTTGAAGCGCAAGAAAAACCTTATACTTATAGACTCTCTTCAAATACTTGCCTGACAGGGGATATCATTGGGGATTACAGCTTTGAAAAACCGATTGAAATCGGCGATCGCCTCTATTTTGAAGACATGGCTATTTACTCATTTGTCAAAAATAATACCTTTAATGGCATTGGGCTTCCAAGTTTGTATCTCATGGATAAAGAGGGTGAGTGCAGTCTAGTCAAAGCATTTGGCTATCAAGACTTTAAGGAGAGATTATCATGATGGACAGCCCAAAGAAATTAGGGTTATCGTATGCCTGCAGAGTATGAACCCCATCACGGGACTCTCATGATATGGCCTACTCGACCAGGTTCTTGGCCATTTGAAGGCAAGGCCGCTAAAGCTGCTTTTAGCCAGATTATCAAAACGATTGCTCAAGGGGAAACAGTCTACCTTTTGGTGGAGCAAGACTATCTATCTGAAGCACAATCTTATCTTGGAGACAAGGTTGTTTATCTAGATATTCAGACAAATGATGCCTGGGCTCGTGATACTGGTCCAACTATTCTCCTCAATGATCAAAGGGAAAAGTTGGCGGTAGATTGGTCTTTCAATGCATGGGGTGGTGCTGTTGACGGTCTTTACCAAGACTATGAAGCAGATGACCAAGTAGCCAGTCGTTTTGCAAAAGTCTTAGAGATGCCTGTTTATGATGCCAAACCTTTTGTACTGGAAGGTGGAGCTATTCATAGTGACGGTCAAGGAACCATTCTTGTTACAGAAAGTTGCTTGCTCAGTCCTGGTCGTAATCCTCTCCTGACTAAAGAGGAGATTGAAAAGACCTTACTAGAGAGCCTTGGTGCCGAAAAAGTCATTTGGTTGCCTTACGGTATTTATCAAGACGAGACAAATGAACACGTCGATAATGTTGCAGCCTTTGTTGGTCCTGCTGAGGTTGTTTTAGCTTGGACGGACGACCAAGACGATCCTCAGTATGCCATGTCTGCAGCAGATCTAGCTCTTTTAGAGAAGGAAACCGATGCAAAAGGCCGGAGTTTCACTATTCATAAACTTCCAATCCCAGCTATTCATCAAGTAGTTACAGATGAGGATTTGCCGGGCTATACATATGAAGAAGGCGAAGAGGAGCGTTATGCAGGTGAAAGACTAGCAGCTTCCTATGTGAATTTTTATATCGCCAATAAATCTGTCTTGGTGCCGCAATTTAAAGATGTAAACGACCTAGTGGCCTTGAATATTCTGAGCCAGTGTTTCCCAGACCGTGAAGTTGTCGGAATTCCTGCAAGAGATATTCTTTTAGGTGGTGGAAATATCCACTGCATTACCCAACAAATTCCAGAATAGGAGAAAAAGATGAGAAATGTAACGGTTGCAGCCATTCAGATGCAATGCGCTAAGGATGTGGAAACCAATATCCAAACAGCTGAACGTCTAGTTCGACAAGCAGCTGAGCAAGGAGCCCAAATTATTCTCTTGCCTGAATTATTTGAACGTCCCTATTTCTGTCAGGAGCGTCAGTATGACTACTATCAGTATGCTCAGTCGGTTTCAGAAAATACGGCTATTCAGCATTTTAAAGGAATTGCCAAAGAGCTAAAGGTTGTTTTACCGATTAGTTTCTATGAAAAAGATGGTAATGTCTTATACAATTCCATTGCTGTAATTGATGCGGATGGAGAAGTACTAGGAGTTTATCGTAAAACTCATATACCAGATGACCATTATTATCAGGAGAAATTCTTCTTTACTCCTGGAAACACAGGCTTCAAGGTCTGGTATACTCGCTATGCCAAGATTGGTATTGGCATCTGTTGGGACCAATGGTTTCCTGAAACAGCCCGTTGTCTTGCGTTAAATGGTGCAGAATTACTCTTTTATCCAACAGCCATTGGTTCAGAGCCTATTTTGGATACAGATAGTTGTGGTCATTGGCAACGTACTATGCAAGGACATGCAGCAGCAAATATTGTGCCAGTTATCGCAGCCAATCGTTATGGTTTAGAAGAAGTCACTCCTTGTGAAGAAAATGGAGGACAAAGTTCCAGTCTAAACTTTTACGGTTCATCCTTTATGACCGATGAAACAGGAGCTATTTTAAGTCAAGCCGAACGACAAGAAGAAGCAATCCTCTTAACCACTTATGACCTTGACAAGGGAGCGAATGAACGCCTAAATTGGGGCCTGTTTAGAGACAGAAGACCGGACATGTATAAAGATATCGTGAAATGACAAAAAGCCTCTTGGAGGCTTTTTTCTGTAGATACTATAATAATTTTTGATAATGTCCTAGGATTCTGATAAAATGAACATAGCATTACTGAGGAGAAGAAAGACTGTGAAGCTCTCAATGAATTTTTCCTTTAATAATTAAGTCGTTATGACGGTAGATATGGGGAAATGAACTTTAGATATGGTCAAGCAATGAACGACCACAAAGCGTCTGATCTAAATGCATATTCGGTTTATTTGGATGAGTTCTTAGCAGAAATTTCTCAAGCTGAATTATTTTAACTGATATTCTATCATTGTAATTACGGTAATTATTTGTTATAATACTTCAAAGGAGGAAATCAGATGGTAGTAAAAACAAGAAACAAGGAAATTCAATCACCATCACCATTCCAAGCGAATTCAATATTCCAAGTGGTGTTAAATACGAAGCGAAATTGTTACCAAGTGGTGAAATTATCTTTACTCCCGAAGAGTCTGGACATCAGATTTCTTATGTAACTGATGATGCCTTTGACTTAAATTTGGACAAAATTTTTGACGAATACGATGATGTTTTCAAAGCTTTGGTGGAAAAATGACAGTCTATCTGACAGAAAGACAAATTGAAAAAATCAATTCTTTAGCAATTCAACGGTATTCACCTAATGAAAAAATTCAAACAGTTAGTCCTTCTGCCTTAAATATGATTGTCAATTTACCAGAGCAATTTGTCTTCGGTAAACCTCTTTATCCAACAATTTTTGATAAGGCAACAATACTATTTGTCCAATTGATCAAAAAGCATGTTTTTGCCAATGCTAATAAACGAACTGCTTTCTTTGTTTTGGTGAAATTTTTACAGTTGAATGGATATCGTTTTTCTGTAACAGTTGAAGAAGCGGTCGCTATGTGCGTGACTATCGCAGTAGAAGCCTTGACAGATGAAAAGTTAGCTTCCTACGCCAAATGGATCTCTGAAAATTCATTTAGAGTTAATGGCAAGAATTAAGTTTGGATGTTTAAATCCTATAAGTAAAAAATAGACAAACAGATAGTAGTATTCTGTAATGCAGAAAACTAATCTTTTGAATACGTCAAACATTCAATCTTACTAAACAAAAAAAGTAGCCCCTTCAGGCTACTTTTTAAAATTCTTTGTAAACATAAGTATTTTCGGGTTTGTCTACTTTGATGAAGGACTGGACTTCAAGGGTTGGGAGGACTTGGTTGAGTTCCTTGTGATAGTGATTCCTAATCTTGCCTTTGACTCTCACCCAAGTGTTATTTTCGTACTGATTAGTGTTTCCAGTGGTCAAAAGTCCAAAAACTCCTGAATCAGCGATACAGTGCATAATACCAAAGCGAAAAACAAATTGACTATTGATATGATTTGGATCGTTGTAGACAAAACCAGTAAACTCTATTTCCTTGCCTTCAAATTCATTTGGATAATCATAGATAGCTTCCATGACCTCCAGGTAATTTTCATCATTGATAACTATACTAGATTGAGCTAAGTATTTATCAGCACTCTTTCGAATAATATTTTCATGAGCTGTTTGTGAATAAAAGCGACTGGTATCCGGCTTAAGATACTGACTGCTCGTTCCTTCACTTGCTTGGATTGCCTTGTCAGTTCCTTCCGACAAAGGGAAATAATATCCTTTTGCCGATACTGTTTGTGAATCCAAAGTGACAGTTGGAAAAGTAAATCCAACTAACAAGGGTAAACTTAAGAGGACAAAACTAGCAAGCTTGGCTGAAAAACTATGTAAGTGACTATGTTCTTTCAAACGCTTGAAGCAAACATAGGCTTGAACAATGGCTAGTAACAATGACAAAACCATAGTGATATAAGCCAGATAAGAGTAGTGGAGGTTTATATACTGATTGAGCTTACCTGATAGGTGCAGATAAAGCGTTAAGCTAAAATAGCCAAATAAGATAAAAAATCGAATCATAGCATCACCCCGACTAGATAAGAATAGACAAGAACAACAAGAGTTACAATTGTCATGAATTGCCAAATAAATCGCGTTTTAAGATAATTCTTCATCATGAGTAGGTTCTTGACATCAAGCATGGGACCTATAACCAGAAAGGCAAGCACTGGAGCAAAGCCAAAACTTGATAGAAGAGAAGAACCGATAAAGGCATCAGCTTCACTACAGAGTGATAGAAGGAAGGACAAGACCATCAGAAGAACAATCGCAAGTAGTGGTGTTGCGCTGATAGATGTCAGGATACGAGTTGGAACATAGACTTGGACTATACTGGCAAAAAGACAGCCAAAGACTAAATAACGTCCCATATCAAAGAATTCATCAATAGCTTGGATAAAGATCTGAAGCAGTTTTTGACTTTTAGTCAAGTGAGAAAAATCATGCTCATGGCAAGCCAATCTATTTTCTTTTTGGATAGGTCCCTCCCAGACAAAACCAAGAAAGATACCCAATATAGTAGCAACTAGAATCGCGCCCAAAGCTCTTAGGAAAACCATTTGAATTGAATTACCAAAGGCTGAATAAGTCGCAAAAAGTACGATGGGATTGATGATAGGAGCGGTTACTAGAAAGGGAACAGCTGTATAGCTCGGAACTTTCTTTTCTAAAAAACGGTTGATGATCGGAACGATTCCACACTCACAAGAGGGAAAGAGAAAACCGATGAAGCTACCAAAAAAGATTCTCCCCAAACGATTTAGGGAGAAATTTATAAACCTTCTCAGTTGTGACATAAACTTCAATGGCACCAGAGATGATGCTACCAATTAAGACAAAGGGTAAAGCTTCAATGATAATTGAAAGAAAAATGGCGCCAGCTTGTAGTACACTAGAAGGTAAACTTTGAAAAAGTGTCATCTATTTTTTCTTTTCTGCTTTATCTTTCTTTTCTTTGTCATCTGGAAATGTTACTTGCTTCAAATCAGGTAGTTTAGCGAATTCTTCGAACATCTTATCTAAGTCATCAGTTTTTGTAAATTTAACAGCCATAAGGCATACCTCGATTCTTTTAGTTAACACTATTATACTATTATTTCTAAGAAATAGTTGGATTTTAAAATAAACATGGCTTTTATCTTTATAAAGTTGAAATAAAGCAACAAATTAATGAAAACAAGCTTTCTTCCTTATGGTATAATAGTTTCATGGATAAAAAATATGAAAAAATTTCCCAAGATTTGGGTGTAACTTTAAAGCAGATTGATACTGTCTTGTCTTTGACAGCAGAAGGAGCAACTATCCCCTTTATCGCTCGTTATCGGAAAGATATGACCGGAAGTCTAGATGAGGTAGCCATTAAAGCTATTATCGACCTCGATAAAAGTTTAACTACTCTAAATGATCGTAAGGAAGCCGTCTTAGCAAAAATCAAAGAGCAAGGTAAGCTAACTAAGGAGTTAGAAGAAGCAATTCTAGCAGCTGAAAAACTCGCAGATGTAGAAGAACTCTATCTTCCCTATAAGGAGAAACGTCGAACAAAGGCAACAATTGCGCGTGAGGCTGGACTTTTTCCACTTGCTCGTTTAATTTTACAAAATGTTTCTAACCTAGAAAAAGAAGCAGAAGCATTTGTCTGTGAAGGTTTCGAAACTCCTCAAGAGGCTTTGGCTGGGGCTGTAGACATCTTGGTTGAAGCACTATCTGAGGATGTTCATTTACGTTCAATGACATATCAAGAGGTACTTAGACGCTCTAAGATTACTTCTCAAGTCAAAGATGAGAGTCTTGATGAAAAACAAGTCTTTCAGATTTATTACGATTTCTCAGAAACAGTTGCAAACATGCAAGGTTACCGTACGCTTGCCCTTAATCGTGGTGAGAAGCTAGGCATTTTGAAAATTGGCTTTGAGCATGCGACTGATCGGATTCTATCTTTCTTTAGTGGTCGTTTTAAAGTTAAGAATGCTTATATTGACGAAGTTATTCAGCAATCTGTCAAGAAAAAAGTATTACCAGCTATTGAGCGCCGTATTCGTACAGAATTAACAGAAAAGGCAGAAGAAGGAGCTATCCAACTCTTCTCAGAAAACCTTCGAAATCTTCTCCTTGTTGCACCTCTTAGGGGCGCGTGGTCCTTGGATTTGACCCTGCCTTTCGTACAGGTGCCAAGCTTGCAGTTGTAGATGCGACTGGGAAGATGCTGACAACGCAAGTCATTTATCCCGTTAAACCAGCTTCAGCTCGTCAGATTGAAGAAGCAAAGAGAGATCTGGTAGATTTAATTGGCCAATATGGTGTGGAAATCATTGCTATTGGTAATGGTACTGCTAGTCGTGAGAGCGAAGCCTTTGTAGCTGAAGTACTTAAAGATTTTCCTGAGGTCAGCTATGTCATTGTAAATGAGAGCGGTGCATCTGTCTACTCAGCTAGTGAACTTGCTCGTCAAGAGTTTCCTGATTTAACCGTTGAGAAACGCTCTGCTATTTCGATTGCTCGTCGCTTGCAAGACCCACTTGCTGAATTGGTTAAAATTGATCCAAAATCCATCGGTGTCGGTCAATATCAGCACGATGTTAGTCAAAAGAAACTGTCTGAAAGTCTAGACTTTGTTGTTGATACAGTAGTTAACCAAGTTGGTGTCAATGTCAATACAGCAAGTCCAGCCTTACTTTCGCACGTAGCTGGGCTTAACAAAACAATCTCTGAAAATATCGTCAAGTATCGTGAAGAAGAAGGTAAAATCACTTCACGCGCCCAAATCAAGAAAGTCCCTCGATTAGGTGCTAAAGCGTTTGAACAGGCTGCAGGTTTCCTCCGTATCCCTGAAAGTAGCAATATCCTTGATAACACAGGTGTTCACCCAGAAAACTATGCTGCTGTTAAGGAACTCTTCAAACGTTTGGACATTAAAGACTTAAATGAAGAAGCACAAGCCAAACTAAAATCTATTTCTATCAAGGAAATGGCCAAAGAATTAGACCTCGGTCAAGAAACTCTCAAAGATATTATTGCAGACCTTCTAAAACCCGGTCGTGATTTCCGTGATTCTTTTGATGCTCCAGTCCTTCGTCAGGATGTCTTGGATATCAAAGACTTGAAAGTTGGCCAGAAGCTTGAGGGCGTTGTCCGTAACGTCGTTGACTTCGGTGCCTTTGTTGACATTGGTATTCACGAGGATGGCCTGATTCATATCTCTCACATGAGCAAGAAATTCATCAAACATCCGAGTCAAGTCCTTTCAGTTGGTGATTTGGTAACCATTTGGGTGAAGAAGATTGATGTCCAACGAGAAAAAGTAAATCTGTCGCTCCTTGCACCAGATGAATCTAACTAATTACGTTCGACAAGTTTCTTTAGAAGACTTTGGGAAACCTTTCAAACACCAAGCACAATGGAACTCTCGCCTACGGTCGACAGGTGGGCGATTCTTTCCAAAGGATGGGCATTTAGATTTTAACCCCAAAGTCTATCAAGAACTTGGTTTAGAGGTTTTTCGGAAAATTGTCCGTCACGAACTCTGTCATTATCATCTATACTATGAGGGCAAGGGGTATAAACATAAAGATGTAGCCTTTAAGAAACTGTTAAAAGAAGTAGAAGGGCTCCGCTTTGTTCCTCCCTTATCTAGTGTCAGTCAAACACCCGTTCTAGTCTATGCTTGTCAGACTTGTAGTCAGACTTATCATCGAAAGCGACGAATTGATACCAGACGTTATCGTTGTGGTCTCTGTCGTGGTAAACTCCTCTTGTTAAATCGGCCTAAGGACTGATGTAGACAGTTAGCTTAGTGCTATACTAAGATTAAGAAAACCGAAAGAGGTACAAATCATGAATACAAAATTTTATAAAATGAGAAGAAATCGCATAATATCAGGTGTTCTTGCAGGTCTATCTGATAAGTGGAATCTTGATGTAACCCTAGTTCGTTTCCTTTTTGCAATCTTTACAATCGCAAATTTTGGACTCGGGATTATTATCTACATTATCCTAGCTTCGATCCTACCAACAAAAGAAGATATCGAAGCTGAAATGTATGGAACAGGCCCACGCAAAATTAAAGAAGCCCAGCCTATCAATGATGACGAAGGTTGGTTTTGGTAACCATCTTACCATTCATTTGAAGTATTAAACCCTTGTAGTATCAAGGGTTTTTCCTTTGCTTAAAAATTTGTGGTAAACTAATAGTAGCTCATATCAAAAAAATAATCCAATCTTACAAAAATGTAAGATTACAGACCTCTTTTGTAAGGTTATGTTATGGAACCAACTCTTTTTTTAGAGTACACTTATATCAGAAAGATAAAGTAGCAATACTATGAAAAATATTTTACAAGAAACAAACAAGTAAACCAAGTTCAAAAGAGATCGAGCGAGTTCAGCTCGGTTGCGCTATTATGCAGGCTCAGTTTCAATTAATGGGATTTTAAAAGGAGATTATCATGACACTATTAGATGTAAAACACGTTCAAAAGATTTATAAAACACGTTTCCAAGGCAACCAAGTAGAAGCCCTGAAAGATATTCATTTTACTGTAGAAAAAGGCGACTATGTTGCCATCATGGGTGAGTCTGGCTCTGGTAAATCGACACTACTCAATATTCTTGCTATGCTTGACAAGCCAACGCGTGGTCAGGTCTTCCTAAATGGAACTGACACAGCTACCATTAAAAATACTGAAGCATCAAGCTTCCGTCGTGAAAAGTTAGGTTTTGTCTTCCAAGACTTCAATTTGTTAGATACGCTTTCTGTTAAAGACAATATCTTACTCCCTTTGGTATTGTCTAGAAAGCCTATTATAGAAATGATGAAAAAATTGGTAGTGACGACTGAAAATCTTGGTATCAATCAATTGCAGGAGAAGTACCCTTATGAAATCTCTGGAGGACAAAAACAACGGGTTGCAGTTGCACGCGCCATCATTACAGAACCTGAAATTCTCCTTGCGGACGAGCCAACAGGAGCGCTTGATTCCAAGTCATCTGCAGCACTTCTTGATGTTTTTGATGAAATCAATGAGTGCGGACAAACTATTCTCATGGTAACCCACTCAACAGCAGCTGCTAGCAGGGCCAAGCGCGTGCTCTTTATCAAAGACGGCATTCTTTACAACCAAATCTACCGTGGAGATAAGACAGATCGTCAGATGTTCCAAGAAATCTCTGACACCTTGACTGTTATGGCAAGTGAGGTGAACTAGTATGTTTCGATTAACCAATAAGTTGGCCATATCCAACTTAATCAAAAAAACCGCAAACTCTATTATCCCTTTGCTTTGTCTGTCATTTTGGCAGTCACTATCAGCTATCTCTTTTATTCCGTAGCCTTTAATCCTAAAATTGGTGATTTGCGTGGTGCATCCGCTATTCAATTTACCCTACAACTAGGGCTTGTCGTAGTGACACTCGCATCTGCCATTATCGTACTTTATGCCAACAGTTTTGTCATGAAAAATCGCTCAAAAGAACTGGGTGTCTATGGTATGTTGGGACTAGAAAAGCGCCATTTAATTGGTATGACCTTCAAGGAGCTCCTGATATTTGGTTTAGTAACAGTGACTTCTGGGATTGGGATTGGTGCCCTCTTTGACAATCTCATCTTTGCTATATTGCTTAAACTTGCAAAGATGAAGGTAGAGCTAGTCGCAACCTTTCAATGGTCCGTAGCCCTTTCAATTCTTCTAGTATTTGGTCTTATCTTTTTAGTCCTTGTGTTTCTAAATACCCTACGTATCATCCGTATGGATGCTCTGCAACTATCTCGTGAAAAAGTAAAAGGGGAGAAGAAGGGACGTTTCTTAGTCCTTCAAACTTTACTAGGGCTAATTGCACTAGGTAGTGGCTACTATCTAGCACAAAGCGTAAAAGATCCAGTTTCAGCGACTGTTACTTTCTTTATAGCCGTCCTGTTGGTAATTGTTGCGACCTACCTCTTATTCAATGCGGGTATTACAGTTTTCTTACACTTACTCAAGAAAAACAAGCGTTATTACTACCAACCAAATAACCTCATCTCTGTTTCTAACCTTATCTTCCGTATGAAGAAAAACGCTGTCGGTTTAGCAACCATTGCCATCCTCTCCACCATGGTTTTGGTTACTATGTCAGCAGCAACCAGTATCTACAACGGTTCTGAAAATATAAAAAATATCATGTATCCTCATGATTTCGATGTTAAGGCTAAGGGAAATAATATTGAAGTTGAGAATTTAGACCAACTATTGACTCAATATGCCAGTGAAAAGAACTTGACGATTAGCAATAAAGACGTTCTTAGCTATGCTAGCTTTGGCCTTTCTAGTCAAGATGGAACTAAATTAACCATCATGACTAAAGAACAAATCACGGAATTACCTAAGACAGTTTTTCTAGTATTTGATCAAAAAGACTATGAAAAAATGACTGGACAAAAGCTAAATCTTACTGGTAATGAAGTAGGTCTTTGGGCTAAAAATAACCAACTAAAAGGTCAGAAATCATTTAGTCTTAACAGTCAGGAGTATAGTATCAAGCAAGAAATCCAGCAAGATTTTTTAGCTAACCATGTTTCCAATCTCTATATCCTTTTAGTTTCAGATTTTAACTACCTAGTTGTACCAGATCTTCAAAGCTTTTTGGATCAGTACCAAGATTCTGCTGTCTACACTCAGTTCTACGGTGGTATGGATGTCACCGCAAGTCTAGAGGAACAATTAAAGCTATCTGATGATTTTGATGCGTATGTAAATAATTTTAGCCATAATCTCAAGAGTGAAGATGCTATGGTTTACGGGGGTAATGGTTCAAGTGATGCAATTGCCCAAATGAATGCTCTCTATGGAGGTGTCCTCTTTATTGGTATTTTCCTCTCTATCATCTTTATGATAGGTACTGTACTGCTTATCTACTATAAACAAATCTCAGAAGGTTATGAAGACCGTGAACGCTTTGTCATCCTGCAAAAGGTTGGTTTGGATCAAAAACAAATCAAGCAAACCATTAACAAGCAGATCTTGACTGTCTTCTTCCTCCCTGTAATCTTTGCCTTCCTTCATCTAGCATTTGCATATCGTATGTTAAGCTTGATCCTCAAGGTCATTGGTGTAGTAGATACAGCTATGATGTTAAGCGTAACTCTTACCATTTGTGGTATCTTTGCTTTAGTCTATGTACTAATCTTTATAATTACTTCAAGAAGTTATCGTAGAATTGTTCAAATATAATAAAAAATATTTGTCAAGGAGTCTTAGTATTAACCCCAACGAATATTTGGGGAACGTTAAAGTTCACGATAAAAAGATTATAGATAGACATTTCAAGAAAAAATCTTGAAACAATTTTCGCTTAAATGCATATTGGGATTATTATAGATTTTAAAAATAATTTATGAAAACAAGAGAGCCGATTATAAGTTAGGGTCTTTTGTAATATGGTAAATGCTTATGAAATTAAAATTATGTACTATTGGATTTTTCTTTTGTTTGATCGCTGCAATTGGTCTGGTCACTATCAGCGATACCGAAACTCCCATACCTTTACCAATTGATGGTGCTTTTTCTATTCAAGGAAAAAGCAATCTTTCAAATAACGAAATATACGAAATGCTTCGTGACTTATCAAAAACGGAAAAAGTTACCATTTACAAACCAATCGTTCAGAGTTCTGGTCAGTTGAAGTATGTAAATTTTGATGATGTAAATAATGAACAATTAAAGTCAGCACCAATAATAGGGATGTATTACACCCTTGGAAAAATAAATATAGACAGTTTGAAACCACTTACGATGACTGGACTACAAACAGTCTATATGGCTTATCCTTGGTATATAGGAGGAATCTTACAATTTACTGGAACTTTAAGAATACTGTTAATGGGTTCCATTTACTTAACTTTATTAGTTGTGTTATTTGTTGTTAGGACGAGGCAGATCAAAGAAGGAGTGATACGACGTTCTTTGGGATTGCCTGTATACGATCTAAGAAGAGAGTATGGCATTTCTCTTATTTTTGAACTGATTATGATGGCTTTTTTGATGATTTTTTACAGTTCTTTTTTGGGAAATGGTTTATTCACCTATAGTTCTAAGTTATTTTTCTCTCTGCTTTTAACGCATTTTATACTATTTCAAATCATTGATCTCATCACCTTTGTTTTATTTTGGTTGACGATTCAGGTTGAAAAGCCCATTGAAATTATCAAAAACAAGGCGAAAAACAAGCTTATTTTTGTCGTATGGCTTGCTATTATTTCGATTATCATCCTTGTCTCAGGAATTTTTTTACAAGAAACAAAGAGTAGTCAATCCAGTATCAACATCCAGATACAGAATTTAGTACCATGGGACACAGTAAAGGACTGGAGAAGAATTGAGTTCCTTGGAATAGAAAATAACTTTGCTAAAAATGGAGAAGTAAGTGATTCGGATGATCAGTATCTACAGATAGCTGCTTCCTTAAAAAACTTAGATTATTTATATATAGAACGATCCTTGGCCTATGTTCCAGATTTTATGAAAACATCTCATGCTTTAGAAGATTTTTCTAAACAATTAGAAAATGACGGAATAACGAATCCAGAAATAAATAAAGAGTTGATTTATATCAATCAAACAGGTGCTAATCTACAAAATAAAGTGAATGGAACAAACTATCATCTTTTAGATAATAAGATAGCAACCATCTATATTCCTGAGAAATGGAAAGAAAACCAGAAATCTATTGAAAATACAGTTGTAGCAGAACAATTTATTGGAACACACTATACAAAAGAAGAGCTTGCAGTACAAATAATTCCTGATGGTGATAAAATTTTTTATTTCAATGAGGATGCTGATGATAATCATAAAATGAAAGAGTTTTTACCGATCGCAAGTGTAGCAGATAGTAAAGATAATATTGTTGTTGTGTTAGATACGGACAAAATGATAGAAAACAACAAGTTTTCTTTGGCTAGTAATATACTATATAAATCTCTTTTTAGTCCTGAGGCGGTAAAGAAAATAAATGAGATGGCTACCCAGTTGAATGTTTCAATGAATCCAGTAGATGTTTACCAAATTGTGAACTTGAAGATCCGATCCTTAGAGCACCAAATTCTACTTTCACAAATCTTGCAGAAGATAATTTACAGTATTGTCTTTATACTCATTTATCAATATGTCCAACTTTATATTGCCCTAAAACAGAGTGAATATGTGAAAAAAATCATTTTGGGTCTGTCAAAAACATATATAGCAATTTCAAGTCTCAAGTACTTTATGATGATTATTACAATGGTTATTCTATTTACATTTCTTATGACAGGGCAAATAGAGCTGCTATATATTGGTCTTGCTTCTATACTAGTTTTGATGTTGTCAATAATCATGAGTTTTAAAAAATTATCTGAAAGCTATACTAAAATTTTAAAAGGAGATGAAACATGACAATTGACCTTTTGAACGTTTCAAAAAGTTTCGGCTCAAAAAAGATCTTTACAGACTTAAATTTAAGATTTGAATCTGGAAAAAGTTATGCATTGATTGGAGGTTCCGGATCTGGTAAAAGCACCCTTCTTAATATTATAGGAAGACTAGAAAAAATTGATAGTGGGAACGTTTTAGTTGATGAACAGGATATTTGGAAGATAAAAGAAAGAACCTTCTTTAAAAATACTGTTGGATATGTATTTCAGAATTATTCTTTAATAGAGAACAAAACAGTATATGATAATTTGAAACTTATCACTAAAGACAAAAAAATAATAACTGATGTACTTGAAAAAGTAGGACTGTCGAGCGACTATTTACATCAAAAAATATATGAATTGTCTGGAGGGCAGGCTCAACGTGTAGCTATTGCCAGAATGTTAATGAAACCACGTAAAATTATCTTAGCAGATGAACCCACAGGAGCTTTAGATGGTGAGATTGGAAAAGAAATCATTCGTTTATTATTGAATGAAAGAGATGAAGACAAATATGTTATTATAGCGACGCATGATCCAGCTGTCTATAATAAAGTTGATGTGATCATTGATATGAAAGATATAGGGGATAATGTATGAAAAAGATAATTTATATTGCTTTGATCTTTGTAGCTGGGTTACTTGCCTTCTTCTTTTTTAGAAAACAAATGATCTCAAAAGAGAATACCAATAAACCAACGTTGGAGTTAACAGTTTTTACGGTTTCTTCTAGTGATACAGAAAAATGGAATAAAGTGAAACAAGTAGAAACGGAAGAAGCTACATACATCATAACTGTGAAAGAAGTAGCGTCTTCAGAAGAAGTATTTTCAAACATCATTGCAAATGGTGCTGCTTCTGGGTTCGGAGTTCGTGAAGAAGAAGTGAAGCAATTTAATAATAATTTAGGAGACACTATTGAGGACTCTAAGCATAATAAACTCATTGGAATAGAATTTTTTACTTTTTCTAATGCTGACGAGGGATTTGTAGTAGCAAATTTTGACTACGGTAATGAAGAGTTGAATTCTCAGAAAAAAGATATAAAAGTGGTATATAAAAAAATATATGAATCTTTTAAAGAAAAAAGTAAGTGATTGCGATTTATTTGCCTGTTTTGATAGAAAAAAAGTCAATTTATAATCCTAGTATTTTATCTTAATACTCGCGCTTTTTAGTTGATAAAACTTACAAATAGTCCTGAAGAAAACAATGACATTCAGTTTACTTATATGTATCATGTGCATACAAAGTTAGGTCCATCGCATCATCAATTTATGTTTATCAATAATTGAGCAGTTGTTGCATCATTTGATTTTTCAGAGGACCAGTGCAGTTTTTTCTTACAGAATACCTTTCTCATGCCATGGTTTATAATTAATACTCTTCGAAAATCAAATTCAAACTGCTTTAGCGTCGCCTTGATGTACTCAAGTACAGCCTGTGGCTAATTTCCTAGTTTGCTATTTGATTTTCATTGAGTATTAGAGGCAAATAAGCCATTTAAACAGAGTTAGGATTCACCTTCACGACTATAAATCTAGCAAAATTGGCCAGTAGTTTAGACTCTAAAAGGCTACTATTCAAAAACCACACAGTATTTCTTTCTTCTTGATGGAATTCAAGACTGAAATCACTGTGTGGTTTTATTTTAAAGCTAGTTTTTGCTCAGCGTCAATTTTTAACTTAAATACTAAACAACTGACCCAATAGATAGGTAACTCCCATGGTCAAAAGACCGATACAAAGGTTACGAATCATAGCTGTTTTAGTTGGGGCTTTCCCGAGTTTGGCACTGGTGTAACCTGTAATCAATAGAGAAATCGCAACGATAAAAACAGTAGCAGGGATTCGATAGTCACTTGGAAAGATGGTAATGGAAAGCATTGGTGGTAAACTACCAAGAACAAAAGCGATGAAGCTAGATGCTGCAGCATGCCAAGGATTTGTAAACTCTTCATACTCGATTCCGTATTTTTCCTCAACTAAGGCTTTAAGTGGATTTTTAAGAAAAGCTTTATTGACTAAAAGTTGAGCTGAAGTTTCACACTCACCATTTTGAAGATAAGCAGCATAGAGAGATTTCTTTGCGGCTTCGATATCCTTATCCAAAAGTAATTGCTCACGGGCTACAGCGGCTTCCTCTGTGTCTTTTTGAGTGGATACTGAAACATATTCACCTCCAGCCATAGAGAAGGCACCCGCTAAGATGGCAGCCAAACCTGAAAGAAAGATTATCCAGATATTACTGGTTGCACTGGCAACCCCGATAACAACTCCAGCGATGGAAATGATCCCGTCATTGGCTCCGAGCACACCAGCACGTAAAATGTTTAAACGACCAGCGAAGTTTGAATCAATTTCATGTGTAATTTCTGACATAGTCTTCTCCTTTATATTCATTATAAAGTATAGGAATAGCGAATACAAACTTTTTAAACTATCTGAAAAAAGTTTTTCAATTCTAATAAATGCCATAGCTATTTCTTATCCTATATAATAAAGTTTTATTTGAAACTGACCGCCATAGATGATACAATTAATTTAATGAAATCTTTGGAGGTCTAATGATGACTCGTGAATTTAAATTTGAAACTCTGCAATTGCATGCAGGACAAGTGGTAGACGCTACTACCAAGTCCCGTGCTGTACCAATTTACCAAACAACATCTTTTGTATTTGAAGATACACAGGAGGGTGCAGACCTTTTTGCCCTTCAAAAAGCTGGAAATATCTATACTCGTATCACTAACCCAACAACTTCAGCCTTTGAAGAACGTATTGCTGCTCTTGAAGGTGGTGTAGGAGCCCTCGCCACAGCTTCTGGAATGGCGGCTCTTACTTATACTATTCTTGGACTTGCTCATGCAGGTGATCATGTTGTTGCATCTTCAACTATCTACGGTGGTACCTTTAACCTCTTGAAAGAAACTCTTCCTCGATACGGAATCACCACAACTTTTGTTGATATTGATCATTTAGAAGAAGTGGAAGCAGCGATTAAAGACAATACCAAACTTGTTTTGATTGAAACCTTGGGAAATCCAGTCATCAACATTCCTGATATTGAAAAAATAGCTGAAATTGCTCACAAACACCAAATTCCTTTAGTTGCTGATAATACTTTGCAACACCTTATCTTATCAATATCTTTTCTCATGGTGTAGACATTGCGGTTCACTCAGCAACTAAGTTTATCGGTGGACACGGTACAACTATTGGCGGTGTCATTGTTGATAGCGGTAAGTTTGACTGGGCTGCTTCAGGGAAATTCCCTCAATTTGTCAATGAAGACCCAAGCTACCATAATTTAAGCTATACTCGAGATGTAGGTGCTGCAGCCTTCATCGTTGCCCTTCGTGTTCAATTGCTACGTGACACAGGTGCAGCTTTATCACCGTTTAACTCATTCTTGCTCTTGCAAGGTCTTGAAACACTTTCTCTACGTGTTGAACGCCACGTTCAAAATGCTGAAAAAATCGTTGATTTCCTTGTGAACCATCCAAAAGTTGAAAAAGTTAATTATCCAAAATTAGCTGATAGCCCTTACCATGCCTTGGCGGAGAAATATTTACCAAAAGGTGTTGGTTCAATCTTTACCTTCCATGTTAAAGGTGGAGAAGCAGAAGCTCGTAAGGTAATTGACAGTTTAGAAATCTTTTCAAACCTAGCCAATGTGGCAGATGCAAAATCATTGGTAGTTCATCCAGCAACTACCACTCATGCCCAGTTGTCTGACTCAGATCTAGAAGCAGCAGGCGTAGCTAAAAATCAAATCCGTCTTTCAATCGGTCTTGAAAATGTTGATGATTTGATTGAAGATTTGCGTCTTGCACTTGAAAAAATCTAAAAATAACTAGTTTTTATCTAATTAAGCATCCTTCTCACGAATAATAAAGTGAGGAGGATTTTTATGTATAGTATTTCATTTCAAGAAGATTCACTTTTACCAAGAGAGAGACTAGTCAGAGAAGGGGTAGAAGCGCTCAGCAACCAAGAATTACTGGCAATATTACTAAGGACAGGTACAAAACAGGCCAATGTTTTTGAAATAGCACAGAAGGTCTTAAATCAGCTGACATCCTTAACAGATTTAAAAAAAATGAGTCTACAGGAATTGCAGACTCTATCGGGTATTGGACGTGTAAAGGCTATCGAATTACAAGCCGTTATTGAATTAGGCTACCGTATCCATAAAAGGGAAACAGTGGAAATGGAGAGTATTCTTAGCAGTCGTAAATTAGCTAAAAAGATGCAGTCTGAGCTTGGAGATAAAAAACAAGAGCACCTAGTGGCGCTCTATCTGAATACTCAAAATCAAATCATTCACCAGCAGACTATTTATCGGGTCTGCCACTAGAAGCATTGCTGAACCGAGAGAAATTCTCCACTACGCTTTGAAGCATATGGCAACATCTGTGATTCTGGTTCATAATCATCCATCAGGAGCAGTAGTTCCTAGCCCCAATGATGACCATGTTACGAAGCTTGTTAAAGAAGCCTGCGAATTAATGGGATTGGTCTTATTGGACCATTTAATTGTCTCACACTCCGACTATTTTAGTTATCGTGAGAAGACAGATATGATATAAAAAACCTGTATATAGTACAGGTTTTACAATTCATTGACGACATAGTCGAAAAGTGTTTTATCTTTGGGGCGATTTTCAAAGAGAAATTCAGGATGCCATTGAACCCCAAGATAAGGGAAGCCATCCGTAGATGTAACAGCTTCGATAATACCATCTTTAGGATCATGTGCTACAACCTTAAGATTAGGAGCTAAATCTTTGATGCTCTGATGGTGGAAAGAATTGATATGAGAGATTTCTCCATAGATTTCTCTTAGAATAGTATCTGGTTCGGTGACAAGTCGCTGAGTGGTGTATTCAGCGGAAGTATCTTGCCAATGATCTTCGATATCTTGATAAAGAGATCCGCCCATGGCTACGTTAAAAAGTTGAGTACCACGACAAACAGAAAAAATTGGTTTCTTTTGCTTGATTGCTTCTTTAATGAGGGCTAACTCAAAAATATCACGTTGAAGGTGGTAATCGTCGCTATCAATAGCTTTTGGCTCACCATAATATTTAGGGTCAACATTTTGCCCACCAGTTAGAATAAGCTTATCAATTAAACTAATGTAGTAACTGGCCATTTCTTCATCGCCAATCGGTAGGATAATGGGTATACCTCCAGCTTCCTTAACTCCTTCAACAAAGCCTTTGGCAGCATAACTCATCATAAGATCATCATCTGGATGTGGGGTTTCATTTCCTGTAATCCCAATAACTGGTTTTTTCATAAATCAATTCGCTTTCTAATCCTCTTTTCGCATGAAATAGAGGAGGGTTTGAAGTTCGCTAGTAAGATCGACATACTGAACAACTACGTCTTTAGGAAGATGTAGGTGAACAGGAGAAAAACTGAGGATACCTTTGATACCAGCATCAACCAAAAGTTCCGCAACTTCTTGAGATTTAACACTAGGAACAGTAAGAATAGCAGTTTTAACATCACTATCCTTAATTTTATCCTTTATTTGAGAGATTCCATAGATTGGAACACCGTCGGGTGTCTTGGTACCAACCTCAGGATGATCATCTAGGTCAAAAGCCATGATGATTTTCATCTTGTTACGCTCATGAAAGCGGTAGTGGAGGAGGGCATGTCCCATATTTCCAATACCTACCAGCATAACATTGGTAATAGAATTATCATTTAAAAGATCAGCGAAAAAGTTCATAAGCTTTTTGACATCATAGCCAAATCCACGACGTCCAAGTTCGCCAAAGTAAGAGAAGTCACGACGAACAGTGGCAGAATCAATTCCAATCGCTTCTGCAATTTGTTTGGAATTAGCTCTTTCAATTTTCTCGGCATTAAATCTTTTAAAAATACGGTAATAGAGAGAAAGTCTCTTTGCTGTTGCTTTAGGAATAGCAGACTGTTTTTCTTTCACAAAATCACAACCTTTCTATCTACTATTTTATAGAAAGCTTGTGAAAATTGCAACAATAACGAAAAAAAACTAAGAAAATTCTTAGTTTATCTTCGTTTCGTGGTAAGTCCTTAAAAAGCGGTAGAGGTTACCTAGAAGCCCTTGATAGATTTCAACTCCATCATGTGTTAATGAAGTAATATGAGTAGTATCAGGGAGAGTTACACAACCCGATAGAGAGAGCATAAGAGCTTCATAGTCTTCATATTCTTGCACACGCTCTACTTGATAGGAGTCCTTGTAAGTTAATCGAAACATAATGACCTTCTATCTTTCGCTTTTTGTAAATACGCCACGTTCAACCAGGCTATCCATCAAAAAGTAAAATTTCTCTTGGTGGATATGAGTTTCTTCTGATTTGAAGATATCAACTAAACGTAGACCAAATTTATCAGTGATATTGATTTTTACACCAGTTAAGTCTTTGTTGATGATAATCTTAAGTTGGAATCCTTCTCCGCTATTTGGAACTTTTTCAAGTAGACGCGTTAATTCATAGTTCCCAACTTTAGTTTCAAAAAAAGTATTATCTTTAAGCGTAAATTTTTTAACAGTTGGACTAAGTGTGTATTCGTAACGACAATTTTTAAGTTTAATCGTTTGCTCAAATGCCATTAAGTTTATCCTCCGATGATATTTTTAAGAGTTTTAGCAAGAGTTATCATTTCTTGTTCTGTATTTTGAGGTGAAATGCTGACACGTACAGACTCGTGTAAGCGAGGAGATTCTTCTCCGTAGAAGGCTTGAAGAACATGACTGACCTGAACAACACCAGCTGTACAAGCAGAACCTGTTGAAATAGAAATACCTTCAAGGTCTAAACGAAGTAGTAGTATATCGTTGCGTTGTCCCGGAAATCCGATATTTAGGACATAAGGGAGTTGCTCTTTACCTTGATTAAGATAATAGGTTGATTCAGCCATTTCATTTAGAAAAACTTTCTGTAGTTTTTGAACTTTATTAAAGTTAGCCTCTAGATGATCTATATCGTCCTTAAGAGCTGCAACCATACCTATAATTGCGGGAAGGTTTTCTGTCCCTGCTCTTTTTTTCTGTTCTTGATCTCCACCATGTAGATAAGGATCAAAATCTGTAGAAGCAGCGTATAGGAAACCGATACCCTTTGGACCGTGAAATTTATGAGCAGAAGCACTGAGGAAATCTATCCCTAGTTCTTCAGGAAGAATCTCTAGCTTCCCGACAGCTTGAACAGCATCTACATGATAAGCAGCTGAATGGACTTTTAAAATCTGACCAATTTCAGCGATTGGTAAAAGAGTACCTGTTTCATTGTTAACATACATAGTTGAAACGAGAATAGTATCTTCACGCAGTGCATTTTTGACTTGTTCTGCAGTGATTTCATGATTGTCGTCGGGTTTTAAAATAGTCACTTCAAACCCAAAATTTTCCACCAGATATTCAATTGGCTCAAGCACAGCGTGATGTTCGATAGCAGTAGTAATAATGTGTTTTCCGCGATTTTGATGACGAAGACAGTAGCCGATAATAGCTGTATTATTACTTTCTGTACCACCAGATGTGAAGAAAATGTGTTGGGGCTTTGTACCTAGTATACCTGCTAACTCTTGACGGGCTTCACGTAATAATTTTCCTGCTTGACGCCCATGACCATGAATACTAGAAGGATTGCCATAAGTCTCCTGCATGACTTGAGTCATTGCTGAGATAGCTGCAGATGACATGGGTGTCGTAGCAGCATTATCTAAATAAATCAAAAACTCACCTAATTTCTATTTAAATTTAAATAGTGGACTAACTGGTTTTCTTTCATGAATACGAACCATGGCATCACCAATTAGTTCGCTTGCGGTAATATATTGTACATTCTTAGGCTTTTTACTTTCTGTCAATACAGAATCTGTAACCAAGACTTCCTTGATATTAGCTGCATCCAACAACTCTGCAGCACCGTTGACGAACAATCCATGGCTGGATACCGCGTAAATTTCAGTAGCACCATCGCGTTCCAAAATTTTAGCAGCTTCTGAGAAAGTACGGCCTGTATTAAGAATGTCATCGATTAAAATTGCTTTCTTACCTTCAACCTCTCCGATGATGTAACCTTGGCTACGTTCAGAATCATCTTGAGCATAGTCAATGATAGCAATCGGAGCATCAAGGTATTCAGCAAGGCTACGAGCACGTTTTACACCTGAGTTTTTAGGGCTGACAACAACCACATCTGGACCAGTTAAACCTTTATCAATGTAGTGTTTAGCAAATAGCGGAATTGTATAGAGGTTATCTACAGGAATATCAAAGAAACCTTGTACCTGAACAGCATGAAGGTCCAGTGTCAATACACGGCTAACCCCAGCTTTTACTAACATATTTGCAACAAGTTTAGCCGTAAGAGGTTCTCGAGAAGAAGCAATACGGTCTTGACGTGCATAACCAAAATAGGGCATGACAACATTAATTGTATTTGCACTGGCGCGGACACAAGCATCGACTGTGATTAAAAGTTCCATTAAATGATTGCTAACTGGATAAGAAGTAGACTGAATGATGTAAACATCATATCCACGTACACTTTCTTCAATGTTAACTTGGATTTCGCCATCGGAGAATTGACGTGATGACAACTTTCCAAGTGGAACACCTGCAGCATCTGCAATTTTTTGAGCTATCTCATGATTGGATGAAAGAGAAAAAAGCTTCATATTTTTTGTATCTGACATTGATAAACCGTCCTCTATAAACTAAGTAAATCGGTGAAAAAACATTTTTAAAGGAAAGTGTTTTCTTTCACAGATTCTATTATTTTTTATCCCTTCTATTTTATCAAAAAAAGAAGATTATTTCAGTATTTTTTCATATTTTCTATAAATCGTACTAATTTTGAAGGAGCCTTCTTATATTGGATTTCATTTGCTCGTAAAAACTCTTGAAAATCAAGGTTTCCTTGGACGCCGTTTTCTACTTCCAGTTCAAGTTCATAATCAACAATATCGAAGTAGTGGCTTTGATCAAGAGCCATGAGCCCAATAGCTGTTTCTTTTTCGTAACGAACAGTAGTTAGGCAACCTAAAACTACCCAACCATTTGGTGAGAGTCCTCGATTTTTTAGTTCGTCCATAATCATGCCCTGAGGGAGTTTACATTCTTCGAGACAATCGTTAGCTTCCTCAAGAGTAAGCGCTTGGTTGTATTCCATATTTCCAACCTCTTGAGGGATTTTAATGGTCAATTCAGCGCTTGTATCGAAGGTACGAATGCGCATAGCGATTTTATGTTGGCGAAGATAAAAATCAGGTGTGTCCAGGTAGTAATTTTTTTGTGTAATTGGTGTGACTTCTGAAAACTGAGCTAGCAAACGGTCATATTCTTCTTCACTGAGAAGTGTTTTCATTTCAATTTCTAAATGTTTCATTTTTACAACCTTTTCTTTATATTTGAAAGCGATTTATGGTATAATAAGCATTGTATTTATTGTATATGATTTTCATGAGAAAATCAAAAACTAGATAAATTAAACTGCATAGAGAATTGGACGTAAGAGTTATATGATTACAGAATGGGAAGAATTTTTAGATCCTTACATTCAAGCTGTCGGAGAATTAAAAATAAAACTCCGAGGAATCCGAAAACAATATAGAAAACAAAACCGACATTCTCCAATCGAGTTTGTCACAGGTCGGGTTAAACCGATTGAAAGTATCAAAGAAAAAATGGCACGCCGGGGTATTGGCTATGACACACTTGAACAGGATTTGCAAGATATTGCAGGTTTACGTGTCATGGTACAATTTGTAGACGACGTAAACGAGGTTGTTTCAATCCTTCGTAAAAGACAGGATATGAGAGTTGTTCAAGAACGTGATTACATTACTCATAGAAAGGCATCGGGTTATCGTTCTTACCATGTGATTATTGAGTATACGGTTGATACGATTTACGGTGCGAAAACTATTCTAGTTGAGATTCAAATTCGTACCTTGGCTATGAACTTTGGGCTACAATCGAGCATTCTCTCAATTATAAATATCAAGGAGATTTCCCAGAAGAAATCAAGGAACGACTTGAGATTACAGCCAGAATTTCACATCAGCTTGACGAAGAAATGAGTAAAATACGTGCTGATATCCAGGAAGCACAAGCGCTCTTTGATCCTTTGCACAGAAAGTTAAATGACGGGGTGGGAAACAGTGACGATACCGATGAAGAATACAGGTAAACGAATTGACCTAATTGCCAACCGTAAGACTCAGAGTCAGAAAGTTCTATTCGAGTTAAAAGAACGATTAAAAAAGAATAATTTTATCCTGAATGATAAAAATCCAGATATCGTCGTTTCTATTGGTGGAGATGGGATGTTGTTGTCTGCTTTTCATAAGTATGAAAACCAACTGGATAAGGTTCGTTTTGTTGGGGTTCATACAGGACATTTAGGCTTTTATACGGATTATCGTGATTTTGAGTTGGACCAATTGGTTACAAATTTACAGTTGGATAATGGAGCTCAAGTTTCTTATCCACTCCTAAGTGTTAAAATCTTTCTTGAAAACGGTGAAGTCAAGTCTTTCCGAGCACTAAATGAAGCTAGCATTCGTCGAGCGGATCGAACTATGGTTGCTGATGTCATTATTAATCATGTTCCCTTTGAACGTTTCCGTGGTGACGGCTTAACGGTTTCAACGCCAACTGGAAGTACAGCCTACAATAAATCACTTGGTGGTGCTGTCCTACATCCGACCATAGAAGCATTGCAATTGGCGGAAATTGCTAGTCTGAATAATCGAATTTATCGAACACTTGGTTCTTCAATTATTGTTCCTAAGAAGGATAAAATCGAACTAATACCAACTCGAAATGATTATCATACTATCTCTATCGATAATAGTATCTATTCTTTCCGAAATATTGAAAAAATAGAGTACCAAATCGACCATCATAAGATTCATTTCGTTGCTACTCCAAGCCACACCAGTTTTTGGAATCGAGTTAAGGATGCCTTTATTGGTGAGGTGGACGAATGAGGTTTCAGTTTATTGCCGACGAACATGTCAAGGTCAAAACCTTTTTGAAAAAACATGAAGTTTCAAAAGGGTTACTTGCCAAGATTAAGTTTCGAGGTGGTGATATTCGAGTAAACGGGCATCCGCAGAATGCAACCTATCTCTTAGATATCGGAGATGAAGTTGTCATTGATATTCCGCCAGAGGAAGGATTCGAGACACTTGAAGCAATTGATTATCCGCTAGATATTCTATTTGAAGATGATCATTTCTTGATTATCAACAAACCCTTTGGAGTTGCATCTATACCTAGTGTCAATCATTCCAATACCATTGCCAACTTTATCAAGGGTTACTATGTAAACCAAAACTATGAGAATCAGCAGGTTCATATTGTGACTCGGCTTGATAGAGATACCTCTGGATTGATGCTTTTTGCTAAACACGGCTATGCGCATGCCAGATTAGACAAGCAGTTGCAAAAAAAGGCTATTGAAAAGCGTTATTATGCTTTAGTCAAGGGAGATGGACATCTGGAACCACAGGGAGAAATCATTGCACCAATAGCTCGTGACGAAGATTCCATCATCACTAGACGGGTCGCAAAAGGTGGGAAGTATGCCCATACTTCCTATCGGATAGTAGCGTCTTATGGAAATATTCACTTAGTTGATATTCGTCTCCATACTGGAAGAACCCACCAGATTCGGGTTCATTTCTCGCATATTGGATTTCCATTACTCGGAGATGATCTTTATGGGGGAAGCTTAGAACATGGCATCGAGCGCCAGGCTCTACATTGCCATTTCTTATCGTTCTATCATCCTTTCTTAGAAGAGCAGTTAGAGCTAGAATGCCCACTGCCGGATGATTTCGACACACTTATTACACAGTTATCAAATAATAATTTATCTTAAAAGGAGTCAAAACTCATGGAAGTTTTTGAAAGTTTGAAAGCCAACCTAGTTGGTAAAAATGCACGCATCGTTCTACCTGAAGGTGAAGAACCACGTATCCTACAAGCAACGAAGCGTTTGGTTAAAGAAACAGAAGTTATACCTGTACTCCTAGGAAACCCTGACAAGATTAAAATCTATCTCGAAATCGAAGGAATTACAGAGGGTTACGAAGTCATCGATCCAGAACATTACCCACAATTTGAAGATATGGTAGCTTCACTTGTTGAGCGTCGTAAAGGAAAAATGACAGAAGAAGAAGCGAGAGAAGTACTCATCAATGATGTTAACTACTTTGGTGTTATGTTAGTTTATATGGGCTTGGTTGATGGTATGGTTTCAGGAGCTATTCACTCTACAGCTTCAACAGTTCGTCCAGCTCTTCAAATCATTAAGACTCGTCCGAATGTGAGCCGTACATCAGGTGCCTTCCTTATGGTTCGTGGTACTGAACGTTACTTGTTCGGTGACTGTGCTATCAATATCAACCCAGATGCTGACGCCCTAGCTGAAATCGCGATTAACTCAGCGATCACAGCTAAAATGTTTGGTATTGAACCTAAGATTGCTATGCTTAGCTATTCAACTAAAGGCTCAGGTTTTGGCGAAAGTGTTGATAAGGTTGTTGAAGCAACTAAAATCGCACACGACTTGCGTCCTGACCTTGAAATCGATGGTGAGTTGCAATTTGATGCTGCCTTTGTTCCTGAAACTGCAGCTCTTAAAGCTCCTGGAAGCAACGTAGCTGGACAAGCTAATGTTTTCATCTTCCCTGGTATTGAAGCAGGTAACATTGGTTACAAGATGGCAGAACGTCTAGGTGGATTTGCTGCAGTTGGACCAGTTTTGCAAGGTCTTAACAAACCAGTAAATGACCTTTCTCGAGGATGTAACTCTGACGATGTTTACAAACTAACTCTAATTACAGCAGCGCAAGCTGTTCATCAATAAGAATGGTATCCCTCTTTCCCTCTTGGTAAAGGGGGATTCCCCTTTTTTAAAGACATAATTCGTCTGCAAAATTAGCCAAAATATGGTAAAATAGTCAGTAATCATCTATGTTTTATAGAATAAGTTTGTATGAAGAAAAGGAAATAAAATGGCAACTATTCAATGGTTTCCTGGGCATATGTCCAAAGCTCGACGTCAGGTCCAGGAAAATTTAAAATTTGTTGATTTTGTGACAGTTTTAGTAGATGCACGTTTGCCCTTGTCTAGTCAAAATCCGATGCTGACTAAAATCATCGGGGACAAACCAAGGCTATTAATTTTAAACAAGGCAGACCTTGCAGACCCAACATTAACAAAAGAGTGGCGTCAGCACTTTGAATCACAGGGTATTCAGACACTTGCTATCAATTCTAAAGAGCAAATTACAGTTAAAGTCGTAACGGATGCTGCTAAGAAACTCATGTCAGATAAGATTGCTCGTCAAAAAGAACGTGGTATTCAAATCGAAACCTTGCGTACCATGATTATCGGGATTCCAAATGCTGGTAAATCGACTCTGATGAACCGTTTAGCTGGTAAGAAAATTGCTGTAGTTGGTAATAAACCTGGTGTGACAAAAGGTCAGCAATGGCTTAAAACCAATAAGGATTTAGAAATTTTGGATACTCCAGGGATTCTCTGGCCAAAATTTGAAGATGAAACTGTTGCACTCAAACTTGCCCTTACGGGAGCAATCAAGGATCAGTTACTTCCAATGGATGAGGTAACGATTTTCGGTCTCAATTACTTTAAAACGCATTATCCCGATAAGCTTCAAGAACGTTTCAAACAAATCAACCTGGATGATGAGGCTCCAGAAATTATCATGGATATGACGCGTATCCTTGGTTTCCGTGATGATTACGATCGTTTTTACAATCTCTTTGTTAAAGAAGTTCGTGATGGAAAACTTGGTAACTATACCTTAGATACATTGGAAGACCTCAATGGCAACGATTAAAGAAATCAAAGAAGAATTAGCAAAGATAACTGATCTTGAAAGTCCCTTGTTCAAGGAATTTGAAAAAGATTCTCGTTCAGGTGTACAAAAGGAAATTGAAAAGCGTAAAAAGGCCATCCAGGCAGAAATTGATGAAAATCTTCGCTTAGAAGCCATGCTTCGATATGAAAAAGATCTATATAGTAAAGAGATATCTCTAATTGCAGGTGTAGATGAGGTTGGACGTGGTCCGCTAGCTGGTCCAGTGGTGGCTGCTGCAGTGATTTTACCTCAAAATTGTAAAATTAAAGGTTTAAATGACAGCAAAAAAATTCCTAAGAAAAAACACGAGGAGATTTTTCAGGCTGTCAAAGAGAATGCCCTAGCAATCGGTATCGGGATTATGGACAATCAAGTCATTGATCAAGTCAATATCTACGAAGCGACGAAACTAGCCATGAGGGAAGCTATCTCTCAACTTGAACCTCAGCCAGAACATCTTTTGATTGATGCTATGAAGTTGGATTTGCCGATTTCTCAGACATCCATCATCAAAGGGGATGCCAACTCCTTATCTATTGCAGCAGCATCGATTATAGCTAAAGTTACCAGAGATAAGATTATGGCAAACTATGACGAAGAATTTCCAGGATATGATTTTGCTCAAAATGCTGGCTATGGAACTGCTAAGCATCTAGAAGGAATTGAAAAGCACGGTGTCACACCTATTCATCGCACCAGTTTTGAACCGATTAAAACGATCGTTTCAGAAACTAATAAAAGATAATTAAAGGAGAGAATTATGGAGGAACAGTCAGAAATACTTAGTTCCAAGAAAGAATTTTGCTTTCGCGTCCAGTACGATCTTAGCTCAAGTAGGGCGAGGTATTATTGTCGGATTAGTCGTAGGAATTATTGTAGGATCATTTCGATTTTTTTGATCGAAAAAAAGGCTTTCATATCGTTCAAGGATTTTATCATGACCAAGAGAATCTGATACGGAATCTATTGATTATTTTATTGTTTTATATCCTCATTTGCTTACTTAGTGCCAAATTAACACGTTCAGAAAAAAAGATATCAAAGGTTCTGGTATTCCTCAAGTTGAAGCGGAGTTAAAAGGTCTCATGTCTCTCAACTGGTGGAGTATCCTTTGGAAGAAATACATTCTAGGTATCTTGGCCATTGCGAGTGGGCTCATGCTCGGTCGTGAAGGTCCCAGTATTCAGCTAGGTGCCGTAGGAGGGAAAGGAATTGCCAAATGGCTCAAGTCTAGCCCTGTTGAGGAGCGTTCTTTGATTGCTAGCGGAGCTGCTGCTGGACTTGCTGCAGCCTTTAATGCACCGATTGCGGGCTTATTATTTGTAGTAGAAGAAGTCTACCACCATTTTTCACGATTCTTCTGGGTTTCTACCTTAGCTGCAAGTCTAGTAGCAAACTTCGTTTCTCTTCTTATCTTTGGCTTGACACCCGTTCTTGATATGCCAGATGATATCCCTCTTATGAGTTTGAGTCAGTATTGGATTTATCTAGTGATGGGAATTTTTCTAGGACTCTCAGGTTTTCTATATGAAAAAGCCGTTCTTAACGTTGGAAAAGTATATGATTGGATTGGTCAAAAGATTCATCTGGATAAGGCCTATTTTCCTATTCTAGCCTTTCTTCTTATCATTCCAGTAGGAATATTCCTACCTCAAATACTTGGTGGGGGAAATCAGGTTGTCTTATCCTTAACAGAACAAGATTTTAGCTTCCAAATTCTCTTAATTTACTTTATCATTCGCTTTATCTGGAGCATGATCAGTTACGGAAGTGGGCTTCCTGGTGGAATTTCCTACCAATTTTAGCTTTAGGATCTTTACTTGGTGCTCTGGTCGGTGTTATTTGTGTCAATCTTGGCCTTGCTAGCCAACAGCAATTTCCTATCTTTGTGATTCTTGGAATGAGTGGATATTTTGGTGCTATCTCAAAAGCACCTTTGACAGCTATGATTCTTGTGACTGAGATGGTCGGAGATATCCGTAATCTCATGCCTTTAGGTATGGTGACCCTAGTTGCCTATATTGTTATGGATCTGCTCAAAGGGGCGCCCGTCTATGAAGCCATGCTAGAAAAAATGTTACCTGAATCAGCAACTAATGATGGAGAAATTACCCTAATTGAAATTCCAGTATCAGACAAAATAGCTGGTAAGCAAGTACATGAACTCAATTTACCACACAATGTGCTCATCACAACCCAGGTACATAATGGTAAGAGTAAGACAGTTAATGGATCTACAAGGATGTATCTAGGTGATATGATTCATCTCGTGATTCCAAAAAGTGAAATTGGAAAAGTGAAAGATTTATTGTTGTAGAATTAGTTGTTTACATAACTTATGTTATGTCTTATGTATTGTTAGTCTAAAATTAGCAATTAAAATGATAGACCGAATCATATGAATAAAAACTCGATTCCTAAATAATGGTATCGAGTCTTTTTATTTTATTCTAATAAACCGGAGAAGCTTTAGAGATTTTTAAGTCAATAAATTAATGATCAATTATTTACTTAGCCAATCTATTCGTTTTTTAGAATTATATAGCAATACTAAAAATTTATGTACTTTTCCCTAGACAGTAGATAAACCCTTGATTCGTCTGAGTTTAAGGCGTAACGTACACTCTCTAAAAAATGTACTTTATAAATGAAACGTACTTTATTTCAAGGTTGAATAAAGTACATTTTTTATCTATCAACTTAGATGTATAAAATACAATTTAAACCTTTATCAAACCCCTTGTAAGCCTACAAATCTTGAACAATCAAGGTTTAGGTTTTTGCAATAGTTGTTTTTACTAAAATGCACATTTGAAAAAAATTCAGTTTTCACTTTGATAAGGTACATTTTAAATAATTTTTGACGAAAAAAATTATTTAGTTATTTTTGTTTATTTGAACATTCCTAAATCTCCCCTATAACATCTTTCCGAAAAACTATAATTTTCTTGAAAAATATATCTAGCTATGCTATACTACTAGTATAGAAAGATTTGGAGAAAAACATGAAACGCGAGATCTTATTAGAACGGATTGATAAACTCAAACAGGTCATGCCTTGGTACGTTTTAGAATATTACCAATCAAAACTGGCCGTTCCATATAGTTTTACGACCTTATACGAATACTTAAAAGAATACGATCGATTTTTCACCTGGGTCTTAGAATCTGGTATATCAGATGCTGACACCATGGCTAATATCCCTTTAGAGGTTCTGGAGCACATGACCAAGAAAGACATGGAATCCTTTATCCTTTACTTGCGTGAACGTCCTCTGCTCAATGCCAATACGACGAAAAACGGGGTTTCTCAAACAACCATTAACCGTACCCTTTCGGCACTTTCTAGCCTTTATAAGTATTTGACTGAGGAGGTTGAAAATGAACAAGGTGAACCTTATTTCTATCGCAATGTCATGAAGAAGGTTGCGACCAAGAAAAAGAAAGAAACCTTGGCTTCGCGAGCTGAAAATATCAAGCAAAAGCTCTTTTTAGGTGATGAAACAGAGGGATTTTTGAATTATATAGATGAGGAATACCCTAAAACTCTCTCAAATCGAGCCTTATCGTCCTTTAACAAGAATAAGGAGCGAGATTTAGCCATTATCGCACTCCTTCTTGCTTCTGGTGTTCGTCTTTCCGAAGCAGTTAACCTTGATCTTCGAGATCTCAATCTTAAGATGATGGTTATTGACGTCACTCGAAAAGGTGGAAAAAGAGACTCGGTCAATGTAGCTGCCTTTGCTAAACCCTATTTAGAGCAATATCTTGCTATTCGAGACGAGCGTTATAAGACTGAAAAGACCGATACAGCCCTCTTCTTAACCTTGTATCGAGGTGTTCCAAACCGAATTGATGCTTCTAGTGTTGAAAAGATGGTGGCCAAGTATTCTGAAGACTTTAAAGTCCGCGTAACTCCCCACAAACTACGCCATACGCTTGCAACCCGTCTCTATGATGCAACCAAATCACAGGTTTTGGTAAGTCATCAACTAGGACATGCTAGCACACAAGTTACCGACCTGTATACGCATATCGTAAATGATGAGCAAAAAAATGCTTTAGATAGCTTATAAGTTACATAATTTAATTTACGTAGAAAAATAGAAAAAAGAAGCTGGAAAAAACCAACTTCTTTTTTTGTTTATTCAACAACAGCTTCAGCAATTTCTTCTGCAGTAATTCCTGCGAAGTAACGGCCTAAGTTAATAGTTTGAAGTGCTTTAAGAACATCTTCACGTTCGTATTTAATGCCACGAAGGACATCTTCTACTGCTGCTACGTCTTCGATACCAAAGAAGTCTCCATAAATCTTGATGTCTTGGATCTTGGATTCAATGACGTTAGCGAGATTTCAACCTTACCGCTAGGGAATTTAGTTCCACGACGGACATTGTATTCAGGTGATTTCCCATAGTTCCAGTCCCAAGTTCCAAACTTAGTTTCTTTGATGCGATTGATTTCAGCCAATTCTTCATCTGAGAATACATACTCAGTCATCTCAGGGTATTCTTTTTTCATGTATTCCAAAAGTAAGTCACGGAATTCTTCAACAGTGATCTTTTCTGGCAACTCATCGATAATATTCGTTACTCGAGCACGGACTGATTTAACCCCTTTTGATTCAAACTTATCTTTAGACACTTTAAGTGCGTTAGCTAGGACTGACAAATCCACGTCAAAGAGAAGACAACCATGGTGCATGATACGGCCATTGATATAGGCTTGTGCATTTCCACAGAATTTCTTACCGTCTATTTCTAAGTCGTTACGGCCTGTAAATTCAGCTTTAACACCAAGTTCAGCCAAAGTATTGATAACTGGAGTAGAGAAGCTCTTGAAGTCAAAGGCCTTGTTTTCATCTTCTTTTGAAATGATGGTATAGTTAAGGTTGTTCAAATCATGGTAAACAGCTCCACCACCACTGATCCGACGGACTACTTCAATACCGTTATCGCGTACATAGTCACGGTTAATTTCTTCGATGGTATTTTGGTGACGACCTACAATGATAGATGGTTTGTTGATCCAAAGAAGGAAGATTTGATCTTCATCAAGAAGATGTTTAAAAGCATACTCCTCTAAAGCAATATTAAAGGCAGTGTCGTTTGAATGATTGATAATGTATTTCATAAGATACCTTCTAATACGATAGAGACTGGAAAATAATTCCAGTCTAGTCTATCTATTTTTATTTTTTCTTAGGTGAATGGATAGCCATTCCAAGAACATCCGCAAACGCTTCGTACATTACTTCAGAGTATGTTGGGTGTCCGTGGATTGTCTTAAGCATTTCTTCGACAGTGATTTCCATTTCGATGATGCTTGACGCTTCGTTGATCAATTCAGCAGCTGCAGGACCAATGATGTGGACTCCAAGGATTTCACCATATTTCTTGTCAGCAATGACTTTAACAAATCCTTGAGCAGCATCTGATGCAATGGCACGTCCGTTTGCAGCAAAGTTGAATTTACCGATTTGGACATCATATTTCTCACGAGCTTGTTCTTCTGTCAAACCAACTGCTGCTACTTCTGGAAGTGTGTAAATAGCTGCAGGAGTCAAGTTCAATTTGGCAACAGCGTGGTTTCCTTTAAGGGCATTTTCAGCCGCCACTTCACCCATACGGAAGGCAGCGTGGGCCAACATCTTAGTACCGTTGATATCACCTGGTGCATAGATACCTGGAACAGAAGTTTCCATGTACTCGTTAACCTTGATACGACCACGGTCTAACTCAAACTCAACTTCTCCGATTCCTTCAAGATCTGGAACACGACCGATTGAAAGAAGAGCTTTATTTGCGATGATATCATCTTTTCCTTCAACTTTGATACGGAGTTTGCCATCTTCTTCGATGATTTCTTGAAGTTTAGTACTTGTCAAGATAGTCATACCTTTGCGTTCAAGAATCAAGCGAAGGTTCTTAGATACTTCCGCATCCATTGCTGGGACAATGCGATCCATCATTTCGATAACCGTAACTTTTGAACCAAATGTCATGAAGGCTTGACCAAGCTCAATACCGACAACTCCACCACCAATGATAACGAGGCTTTCTGGTACTTCATTCATTTCAAGGATATCGTCACTAGTCATAACAAGTGATGATTCCATTCCAGGAACGTTAATCTTGCTTACTTTTGAACCACCAGCAAGGATGATCTTCTTAGTTTCAAGCAATTCAGAACCATTTACCAAGACATTCTTATCTTTAGTAATAGTACCGATACCTTTATGAACATCAACTCCATAGCTACGAAGAAGTCCTGCAACACCACCTACAAGGGTATTGACAACTTTAGATTTTGTTTCTAAAAGTTTGTCAATATCAACTGTGAAGTTAGGGTTTTCAATCACGATACCACGATTTGCTGCATGACCGATATTTTCAATGATTTCAGCATTGTGAAGGTAAGTCTTAGTTGGGATACATCCACGGTTCAAACAAGTTCCACCAAGTTCAGATTTCTCAACAAGAGCAACCTTACCACCTAATTGAGCTGCTTTAATAGCAGATACATAACCAGCAGGACCACCACCAATAACGACGATATCGTAAGCATCATCGCTCTTACCATCATCGTTCGAAGCACTTACTGCAGGTGCTGGGCTAGCTTCTGGTGCAGCTACTCCAGCTGTTGGGATATTTTCCCCTTCTTCACCAAGATAACCGATAACTTCTGTAACAGGGACTGTCTCGCCGTCCCCTTTCAGGATAGCGATCAAGTAACCGTCTTCTTCTGCTTCCAATTCCATGCTGACTTTGTCAGTCATGATTTCCAAAAGGATTTCTCCTTCTTTTACAAATTCTCCGACTTTTTTATTCCATTGGACGATTTGTCCTTCTGTCATATCCACGCCGGCTTTTGGCATAATTACTTCTAAGGCCATATCTTACTTCCTTTATCTATATTTCTAAAACAAATACTTTAAACCAACATTGAGATTGGGTTTTCAATTAAAGCTTTCAAGTCTTTCATAAACTTAGCACCAGCCATACCATCTACGACACGGTGGTCAATTGTTAAACCAAGACTCATAATTGGACGAATCACGATTTCACCATTAACTACAACAGGTTTCTCAATTGTCGAGCTAACCCCAAGGATTGCTGAGTTCGGTTGGTTAATAATTGGACCGAATGATTGAACACCAAACATTCCCAAGTTACTGATAGTAAAGGTTGAATTTTGCAATTCACTTGGAGCTAATTTACCATCCAAGGTGCGTCCAATAACGTCTTTAAATGCAACCACCAACTCAGACAAACTCATTTTTTCAGCATTATAAACAACTGGCGTCATCAAACCATTATCCATTCCTACAGCCATCGCAAGGTTGACATAGTTGTGAGTGATAATTGTCTTACCATCTTCAGTTAATGACGCATTGATGTATGGGTGTTTCATAAGCGTCTTAACAACCGCAAGTGAGAGCAAGTCTGTAACAGTAATTTTCTTACCAGTTGCCTCCATGATTGGATCAAGGACTTTCTTACGAAGGGCAAGCATTTCAGACATATCGACATCATAGTTAAGCGTGAAGGTTGGTGCAGTCAAGTATGACTCAACCATACGTTGAGCAATAACCTTACGCATTGGTGTCATTGGAATACGCTCGATTTCCCCATAAGGAGTTACGTTATCTGGAACTTCTTCCACTTTTTCAATCTGAGAAGGTGACTTAATCGTATCGTTTTCAATATTTTCAGGAAGGAAAGCTAAAACATCCTTCTTCATAATCTTGCCACGATGACCAGTTCCTTGGATTTCCTGCCATGCAATGTTATGTTCAAGGGCAATTCGTTTTGCAAGTGGTGAAATGCGAACCACATTAGTGTCTTTAAATGTTTCCACGTCTTCTTTGTGGACACGACCGTTTGCGCCTGAGCCAGAAATATCGTAGAGATTAATTCCTAAATCATCCGCTAATTTTCTAGCTGCAGGAGTCGCTCTTAGCTTATCATCAGCCATGACCTCTCCTATTCTATACTAAGATATTAAGGACGAAGAGGGCAATGAAAAAATAGGAGATTGACGATGTGTTCGATGAACACAAGGAAATCTATCTTTTTTTCACAGACCTCCGTCCGAATTCAATTACATGATGCAAAGGGTGTTAAAAGTCAAAGTGAAAATAGGAAACTTGACGAAGAAACTTTAGTTTCTAGGAAAGTTTATCTTTTTCACACAGACTTTAACTTTAGCCCGTGCTCTAATCTAAGATATCAAGGACGTAGAGAACTTTGCATCTATTAGATACAAAGCTTCTCGTCTGATTAATTTGTTTACATAATTTATTTTATGTATTATTGTTTGTTGTGAGTTTTACGGATTGCATCTTTGATGCTTTCAACTGTCGGAATCATTGCATTTTCAAGATTTTGTGCATAAGGCATTGGTACATCCTCACCTGCACAACGGCGAATAGGTGCATCTAAATAATCGAATGCTTCTGATTCTGAGATAATAGCTGAAATTTCACCGATAAAACCACTTGTCTTGTGGGCATCGTTGACAAGAACTACTTTTCCAGTTTTCTTAACTGAATTAATGATGATGTCTTTATCAAGTGGAACCAAAGTACGTGGGTCTACTACTTCTACTGAGATGCCTTCTTCAGCCAATTCTTCAGCTGCTTGCATGACACGACGAAGCATTTTACCGTATGTTACAACTGTTACATCAGTTCCTTCGCGTTTAATTTCACCAACACCAAGTGGAATTGTATAGTCCGGATCAACTGGAACTTCACCTTTTTGGTTAAATTCTGATTTGTATTCAAGGATGATGACTGGGTTGTTATCACGGATAGAAGACTTAAGAAGTCCCTTCATATCAGCTGGAGTTCCTGGAGCAACAACTTTCAAACCAGGGATGTGAGTGAACCAAGATTCCAATGATTGTGAGTGTTGGGCTGCAGAACCTACTCCATTACCAGCGGCACAGCGGATTGTAATAGGCACTTGACCTTTACCACCAAACATGTAACGAGTTTTAGCTGCTTGGTTGACGATATTATCCATGGCAATAACAGAAAAGTCCATGAAAGTCATATCAACGATGGGACGAAGTCCCGTCATAGCAGCACCGGCAGCAGCACCAGAAATAGCTGCTTCAGAAATCGGACAGTCACGAACACGTTCTGGCCCAAATTCTTCAAGCATACCTACAGATGTACCAAAGTCACCACCAAAGACACCGACATCTTCACCCATCAAGAGTACATTTTCGTCGCGACGCATTTCCTCAGACATTGCAAGGATAATGGTATCGCGGAAAGACATTAATTTTGTTTCCATATTTCTCTACTTCTCCTTAGTCTGCGTAAATATCTTCAAAAGCTGATTCTAGTGGAGGGAATGGACTTTCTTCTGCAAACTTAACAGATGCTTCCACTGCTTCCTTAACTTGCGCTTGAATTTCTTCGAGTTCTTCTGCACTAGCAACATTATTTTCAACAAGGTACTTGCGAAGGTTTTCGATTGGATCTTTTTCTTTCCACTCATCGACCTCTTCACGTGTACGATATTTACCAGGGTCTGATGATGAGTGACCAAGCCAACGGTAAGTTACACTTTCGATCAAGACAGGACCCTTACCAGAACGAACATGGTCAACTGCCTTCTTAAATCCTTCGTAGACATCGATAACATTGTTACCGTCTTCGATAAACATTCCAGGAATACCGTAAGCAGCACTACGCTCATGGATATGCTTGACATTTGTCATTTTCTTAATATCAGCAGAGATTCCATAACCGTTATTGATACAGTAGAAAATTACTGGAAGATTCCAAATTGAAGCCATATTAACAGCTTCGTGGAATACACCTTCATTCGTCGCTCCATCACCAAAGAAGCAGACAACGATTTTACCAGTGTTTTTCATTTGTTGAGTAAGGGCTGCACCTACTGCGATTCCCATACCACCACCAACAATACCGTTGGCTCCAAGGTTACCTGCATCAAGGTCGGCGATGTGCATTGACCCACCTTTACCTTTACAAGTTCCAGTATACTTACCAAGGATTTCAGCCATCATACCATTAAGGTCGATTCCCTTAGCAATGGCTTGTCCGTGACCACGGTGGTTAGATGTTATGAGGTCGTCTTCGTTTAGAGCTAACATAGCCCCAACGTTTGCAGCTTCCTCACCAACAGAAAAGTGCGTCATACCTGGCACTTTTCCTTTTTTTACTAATTGAGCAATTTTTAAATCCATACGACGAATTTCTTCCATCTTACGGAACATCTCAAGCAAAAGATTTTTATCTAAAGTTGACATAATCTTGCCTTTCTAAGTTTAATTTCTTATAGTTCTATTCTAACTTATAGGTTAACTAGAGTCAAAGATTATGCTTGATATTTTTTCACAATATAAAAAAAGAAAAGTCAATGAAATCAAGACTTTTCTTTATGTAAAATGGCTATTTCACAAACTGATTTCCATGGATATTTTCAACAAATTATTTGAATCTTTTCATAATAACTTGTAAACGCCACTGATAGAGTAATCCGCTGACAACTAAACTTACGATAAGACCTATCCAATATGAATAAGCATCGAGATTTGTTGAATAATCTAGAAACAAACCAAGAGGTATAGCAACTCCCCAGTATCCAAGGAGACCAAGGTAGAAAGGGATAACAGTATCTTTGTAGCCTCGTAAAATCCCTTGTAATGGTGCCGCAAATGTATCAGCTAACTGGAAAAATAAGCTATAGGTCATAAAACTAGCAGTTAGTTGAATAAACTCTGGATCGTGACCATAGAGACTGGCAACATTTTCTCTAAAAACATACAGAAAAGAAAGTGTTAAAATTGCGAATGCCATAGCTGATAGTCGTCCAATTTTTATGTATTTCTTAGCATCCTCTAGACGTTTAGCACCAACTTCGTAAGAAACAACAATAGCCATAGCTGTTGAAATACTCATAGGAAAAGCGTACATGAGAGATGAAAAGTTCATGGCAGACTGATGACTAGCTATTATCAATGATGAAAACTTCGCCATAATCAAGCCAACGGCTGAAAAAATAGCAACTTCTGCAAATACAGTTCCACCAATAGGTAAACCCAGTTTTATCGCTTCTTTTATTTTATTCCTGTCTAAAGGTAGTCGGTTTTCTAAATGTAGTTCTTTTAATTTCTTGTTTAAGAAGGACTAGTATAGATATACCCAACAAGGCCCAATAAGCCATAGAGGTCCCAAGTCCCGCTCCAGCTCCTCCCAACTCAGGAAAACCAAAGGCACCATAAATCAATAAATAGTTAAAACCACTATTGAGAGGGAGCAATGAAAGCATCAAATACATGGACAACCTTGTCAATCCAAGTGCATCCAGTAACGAACGAATAACACTAAAGAGTAAGAGAGGAATAATCCCTATTGCTAAAAACCATAGATAACGAACTGCTATATTTGCAACCGCCGCTTCTAATCCCATAATATTTAGAACTAGAGGAGCAACCAGAAAAACTAAAACAAATAGAAAAATGGATAAGCCAAGAGAAAGATAAAGAAACTGATAGAAATCAGAAGCCACTTCTTCTTTTTTCCCTCGTCCTAAATGATGTCCAACTATAGGGACTAAGGCAGAAACAATACCTGTTAAAAAAGTAAAGAAAGGATTCCACAAGCTAGTAGCCATTGATACACCAGCTAAATCAATCGTATTATACTGGCCGGTCATGGTTGTATCGACAAAGGAAGCCGAATAATTTGCGAATTGATAAACCAAAATAGGGAAGAAAATCTTAAGAAATAAAATGAACTTGTCTTTAAAATGATGGGTTGGATACATACAGACTCTCTCTAAACTTAAATTTTATAGAGCAGTATTTCATCTAGTTTTTATAAACAATCTGTCCATTACAAATAGTGTATTTTACCTGCCCTTTTAAAGTTTCACCGATAAATGGTGAATTAGCTGCTTTAGAAGCAAAATGTGTGTCTACAATTCGGTCAGCTTTATCATCGAAAATCATAATATCAGCTGGACCATTTTCAGCCAAATATCCTGCTTCAAAATGATACAATTTAGCTGGATTATAGGTCATTTTTTCTAACAATTTCATCAAGCTTAGCTCACCAGCTTCGACTAAGTAAGTTAAACCAAGTGACAATGAAGTTTCCAGTCCTGTCATACCTGAAGGAGCTTGGTGATATCTTCGACATTCTTTTCGTCTACATGGTGAGGCGCGTGATCTGTCGCAATTACTGAAATGACTCCAGATTTAAGCCCCTCAATAACTGCAAGGCGGTCAGACTCCAAGCGAAGTGGTGGATTCATCTTAGCATTACTTCCCTTAGTCAAGAGAAGCGCTTCGGTCTTTGAGAAATGTTGCGGTGCTACTTCTGCAGTTACGTTTGCTCCCAAACCTTGAGCGAACTCCACAACTTTAACACTTTCTTCCTTGGATAAGTGCTGGATATGAACATGGGCCTTGGTTGCATAGGCAATCATGACATCACGAGCTATCATTGCATACTCAGCAACTCCTGTAGCGCCACAAATATGGAAGTGTTCTTTAGCAATATTTTCATTAAAACCTAGCGTACCATTCAGTCCAGGATCTTCTTCGTGCAGACTGATAAAAGTGTTGAGTTTTTTAGCCTCTTCCATAGCTTCCTTGACCACTTTACTGCTTTCAAGCGGAATACCATCATCTGAAAAACCAACGGCTCCAGCTTCTAAAAGCGCCTTAAAGTCAGTCAAGTCTTGACCATTAAAGTTCTTGGTAATCGTTGCTACAGACTTAACATTAATTTTTTCCTTTGCCGCAGATTGAAGAACTTCTTGTAAGGTTTCTACGTCAGAGATCGTTGGATTAGTATTAGCCATCATCACAACAGTTGTGAATCCACCTGCAGCGGCAGCGAGTGCCCCCGTGTGGATGTCTTCTTTATGAGTTTGACCTGGTTCACGGAAATGAACATGGATATCCACCAAACCGGGTGCAACTACAAGACCAGTTGCATCAATGATCTCTGCATCTTTTTCACTAATTTGTGGTGCAATTTTGACAATTTTACCGTCTTCAACCAAGACATCACACACTTGATCCAAACCAGACTTAGGATCCATTACTCGACCATTTTTAATTAGTAACATCTGCTTTCTCCTTTATTCGTAGAAATCCACTTGGGTTTCCATTAATTTATCACCATCATAAACAAACTTTGCTGAAAAGAATGGTTTATCTTCTAAAAGCCACTCTACGAAGGTGTGGTCTCCTTCCCAGGTTGGTTTGCTTAAAACCTCATCATAAGGAACCCATTCTAAAGTCCCTTCATTACAGTCAATCAACTCACCTTCGAACTCAGTTACTTTAAATACATAGGTGTACCAGTCTAAGTCTGGTGTGAACTCAGGAAAGGTGATTACACCTTTGAGAACTGGCTTAGCCTTCAATCCTGTTTCTTCTAAAATTTCGCGGGTAGCACATTCTTGTGGAGTTTCTCCACGCTCTAACTTTCCACCTACACCGATCCATTTTCCTTCATGGACATCATTAGGCTTTTTATTGCGATGAAGCATGAGCAGTTCTTTTCCATTATCAATGTAGCAAATTGTCGCTAACTGAGGCATATTCTCTCCTTATCTAAGCCAATCAATTGGCTCTTGTCCTGTTTTTTTTAAGAATGCATTGGCCTTGGAAAAAGGCTTGGAACCCCAAAATCCTCTGTAAACGGATAAGGGACTTGGATGGGCTGATTCGATAATCAGATGTTGAGGATTTGTTACCAATGACTTTTTCTTACGTGCATAAGCACCCCAGAGTACAAAGACTACAGGTCTATCTAGATTATTGACAACCTTAATCACGGCATCCGTGAAAGGCTCCCATATTTGACCAGCATGACCATTGGCCTTCCCAGCAGGAACGGTCAAGCAAGCATTGAGAAGTAAAACTCCCTGATCAGCCCAAGCTGTCAAATCATGGGATGCTTTAACTCCAATATCATCAGCAAGTTCTTTTAAAATATTTTGCAAAGAAGGAGGTGCTGGGATATTGTTTGGAACAGAAAAACTCAAACCTTGAGCCTGACCTGGTCCATGATAAGGATCTTGACCAAGGATAACCACCTTAACCCCTTCTAGAGGAGTTGTCAAAAGAGCTTGAAAAACTTTATCTTTTGGTGGATATACAGTTCCTTGAGCGTAAACCTGTTCCATAAAGTGATTGATTTTCCCAAAATAACCTTCCGGTAATTGCTCCTTAATCAAGGCGTGCCAAGATGAGTGTTGCATAGCTTTCTCTCCTTTACCGTATCCATCGAAAAGCACGTCTTAATTCATCCGTACCATTTTTAAAAAAGCATAAACCATGTGCAAGTATAATCTTATCAGGTTTCCAGTTTAACATACGGGAAAAGAAAGTTTTTGCTTCCCTTTGTCTTCCTATGAAAGTCATCCGATAATCGATAGGAGTTTGTCCATCAGGGGATGTTACACGAGCTAAACGATAAAATCTTCTGCGGATTGGACTAGCTATCTTTTCCGGTTCAAAATTCTCTATGAGGTCTGTCACAATCAGTGTTTTAGTTGATTTATGAAAAAATACCACCTCTTCAATGACTGAACTTCCCTTAAAAATGAGTTGTTCAATCTCATCAGACCATAAGTCAGGAGCCTTATCTGTTAAGGGAGCATCAAATACAACCTTGACTTTCTGACTTTTCGCTCTCTCTTCTACTCCTGGACTAGACCATGCTTGCGCATAAGGATATCTTTGTTTCCAATCTGCAATATAGGCGTAGTGAATCTTATTTGGTGAAATCAGGTAAGCCACTTTGCCCAAAGCGTTCAGTTCAGTAAAAAGTTTCTCATTTGGAGCAATAGGAGAATGAATCCAAAGTTTGTCATCATTTAACTTAATCACCGTCATACGTGTCTGAAAAGGAAGTTTGAAGACCTTCATATCCATTTGTATCAAATCACCATCTACTATCCAGATATTTTGATCAACTTCCTTTAGTAAATACAATGGTTCATAAAGAGAAAGAGGTGGCCTAGACATCATTTACTACTCCTTCGTTTTTACTGCCTCTATTATAGCAAAAAGTGGCTATGGAAACCACTTTTTACAGTATCTATAAACATGTTGATAAATTTTATAAAGATTCAAGACTACAGCAAGTCCTCCATTTTGAAAGATAGCTAACTATTTCAAAAAACTATCATGATCTCTTTCAAATTTTTTCCTTATAGGACTTTTCAAATACCTTGTAAATCTATGCTGACAACAAACTAGATTAAATCTCCCCTTAGCCAGAGATAAGGAGAGATAACTAAAACTATACTTAAACACATCTTAAAGATTAAATTTCTATTATTTGACTTTCACCCAATAAATAAACTATTTAACAATTAAATAATGTGCATCTTTTATCTTATAATTTTCTAAACTGATAACTGTTTGTTTCTTATCAACAATATCATATTTAACCAGAGAATCATTAAATAAAAAAATAATAGATGTTGTCTTTAAATGTAAAATATGGTGCAATATATTGCTCTGTACTAAAGCCTTCCAGATGAATAATATCTTTTTCTAAATTATCTAGGTTGACTGTAGTAAAGGAAAATTCGCCATTATACAATCCTTCATTCTCTATAATCAATTGATTATTTTTAGCATCATAGTGAATACTAGTTGGATATTTATCAGGAATATCGATATAATTCTTGTTTTGACTCTTTAAATTAAAAACCAATAATTTATTTCCGGACTTATATTCTCCATCAGAATTACGCCCACTAAGTGCTTCCACAATATACAAGACATCACCTACATTAACCATTCTCATATATGCTGATGTTTCGTCAAGATTATATTTTTCAACGATGTTAAACTCTTTATCCATTTTCCAAATTTCTACATTAGGAATTTGAGTAGATAAATCCAATGTGGTTACAAGTAAGTATAAATAATTATCTACAATAACAAACTGTTGACTGGCATTTAGCTGACCATCATTTTTCACGGTAACATTAGTGACAACCTCTAAATTATTATCATATTTATAAAATTCAATTCTATCTGTAAAGACAGCAGTTGCATATAAATAATCCCCATCTGTTATAGATGCGTATGCATCATTTCCCTCTGCTAATTTAAACGTTTCACTTAAATTTTCCTTATTAATTCTAGATACATATCTTTTTAGACCTGAGGTATCTCTTGTTTTTGCAGTTGAATAGGATCCTGCTTCCGAAAAACTTTCTGCCCAATAGATATATTTTTCTTTTCTAGATATATTATCTTTGAACTCATTTAAATCATAATCATCAAAGACAGCTATTTTATCGCTATCCCAGATAGCCATTTTATAATCATCTACCGAATTTACCTTATTTGACTGACAGGCACTTAGACAAATAAGGCAGCAACAAGCACTTATTAACATCAACATGAAGTTTATGGTTCTTTTATTACTTTTTAATATCATACTGATTTGCTCCTATATAGCTTTTTTATACCAATTTAAGACGTTCAAACAGATGTATAGATAATTTATTGACTAGTTTAGATGCTTCTTTTTCAATACCTGCTTGATTAACTGTACTACCAATTTGATATCCATATACAACTTAACGGTAGATGACAATCACAATATTTTTGTCATTATATCCTAGTATGATTTATTATATCAAAAAATAAAACGTTTTTAAAAAAAGCAAAATTTCTTGCACTTCATGCTCCAGGTTTTCTAGAATCTTTTATATTTTGTGATTTTTAAAGGAACCCCAAGCAATCAAGCAGAGCCTGATAAGAGTCGATTTCATAAGTTGGCTGGGCTAAGCTCTTATTTTTTAGATGATGAGGATTGTACCAGATGGTATCGATGCCAGCATTATTTCCACCTTGAATATCAGCTGACAAAGAATCACCAATCATAAGGGCATGATTTTTATTAAAGTTAGGGATTCGGGCTCCAATTTTCTCATAAAATTCAGCATCTGGTTTTTGGGTATTAAGTTGTTCTGATATAAAAATTTCCTTGAAATATGGTGAAATACCAGATTGCTTCACACGCCCTGTCTGAATAGAGGTGATTCCATTTGTTGCAGCATAAAGCTCATAGCCCTGACTTATCAATTTTCTTAATAAATCTTCGACACCTGGGAAAGTCTGTCCCTGTTTTGATAGGAAAAACTGGTAACGCTCTGCTAAGTAGGCACCATCTTTTTCAATTCCAAAATGAGCAAACAATTTTGCAAAACGTGTATTGACCAATTCTTTTTTTGTAATCTTTTTCAGCTCCAAATTCTTCCAAAGTAATTTGTTCATAGGTACATAATAATCTTTGTAGGCTTGAATATCCTCAACTCCTTCTTCTTTAAGAAGTTGCGTTAGAGCGACATCCTCAGCAGTATCAAAATCAAGCAAGGTATGATCAAGGTCGAAGAGTAAAAATTTATAATACAATTTAGAAATTTTCCTTTCTAAAAATACATTTAAAATATTATAGCATAATTGCATTTCTATAGACAAATAGCTATTGCTATTAGCAATGATTACATAAAAATAAGTTTTTTTGTTAAACGAATATCAACTTTTTAAAAACTATAGAAATTATTTAAAAAATTTCTTAAAAAAATATATACTCAACTTCCATTTCACATATTTAAATTTGCTGTTAATATTATTTTGTGATATAATTCACCTATAGGATAGTTTTAGTAATAGACTAGGAGGAGGCCAGTAATAAGGGTGTCTATAAAATCATCCTATATAAAATAATTGATTCAGGGAGTATTACTTAAAGTACAATATTTTTTTGTATCTTAAGAATACCAATCTAACAAAAGGGAAGGAAAATAATGAATAACAAAAAGAAATTGGGAATCTTTTCTTTTATTATTTGCTTATTGACAACTGTCTTTGTATTTAGTTTGAATAAAACTTTTGCTGAAACTCCTGAGATTTCAGTAACTGGAAAATTTGTAGATGCAATTACAGATGTCAAAGTTGTAAATAATGAAGGTGGAGATTTAACTTGGGATTTAGCGCAATGGGCTACATTCCGTATCAATGCAAATTTTGATTTATCTGGAAAAAATGTCAAAGCAGGGGATACTACTGTTATGACTGTACCAGACGCTTTGGTGATTAATTCACAATCATTCGAAATTCGTGATATCAATACAAATGAGATTATCGCTTACGCTAAAGTAAATGCGGATAACAAGTCCATTTCTTTAACTTATACAGATTATGTTGAAAAACATGACGATACAAAAGGCTCTTTCTTCTTCTATGCTCGTGTTGATTTCAAAAAACACCCTCAACAAGGAGAAATTCCTGTTGAAATTACGATAAACAAAGAAACAAAACCTGCTGGGAAGATTACATTTAAAGGTATCGGAGATGGAGATCCAAAAGTTTTAACAAAGACTAGTTGGGTTAACGAGGGAGACAAAAGAGAGGTCCAATACACTATTTCAGTCAATCGTACAAAACAAAACATCAAAGATGTAACGATTGAGGACCACTTGCAATTTACAAATGCTAGCTATGTAAAAGATAGTATTAAAGTTATCAAAGGTAAATTCTCTTTCGAAACTGGTGAATGGGTATTCTCGAATCGTGTTGATGTAACTGACCAACACAAGATTACCGTTAGTGAAGACGGTCAATCCTTCGTTATTGAACTAGGGAACATTACAGAAGAAGACCAGTATCGTATTTCTTATAACGTTCGTTTAAATTATGATCCTGTAGATGGTGAGGTCTTGAGAAATGAAGCAACTCTTAAAGGTGTTGGTATTGAAAGTAACAGCGTAACTAATGCTGCTGCAGTTCAAATTGCTGGTGGTGCTGGTCTTGGTTATGTATACTCAATCAATATCCATAAAGTAGATGAAGCGAATCAACCACTTAAGGGTGCTAAATTTAAAGTAGTTCGTCAAGCTAACAATCAAGTTATTGGTGAGTTTGTATCAGATGATAATGGTAATATTGCTGTTAACAAACTGTTGAAAGATAAATATATCATCTCCGAGGTTGAAGCACCATCCGGCTATGTCATCAAGGATGCGGATACAGAAGTTAACGTTGAAGATTTTGGAGCTGATCGTTCAGTAACTAAAACAATTGTGAATCCAAAAGAAGAGACAACTACAACAACTACAACTACGACTGAAACAACTACGACTTCAACAACCACTACTGAAGAACCTACAACTTCAACAACCACAACCACTACTGAAGAACCTACAACTTCAACAACCACAACCACTACTGAAGCACCTACAACTTCAACAACCACAACGACTACTGAAGAGCCTACAACTACTTCAACAACTACGACTGAAGAGTCAACAACTACTTCAACAACTACGACTGAAGAGTCAACAACTACTTCAACAACTACGACTGAAGAGTCAACAACTACTTCAACAACTACGACTGAAGAGTCAACAACTACTTCAACAACTACGACTGAAGAGTCAACAACTACTTCAACAACCACTACTGAAGAACCTAAGACTACTTCAAGTACTACAACTACAACTGAAGAACCTAAGACTACTTCAAGTACTACAACTACAACTGAAGAACCTAAGACTACTTCAAGTACTACAACAACTGAAGAGCCTACTACGACTACAGTAACGACTACTGAAGAGCTTACTACGACTACAGTAACGACTACTGAAGAGCTTACTACGACTACAGTAACGACTACTGAGGAACGAAAGACAACGACAACAACAGCAGATGTACCTACAACAATAGTAACTACAACTGAAGAAAAACCTGGACTTCCTAAAACCGGAGAAGATAAAGGGGCGTTAGTTACTATCATTGGATTTGTAACTCTAATTTCATCTATCGCTGCCATTGCTTTTTTACGCAAAAATGAAAAGAAATAAGGTTAAAGGTCGATTAATTATTTAAAAGGGCTATTTCAAATAATAGCCCTTTTTCATTTCCTCAATGAATGAATAATTTTTTTCTGTTGAACAAGTATAATTTTATACTTAAAACATTTAAATGCTTGAAATTTTATTTATTTGTGATACAATTCACTTTATAGGATGTTTTTTTATTATTGACTAGTGGGAGGTGCATTTAAATTAGTGTTGTCTTGGAAAAGCAACCTATAAAATTATTCATATATTTGTAAGTTTAAGTTTTAATATACAAATAAGTGTAGAATTTGGAGACAAATAGGAGAAGAAAATGAGAAAAAATAATCTAAGTAGGCTTGCAAAAGTCTTCTTTCTTGTATTTTTACCATTATTAATCATTGTATTTTCACGATCTGATGTGGTAAAAGCAGGAGACGTCAGCAACAATATTAGTTCACTGACTGTCTCATCAAATGAAATCACCGATGGCGGACAAACAACCGTTAAGTTTACATTTGACGAGCACGCACAAAAAATTCAACCAGGTGATACATTAAAAGTTAATTGGACTAGTTCTGGGACAGTCTTTGGGGTTGGTTTTAAAAAGACAATTCCACTAAGTATTGATGGAACATACGTTGGAGACATGGTCATTACTGATGGATCTGCAACTGTTACTTTTAATGAAGCTATCAGAAACCTTCAAAACATCCGTGGTTGGGGGGAATTTGAGATTGAAGGTCATAACAATACAGCAACTGATAAAGAACATGTTGGTAAATTTACTATTATCAGTGGAGTTAAAACAGTAGATTTAAACGTTAAAAAAATGGCTACTGGTGTTAATAGCGCTCCATTCTATCTCAAAGCAGGTGATATGCACGCTAACGATCCTGAACACATTCTTTGGGTATTAACCATCAATGCAATGAACTTAGAAGTGGACGGCGACGTTCGTGTCGAAGACGAAGTTCAAGGCGGACACAAATTAGTGCCAGACAGCTTTAAAATTACAACAACAGGAAACAAACCTGGCTACTATTCTGGTGCTACAGCGATTGAAGATTTCAAAGCAGCGTTCCCTGGATCAACATTTACAGTGGATGCTTCAGGAAAATTTGTAGTTACGATTCCTAAAGACCTTATCAACAAGACCGGCGTTCTTATTTTCTATCGTACAAAAGTAGAAATCGATGCTCAGAAACACTTCAAGAACAACACGAAAGTTTGGTACCAAGTAAAAGGTGAAACTGCGGTTGTGGCCAAAGAAGTAAACGCATCTGTGGCAAACATCAATGCAAACGGTGGTGTGGATGGCGATCAAACTTCAACTACTACAACCACAACTACAACTGAAGAGCCTAAGACTACTTCAACTACAACAACTACAACTGAAGAACCTAAGACTACTTCAACTACAACAACTACAACTGAAGAGCCTAAGACTACTTCAACTACAACAACTACAACTGAAGAACCTAAGACTACTTCAACTACAACAACTACAACTGAAGAGCCTAAGACTACTTCAACTACAACAACTACAACTGAAGAGCCTAAGACTACTTCAACTACAACAACTACAACTGAAGAATCTAAGACTACTTCAACTACAACAACTACAACTGAAGAGCCTAAGACTACTTCAACTACAACAACTACAACTGAAGAGCCTAAGACTACTTCAACTACAACAACTACAACTGAAGAACCTAAGACTACTTCAACTACAACAACTACAACTGAAGAACCTAAGACTACTTCAAGCACAACAACTACAACTGAAGAACCTAAGACTACTTCAAGTACAACAACTACAACTGAAGAGCCTAAGACTACTTCAAATACAACAACTACAACTGAAGAGCCTAAGACTACTTCAACTACAACTACTACAACTGAAGAACCTAAGACTACTTCAAGTACTACAACAACTGAAGAGCCTACTACGACTACAGTAACGACTACTGAAGAACCTGCACCTGCACCTGCACCTACAACTACTACAACTCCATCATCTTCTTCTGAAACTACTACTGAAGAAAAACCAGGACTTCCATTTACTGGGGAGAGCAAAGGAACACTTATTGCAGTTCTTGGTTCACTTGTTCTAGTTTCATCGATTATCGTTCTTGCAAAAACTCGTAAAACTGAAAATGATTAGGCTTATAGAATATAAGATTTAGATTCTCAAGTCTTCAATCATTATAAAACTAAAAGGATTTACTTTTAAAGTGAATCCTTTTACATTTCTTTTAAATATTTTAAATAAAAAACTTAAACTGAATAAGTATAAAAAACGATAACTAAATCAGTTTAGTTATCGTTTTTTATTTTAGTCTTTTTCACCTAGTTTACTGTTGATGGTCATCATGATACTTGCAATCTTTTCACCCCAATACGGATCAGAAGCGTAAAGAACGTTCATTCCAGATGATTTATTGCCAAGATGGGTTCTACCTTCATCAATATAATTCTCTCTGATCCATTTAGCTGCACCTAGGATTCCCTTATCAACATTGTCGAAACTCTTTGCAGAATCATATGGAGTAGTATCATATGCAGCAATACCAAAGAAGTTATTCTTATCCTTAGCAATCTGACTACGCCCCCATGCACTTTCTAGAGCGCTGTGAGCTATAAGATAGAGAGCGTTGATTTGATAGCGTTCTTCAGCTTCTTTAAAAATGGCTCCCTTACCTGCCAAACGACTTCCCTTGATATTCATAAGAGAATATACTTTATCTAATTCTTCAGCTGTGTAATTAGTTGGTTTTCTTAAATCCCTGAATAAGAAAGGATTTTCAACTGTAAAGTTTTCAAAGTTAATACCATCAGCTGAATAATATTTTTTACCAATAGCCATTGATGAACTATGAGGGGCTACACGGATACTTGCGTATGGTGATAATTCATGATAAAGATAATTACCATCAGATGCATAGTGAGGAATGAAGTCACTATCTGAGCTGACAGCTACTAAATCACTCTTATTCATATAGCCTGAAAGTCCAGAGATTTTGACTGGAATTCGACCGTCTTTGGCTTCATCTCCATCAATCGATACAATACTTCCTTGCGAAATATAGCTGAGTTTTTCACCAGAAGCACTATATACATTTGCTGTAATTGGTTTTACTTTATAGTATGCTGCTGTATCGGAAATCCATTTTCCATTGCTTTGGAAAGAATAGTCTTTACCGTTAATGGTGAAATTACCAGTTACATATGCCCCATCTTCTTTGAGATAATACCAGGCGTTATAACTTTTATCAAAAATCCACTCATTCTTGGCCATATAACCATAAGATTTGAGATAGTAAGAGCCTTGCCATTGGTTTTCAGCATAAGCACCATCAGATTTTAAGTAGAACCAACTATCGTACTTCTTATCAAAGAACCATTCACTTTGAGCCATGGCCCCACTATCTTTTAGATAATATTTCTCTTTCCATTGGCTACTTAACATGTCACCATCTTTATGAAAAGAGTACCATGAACCATTGATTTTTTCCCATTTATCGCGGATAGCTTTTCCTGAATCAGTAGCATAATACCACTTATCTTCGAGTTTTGCCCAGGCATTTTCCGCCATAGCTCCACTAGTCTTGAGAAGATAGTCTTTATAAATAGTAGCACTTAGCATGACACCAGATTCATCAAATCGATACCATAGGCCATCAATCTTTGCCCACTTGTCACGATTGATTTTTCCTTCTTGATTACCGTAGTACCATTTATCACCAATTTTTACCCAGCTATTTTCAGCTAAGACACCACTTGCTTTGAATAGATAATTATCGTAAACAGCATTGCTAATCATGATACCATTTTCATCGAATCGATACCAAATACCAGCTATCTTTTTCCAATTATTACGAGTAACTTTCCCGTCCTCAGTGGCATAATACCATTGGTTGTCAATTTTTACCCAAGAAGATTCTGCCAAAGCACCGCTATTATTCAATAGGTAGTCATTAAAGATAGTATTACTAAGCATGATACCATCTTGGTTAAAATAATACCAATGACCAGCTATTTTTTTCCAATTCGTAACAGCCTTTTTATTTTCATAATAATGCCATTGACCATTCTCTTTTTGCCAACCTTCTTTGTTGACCTCTTCAGTAATTTCTTCTATTGAAGAGTTATCCTTGGTAAGGGCTGTTTCTTGTTTCTGTTTAGATTGAGAAGAATCCTTTCTGCCTTGGTTTGTGTTTCGTTTTGATTCTGCTTATCGTTCTGCTCTTGACCTTGAGCTTGCTTTTTCTCTTTAGCTTCCTTACTCGTTCCATTTGCTACAGTTTTTTCTGAACTTTGTACTTTGTTTGTAGCTTGGTTTTCTTCAGCCAGGACGTTGTTTTTTGAAATCCCTGCCATAGAAAGTACAACTGTACTTGCTAGTAATATCTTTTTCATTTTTTACCTTTCAATTTTATAAATTCATATTCTTTATTTCTTGTTTATCTCGTTTAAAGACGACAATCATCCATTTTATTATACAATATAATTTCAAATATAAAAGTAAGATCTTTAAGAAGAAAGAAACTTGTAATATTGTTAAAACATTTTAGAAATAAAAGTCAATAAAAAGTAGTCGAACAATAACTGAACGACTACTTTTTTTCTACAAATCAACCTTCTATTACTTTGGTACGATTATTAGTTAGAAGCGGATTTATAAATATAGATAGAATAGCTAAGATCGCAAAACTGATACCGACATACCAGTAGGGTCCATCAAGTGTGGTTGAACGCCCTGAAAGATTGACAATCCCACGGAATAGTATTCCTGTTGTAGCAATTGCTACTGCTGAATTCCATAAATTTAGACTGATACGAGAGAAATGTGGAAGAATTTTGAGAAAGATTGCTAGTAGAATTCCTCCAATAAGAGGTACCGCAAATAAATAGTGCATATGGACAGATGTCTCTCCAAAACTAAATGCTTCATAAATTCTAGAAAAAGCAAAGAAGAAAATCGTAATAAGTGTATAAGAGATGGCAGTTTTTTTAAAACGTTTTTTGTTAGGATTAATAACCGATGTAGACAATATCACTCACCGCCCTTTCAGAAATTTTGATTCCTCCAGTCGTTGGTTTATTGATAACCTGACCGTTGAAGTAAAGTGTAGAGGATCCCCCACCATCAAGATTGTAGGCAATTTTTGCACCATATGATTTCATGACCTCAGCTAGCTGGTACAAAGAGAGACCTTCACTTTCAGAAGTACGTCCGTCAGAAACTACAATAATGTAGTAGTTTTCGTCGATAATACCAATAGCTGTACGTGGATTCGAAGCCATAGCTTGTCCAATTTCTTGGTTTTTTCCTACTGCTATTTCACCATTTTCGACCAAGGCAGGACCAAAAGCTAAGAGATTAATAACTCCGTCTTTGACTAGTTGCTCAGCTGAAATCTGATCCTCGTAAATAATCTTGAAAGAACCATCTTTATAAATGGCTAAATCACCATTATTAAAATTTTCACGGACAGTATCACGATAGACAACTCCATTACGGATAACATAACCCGAAGAGTTGGCACCGTAATAGTCGCCATTTACTGCTAAAATTGCATCATTATCTGCAGCAGTGACAGATGTTTTAGCTGTTACGTTTGTTCCAAATGAGTTTTGAGCAAATGCTGTTTTTAGATATTCTGATGAACTTACTGTAACATCTGCAACATAAACTTGGGTATGATTAACCGTCGTTTCAGTCAACTTGATAGAGATATTCTCGTCCTTATAACTTGAGTTAGTTATTGTTGCTGTTTTAGCTGCTTGACTGGCTTGAGTTGTATTGGAACTTGTATTAGTTGTTGCTACTGTCGAAATAGTCTCAGCGAGTACAAAAGTTTTCAACATTGAGTAACTAAAGGATCCTGTCAAGAGTAAACCGAGAACCGAGGCATAAGCATATGGTTTCTTTAAAAATTTCATAATACAGTTGATGTCCTTTCCTTAAAGATCAATTTCTTTTGCACTGTCCAAGAGACAGCGAAGAGAAGGATGCCGACGATAATTTTGGCAATCAGAAGGTTGATACCGAAGACTGTAAAGAAGAGACGAATCAGTAGCGTGTCTAAGACAAAGAGTCCGACTGCTAGACCAAAGTACCCCATCCCTGTTTTCACAAGGCTATCGTCGTTTTTAAAGACTAGTTTTTTATTTGTAGAGTAGTTAAAAACGGAGCTTGTCACACGAGCTAGTCCGTTAGCTAGGAAAATTCGGAAACTTGTTGGCGCTGTTAGTAAAAACAAGATTGCAATAGCGTAAACAAGGTAGTCTACAATAAAACTACTGAGAGATGATAAAGCAAATTTAAAGATATTTTTATAAATCATGAGCCCATCTTTTATTGGTCGGAAGTTTGAATCCTCGTTATCATTGATATAGACAGTTTCAATGGGAACTTCTAAAATTTGATATTGTTTACTAGCTTCAAGTAGCATATTCATTTCATATTCGTAACGATTTCCATCTATTTTCAACATAAAAGGAATGAGATTTGTTGTAAAAGCACGAAGTCCGGTTTGTGTATCTGTTACACCTACTCCTGTTTGTAGTTTAAAGAGTGCTTTTGTCAAGCTATTTCCGAAACGGCTACGAAGGGGTACTTTACCTGTGAAGGCCCGCACACCCAAGATTAGCTTATTAGGATTTTCAGATGCTTTGTTAGCCGTACGGAAAATATCCCAAATCTTATGCTGTCCATCTGCGTCTGCCGTTACAACCGTTCCATAGCTATTTTGTTGTTGGATATAAGCAAAGGCCGTTTTAAGTGCTTGACCTTTACCTTGGTTCACTTGGTGACGGAGCACCGTAGCATATTGTTCTGCTTTATCAAAGATATCTTGACACTTTGATGAACTACCATCGTCGATAATTAGAATATGAAATTCACTCTTTTCGTGGATTTTTTCGATGAGTTTGATAAGTTTATTATCAGGTTGATAAGCTGGAATTACTATATAGTTCATACCGGCACTCCTTTCTTAGTGATGGTATAACTATACATAACATCGCTTAAAGATACCTTATATCAGTTTTCTTTAAGAAAAAGTTCAGGATAATTTAATGTTTTGAAAAGATTGTAAATCGTTGTTTGTAATAAATATACATAATATCCTTAAAATGCTTCAAACTTCACTTAACAAATCATTCAAATAAAAAAGTCAGCCCCAAAGGGTTGACTCATGTTAAATCTGTGACTGAGACTCACTTATTATCGTGTTTCACTTTTAATAGTGAAATTCCAAAGAATCCCATTAGAATAGCTACGATTGTATAGAATAATTGAGAATGTGACTCACCTGTATTTGGTAGCTCTGTTTGGTCCGCTACAGATTTTGACTCTGCTTCTGTTGCCTTTTCGGAACTAGAAGTCTGTGCCTGTCCAGGTTCTGAACTTGAACCAGGAGTCGGTTCTACTGTGGTTGTTTTTAGCTCTACTGTCGTTGTAGTTGTTGGCTCTTCTGTCGTTGTTGTTGGTTCTTCTGTCGTTGTTGTTGTTGGTTCTTCTGTCGTTGTTAGGATTTCCTTTTCATATTCATAAGTAATATGAACTGTTCCATTTTTTAACGTTCCAGTTTCCGAATCAGAAGAAGTCGAGAGTCCAACAAGACGATATGTGATTCCATCAACCATTATTTTGTCAGGACGTTCAATGCTATTATCTCCGACTTTGTATGTAACCAACTCTCCAGTTGAATCATAAATAGGAAATTCAGAAATCTTGTTGTATGTTTCTTTTAATTTTTGGTTAGTACCTTTGATAAGATAATCTATAATTACATTACCTGTATATAACGCTGAAACATCTTGGTCAGCCATATCTTCTTTTTCAGATACATAATAAACTACTTTCTTGTTTGCTCTTAACGTAAATTTATCAACATAATTGAAAAATGTTGATTTATCTATATTGGTATCTTCAGGGATTCTTGTCCAGTCACCGTTATTTGGAGTGATATAGGTACTTGAATTTGAAACTGACTTTATAAGGTGACCATTCTTTACATGACTATCATCAATCAATGAAGGATCTCCAAAACCACCAATGTTGCCACTAACCAAGTCAACCGCTAAACGATGGTTATCATAATCTTCTAAGTTTTGAGAGCCGGTTTCATAACTCATAACACCACCTTCTTGACTAGATTTCCAAACCATTCGGGCATCAATTGGTAGGTATTTGATTTTCTTAGCTTCATCAATTGGGATTGTAACTCCTACTTTGTAAGCTTGACTATTATCAAAATTGGTAAACAAACCATAAGATTCAACTTTACCATCTGTCATATAACCATATTCGTAGTTGCTGGTATTGACTACGTAAGGTGTTCTTCCTGCTTCCAGTTCCTCAACGGTCGGAGTATTAAAGGTTTCGCGATCATATTTTTCTGTATCATCAAAGCTAATCTCTGTCATTGGCTTATTGACATTGATAGGATTGCCCTTAGCATCTCGTGTACCAACAAGAGTGAATTGTACCGTAGCATTCTTAATCTTTGAAACTCGAATCAAAGATCATTTACTGTTTGTGCATGGTCACTAGAATGCATTCTCTGGTAAGCAACTATATAGCTATAAGTGACACTCTTCCCGTCTTTACTTATAGTAGCATTCTGCCCCTCTACGTTAACATGGCCACCTTCAGAAATAACATTATCGTTTAGTTTTGTTTCTACGTTATTTTCTTCTGTTACAGCAATAGATGATTCGAATGATTTGTTCGAGTCATCAATTTGGTTTGATGTAGAAGGCTCTAGTTTTGAGATGCTATTATCACTATAACCCGAATTTTCTTGGATAGCAATAGTTTCTGTACTTATATTCTCATCAGATTTAACAATGAATTGTGTATATGAATTCAATACAAAAATTGAAAATGATGTAAGCCCTAATTTTACTAATTTATTCATTTGAAAAGACTCCTGTTAAAAATACCAACTATAAAAACAAAATCACTTGTCTAAATAACCATAATCTATTGTAAACGAAAGTTAATTAAAATGCAAGGAATTATACATTTTATATACTTTATAAACGTTTTTTTTATAATTTTTTAAAAGTAACAGAGTCATAAATATTTTTAATTAACTAGCTTAAGCCCCTTCGCTTATACTGGAACAGTATTTCTTCTTTTACTCTATTTTATCTCTTAATTTCTCGACAAAGAGATAGGCTGCGGGACAAGTTAAAGTATTTTTGATAGTCAGATTATTGATTTGATAAATCTTTTTACGGTCGGTGTGTGGAAATTCTCTACAAGCCTTGGGACGGACTTCATAGATGGAACAGAGATTATCGCCACCTAAGAAGGGACATGGCATTGACTTAAAGATCTTATCACCGTCTTCATCTACCTGTAGAAATTCATCTTCGAAGGCAGGTAATTTCATTTTAAAGTACTTGGCAATGCGTGTGATATCTGCTTCTTTAAAGTCTGGTCCAAGGCTCTTGCAGCAGTTAGCACAGGCTGTACAATCAATTTCTTCAAAAACTTCTTGGTGAATTTCAAGGGCAATCTTATCTAGGTTTTTTGGAGCCTTCTTTTTCAGATTTCCAAGAAATTTACGATGCTCTTTTTGCTTTTGTAAAGCTAATTGGTGATAGTATTCGATATCGATTTCTTTTGACATAGATTCTTTAACATCCTTTTCTGAAACTAGTATACCATAACTGAAAATAAATAAAAACTACTGCCATTAAGGCAATAGTTTTTACAAGATTAGTTAGCTTCGACCACCTCAACCATATCTTTTCCAAGTAAGATTAAATATTTTTCAACTTGATCTATTTGGTAAGAACGAGACAAGGCTTCTGCATATAGAGATAATTGATCTCTATAATGTTCAATCAGTTGACTTGGATATTCATAATGATCTGTTTTATAGTCAAATAGAACAATCTTATCATCGTAAAGGAGATAACCATCTAAAATTCCACGAACAACAAAGTCTTCCTGACTCTTAGCATCTCTTTTTAACATAGAGAAGGGTTGTTCTCGATAAAGTTTATCTTGATTTGCAAGAATCTCTTGACCAAGAGCTGTATCAAAGAAGGACAAGATTTTTCTAGATTAACTTTATCTTTAACAGCTGTAGTTGCCTGAACTTGCTCCAAGGCTTCTATCAAGGTTTCCAAAGTAGGTTTCTTAGTGAGATTGATTCGTTGCATGAGTTCATGGGTGGCACTACCAATCTCAGCTCCAGTGACTTTTTCTGTCTTGGAGAAGTCTGGAAGTTCAAACTGAATAATAGTTTCTTTTGGTTTAGATTGACCAGCTACTACTACACCTTCCATATCCATGACTGGTTCATAAAACTTCTTAATCTGGCTTGGGGTCTGAACACTCGGAAGATTAATCGCTGCACGGTGGATTTCATTATACACTTCCACTTCTTTCAGCATTTGTAAAGCTTCCTTAATGGTATCAGACTGACGGTTGCTTGCCTGAGAAAGATCTTGAAGCTGGCTTTTAGTTTCCAATTTACCGATAGCTTCTTCTGTCAGTTGTTCTTCACCCTCGAAACGAACACTAAAGTGTAAGTCCTCTTTAGAAAAAGCTTGATAGATGGCCCAAATCCAGTCCTGGAAATTTTGAGCATCTAGCCTGGTTTTACGAGTTAGGAGACCTTGCCCATTTGTCGGGTATTCTTTAGACTCCAACTTTTCTCTCGATCCCTTTCCGACTAGATAAAGTTTTTTCTCAGCACGAGTCATGGCTACATACAGTAAACGCATTAACTCAGAATAGCTTGCTAATTGGAGCTCCTCCTCATTTTGACTATAAGTCAAGCTTGGAATCGATAACTTAATCGTAGATGGAAGATATTCCTCTTTTGCATTTGTAGCTACTCTAGCCACATACTTAAGGCCAAGACCGTTTACGACTTAGGATAACTTCAGACATGGAATCTTGCTTGTTAAATTGCTGATCAATATTGAGAATAAAGACATATGGGAACTCAAGCCCCTTACTCTTATGAATACTCATAAGCTCCACAGCATCCTTAGGTGGAGCTACAGTGACACTGGCAAGGTCGTGCTTGACTTCCAAGACTTGATCAATCATAGTTATGAAACGTGATAAGCCTTTAAAATTACTCTTTTCAAACTGGTCAGCTCGTAGTGCTAGGGCATAGAGGTTGGCCTGTCTGGCCTGACCATTTGGTAAAGCACCAACATAATCATAGTAGAAACGTTCGCTATAGATTTTCCAAATAAGGTCATAAAGTGAATGAGTTTTTGAGAACAAACGCCAAGAATTAACAGTTTCCAAGAAAAGGTTAAGCTTTTTATGGAGTTCAGATTTTATTAAAACATTTTGGATACTAGTTTGTGCTTGAGCATTAACTAGTTTTTCATAAAAGTTTTCTTGAACCTTATCCTCAGAATTTTGAAGAGCTAAACGAGCTAATTCATCTTCATCAAAGCTAAACATAGGAGACTTCATAAGAGCTACTAAAGCAAAGTCTTGCAGAGGATTATGGATGACACGAAGAGTATCCAACATAACCTGCACTTCTAAAGATTGCAAGTAATTGTTTAGAGCGCCATCAGTTTTAGCTGGTATCCCATATTCCGACAAAGCAAGTAGAACCAGGTCATTCCGACTTCTGCTGGCAGTCAAGAGAGCAATGTCATTAAAAGGAACCCCTTTATCATTATGAAGGTGCAATATCTCCTTAATGACCATTCGCATTTCACCAGTCAGTTTGTTGGACGAAAATTCTTCCTCTTCCTTAGAATCACCGTCAACATCCTTATCATACAAGAGGACTTCTGCCTTGTTTTCTAAATCAGGGTGTAAATCAGTATTTCCGAAAACAAGTTGATGCATGCCGTCATAAGAAATCTCTCCAACTTCCTCATCCATGAGATGCTTAAAGACGTCATTAGTAGCATCAAGAACTTCTGAACTACTACGGAAATTTTCCTTGAGCAGTATTAACTGATCTTCTTTGCTATCCTGAGCAAAACTGTGGAATTTTTCATTGAAGATTTGGGGATCTGCCTGTCTAAAACGATAAATAGACTGCTTGATATCTCCCACCATAAAACGGTTATGCCCGTTAGAGAGGAGCTCCAACATTCTTTCCTGGATATGGTTGGTATCTTGGTACTCATCGACCATGACTTCGTGGAAACGTTCCTGATACTCTTGACGTACCTGAGGAAAGTTTTCCAATATCTCAATGGTATAGTGGCTAATATCAGCAAATTCAAAGGCATTCTCTTCGCGTTTACGCTTTCGATAGGCATCAACAAAATCACTCATGAAAACTTGGAAAGTCTTAGCCAAGTCCCAAGACTCTTGATGATATTTTTCCTGGAATTTCAATAAAGTAATTTTATCATTTAATGCAATTAGATTTTCAAACTTATCTTTTCTCTCTTGGTTATACGCTTCTTTCAGTTCTAGGAGTTCAGCCTTGCGACTAGCATTTGTGAGAGCACGGCCACCCTTATCCTTAGAAATATTCACAACTCGCTCTAGAACTTCTTGATATTGATTAAAAGTAGATTCGTTTGGTAAAGCTCCAATTTCATCAAGAACTTGTTGGACAGCTTCTAAGTAGGCTGCTTTTCCAAATTCCTTGGCATCATTCTCTAAATGGTAACGAAAGAAACTTTCCAAATCCCAGAGTCTTTGCTGAATGTCTTGAGCCAGCTTTTCTTTAGAACTTGTAAAATCGGCCTTTTCGAATCCTTTTAAGAAAGATTCCTGTAGCCAGGCCTGAGGATTACTAGTGGATTGTAAGAACTCATAAATCATATAGACCTGTTTACGCAATCCACGTGCATCCTTACTTTTACCCGCAAAGTTTTTGACTAGCTGACTAAACTGTTCTTGTTCCTTACTTTGGTAGTGTTTTTCAAAAACTTGCCGAAAGACTTCGTTTTTTAAGATAAGTTGCTCACTTTCATTCTCAAGAATGCGAAAGTTTGGGGCGAGGTCAATCAGATAACCATGTTTAGCCAGGAACTTCTGAGTAAAAGAGTCCATAGTTCCAATAGCAGCGTTTGGTAAATCAGCTAATTGTCTTCCAAGATGCTTTTTTAGCTCCAGATCCTGAGTTTCTTGGATTTGTTGGCTGATTTTCTTTTCCAAGCGTTCTTTTAACTCGGTTGCTGCCTTGACTGTAAAGGTCGAGATAAAGAGTTGGCGAATCTCAACACCACGCGCTAGTTGATCAAGAATTCGTTCAGCCATGACAAAGGTTTTCCCCGAGCCAGCTGATGCTGAGACCAAAATATTTTGACCAGAACTGTAAATAGCTTGAATTTGCTCAGCGGTTTTCTTAGGTTTCTTGTCAGAATTCGCTTCTGCTACTTGCAAGTTTTCAATCTCTTCTTGGGATAAAAATTTCATCGCTCTAACTCCTCTCTTATTTTATTAAACCATGCTTCCTTATCATTGCTCTTAGCAACCTTATCTAACAATCTAGCCTGACCCAGATGGTAATTGGCTTCAAATCCTGTAATAGCTTGATATTGTTGGACATATGGCGCAATACTTCTACCGTCTTCTGTATAAGGATTGATAGCAAATCTACCAGATAAAATCTTCTCTGCTGCTTTCTTATAAATAAGGGCGTTATAGTCCAGCAATAACTGGAACTCCTCATCAGACAACTGATAGGTCTTGTTTTTATTATATAGTTCACCTAGATTCTTTATTTCTTTTTCAAGAAATAGCCCTTGATATTTCATAGTCTTAGTCGTTTCTGCTAAAGCCTTTGAAAGAGTTTTAACAGATTGTAAGGACTGAATTGGCTCAGCCATTTCTAAATACATAGCACCAAAGAAGTCTGTATTTCCTTCTTTCTTAAGAGCAGCAAGATAGGTCGGTAACTGTGAATTAAGGCCGTTATAAAAGAGAGGGAAGTTAAACTGAGTTAGAGAAGATTTGTAATCGACAACACCAATAGCATCACTTGTCTTTAAGCGATCTATACGGTCAACTTTACCACGGACATAGACATTTCTGCCATTATCTAACTGAACAAAAGCTTGTTCCTTACCACCAAAGACTGCCTCTTCCTGAATTGTTTCAATTTCAGAATTGTGACGAAGTATATGCCCAGTTGCACGCGCAACGTCTAAAAGAACTTCCTTGGTTAATTGGGCTTCCAAACTTTCTTGATAAATGGCTTGAAACTCTCTTTCTTGACTGGTTTCAGAGATTGCTTGTTCTAAACGACGATCAAAAGGTGTATCAACAGGAAGTTTCATAGCTCGTTCAAAAATACGATGCAAGAAATTGCCATGACTTCGTGCATCAGGTCGCAGTCGCAATTCTTCCTGTAAGCCTAAGACATATCGAAGGAAATAACTGTATTCGTTTCGATAAAAACTCTGTCAATCCCGAAGTTGATAGATAGAAATCTTGATCTTGAGGATACAAGGCTTCCAAAGTTTCAGTAGCTAAGGTCTTACTTTTTTTGGACTTGTCGGTAGGACAGGATTATCAAGACCTTGATTTTCTAATTTTCTCCCCATGACACGAGCTAGAACCTTAATAAAGGTTAATTCCTGCTCACTTGTCTCCGACTCACCTTGCTGGTGATAAGCAACAAGACTAGACAAAAGACTATGATAAGAACCAATATCATCCTTTGATAGGTTTCTTCGATCTATTCTCTTTTTCAATCTTGGTAAAACCCAAAAATCCTGCAATTCTTTCAGATAAACCGACTCTTTACTCTCGCTTTCATTGAGTAAACTTGGCGCTGATAAAACCAAGTGCTTCTTGGCAGAATTAACCAAAGAAAGCATGGTATAGCGATTCTTCTTAAGATTTTCATGGCTAGCAATCAATAATTGAGAGCCATCTTCAGTACCTTGGTTTAAAACTTCTCTTTCTTCATCACTCAAAAGACTAGTATTTTTGGGTGATTTTTAGGTAGATGATCCTTAGGGTTAAGCCAAGTGCATAGATGTAATCAGAAGTCAAAGGCGAAATCAAATCATAACTTTGCACCAGAACCGTATCCACCGTTGCTGGGATTGTACGATAATTTGATAAGGACATCCCTGAATGAAGAAGAGCCAAGAAATCATCTAAAGTGACCTGGGACCCTTCAAAAACAGTCGCAAATTGCTCCATTACATGGCAAAATGCTTTCCAGACCTCCTCTTGTCTTTCTTGCTCTGCTGCCTCCATCGTTTCAGATAAGGATTGTAATTGCTTGGTCACAGATGCATCCTTCAAAAAGTTATTCCATTTTGTAAGGATATTTTCAGTCTTTTGCTTACGACTGGATAATAAAGCTTCTAGTGGATTTAGGACACGGACACGCAGCTCATTTAATTTTTCTAAATCAAATTTTCCATGATGATTTTTTGTAAATTCTTGTTTAAAGTTAGAAAGACCATCAATACCTAAATAGCGGATATATTGTTCAAAGCTATCGATTTCCTCTTGAGCAAGGTCGGTGTATAAGCCGGTTCGTAAGAGATTAATCAAATCTTCCTGACGGAAATAGTAACGTTTGAGTCGTCCCACGGATTCTACAAATTGAGTCAAAGGATGATGAGTCATAGACTCACTTCTCCCCAGATAGAAAGGAATCTGATATTGATTAAAAATTGTCTGCAAGGACAGTTTATAAGACTCTACGTCTCCTAGTAAGACTCGAAAATTTTTGTAGCTAAGTTCAGTTTCTTGGTGCAATTTCTGGCGAATACTACGAGCAACGAGCTCCAGCTCTTCTTTCTGTGTCAGACAAGACCAGATTTGCAAGTCTTCTCTATCCTTATCATCCACATCTATGCTGATTTCAGAAAAATCATAAGCACTTTCGATTAGTCTTGAAGCTTTGGCAAAAGCATCTAATTTTTCATGTTCTTGACAGGCATCTTCTGCCTTGGTCTGATATTTAAAAGCTAAATGACGTAGAAACTCAACACTGGCTTGATAGAGATTACCTTCACTAAAGGGGCTAGTGTAGGCTTTCTTAGTCGCATATACGCCAATAATAATCTCAACACCCTTACGATGAAGCAAATCCACTAGGTGTTCCTCTTCTGCAGAAAAACGAGTGAAACCATCAATGACTAGGGCAATCTTACTAAAATCACTACTTACCTTGTTTTCTTCGATAGCATCAATCAGATAGGATAATGGACTCCCCTGTGAAACTTGACCTTGATTTAAATACGCTGTTACCTTTTCAAAAATCAAGAGTAAATCAGAGCGTTTATCAGCATCTGTCAAACTTTCCAAGTCCAAAAAACTCATCTTTGCAGTTGAAATTTCATGATAAATCTCAATCAGTTGCTGGATGAATTGCGGATCTTGTTTAATAGCTCCGTAAACACGTAAATCCTTAGCGTCTATCTCGGACAGACATTTATAGAAAGCCATACCAAGTCCGATATCATCAAGACTTGACCTCTCAGGAATATCATTTAAAACCAGATAACGAGCCATTTGAGCGAAGCGCGTGACTGTGATCGCAAAAGAAGCCTGCTGACTCAAGCACTCCAGCACAGCGCGTTCTTTTTCAAAGAAAGAGAGTTAGGGGCTATATAAAAGACTCGTTTGCCTTGGGCAACCAGTCCTTGAGCCTCCTTGGTTAGGATTTCTGTCAAAGAAGTCCGAATATCGGTATAAAGTAGTTTCATCTCTGCCTCGTTTGTTTTTGTCATTACCTTTTATTATACCATTTTTTAGGGTATAAACGTTTGACTAGCCTATTCTCATAAGGAAGTAATTAATTTTATATTGACTATACGAGGACATAAAAAACTATTCTTATTATTTTCAAGAATAGTTATTTGTTGTAACTTGGTAACATTTACTTTTTAATTATTTTACTTGCAAATGAGATTGGAAGATCGTCCCTATATTATCACTTAGAAAAATAATACAAGTAAATAAGCAAAATTAGGTTTGGTCAGCGGACAAAAGAGAGTGGGACAGAAATCGGTAATTCGTTAGAATTCGATTTCGTTGTCCCACCTCCGCACAGTTGAGTAGGGCTGTAAAAGCTGATGAAATCAGCGTAGTAGAGCCCACTCAATCACTGCGTCTTGATCGACAATCCAAAGACAATTGAGAGGCTAGAACTTTTGTCCCAGCCTCTTTTTCTAACAATTAAAATAACTCTTTACAAAAGGTAACTATTTCTTCCAAGGTTGGCAAGAATAAATTTCCGGGAGTAGGTGAGTCATGGAGTTCACATACCCCGACCCCGCATTGTTAAATGCAATTTTTAAAAGAGGAATTAGAATTTGCTTCCTAAAACACTACAGCTTCAATTACAACTGCTTTCAGACGAGCAACTATCTTTGGTAAAATATCACTAGAAGCGATGTAGTATTCAACCATGATTAAAGCTTTTCTTTTTTAAGACCTAATTCCCTAACATGACTTCAGACCTCATTAATCACTTCACGACTAATGAAGTGATTGTATCTCTAGTCCAGATCCAAGAAACCTTTATGAGGCGTCATGTTAAAGAAGGTCGCAATATCTTGTAATTCTTGATCTGTAATTTCTTGTTTAATGACTCCGCCTTGAGCACCAATTTGTGAAAAAATCATAGCAGCCTTTTCAATAACTTCAATCATTCCATAAGTCTCATCTAGTGAAGTACCCGATGCAAAGAGACCATGATGAGGCCAAAGAACAGCTTGAAATTCTGCCATTTTTTCTGCAGTTGCCTTCCCAATTTCAGTCGTACCTGGATCATGTAAGGTATGACCCCAATCCCTTCAGGAAAGACGACAATCGATTCCGCCTGCATTTTCCAGAGAAGACGTGATAAGTGACGCTCCTCTAATGGTTGAGTAAATGATAGAGCGATTAAGTTTGTTGGATGACAATGGAAAACCACACGCTGATTAGGATTTACTTTCATACGTTCCATATGACTCATTAAGTGACTTGGAAATTCTGAAGTTGGTTTTCCTCCGTCATTAAAGCCCCACACCAATTCTGCATGTTGGCCATCTTCTGTGATGCGGACTAATCCAAGATCATTTTCTGGATTTCCTGCTACATTTCTAAAGTAACGGCCAGTTCCTGTTACAAGATAATAATAGCCAGCCAAAGGAGAAGCATCGAAGCTGAGATCAAGTACTTCTTTCACTTCTGTCACATCCTCAAAAGAGGAAACTTCTTCTCCTGTCAACCGAAGTGAAACATTTCCCCCATTTCGTTCGTCCCAATAGCGCTCATAAGATTCTCTTGTCACTTCTCTCATTTTTGTTACATAAATAGATTCTACAAATTTTGTCATTGTTTTCTATTCCTTTTTAATAATTTATTTTTTAATCCACGTATATTTAAAATTCTAGCTTCATTGTATCAAACTTTTTTTTCACAAGTTTCATCAATTCGGAACCTTGTTTATTATAGAGAAGTAACTCCAAACATCACTATATGGGAAGTTCTTCAATTCTTATGTATAAACTGATCAAGATGTGAAAAGAAAGTCCAATTCCATTTGTTTCAACTGCTGACTTAGCTCAAACATTACTTTCAAGAGACCTTTTGTTGTATTTAGAGTTCCAACTACGCAAGTAATAGTACGATGGATAAATATTCCAAAAATGTATTCCCGTTTTCTGTTAGATTTTCTTAGCAAGAAACTTATGAAAAAAATTCTCGATCACTTTCCCAGTTGATTTGTCGCGATATGTGATATATCTTTCAACAACATATAGTTTACCGTAAAAGTATCAAATGTCTACTCGATGCTACAATATCAATCGCCATATTGTAAATCATCTTCACCCTCTTTCCCAATTCCATTCTAACTTTATTTAACTATTTTTAAAAATATGTTACAATGTCTCTAAAACAGTAGAATAGTATCAAATATACAGGTAATTTCAATGCAAAATCTAACCGAGTTTCTCCATCAAGAAACAGAGATTGAAAAACAACAGAGAAAAACTCAAACATTCATTTCAGAATTTTCTGAAATGAAAACCCAAGATCCCCATTTGCTCGATGATCTCTTTTTTCAAAATCGAGATATTTACATCAGCAAACAGAATCGCTATGCTCCTTATCCTCTTCATTCACATCAATTTTTAGAGCTAATTTATATTCATAGTGGGTGTTGTGAGCAGATCATTAATGGTGAGGTTTATACTCTTTTTCAAGGGGATATTCTCTTATTGGATGCGGGCGTTCAACATCAATGTAAAAGTTTGAATGAAGGGGATATTGTCATCAAACTAATCATCAAAGATAGTAACATTTCCTTACATGGTTTAGAAGAGATTCAAGGAAATAATAGCCTCTTGTATCATCTACTTCTTAGTCGGTATAGCCATCTAGGAATTACAGAAAATTTTATTATTCTCCGTTCCCAAGAAATCCCAAGAGTACCTCAACTACTTAACCGTATGATGGAAGAATATTTTTTCCAGAATGATTTTTCCCAGGAAATTCTCAAGCATTCTTTGAGTATCTTACTCTTCGAATTAGCGCGTTCTATGCCAAGCGCACAAGAAAAAATCCTTCAAACTAGAAAAGAACCCTTTCTACAAGTCCTTGAATTAATTGATAAAGACTACAAAAAAATTACCTTAGCGAAAGCTGCAGATCAATTGAATTTTAATAAAAACTATTTGAGTAACCTTGTGAAGAAAAAAAGTGGCCATACCTTTACAGAGTTAGTACATCAAAAGAAATTAATGACTGCGAAATTACTAATTCAATCAACGGATTTTTCTATTGAAAATATTTGTCAAACCGTAGGATTCAGCAACAAAACTTATTTTTATAAACAATTTGCACTACTGTATGGAATTAAACCTTCAGAAATGAGAAAGAGGTAAAAGAAAATTACAAATTTTTAAGATCATCCACAAATCCCAAAATGCTAAAATGTTAATCATGATATGGAGCAAAATGGGATAATAGAGAGAATGAGTTTTTCGGTAGAGGAATGCTACAATCGCTCCTCCGCTTGCATAGATGAAAAAGGCAAGTGGTGTTATACCATCAGAAACATGCACATAGCCAAAGACACAGGCTGATAGCAAAACATCTCCATACCATGGTGAATCTTTCAAAAATGTATTCATCAGAACTCCTCGATATACCAATTCTTCTGTAATTGGTCCTAGCAGACAAGTAATAAGCAATAAATATAGTAACTCTTGTCGCCCTGTCATCTCAACTAATTCATTTAAAGCCATTTGATTGGACGTTGCAGGGGTTAAAAAGGAAAACACAATACCTGAAAGATGATTGACTCCATAAGCAAGAAGCAAATAAACTGGATATCTCCATTTCCACTTCAACTCAAAAGTTCTTCTACCTTCGAATACTAGTAAATAAAGAATAGCTAGAAAAGTAACGCTAAACTCTAAAAAAGAAAGAATTTGAAAAAATTCTCTACTAGCAGGCACAAGCCTACCTGCAAAATGATTAAAAATCCACCAAAACCATGTCTTCCTATAAATGATTACCAATAAGGCTAGTAAAATCTGTACTGCTCTTCTTTTCATGATAGTTCCTCTGCTTTTTAACCATTATCTCTATAATCTCAGATGCATTGCAAGTATAATACAGTATATCATATTATAACATATCTTTACCAAATATCATCTTCAAATCTTGAATTGTCATCCAAACGTCCTAAATTGACATAGTAATCCTTATTTCCTCCAAAATATGCTATAATAAAGGCAAAACACGAGAAAAGGAAATACTATGATTAAACTACTTGCTCTAGATATGGATGGTACTCTTCTCAACGAAGCCAAAGAAATCCCTCAAGCTCATATTGATGCTATTCATAAGGCTATCGAAAAAGGTGTCAAACTGGTTCTCTGTACTGGTCGTCCCCTCTTTGGAGTTCTTCCCTACTACAAGAAACTCGGTCTTGATTTGCAAAATGAATACGTTATTGTCAATAATGGTTGTTCTACCCACCAAACCAGTGACTGGAGCCTTGTTGACTGGCGGGAACTTAGCAAATCTGACATCGAATACCTGAATGACCTGGCTGAAAAGAGTGAGGTTCAGTTGACTCTCTTTGATGAGGAACACTACTTCGTTCTCGGAGGCAAACCAAATCCTATCGTTCAATATGATGCCACACTTGTTTTTGCCGATCTGACTGAAATCTCACTGGAAGAAGCTACTAGTGGGAAGTATCGTATGTTCCAGGGAATGTTTTTAGGGACAAAAGAACAGACAGATGACTTTGAACAACGTTTCTCTGAAGAGCTTTGTCAAAGATTTAGCGGTGTTCGTTCTCAACCTGTTATCTATGAAGCAATGCCACTCGGTACAACCAAGGCTTCTGCTCTTTCTCGTTTGGCTGAGATTTTAGATATCCAGCCTTCTGAAATCATGGCTATGGGTGATGCCAATAACGACATTGAGATGTTAGAGTTTGCTGGGCTGGGGATCGCCATGGGTAATGCCAGCGACTACGTCAAATCTCTCGCTGATGCCGTAACTGCTAGCAATGAAGAAGACGGTGTTGCACGCGCTATTGAGAAATATATTTTATAGAAAATAAGTCCAGTCAACTAGTATTTCTAGCCAACTGGGCTTTTATTTTTTTTAAAATTTAAAAACTTTAGAAACTCTTTAGAAATGCTTGACGATTCTTTGATATCTATGCTTTATACTAGAGTTATAAAAATAAAACATCTTATACTTTTCGAAAATCAAATTCAAACTACGTCAGCTTCGCCTTTCCGTACTCAAGTACAGCCTGCGGCTCGCTTCCTAGTTTGCTCTTTGATTTTCATTGAGTATTAAAGATTAAAGGAGAAAACTATGAAAACAGTCCTCGAAATCCATGGCTTGTCCAAACAATTTGGCAAACAACCTATTCTACAAGATCTTAGTCTCTCAGTTAAAGAAGGAGATGTCTATGGACTTATCGGAAAAAATGGTGCTGGTAAAACAACTCTGATTAAAATCATTACCCAATTATTATCTGCTGACCATGGAACTATTTCCCTCTTTCCAGTCAAGGGTATAAGGAGTGCACGAAAGCCCTATCTCGAGTAGGTTCAGTCATTGAATCCCCAGTAGCTCACAATCATTTAACAGCCTATCAAAATCTAAGATACTATTGTACTATTCGACATATCCCAAATGCTGATCAAGTCATTCAGGAAACATTAAAGTATGTGGGGTTAACAGATACAGGTAGAAAAGTTTTTCGAGATTTCTCTCTTGGAATGAAACAACGCCTAGGCATTGCTATTGCCCTCCTATCAAAACCAGACTTTCTCATCCTTGATGAACCTATCAATGGACTTGACCCAATCGGTATCAAAGAGTTTCGTCAAATGATTCAACGTCTGAATCAAGAACTAGGAATAACAATTCTCATCTCTAGTCATATCTTGTCAGAACTCTACCTGGTTGCCAATCGCTTTGGAATTTTAGACCAAGGGAAAATCATTCGAGAAATCAGTAAGGCCGAATTTGAGACACTAAATGAAGACTATATTGTTCTAAAAACAATTGACAAAGAAAAAGCTAGTCAAATCTTAAAAGACAAAGTGCATCTTGAATTTAAAGTTGTTAATTCAGATAATGAAATTCATATTTTTAGTCATGAACAAGATGTTAAACGCATTCTCAAAGAACTTACTCTAGCAGATGTCGCTGTGGATGAGATTTACTATGCTCGTCAAAATCTTGAAGAATACTTCACACAATTAGTAAAATAGGAGGAAAACCATGATACATACAATTCAAGCAGACTTTTACCGCCTTTTCCGTTCCAAAGGTTTTTGGATTACAGAGCTCGTTCTCTTTGCACTCATGTTAATGGGAGCTACTTTCGGAGCTACAGGCAAGTTCATATCGGTCAGTACAAGTACAAACGTGGAAAGCGAACTACCTAGCAAGGGATGGGATGGTATACAAGCCCTTATTAACACCTCTAGCAATAGCTCAAACCTAGTTTTCCTCTGTATTATCCTTGCTTGCTTAGTTCTAGGAGTTGATCTTATCGGAAAACTCTATAAAAACAGTTTGACAGTGGGTGTTTCTCGCACAGAATTCTTCCTAGCTAAATTTGTAGTATTAGCAAGTATTGCTCTGATGCAAATTCTTGTTAGCCTGGTCATTGCTTTCGTACCAGCAACTATTCTAAACGGGTTTGGTACGATGCCAGAAGGATTTATTGGCAATCTCCTTCTAACAATTGCTCTTCAATTTCTCTGCCTTCTAGCTTGGCTTTCTATTATTTCCTTCATTCTCTATGTGACTCATTCTTATTTGGCTGCTTTTATTGGGTATTTAATCAGTTCTACCTTGCTTTCATTGCCGATGCTTATCTACCCAGATATCGAGATTTGCGCTATTTATCCTTGAATGTTGCCTATGCTATGACTGCCTATAGTCAAGCTGTTCTATACACTATTGTCGTTACAGTGACCATTATTCTACTCTTTACTATTAGTGGACTTGCTGTTTTCAAGAAGAAAAGCCTATAAAAACAACCTCCTCTATTCAAAAAGAGGAGGTTCTTTGTTTTAAAAGAGAACTCTAACTGTAAACCAAGAACCATCTGTACTTAGTTGTAGTTCTGCACCAAGTAGATGGGATAATTCTTCTGTAATATAAAGACCTAAACCTGATGATTCTTCAGTATCTGAGAGGTTTTCAGAGTAAAATCGTTGACTGAGATTTTCAATTTTACGAATGGGTTGTTTAACTAGATTAGCAATTTCCAAACAGATATGATTGTCCACTTCTTTCAAAGAAAATCTCGCTTCATCCTTACCATGTTTTAGAACATTGCCAACGAGATTTTGCAAGATACGCTCTAATAAATCCGAGTCTGTCAGTAAATACAAACCAGGTTCTACTTGCAAATCAAGGTTAATCTTTTCCGTCTGAAAAGAATCATAATAGGTCAGCAATTTTTGCGTCATAAATGTCGAGACTTCTAACTCAGTTAAGTCAGGTTTAACTGCTCCTTCCATTAACCGACGATAGTCCAAAAGAGCCTCTAGCCGTTTTGAAACTTGATTGAGATGATGAGCAATTTTTTTCAAGCTCTCAGACTCTGGATTTTCTGTTTTAAGCAATTGCTGAGTATAACCCGACGCAATCGTTAAAGGCGTCCGAATATCGTGGGCAATATTGCTAATAGCCATGTCTAAAGTCTGCTTCTCTCGCTTCATAATCAAGCGTGACTGCTCAACTTCTTGAAAGAGATGATTGATTTGCTGGTAAAGATGTAAAAAATCCTTGGAGAAAGTTGACACTCCGATTCTCTTCATACTTCCAGTCAGAATCTTGTCTTCAATTTGTTGGCTCAAGTTTACGAGCGCTAAATGATAGCGAATCAACCCTATCGTCAATAGGATAATGACCAGCACTAGCAAAGAAAGTAAAATATAGATCATTCCTCATCTCCTTTTAACCGAACACCAACTCCCCAGATCGTTTCAATATACTCTTGCTCTGGATCTAGTTGACCTAATTTTTTTCGGAGATTACTTAAATGAGTGTTGAGAGTATTGTCGCCTGGTAAATAAGTATCCTCCCAGACCAATTCAAAGAGTTCTTCTTTCGTAAAAATCTTCTTAGGATGTCTCAACAAGGTTTGGAGAATCAAGCATTCTTTCTTAGCTAGGCGAATAGTTTCCTGGCTATTTTTGATTTCAAAACTATCTGGATCAAATTGAATATTTTTTAACTGGTGAATCAACTTGTCTGGATGTTCGATTTCAACTGGTTGCTTGTCACTATTTTGACGCAATTGTACCATAACCCTAGCAAAAACTTCATCCAAATCAAAAGGCTTTACAATATAATCATTAGCACCATCTAAGAGATATTGACTGATAAGCTTTTTATCGCTTAGGGCAGTTAGCATGATAACAGGAACTGAACTATCTTGTCTAATGGCTTTTAAAACCTGATCACCATTTTTACCCGGAAGCATAATGTCTAACAAGATTAGATCAATGCCGCCTTGTTCATATCGAATCATTCCTTCGGTACCAGAAAAAGCCTGAATCACCTCATGTTTCTCAGAAAGAAGAGTTCTCAAAATTTCTTGAATCTCATTATTATCTTCAACGATAAGTATTCTAGCCATAAACACCAACCTTTCTAATAGTATTATATCATGTTTTTTTAGGAATTTCGGATAAAGAAAAACTCTCCTTCATGATTAAATATGAAGAAGAGTTCACTCTATATATTTAAATTAAAGCTGTCAATGCGGTAATAATCCCAAAAACAATCCCTGGTGCATTGGCTGCTGCCAAAGGAATATCTCGTTCTTTTTCGTTTAGAGACTTACTTCTTTTCAATCGGTGCTACACTGGCTAGGAGTTTTTTGAGGCCAACTTCTGGGAAATTGATTTTCAATTCCTGAGTAGCTCCACTTCCTGAAACTTCAAGGACTGTTCCTTCTCCCCATTTTTTATGAAGAGCAATATCACCAATAGACCAGCTTGTCTCACTAGAAGCCACTTTAGAACCAGCTGTAAACTGGCCAAATGGGAGACCACTTGACTGAATAGATGTAGGCGCAGCATTGCGTTTACGATCCTGAAGTGCTTGAGCTAGGCTCATTCCTTTTCCAAAGGCAACACCTCCACTGCTATAAGATGCCTTGAAGCTACTATTGGCTGGACGAGCCAAACCTTGATAGGTCAGTAAATCTGAACTAATCTCATTGATAAAACGTGTTGGGCGATTATAGTTCGTGCGTCCAAAAAGCAAGCGTGAGTTAGCGTTGGTCAGATAAAGGATCTTCTCTGCGCGCGTGATACCGACATAGGCCAGACGACGTTCTTCTTCTAGTTCATCCATATCTTCTGCTGCTCGACTGAGTGGAAAGACGTTTTCTTCCATCCCAATCAAGAATACAACTGGAAACTCTAGTCCCTTGGCAGCATGGAGTGTCATCAAGGTTACTTCTGATGTCTCTTGACTACCTGTATCAGTATCTGCAATCAAGGCCAAGTCATTAAGGAAGCGACTGAGTTTATCCAGTCCTGTTTCTTCTTCCTGATTATCTGGATTATCATCAAAGTTTTTGGTAACAGAAAGAAACTCTTCGATATTTTCAACCCGAGCCTTACTCTCCAATGTTGCTTGTGCATTTAGAATATCAACGTAACCTGTTTTTTCAAGGACCGCCTCAACCAACTCTGTAATTGTTAATTGGTCCAGTTGATCCCTCAAATCCAGAATCATATTAGCAAAGTCCCAGATCGACTGAGCTGCCTTACCTTTGATGCTAGACAGCATGATATTGGCTGAAGCATCCAGCATGGACATTTCTTGCAAATTAGCAAAGTCGCGAATCTTCTCAACAGTTCCTGGTCCAATACCACGCTTTGGTTCATTGATGATACGCTCAAAACTGATATTGTCACTTAGGTTGGCAATAAGATTGAGGTAAGCAATGATATCACGGATTTCTTTTCGGCTGTAGAACTTGGTACCACCAACCATAGTATAAGGAATATTAGACTTGAGCAGAGCTTCCTCAATAGTACGAGATTGCGCATTAGTCCGATAAAGAACTGCAAAATCCTTGTGTAGGAAGTTTTGACTTCGACCAAGTTCATCGATGGTTTTGGCTACAAAAACAGCCTCGTCTTGTTCATCATTAGCACGATAATAGACAATTTGTTCCCCATCCGCATTTTGAGTCCATAGATTCTTAGGACGGCGATTTTTATTGTTTTTAATAACGTCATTAGCTGCTTGGAGAATGGTTTGGGTTGAACGGTAATTCTCCTCTAACAAGACAACCTTGGCATCTGGATAATCTTTTTCAAAATCCAAGATATTCTGCATATCAGCACCACGCCAACCGTAGATAGACTGGTCCGCATCCCCAACAACACAGATATTTTTAAAGCGAGAAGCCAACAGTTTGACCAGTTGGTACTGGGCATGGTTGGTATCTTGGTACTCATCGACATGGATATATTGGAATTTTTGCTGATAGTAAGTCAAGACGTCAGGATTTTGATCAAAGAGGCGCAAGGTCAACATAATCAAATCATCAAAGTCAACTGACTCAGACTGACGGAGTTCCTTTTGATAGGCCTCATAACATTTAGCGACAATATTTGTATATAAATCTCCTGCTTGAGCAGCATAAGCAACATCGTCAATCAGATCATTCTTAGCATTTGAAATGGTCCCTAAAATAGAGCGTTCATTCCACTTTTTAGGATCCAAGTTTAACTGTTTGAGAATGCGTTTCATCAGTGTTCGCTGCTCACCTGGATCGATAATGGTAAAGTTACGATTGTAACCAATATGATCCGCATCACGACGTAGGATACGAACGCACATAGAGTGAAAGGTCGCTATCAAACAGTCCTGTGTAGCTGGATTGAGCCCATAGGCACGTTCTTTCATTTCACGAGCAGCCTTATTGGTAAAGGTAATGGCTAAAATATTCCAGGGATTAACCATCTTTTCATCAATTAAGTAGGCAATACGATGGGTCAAAACTCGTGTCTTACCAGAACCAGCCCCCGCCATGATCAGCAGTGGACCTTCTGTTGTTTGGACCGCTTCAGCCTGTCGATCATTCATACCGTTTAATAAAGGGTTCATTTTCTCTTCCTTTTCCTATTCTTCAAATCAATGTTTCTATTATATCAAAAAAGACTGAAAATAACTCTATCAGAGACAGGCTTCCTTTTTTCCTAAAAAAAGAACACTAACAAGTGTTCTTTTTATATTAATCATGAATAGATTGTAAAAGTGTCAACAAGGCTTGAGCCGATCTTCGTCCTGCTTCTACGATAAATTCATCAAATGAAATAGAGGCTTCATGGTTAGCATTATCACTCATGGCACGGACAACTAAGAAAGGTAGATTAAGCGCGTGAGCTGCTTGAGCAATAGCCGCTCCTTCCATCTCCACAGCAAGCACCTGAGGAAAATGTTCTTTTATAGCTTTAATCTTATCTTCACCTGCAATAAAACTATCACCGGTCGCAATCAAACCTAGATGCCATTTTTGGCTAAGTTTAGACAAACTCTCTTGAATCAAATTGACAAACTTCTTGTCAGATTCGAAGTAGAGTGGTTGTTGGGCCATCTGACCGTATTCATAACCAAAAGCAGTCACATCAACATCATGATAAGCTAGCTTATCAGCAATCACTACATCTCCAACTTCGATTCCTTCTGCTAAAGCACCAGCTGAACCAGTGTTGATAACAGCATCCACTTTAAAGCGGTCGGCTAGGATAGCTACACTCATAGCAGACATGACTTTACCAATTCCGCTCTCGACCAAGACAAGCTCGACTGAACCAATTTTACCCGTATGATACTTATTTCCTAATACCGTCTCTTCTTGAGCGTTTTCTAAATATTGAATCAGATAAACTAGCTCTTCTGGCATAGCTGCTATAATTCCAATTTTCATGACATTCCCCTTAAATAAATCTCATTGCTAGAAACTAGCAAAATCAAGAGAAGAATAACAGCAAATAGAATCTTATTCAGTTTTGAGTTAAAAACATTTCTCTTAGTATTTTCAATTCGACGACTTTTATGGATTTGTGGTTCAACATCAATCGTTAGGGTATCTTGACTAAAACCATGGTCACTTAAACGTGAAGCTCTATAATGTTGAGATGAAGTCGATAATATCTTTGTTTCTTGATCATCTACTAAAGTAGGACCAGAGATATCTTCACCACGATTTGCACGCTCGATTATTTCGTCTGTTAATAAAGGTTTTCCCATAGGTTCCTCCCCTATTTTTCTTGTAATTCCCAGTACTGGATAGCCATAATAGTCTTGGCATCACAGATATCACCAGACTGGATCAGTTGTTTAGCTTCTTCAAGACTAACTTCAAGTAATTCTAAAGTTTCATCTTCATCCTGCGGACGTGGATTCTTAACCTTTGTCAAATCACTTGCCAAATAAAGTTTTAATCGCTCATTACAGAAACCAATAGCAGAATAGAAATCAAACAAAAGAGTTAGTTTTCCAGTGTAGGCAGCTTCTTCTTCCAATTCGCGAAGGGCTGCTGCTTCAGGATCAGCATTTTCTCCAATTTCTAGTTTTCCTGCAGGAATTTCAACAGAAACTTTTTCAATCGCCTTGCGATATTGCTTGACTAAAACAATCTTATTTTCTGGAGTAACTGCAAGAACACATACTGCACCATTATGGAAAATCAAATCACGTTGAGCTGTCCCTATTCCATTAGGAAGTTCAACCTGGTCTTGTACCAATTGGAAAATAGGACCTTTATAGATTTCTCTACGGCTGAGTGTTTTCTCTTCAAATTCCATGATTAGCTCCTATTTGTTTTTAGGATGGTGAGGGAGATGAGTTGCATATTCGTCTTTGTTAACTTGGCGGCCACGACCGATGGCAATAGCATCAGCAGGTACGTCTTTAGTAATGGTTGAACCTGCGCCAACAAGAGAGTTATCTCCTAGTTCAACAGGAGCAATGATGGTTGAATTAGAACCAACAAAGACATTGTTGCCGATAACTGTCTTGAATTTATTTTTCCCATCATAGTTCACTGTTATAGTACCAGCACCAAAGTTGACGTCACTGCCAACTTCACAATTACCAATGTATGTCAAATGGCCAGCTTTAGTATTTTCACCAATTGAAGAACCTTTTACTTCGACAAAGTTTCCGATATGAACATCTTTTGCCAGGTTAGAACCTGGACGAATATGAGCGTAAGGTCCGACTGTAACACCATCAGCAACTGTGCTCTCCTCAATCATAGAGTTGGTAATCACTGCACCTGAACCGATAGTACTATCGACAATATAAGTTCCATTCGTCAAAATAGTCTCAGCACCAACTTTACTAGAACCTTTGAGGGTTACATTAGCTTCAATTTGTACATCTGGATCAATTTCAACATCAATATCAATATATGTCGCTTCTGGATTTACAAAACTAACGCCATTAATCATGTGAGCTTGGTTAATACGACGACGCATAACAGCTTCGGCTGTGGCGAGCGCTACACGGTCGTTTACTCCAAGACTTTCATTAAAGTCTTTAAGAGTATAAGCTCCGACTTTTTCTCCTGCTTCACGGAATATTCCAATCACATCCGTGATATAGTATTCGCCTTGAGCGTTATTGGTATTGATATTTTTAAGAGCTTCAAAGAGACGAGCATTATCAAAAACATAAGTACCTGTATTGATTTCTTTAATTTGTTTCTCGAAATCAGTCGCATCCTTTTGTTCTACGATACGTAGCACTTCAGCATTTTCATTACGGACTATACGACCATAACCAAATGGATCTTCAGCTTCTGCAGTAAGAATTGTAGCTACATTCTTGTGATTCACATGAAAATCAATCAAGTTTTTCAAACTTTCACCCGTGATTAATGGTGTATCACCTGCAATGACCAATGTTTGTCCAGAAAGACCCTCAAGAATTGGCTCGGCCATCATAACCGCATGACCAGTACCTAGTTGCTCAGATTGTCTCACAAAATCAGTCTGTCCTGCTAAAACTTGCTCAACTAGCTCTGCCTTATGACCAACAACCGTTACTGTTTTTTCAGGTTTGATTGCCCCTACACTACGAAAAACATGCTCAAGCATTGAAATTCCTGCAACCTTGTGCATAACTTTAGGTAGATCTGATTTCATACGGGTACCCTTACCCGCTGCTAAAATAATTGCATAATTTGCCATATTTTTCTCTTTTCTATAGAAATTCTTTATTATTATACCACAATTTACTTCACGATACACAAATTTGTTGACCTCAACCTAACGCTAATGACTGTCACTACTCCGTTTTGAGTAAATTTTTTGATTTTTCTTACAAATTACGATAAACTATAGGAGTATGAGAAAAAAAATTCGCCCAGCTTTTATAGTTATTATATTTGCTGCTTTTATAGGACTCTTGATTCTCAATCGTCCACGATTCGAAGAACATCCTGTAAAAACCAAACAAAATCTAGTTCAAATAGAAACACAAGCTCTACATAACTTGGATAAGCCTATCATCGATATCTCTGGTTGGCAGAGACCATCGGAAATCAATTACGATATTTTATCTCAAAATATCTCTGGTGTCATTGTTCGAGTCCACGGAGGAAATCAGATTACCACTGAGAACGATGCATCTTATACAAATGGTACAGATAAAAGCTTATAAAAGTCATATCACTGAGTTTCAAAAAAAGGAATATTCCAGTTGCTGTATATGCCTATGTATCTGGAAAAAGTGTAGAGGATATGGAAAAAGGCTGCTGAAGCATTTCTACAATTCAGCTTCTCCCATACAATCCAAGTTACTATTGGTTAGATGTTGAAGAAAAAAACCATGTCAGATATGAATAAAGGGTGTTGAAGCATTTCCGTGCTAAAACTAGAATCTCTAGGTGCTAAAAATATTGGTATCTACATTGGAGTTTACTTCATGAAAGAGCATAGCATCAGTACAGATAAATTTTCTGCTATTTGGATTCCATCCTACGGACTTGACTCAGGCTACTTTGAAAGTTCACCAAATACAGACCTTGACTTTGATCTTCATCAATACACCTCAAAGGGTAAACTGGTTGGATTCGAACACCATCTAGACCTAAATCTTATTTCTTTGTCAAAAGATAAGCAAGAGACGTTTAGAAAATTATTCTTAAAACCTTAAATTTATTTAGCAAGCCAGATATTACTTCTGCTTGCTTTTTTTATTTCTCTTACTTTGTGATATAATACAAGAAGAGAATTTTAGAGAATAAATACGGAGAGAGTTTATGTTATCTTGGATTTCAAAAATAATTAAAGGTATTGTTATCGCACTTGGTTTTATTTTACCAGGTATTTCTGGTGGTGTTCTAGCGGCTATTTTGGGTATCTATGAGAGAATGATTCGTTTTCTTGCCCATCCATTTAAAAACCTAAAAGAAGATATTCTTTATTTCTTACCTGTTGCTATCGGTATGTTACTAGGTATTGGGCTATTTTTCTTATCCAATTGAGTACCTTTACTAGAGCATTATCAGGTTTATGTTTTATGGAGTTTTGCTGGGTGCTATTATTGGTACAGTACCTAGTCTAGTAAAAAGAAGCTACTCAAGATTCTGAAAGAGACAAAAGTCGATCTCATCTGGTTTTGGGATGACCTTTTATTGTTTCTGGAATTGGTCTTTACGGACTTTAAACTTTTCGTAGTTGAGTTTACTCAGCGTCAAGTTCTCACAAGCTTTTATCCTAGCTGGTGCTCTTTTTACTTGCTCTAGGTATTTTTAGTTCCAGGATTAAGTCCCCTCAAATCTTCTCTTGATTTTAGGTCTCTATACGCCCCAATGTTAACTGGATTTAAAGACTTTTTGACTTTATTTGGAACCTTTCCTTCCAATAGGAATTGGTGCTGTTCTAACTCTCATTAGCATTTTCGAAAATTTGATGGATTACGCTCTTCCGTGTCTATCACTCTCGTGTTTATCACTTCATTATCGGTATCGTTCTTTCGAGTACACTCTTGATAATTTTGATTACCAAATGCTGGCAATGCTGAAAGCATTAGCTATGCAGGTTTATCTCATTGTGTCTTATGTGATCATCGCCTTCTTCTTCGCTCTTGGTATCTGGTTGGGTATTTGGATGAGTCAATTAGAGGAAAAATACAAATAATGGCTAAGAAAGTAAAAGTTAAAAAAACCTTAGTAGAGCAAATTTTGACTAAGGCAGGTGTTGACCATCAAAGCATTCAAATCAACGCTTTAGAGGGAAAACTTCCTTCTGATTATGATAGATATCATATCTTTAAGACCTTAGCCTTATTGGGTGACAAGACTGGTCCAGTTATTGGAATTGTTCCTATCACCGAACACCTTTCTGAAAAGAAATTAGCAAAGATTTCTGGTAATAAAAAAGTGGCCATGATTCCTCAAAAGGATTTAGAAAAAACGACTGGATATATCCATGGAGCTAATAACCCTGTAGGTATCCGTCAAAAACACAACTACCCTATTTTTATTGATGAAACAGCTTTAGAATTGGAAAAAATGATTGTCTCTGCTGGTGAGGTCGGACACAGTATCATCATCGCACCTAAAGATCTGGCAAACTTTGTAAAAGCCAGCTTTGTAGATATCTTAGAGGAGATAAACTGATGAAACTTTACTTTGTCCGTCATGGTCGAACAGTCTGGAATCTAGAAGGTCGCTTTCAAGGCGCTGGTGGAGATTCCCCTCTTCTCCCTGAATCTATTGAAACTTTAAAAGACCTGGGCCAGTATCTTAAAGATATCCCTTTTGACAAGATTTATTCGAGTGATTTACCAAGGGCTGTAAAATCTGCTGAAATTATCCAGAGTCAATTGACAAAATCCATGTCCTTTGGAAAGTGTTCCCTGAACTCAGAGAATGGCACCTTGGGTAAAACTAGAAGGGTCTAAAAAAATTGCGACTTTAAATGCAATCTATCCCTCAGCAAATTCAAGCCTTTAAAAACAAACTTAGCTAAGTTTGATACGAGTATGTTTGAAGCTGAATCACTCTACAGCACAACTCAGCGCACTATTCAATTTATCAAATCCTTTGAAAAAAACTCGAAGGCAGAACACCTATTACTGGTTGGTCATGGAGCAAACCTTACTGCAAGTCTTCGAACACTTTTAGGATTTAATGAAGCTCATGCTTCGTAAAAGATGGCGGGTTTTGGCTAATGCAAGTCTTACAATTATAGAAACTGATGACTTTGAAAACCTATACTCTAAAGACTTGGAACGATACTTCTTATCAAAAAAATCTAGAACTTGAAATAAACAAACGTCAAGTTCTTTTTAGTTTTTATAGAATATCCGTGAATTTCTTGACTATTTATGATAAAATGGAGTATCGTGAAAAAAATTTATTTATTATTTCAAAATTTCGATTAAAAATTAGGAGGAACTCATGTCAACAGAACATATGGAAGAATTGAATGACCAGCAGATCGTTCGCCGTGAAAAAATGGCCGCGCTCCGTGACCAAGGAATTGATCCTTTCGGTAAACGTTTTGAACGTACTGCTAACTCTCAAGAACTAAAAGATAAATTTGCTGACCTTGATAAAGAACAACTACATGAATTAAACGAAACTGCTACTATCGCTGGACGTTTAGTAACAAAAACGAGGTAAAGGGTAAAGTTGGTTTTGCTCACCTCCAAGACCGCGAAGGACAAATCCAAATCTATGTTCGTAAAGATGCTGTTGGTGAAGAAAACTACGAAATCTTTAAAAAAGCTGACCTTGGTGACTTCCTTGGTGTCGAAGGTGAAGTCATGCGTACGGATATGGGAGAACTCTCTATTAAGGCGACACATATCACTCACTTGTCTAAAGCTCTCCGTCCCCTTCCTGAAAAATTCCATGGTTTAACAGACGTTGAAACAATCTATCGTAAACGTTACCTTGATTTGATTTCAAACCGTGAAAGCTTTGAACGCTTTGTTACTCGCTCAAAAATCATCTCTGAAATTCGTCGTTATCTTGATCAAAAAGGTTTCCTAGAAGTTGAAACACCTGTTCTTCACAACGAAGCTGGTGGTGCTGCTGCTCGCCCATTCATCACACACCACAATGCACAAAACATCGACATGGTACTTCGTATCGCGACTGAGCTTCACTTGAAACGCCTTATCGTTGGTGGTATGGAACGTGTGTATGAGATTGGTCGTATCTTCCGTAACGAAGGAATGGATGCTACACATAACCCTGAGTTCACTTCTATCGAGGTTTATCAAGCTTATGCAGACTTCCACGATATCATGGACTTGACTGAAGGTATTATCCAACACGTAGCTAAGCTGTTAAAGGTGACGGTCCAGTTATCTATCAAGGAACTGAAATCAAAATCAATGAACCATTTAAACGTGTACACATGGTTGATGCAATCAAGGAAATTACTGGTGTTGATTTCTGGAAAGATATGACTTTCGAAGAAGCTAAAGCTATCGCAGCTGAGAAGAAAGTTCCAGTTGAAAAACACTACACAGAAGTTGGTCACATCATCAATGCCTTCTTTGAAGAATTTGTTGAAGAAACATTGATTCAACCAACATTTGTATACGGTCACCCAGTAGCTGTATCACCACTTGCTAAGAAAAATCCTGAAGATGAGCGCTTTACAGATCGTTTCGAGCTCTTCATCATGACTAAAGAATACGGAAATGCCTTTACTGAGTTGAATGATCCAATCGATCAACTTAGCCGTTTCGAAGCCCAAGCTAAAGCCAAAGAACTTGGTGACGATGAAGCAACTGGCATTGACTACGATTACATTGAAGCCCTTGAATATGGTATGCCACCAACAGGTGGTTTGGGAATCGGTATCGACCGTCTCTGCATGCTACTCACAGACACTACTACTATCCGTGACGTACTTCTTTTCCCAACTATGAAATAACAACAAAACTCCTAGAAAATTTCTGGGAGTTTTTTTTTATATTAAAAAAAGACAACCTCATTTATAAGGTTGTCTTTTGTTGTTCAATTAGAATAATCCAAGAACAGTTCCATCGCTTTCAACATCCATGTTGAGAGCAGCTGGGCGTTTTGGAAGTCCAGGCATAGTCATAACGTCACCAGTAAGAGCAACGATAAAGCCTGCACCCAGTTTTGGTACCAATTCACGAATAGTAATTTCAAAGTTTTCAGGTGCACCAAGAGCATTTTGGATTATCTGAGAAAGCTGTATTGAGTTTTCGCCATACAGATTGGCAATTTGTCCCAACCGTTTTGTACGATTTGTGCGATTTGAGTTTGAGCTTTCTTCTCGAAGTTTACTTTGCTTCCACGATAGATTTCAGTGACAATCTTTTCAATCTTTTCTTGTACTGAAAGTTCATTGTCATACAAACGTTTGTAGTTAGCAGGTTTTTCGTCAATTGTTTTGACAAGAGTTTCAGCTAGAGCCACTCCTCCTTCAGCTCCATCAGCCCATACGCTAGCTAACTCAACTGGAACATCAATGGAAGCACAAAGTTCTTTCAAAGCTGCGATTTCTGCTTCTGTATCTGATACAAATTCATTGATAGCAACAACCGCTGGAATACCGAACTTGCGAATATTTTTCAACGTGGCGTTTTCAAGTTTGCAAATCCAGCACGAACTGCTTCTACATTTCTCCTCTGTCAAAGCATCCTTTTGCAACACCACCATTCATTTTTAAGGGCACGAAGAGTCGCTACAATGACTACTGCACTTGGAGCTGTTGGCAAGTTTGGAGTCTTGATATCCAGGAACTTCTCTGCACCAAGGTCTGCCCCAAAGCCAGCTTCAGTTACTGTGTAATCAGCTAAAGCGAAGAGCGGTTTTTGTCGCCAATACAGAGTTACAACCATGGGCAATATTGGCAAATGGGCCACCATGTACAAAGGCAGGTGTACCATAGATTGTTTGAACCAAGTTGGGTTTAATAGCATCTTTCAAATATCAATGCCAAGGCGCCTTCAACCTGTAAATCACCCAACTGAAACTGGTGTTCGGTCATAACGGTAGCCGATGACGATATTAGCCAAACGACGTTTTAAATCTTCAATATCAGTTGCCAAGCAAAGGATGGCCATAATCTCTGAAGCAACTGTGATATCAAATCCGTCTTCACGAGGAATACCATTAAGAGGTCCACCGAGTCCAACAGTTACGTGACGAAGGGCACGATCATTCAAGTCTACAACACGTTTCCAGAGAATACGACGTTGATCGATTCCTAGCTCATTTCCTTGGTGCAAATGATTGTCAATCAGGGCAGAGAGAGCATTGTTTGCTGTTGTAATAGCATGCATATCACCAGTAAAATGAAGGTTGATATCTTCCATTGGTAACACTTGGGCATAACCACCACCAGCTGCACCACCTTTAATCCCCATAACTGGTCCAAGAGAAGGTTCTCGGATAGCAATCATGGTTTTCTTACCAATCTTATTCAAAGCATCAGCAAGACCGATTGTAATGGTTGACTTTTCCTTCACCTGCTGGTGTTGGGTTGATAGCTGTAACAAGAATTAACTTACCAACTGGATTGCTTTCAACCTCACGAATCTTATCAAAGCTTAGTTTAGCCTTGTACTTACCATACAACTCCAAATCATCGTAAGAAATTCCTAGTTTTTCAACCACATCTACGATTGGTTTTAGTTCTACACTCTGTGCAATTTCGATATCTGTTTTCATATTAAACTCCTATGCCCTATTATGTTTAATCTCATTATAACACAAAACAAGATTTTTTTATATAGAAATGAATTTAATGTTCGTATTTTTTTGCTATAATTCTGTAAAATTACAAGAAATATTTATTTTTTTATATGTTTTTATAAATAATAACTATAATAACTCTAAGACAAGTCTAAACCGCTTTCTTTTGACTTAAAAACTTTTTTTGTGTAAAATGGGTCTATGAAAAATTTTTAGTAACTTCTGGTGGTACTAGTGAGGGCTATAGACCGAGTTCGCTCTATCACTAACCACTCTACTGGTCGTCTTGGCTTGGATTATAACAGAAGCTTTTAATAAAAGCAGGTCATGAAGTTTGCTTTGATTACAACTTCTCATGCAATTAAACCAGCTAGTCATCCAAATCTTAAAAATTATAGAAATTAAGAATACTTTGGATTTACTTGAGGAGATGCGAAAATCTTGTTAAAGATTACCAAGTTTTAATTCATTCTATGGCTGTATCTGACTATACCCCAATCTACATGACAAGTATAGATGAGGTTCAAGCTAGCCCAGATTTATCAGAATTTCTAACTAAGCATAATACTGAGACCAAAAATTTCTTCAAAGGAAGAGGCTCAGATTCTTTTTCTTAAGAAAAATCCTAAGATTATTTCTCTGGTCAAAGAATGGAATCCTAAAATTCATCTAATAGGTTTTAAACTCCTGGTTGATGTTACAAAGGATCATTTGATAGATGTTGCTAGAGAAAGTCTTAATAGGAATCGAGCAGACATTATTGTTGCTAAACGATTTGACTCAAATAAACTCTGAACAACACACGGCTTACTTAGTTGAAAAAAATGATTATCAAACAGCATACAGCAAACAAGAAATCGCTGAGCTAATAATTAAAGAAAAATTCAAGGATTTATTTTTAGAAAGGAAAGTTATGGCTCACATTACTCTTGCAATTACTGGTTCAATTGCTTCCTACAAGGCTGCCGATTTAATCAGTTCTTTGAAAAAGCAAGGACATAGTGTATCGGTCTTGATGACAAAAGCTGCTACAGATTTTATACAACCATTAACACTACAAGTTTTATCCCAAAATCTGGTTCATCTCGATGTCATGCAAGAACCTTATCCAGACCAAGTCAACCACATCGAAAGAGGAAAAGAAACTGACTTGTTTATCGTTGCTCCAGCAACTGCTAATACCATTGCAAAGTTAGCACATGGTTTTGCCGATAATATGGTGACTAGTACTGCTCTGGCATTACCAGATAATATCCCTAAACTATTAGCACCAGCCATGAATACAAAAATGTTTACCCATCCTGCCACACAGGCAAATCTTAAAACTCTTAAAAGCTATGGATACGAGATTATCTCCCCTAAAGAATCTCTCTTAGCTTGTGGCGACTTCGGAAGAGGCGCTTTAGCCGACTTAGAAATTATTATAGAAAGAATAAAGGAAACTCTCAATGAACAAACGCTCTAACATCGCACCTGTTGCTATATTTTTTGCTAGTATGATTGTCATCCATCTGCTGACCTCAATCTTATTTAATGTATTACCATTCCCAATTAAACCTACTATTGTACACATTCCTGTTATTATTGGAAGTATCATTTACGGCCCACGTATTGGAGCTATTCTTGGATTTTTAATGGGTATGATTAGTTTAACTGTTAATACAATTACTATCTTACCAACTAGCTATCTCTTCTCTCCATTTTGTACCTAATGGAAATATCTATTCATTAATCATCGCTATTGTTCCTCGTATCCTCATCGGTTTGACTCCTTACTTTGTTTATAAACTTCTTAAAAACAAAGCTGGTCTTATCTTTGCTGGTGCTCTTGGTTCTCTAACAAATACTGTATTTGTCTTAGGTGGAATCTTCTTCCTTTTCGGAAGTGTTTTTGATGGAAATATTCAAAAACTATTGGCTACTGTTATCTCAACAAACTCAATTGCAGAATTAGTTATCTCGGCTGTTTTAACTGCTCTCATTGTTCCAAGACTAGAAAAAATTAAACAATAAAAAAAAAGCCTGTATCATATTGATACAGGTTTTTTTTATTGTCATTGTGTTAACCGTGCTTCTTCTAAGATTTTTTCTATCTTAGTTGTCAACAAATCAATTGCAACCGTATTTGTCACACCTTCAGGGATTACAATGTCAGCGTAACGTTTAGTTGGCTCTATAAATTGGTGATACATGGGTTTAACCACGCTAAGGTATTGCTCGATAACACTATCGAGGCTACGTCCACGCTCTTCCATATCACGTTTAATACGACGAATAATACGTACATCATCATCAGTATCCACAAAAATCTTGATATCCATTAGATCACGTAGACGTTGATCTTCTAAGACCAAAATACCCTCAACTATAAAAACATCTTGTGGTTCTTGACGATATGTTTTTGAACTACGAGTATGTTCAGTGTAGTCATAAGTTGGGATGTCAACTGGTCTTCCCGCTAACAATTCTTTGATTTGTTCAATCATTAAGTCTGTATCAAAAGCAAATGGATGATCATAGTTTGTTTTGATTCGTTCTTCGAAGGTTAAATGAGATTGATCTTTATAGTAGGAATCATGCTCAATCATGGCAATTTTTTCATTAGGAAAATGTGATAGAATTGCTCTAGAAACACTAGTTTTTCCTCCACCAGATCCTCCTGTTACTCCGATAATGATTGGTCTGTTTTGCATAGTTGCCTCCGTATTTTTCCTTTGTCTATTCTACCATAATTTTAGGAAATTTTACAGGTGTACTTTTTAAATTAGAAATCAAAAAACCTTGTAGCTTTATTCTACAAGGTTTTAATGATTTTAATCAAAGTTAACGTATTCTTTTGAAAGCTCAAGAACTTCTTCCATTGTTGAACATTCAGTAAGAGCACGGTTAGCGTATTCTTGCATCTTAGCTGTGTCAAGCTTCTTCATCAAGCTACGTGTACGAAGTACAGATGTCGCTGACATTGAGAACTCATCCAATCCCATTCCGACAAGGAGTGGAACAGCTATTTGATCACCGGCCATTTCACCACACATACCAGCCCATTTACCTTCAGCGTGAGCTGCTTTGATAACATTGTTGATCAGGCGAAGGATTGATGGATTGTATGGTTGGTAAAGGTATGAAACTTGTTCGTTCATACGGTCAGCAGCCATTGTGTATTGGATCAAGTCGTTTGTACCGATTGAGAAGAAGTCAACTTCTTTAGCAAATTGGTCAGCAAGCATAGCTGCAGCAGGAATTTCAATCATGATACCAACTTGGATATCATCTGCAACTGCGACACCTTCAGCAACCAATTTTGCTTTTTCTTCTTCAAGAATAGCTTTAGCAGTACGGAACTCTTTCAACAAAGCAACCATTGGGAACATGATACGCAATTTACCGTGAACAGATGCACGAAGCAAAGCACGCAATTGTGTACGGAACATTTGGTTACCAGTTTCAGAGATAGAGATACGCAAAGCACGGTAGCCCAAGAATGGGTTCATTTCTTTAGGAAGATCGAAGTAAGGAAGCTCTTTATCCCCACCGATATCCATTGTACGAACGACAACAGGTTTACCGTTCATTCCTTCAAGAACTGCTTTGTAAGCTTCGTATTGGTCGTCTTCAGTCGGGAAGTCTTGAGAATCCATGTACAAGAATTCTGTACGGTAGAGACCAACGGCTTCTGCACCGTTTTCGTTCACACCTTCAACGTCTTTAGGTGTACCGATGTTAGCAGCCAACTCAAAGTGTTTACCATCAGCGGTAACTGTTTTAGCATCTTTTAAAAGAGCCCATTCAGCTTTTTGTTGAGCATAAGCTTCACCAGCTGATTTGAATTCTGCGATTTGTTCTTCGCTTGGGTTAATGACCACTTCCCCTGAAATACCTGAAACAGCTAAAATATCACCATCTTTTACAAGCTCAGTAATGTTGTTTGTACCCAAAACAGCAGCGATTTCAAGTGTACGAGCCATAATAGCTGAGTGACTTGTACGTCCACCAATGTTTGTTACAAAAGCTTTTACAAAGTTTTTGTCCAATTGAGCAGTATCAGATGGAGTCAAGTCGTGTGCAATGACGATTACTTCTTCATTAATAGAAGCTGGGTTTGGCAATTTCTTACCAAGAAGATTTGCCAAAACACGTTTAGTAACGTCACGAATATCAGCAGCACGTTCTTGCATGTATGGATTATCTTCCATACCTTCAAAGATCGTGATGAACATGTCTGTAACTTCTTTAAGACCTGCTTCAGCATTCACTTTTTTAGCACGGATAGTTTCTTTAATTTGACCGATTAATTCAGGGTCAGAAAGAACCATTAAATGAGCGTCAAACTTGCGCTGCTTCTTCACCAAGCGTACCTACTGCTTTTTCACGGATAAGAGAAAGCTCGTTTTGAGAAGCTTCAAGAGCAACATCTAAACGAGCTTCTTCAGCATTTGTATCTTCGACTGAAACAGTCTCGAATGATAAATCCGGTTGAACAAGTAGATATGCTTTTGCAACGGCAACACCATCAGATGCTGCAATTCCTTTAAGCATTTCTGTCATATTCTTATGCCAATCCTTCTTTTTCCATTGTTTCTGAGATAGCAGCGATAGCATCATCAGCGTCTGCACCTTCAGCAGTGATTGTAACATCAGCACCTTGACCAACACCAAGGCTCATAACACCCATGATAGATTTAAGGTTTACTGATTTACCTTTGTACTCAAGAGTGATGTCTGAAGCGAATTTGCTAGCTGTTTGAACCAACAAAGTTGCTGGACGTGCGTGAATACCTGTTTCTGCCACTACGTGGAAATCTTTAGAAGCCATACTTTGACTCTCCTTTAAATGTTTTCTTGTTGGGTTACATCTGATAACCCTTACAGTATTGTATTATATCACCTTTAAGTAATTTTTTTCAAGCATTTTACTGGACTTTCTCCAATTTCCTTTCAGATAACTTGCTGAAAAATATTTCAAATATTTTATCCCTACACCTTATGTAGTTTTTTTATTTTTTTCTAGAATGTAGAAAACCTACATATAAAGCGTTTTTCTATTTTTTTGGATTACTATATATTGTGTTTTTGTACCAAATATTAAAAAGAAATATACAATATTTAGTTTTCTTTCGTTGACAAAGATTTTTTTTCTGATATACTAAGAAGGGTATAATTAATTTGAAAGAGGAGTTCCGTAAATGGTAACTGTATATTCTAAAAATAACTGCGTCCAATGTAAGATGACTAAACGATTTTTAGACAGCAATAATATCGCCTATCAAGAAATTAATCTTGATGAACAACCTGAATATATCGAACAAGTTAAAGGACTCGGCTTTAGTGCTGCTCCTATCATTCAAACACCAACTGAAGTGTTCTCTGGTTTCCAACCAGCAAAACTCAAGCAACTTGTATAAAATCAGGATTAAAAAGCTTCTATGTAGACCTTAGAAGCCTTTATTTTGTAATTAGATAAGGGAAATTTTATGGGATTAAAACAACTTGAAGACGTAACATACTTCCGTCTAAATAATGAAATTAACCGTCCAGTCAATGGACAAATCATGCTTCATAAAGATAAAGAAGCCTTAGATGCATTTTTTAAAGAAAATGTTGTACCAAACTCAATGGTATTTGATTCAATTTTAGATAAAATTGACTACCTAATCAAGCACAACTATATTGAAACAGGCTTTATTAAAAAATATCGTCCAGAATTTTTTGTAGAACTGTATCAATTTATAAAAGAACAAAACTTCCAATTTAAATCTTTTATGGCTGCCTACAAATTCTATAATCAGTATGCTCTTAAGACAAACGACGGAGAATACTATCTAGAGAATATGGAAGATCGTGTCTTCTTTAATGCTGTCTACTTTGCAGATGGTGACGAAGAAATTGCAACTGATATTGCTAACGAGATTATCCATCAACGTTATCAACCAGCAACTCCATCTTTCTTGAACGCTGGTCGTGCACGTCGTGGAGAGTTAGTATCTTGTTTCTTAATCCAGGTTACAGATGATATGAACTCTATTGGCCGTTCTATCAACTCTGCTCTTCAACTTTCACGTATTGGTGGTGGCGTTGGGATCACCCTTAGCAACCTACGTGAAGCTGGTGCTCCTATCAAGGGGTATGAAGGAGCTGCGTCTGGTGTCGTTCCAGTTATGAAACTCTTCGAAGATAGTTTCTCTTACTCAAACCAATTGGGACAACGCCAAGGGGCAGGTGTGGTGTACTTGAACGTCTTTCACCCAGATATCATCGCTTTCCTTTCAACTAAAAAAGAAAATGCCGATGAAAAAGTTCGTGTTAAGACTTTGTCACTTGGTGTTGTAGTACCAGATAAATTTTACGAATTGGCTCGCAAGAATGAAGATATGTATCTCTTCAGCCCATACTCTGTTGAAAGAGAGTACGGTGTAGCATTTAACTATATCGACATTACTGAGAAGTATGATGAACTAGTAGCAAATCCTAACATTCGCAAGACAAAAATCAAGGCTCGTGATTTAGAAACTGAAATCTCTAAATTGCAACAAGAATCTGGCTATCCTTATGTAGTCAACATCGATACTGCTAACCGTGCAAATCCAGTTGATGGTAAGATTATCATGAGTAACTTGTGTTCTGAGATTCTTCAAGTCCAAGAACCAAGTTTGATTAATGATGCACAAGAATTTCTTAAGATGGGAACTGACATTTCATGTAACCTTGGTTCAACCAACGTTGTCAACATGATGACATCGCCAGACTTTGGACGCTCTATTCGTGCCATGGTCCGTGCTCTTACCTTTGTTACTGATAATTCTCATATTAAAGCTGTCCCAACAATCGACCACGGAAATAGCTTGGCCCATACATTCGGTCTTGGTGCAATGGGATTACATAGTTACCTTGCGCAACAATTGATTGAGTATGGATCAGAAGAGTCTATCGAATTTACAAGTATTTATTTCATGCTCATGAACTATTGGACTCTGGTTGAATCAAATAATATCGCGCGTGAACGTGGTGTAACCTTCCATAATTTTGAAAAGTCAGACTACGCAAACGGAACTTATTTCGATAAGTATACATCTGGTCAATTTGTTCCAAAATCAGAACGCGTGAAAGAACTCTTTAAAGATGTCTTTATCCCAACTGCTGCAGACTGGGCTGAGCTTCGTAATAAAGTTCAGGCAGATGGTCTTTACCACCAAAACCGTTTAGCTGTAGCACCAAATGGATCAATCAGTTACATTAATGATGTTTCTGCTTCTATCCACCCAATCACACAACGTATCGAAGAACGTCAAGAGAAGAAAATTGGTAAGATTTACTATCCTGCTGCAGGATTGTCAACAGATACTATTCCTTACTACACTTCTGCCTACGATATGGATATGCGTAAGGTTATCGATGTATACGCTGCTGCTACTGAACACGTGGATCAAGGGCTTTCACTCACTCTCTTCATGCGTAGTGACATTCCAAAAGGTCTTTACGAATGGAAGAAAGAAAACAAGCAAACGACACGTGACCTATCTATCCTACGTAACTATGCTTTCAATAAAGGCATCAAGTCTATCTACTACGTCCGTACCTTTACAGATGACGGTGGTGAAGTAGGCGCTAACCAATGTGAGAGCTGTGTAATTTAGAACATCTCTCAAATCGAATCTGGGTTTTCATACTCACTTATAATTAAGTTGATGTGATTGAAAAAATCATGATACAATTAAAAAGTCGGTTTCCCGACTTTTTGTGCGATACTCCTTTAAAATACTAGAATAGGAAGAATGAACTTATCGCATTACTACACACAGAAAGAGATTTCAAATGCAAACTTACTACAAAGCCATTAACTGGAATGCTATCGAAGATGTCATTGATAAATCAACTTGGGAAAAGCTGACTGAGCAATTCTGGCTCGATACTCGTATCCCTTTATCAAATGACTTGGATGACTGGAGAAAATTATCGAATAAAGAAAAAGACTTAGTTGGTAAAGTCTTTGGTGGACTAACTCTTCTTGATACTATGCAATCTGAAACTGGGGTTCAGGCTCTTCGCTCTGATATTCGCACACCTCACGAGGAAGCTGTTTAACAACATCCAATTTATGGAATCTGTCCACGCAAAATCCTACTCTTCTATCTTTTCAACTTTAAATACTAAGTCTGAAATCGAAGAAATCTTTGAATGGACAAATACAAATCCATATCTCCAGAAAAAAGCGGAAATCATCAATGAAATTTACCTAAATGGTACACCACTTGAAAAGAAGGTAGCTAGTGTTTTCCTTGAAACCTTCCTCTTTTACTCTGGTTTCTTCACACCACTCTACTATCTCGGTAATAACAAGCTAGCTAACGTAGCAGAAATCATTAAACTCATCATTCGTGACGAGTCTGTACACGGAACCTATATTGGATACAAGTTCCAGCTTGGATTCAACGAATTACCTGAAGAAGAACAAGAAAAACTCAAAGAATGGATGTACGATCTCCTTTATACTCTTTATGAGAACGAAGAAGGTTATACAGAAAGTCTATATGATGGTGTTGGTTGGACTGAAGAAGTTAAAACTTTCCTTCGTTACAATGCCAATAAAGCCCTTATGAATCTTGGCCAAGATCCACTTTTCCCAGACTCAGCAGACGATGTTAACCCAATCGTTATGAACGGTATTTCAACTGGTACATCTAACCACGACTTCTTCTCTCAAGTTGGTAATGGCTACCTGCTTGGTGAGGTTGAGGCTATGCAAGATGAAGACTACAACTATGGATTAGATTAATAACTATCTTAAAAAAAACATCTAAGTTTGTTTGATAACTCAGATGTTTTTTTGTTTTTTGTTTATTTTTGTTCTTTAAATTGATTGATTTGTTACTTTGTGGTATTATAGTATTAGATATGGAGGTAATCCAATGCTCAAACAAGAAAAACTAGATAGAATTTTAGAAACTGTTAATACCAAGGGAACTATCACTGTTAAAGAGATTATGACTAGTCTGGATATATCAGATATGACAGCTAGACGTTACCTTCAAGAATTAGCTGACAAGGATTTACTTGTCCGTGTTCATGGTGGTGCTGAAAAGCTTCGTACCGGTTCTCTTCTATCTAATGAGAGATCTAACGTTGAAAAACAAGCTCTTCAAATTACTGAAAAACAAGAAATTGCAAAATTTGCTGGCCATCTAGTTGAAGAAAGAGAAACCATATTTATTGGCCCTGGTACTACTCTAGAGTACTTCGCGCGTGAACTACCAATTGATAATATCCGTGTTGTTACCAATAGTTTACCTGTTTTTCTGATTCTAAATGAACGAAAATTGACTGATTTAATTTTGATTGGTGGAAATTATCGAGAAATCACTGGTGCCTTTGTCGGAACCTTAACGCTCCAAGATATCGAAAGTCTTCAATTCTCTAAAGCTTTTGTTAGTTGCAATGGTATAAAAGATCATGCTATTGCTACTTTCAGTGAAGAAGAGGGAGAAGTCCAAAAGATAGCCCTTCAAAATGCAAATAAAAAGTATCTCTTAGCGGATCACAGCAAATTCGATAAGTTTGATTTTTATACTTTCTATAATATCGCTGATATTGATACGATTATTTCAGATTCAAAATTAAGTGATAAAACTCTTAAATCCTTGACAAAAAAAACACACATTATCAAATCTAAGCCATAAAAAAGTCTCACCATTTGTGAGACTTTTTTATTTTTAAAATGATTTCAAAGAAGAACTTACACACGTTCGGTCCATGAAGTTGCTGTTGTTTTAAGAACTTTGTTGAGTTCATCGATGTTCTCAAAACCAGTTGTACGAAGCCATTCGCGAGCAGCTGCTTCACCGTCTTTGATATAAGCTTCAACTGATCCAGCCCATGTTGCACGTCCACAAAGAACTCCATTGAAGTTTGCACCTGATTCGTGGGCAAATACAAGAGTTTTTTGGAAGAGCTTAGCTGATACACCTGCACTCAAGTAGATGTATGGCAAGTTAGTAGCTTCGTCTTGAGCTTTAAAGAAGTCTGCAGCTTCTTCACGTGTGTGAACGATTTCGCCATCGCCAAATCCTTCAACGTATTTCACGTTAACTGGAACTTCCACTTTCAAGACATCAATGTTAAAGCGTGGGTCTGAGAAGACCTTCATCGCACCAATAACCTTGTGAGGTTTTACTTTAGCGTATTCGGCAGAACCTGCGTCCGCAATATTTTCATCGTAAGCCAAGATTTCAAGGAAGAATGGAATATCTTCAGCCACACACTCAGAACCAATACGTTCAATGTAGGCTTGTTTTTGTTGGTTGAGTTCGTCAGAGCTATCTACGTCATAGTAAAGCAAGAACTTAACAGCATCTGCACCTTGTTCCTTGATACGTTTTGCAGACCAAACATCCAAGCAGTCTGGCAAGCGTTTTGTACTTGTTGTATCGTATCCTGTTTTTTCATAAGCAAGGAGAAGACCTGCATTTGGATCAAGGGCTTTTGTAGCTGGAAGTCCGTACTCAGGGTCAAGTAGCATAGATGAAGCATATTTAGTCAATTCATCTGCCACTAATACTTTTAGTTCTTCCATTTGAGCAACTGTTGGCTCTTCTGTTTGGTATTGAGCCATGAGGCGTTTCAAAGCACCACGTTGGTCAAAGGCCAGAGCTGAGATGATACCATTCTCATCAGAGAGTTTTTGCATACAAGCGCGTTTATTTTCTGTTAAAACCATTTTATACCTCTTTTACAATTAATTGGTCATATAGACTTTGATAGTTGGCCATATTGACATGACCGGTCATTTTTTCTTGAGCATTAAGCATACCAAGGACATTCGCCTTGATCAACAGTTCTTGATCCGTTTCTCTATGGAAAAGACCTGAAGCAATACCTGCCACTGTAGAATCACCAGATCCAACTGGATTTACTACTTGAATTCTTGGAATATCTACTTTATAGAAAGTATCACCGTGCTTAGCAAATGCACCATTAGCACCTAATGAAACGATAATCCACTCGATTCCATCAAATAGTGGTTCTTGAAGGACTTCTTTTAAATCATCCAAGTCTTTAGAAATTTCTCTTCCTAAAAGTTGAGACAATTCTTCATTATTTGGTTTGATAACTGTTGGCTATGTGGAGATTCCAGAACCGCCTGAAGTGAAGCTCCTGAACAGTCCAAGACAACAGGTTTACCAGATTGGTTAGCAAGTTCAACCAGACTAGCATAATAATCCACTGGAAGTCCTGCTGGTAGACTACCTGAAATGGCCACTACCTCTACAGTCTCTAAAAGTTCTTTGAAATGAGCCAAGAAATCTTGACCTTCTTTTTCTTGAACTTCAGGACCTTTTTCTAGGATTTCTGTTTGGTTTTCTCCATGTAGAATTGCGATACAGTTACGGGTTTCACCTTGAATAGAGAAGAAACGTTTGCTTACTTTATCATCAATATTTTCTACTAAAAAATCACCAAGTTTACCACCGACAAGCCCAGTTGCCACTACTGAATCACCGAATTCTGATAGGACACGTGTAACGTTAAGACCTTTACCACCAGCCGTTTTAGTGACATCTACAACACGGTTGACAGTGTCAATTTTCAGTTCATCCAAAGGATAGGAAATATCAATGGATGGGTTCATTGTGACTGTTAAAATCATAAGTCACCTCTTAGTCGTGGTATTCACCACGATCCCATTTTTCAAGGAACTCTGCAAAGAAGTTGGCATCAGTTTGATGATCGTTATGACTTTCAACGTGTTGGATTTTAGCGATCAATTTTTTGTTTTCTTCTGATGGTTTGTATTCAGCGTTGATGAAAGCTTCAATGATATCACACATGAGCAATTCGCCAGTGATTTTACCACCAAATCCGATTACGTTGGCATTCAATTGTTCTTTTGCATATAAAGCTGTTGTCATATCGCGAACCAAAGCAGAACGAACACCAGGAACCTTGTTAACAGCATTATTAATACCCACACCAGTACCACAGATACATACACCAAGATCAGCTTGGCCACTAACTACTGCTTCACCAACTTTTTTACCAAAGATTGGATAGTGGGTACGAGCGTGGTCATAAGTACCAAAGTCGATAACTTCATGTCCTTTTGATTTTAAAAATTCTGAAACAGCCATTTTTTCATTTGTTACGATGTGGTCACATCCAATTGCAATTCTCATTAGTTATTCCCTCCGATTAATTGTATAAATCTAATATCATTTATCCTAACTCAAGAAAAATCAAGATTAGCTTAGGAAGCGAGCTACGAGCATAACTGAGGTTAGCTAAAGTGAGCTGACGACAGATTATCTTGATTTTTGAAGAGTATTAGCACATTTTGTTCAACATGTCGACTCTGATTTGGTGACGACCGCCGTCGTATTTACCATTTACAAAGCCTTTAGCAATATTTTTAGCCAATTCATCACCAACAAGTTGAGCACCCATCGTAATCATACGTGAGTTGTTGTGACCGCGAGTCATATAAGCTGAACGTTCATCAGATACTTCTGCAGCAACCATTCCTTTGATTTTAGTAGCAACCATAAATGGACCTGCACCATAAGCATCAATGACGATACCAAGGTTTTGTTCTTCTTTCTTAACTTCTTCCGCAACTGCTAGAGTTACATCAACAAAGTCTTGACCTTCTGCTGTAACATCCACTACATGGAAGTTTTCTTTTTCCAAGAAGTTTTTTACAACTTCTTTCAATCTTAAACCTGCAGCATCTGCACCAATAACAATAGCCATATTGTATACTCCTTTTTATAATAGACCAGTAAAACTTTCTGATTCTAGCCTAAAAGAGACCTTTCTCAAATAGTTACTAGTAGTTTTGTTGACAATAATTTAAATTAAGAACAAATATCTTATTCTTTTCTTAGTAAGCTTTCTTCAGAGAAAAGCCAGAACAGTAATCTTGTTAAAACAAACACAAATTGTTCTTTATAAACATAATATACTACGTTTGTTTGTAAAAGTCAACAATTTATGTTTGTTTTTGTTTATTTTTTATAAAATCTCAATATCGAAACCAAGCTGTTCAAAACGGCCAGGTTTCAAAATTTTAACATCTTTCTTATCTTCCAGTCTATCTCCTTCTTCTATTGAAGTAGACAAACCTGACCATGGTTCCAATGCAATAAAAGGCCCTTTATTAAGAGTTGACCATACGATTAAATTTGGAAACTCTTTAAAATGTAGTTTTAAACCTTTATCATGTTTTCGTGACTTCAAAGCAACCGAACGAGATTCTAAGTTATCTAAAGTTACTGCATCATAGCTAAAGAAGTCATAATTCAAGTCTATTTCTTTTTGATTTTCTAACCAAGTACTTCTATCTCTAAAATCTAACATTCCTGTTTCTGGAAAAGGTTTTGGAACTGTACATGTTTCTGGCTTTTCAAATTCAAGATAATAATCCTCATACACTTCACCATCTAATAATGGACAGTTAAAACCAGGATGCCCACCAATAAAGTATGGCATCGATTTTTCAGCTTCTTTATTATAGATTTTATACTGAGTACGTATGGTTTTCTCAGTAACTGTATAAGTGATTTCTAAACGAAAATGATAAGGGTAATTTGCATACATTTCTTCATCATCTTCAATAGCGAATGTAACTGAATTATCCGTTTGTTCTACTAATGTAAATTCTTTTTTTCTTACTAAGCCATGTCGAGGAATTTTTCCTTCTTTTTGACTACCATCTTCCTTATCATAAAGGACCGTATCATTTCTTACTGAACCACATATTGGGAATAATACGGGTGCTTGCCCACTCCAATAAGTTGGATCCCCCTGCCACAAATACTCTACATCATCTTTATCTTTTATAGAGGATAGCGCTCCTCCAAGTGTTTGAAACTCAACATTTAATTGATCTGATTTTAATACAATCACAAGTCTTACCTCCAATTTTCTAAAAAAACTAGGCTGACTGCTCCATAGTGGAAACTGACAACCTAGTTTTTACAATTTACATTTTTAGGAGCAAATTATTTTGCGTTTGCTGCGTATTCTTCGTTACGTTTAATCATTTGTTTTCTGTACCATGCAAAGATACCAACGTAGAATACAAGGAATACTAATGCGCCAAGGATAGCTTTGATATCACCAGTTGTAGCGTTACCAATTGCCCAACCAAATAGTTTTTCGATTGGTCCTTCAAGAGTTGAGTGAGTAATCAATTGTGATTGGTTCACACCTTCTGGGAAGGCACCTACACCTTTAGCAAGTTCTGTTGCGAATGGTGCAATAAGTGTACCTGAAAGAAGGAAGAGTGGCAACAAGAGTGTTCCGAAGATAATCATACGGAGCAATTTACCACGAGTAACTACCAAGAGAGCTGGAGTCACACCCATAGCGATGATACCAGCAAGTGGCAAGATACCATTTCCGACATTTGAAAGAAGCACTGCTTCAACCAACATGATTGGTGCAAGTACGTTGGCACAAGCCCAGATTTCAGCACGACCAGCGATAAATGGCCAGTCAAGACCGATGTTGAATTTACGTCCTTGAAGACGTTTAGTAGCAACGTTTGTAATACCTTGTGAAAGTGGTTCTACGGCTGCGATGAACCATGAACCGATCAATGAGAAGAGCTCCAAGCAGACACCGGCAGTCAAACCAAGTGACAACCAGCCTTTAATAACAAGTTCCCATTTTTCAGCACCTTCAACACCAGCAACTGGATGTGGAGTTCCCATCAAACCGATTACGATACCAAGGATGAAACCGATGAAGAATTTAGATCCCCAGAAACCGATTCTCTTGTTCAATTTAGCAGCATCAAAGTCGTATTTATCAAGACCTGGGAAGAGTTTATCAAAAATCTTATCCAAAACCATGATAACTGGGTTCATCATGTAGTTCATGTGAGTTGAAGTCATTGGTGATGAACTTGGTGCGTTAAGAAGGTCATCAAATGTTGGTTTCATCAAGTCAGAGTTGATGATTTTAAGAACCCCTACAAGGACAACTGCTGCAGTCGCGATGAAGAGTGAAACTCCTTGGCTAACTCCATTGTTGTCAGCGTACCATTTAATCAAAAGACCAGTGATAGACAAGTGCCAGATATCAAAGATATCGACGTCAAGTGTATCAGTTTCTTCATTGCAAGCATTACAATGTTGACAATCAACATCACAAGCAAGAAGTAGAGTGTCCAGGCAGAACCCCAAGTGATTGTAGCAAGTGGTGCCCAACCAACGTCGGTGATGTTCAATTGAATACCAGTATTTTCAACGAATTTTGCAAGAGAAGCTGAGAAAGCTCCGTTAAGCATTCCGATGATAGCACCGATACCAGTAAGCGCGATGGCAAGTTTGATACCACCTTCAAGTGCTTTGGAGAATTTCACTCCAAATAGTAAAGCCAATACTGTCAAAATGATCAGCATGATGATTGGGCCACCCATATCCAAGATTGGCTTGAATACTTTATTGGCCAACTCAATAATGAAATCCATAATTTTCCTCCCTTTATTTTTATGGAATATTTACAAATTAATAATTAGCTTAGACCATGTTCTTTGATAGCTGCTTCAATATTGTCATAGACTGGAGCGCTCATCGCTGGAATACGGAACAAGATTGGTCCAGCTTCAACTACTGGGATACCAGGGTCAAAACCTAAGTCAGTTGCAGCAATTGGCGTGAAGATATCATAACCTTTAATCAAGTCTTCGTTGACATCTTTAACCATAACTGCGTCACACTGTACGTCGTATCCACGGCTAGATAGCTCTTCTTCTAGAGCGCTTTTAATTTGGTGGCTTGAGTTAACACCTGCACCACATGCAGCAAGAATTTTAATCATTTGGATTTCCTCCGTTTTATATTTACTATTTATTTATGAATTTAAGCAGTTGCTTCTGAGATATACTGGAACAAAGCTTCTGGTTCTGTAATCTTAGAAAGTGCTTCTAGATGACCATTACCTGTAAAGAAGTCCATCAATTGAGCTAGAATATTTGTTTGACTCGAACTTGAATTATTGATGATAAAGAAGAGTAATGATACTTCTACTTCCTTGTCAGGAGCAATCATGTTGTGGAATGTTACTGGTTTCGCTAAGCGAACCACAACAACGTTTTTCAGTTAAATTATGAATCGTGTCTGTGTGAGGGATTGCTACATTCGGCAAGTCCTTCCCAAGAAATTCCATATCTAAACCGGTTGGGAACATTTTTTTCACGTTCAATCAAGGTACCGATCGATAGGTATCCGTAACAACTTTCTTTTTCTTCCAATAGAGTTGCAACTTGATCAAAGAGTTGCTCTTGATTATCTGCTTCTAAACAAAAAACTAAGTCTTTTTCTGAAGAAATGATCTAATCCCATAACATTCTCCCTTCTTTATTTAACTTTTACATCTTTAGTATAACACTATATGAAATCGTTGTCAATATTTTTTTGTTGTATTTTGTTTGAATTTTATCTTTTTATGTTTGACATATTTTATTTACTCAACTACAAACAAATATCTTACAGATATATTTTTTTTAGACTATAAAAAGCAGGATTTAATCCTGCTTCTACATTTATGGTTTTTTTATTAGTCCAACTTTCTTCTACCATTGGAGTAATTTCATTTACGATTTCTAAATCACCTTCAAGAGTAACTAATCTAATCATATTATCATCCGACTTAAATAGCCAAATAACTACTTTTTTACTATTATTATTATAATCTGCATAAATTTTGACGGCATCATAACCACCAATAGTTCCCTTATCAGTTCTCACATTTTTAAAACGAGGATTTTCTTTTATCTTTTGTTCAAAATTGGCCTGCAAAGTAGTGAAATCTTTTCCATCTGCATTTATACTTTTTAACTGAAATGGCATTCTTGTTAGTACCATCACTGTACATAAAAATCAACACTATTCCCACCGGCATCACTTTGAACCCAAGATTTTGGTACTTTCAAATACCCGTCATCATCTGATCCAATCCATTGAGTATCTTTAGTTGGAACGGTTGTTGTAGTTTCCGTTGTTTCTTGACTAGTAGTTACCTGAACAATTGTGGTAGTTTCTGCTGTTACATCTTTTTTACCAGTATTTGTATTACAAGCAGCAAGAGTGACACCACAAAGCAAAAGTGTCGATAAAGTTATCAATTTTTTCATGATAATTCTCCTTTCACTACTATTCTAAAATAAGATTATAATAGTGTCAAAGATAAACTGTAAAGTGGCAGTATTTTTGGTTAATACAATAAATCTACTAATATTTTTTATATTTATAAAAACTCATTCTTTTAATTTTCGATGTCAAAAAACGCTCTAAGCAGGATATATATTTGATCCCCTAAATAAAACTTGGTAAAATAAAAAGCAGGATTCAATCCTGCTTCTACATTTATGGTTTTTTATTTGTCCAACTTTCTTCGATAGTCGGTGCTAGTTCTTTAATAGTATCTAAATTCCCTTCAAGTGAAACATATCTGAACTTACCATCATCCGACTTGAAAATCCAAATAACTAAATATTTACCCGTTTTGGCAATGCAGTTAACTTGATATGCATCATAGCCTCCGATTTTCGACTTAGAGCCCCAAACCTTAGAGAAATCAGAACTTTCTGATTTAGATTGATAAATACTATTTGAAATTTGAATAGGGTCTACCTTTTCAAGTTCGCTTTCAGAAATACCAAACTGCTCTGCTTTAAATGTATTTAAGGTAACGATATTGATATCTGTACCGTCAGAATATTGAATATCATCTCCACCATTAACATCTTTAAATTGAATCCATGATTGTGGTACTTTCACGTATCCATAATCATCCGATCCAATCCATTGCGTGTCTTTTATAGGAGCTGTGGTTGTTGCAACTGTTGTTTCTTGAACACTAGTAGTTTCAGTTTTTTCCGCACTAGTATTTTTTGTTGTATTACATGCAGCAAGACATAGAGAGCATAAAAGTATCGAAGATAAAGTAATTACTTTTTTCATAGTTATTCTCCTTTCACTTCTATTCTAAAGTAAGAACATCAAAGTGTCAAAGATAAACTGTAAAATGTGAGTATTTTCGAATATAAGTTTTAATCTACTATTACTCATTCTTCTTATTTAAGTTGTAAAAAACGCTCTATTTAGAGCGTTTTAATATTTGATAATCTTGGGAGAGTATTACTCCTCATCCATAGAAAGAACAGATAAGAAGGCTTCCTGTGGAACTTCTACAGACCCAATAGCTTTCATCCGTTTCTTACCAGCTTTTTGTTTTTTTCAAGAAGCTTTACGTTTACGTGATACGTCACCACCATAACACTTAGCAAGCACGTTCTTACGTAGAGCCTTGATATCCGTTCGAGCCACAATCTTATGTCCGATCGCTGCTTGGATTGGAACCTCAAACTGCTGACGTGGAATAATTTTCTTCAGTTTTTCAACGATTAATTTACCACGCTCGTAGGCAAAGTCCTTGTGAACGATAAAACTGAGAGCATCAACAGTATCACCATTAAGCAGGATATCCATTTTAACCAATTTAGATGGGCGATATTCAGACAACTCATAATCAAAACTAGCATAACCACGAGTAGATGATTTTAATTTATCAAAGAAATCAAAGACAATTTCAGCAAGTGGAATTTGGTAGATGACATTCACACGATTTTCATCGATATAATCCATAGTTACAAAGTCCCCACGCTTACGTTGAGCCAGCTCCATAACCGCACCGACAAATTCTTGTGGCACCATGATTTGAGCTTTAACATAAGGTTCTTCAATAGAAGCAATCTTAGTTGGGTCTGGAAACTCTGAAGGATTCGATACATCAATTGCTTCACCATCTGTTAAATTAACCTTGTAAATTACAGACGGCGCCGTCATAATTAGATCAATATTAAATTCGCGTTCAAGACGTTCTTGGATAACATCCATGTGAAGAAGTCCCAAGAAACCACATCGGAAACCAAAACCAAGTGCTTGCGAAGTTTCTGGTTCAAATTGGAGACTGGCATCATTCAGCTGCAATTTTTCTAAGGCTTCACGAAGGTCGTTATATTTGTTTGACTCGATTGGATAGAGACCCGCAAATACCATTGGATTCATCTGCTTATAGCCAAATAATGGCTCAGCTGCAGGATTGTTAGCCAAGGTCACTGTATCACCAACACGAGTATCCTGAACAGTCTTAATAGATGCAGCAATATAGCCTACATCACCTGTTGCAAGAAAATCACGTCCAACAGCTTTAGGAGTAAAAATACCTACTTCAGTAACATCAAAGGTCTTGCCATTACTCATAAGCTGAATCTTATCCCCTGGTTTGACTACTCCATCCATGACACGGACTTGAAGAATAACACCACGATATGAATCATAAACAGAGTCAAAAATCAAGGCCTTGAGTGGTGCTGACACATCACCAGTTGGTGCTGGCACCTTCTCAACTACTTGCTCAAGGATTTCTTCAATACCTATTCCAGCTTTAGCTGACGCCAAAACAGCTTCACTCGCATCTAGGCCAATGACATCTTCGATTTCTGTACGAACACGTTCTGGGTCTGCAGCAGGCAGGTCAATCTTATTAATGACAGGCATGATTTCCAAATCATTATCTAAAGCCAGATAAACATTGGCAAGCGTTTGTGCTTCAATACCTTGAGCAGCATCGACAACCAGATTGCACCCTCACAGGCAGCAAGTGAACGGGAAACTTCATAGGTGAAGTCTACGTGCCCTGGTGTGTCAATCAAGTGGAAAATGTAGGTTTCCCCATCTTTTGCTGTGTAGTTAAGCTCGATAGCGTTTAGTTTGATTGTAATCCCACGCTCACGTTCTAAGTCCATACTATCAAGCAGCTGGGCCTGCATTTCACGACTTGAGACTGTCTCAGTCTTTTCTAAAATACGGTCGGCTAAAGTTGACTTCCCATGGTCGATATGGGCGATAATAGAGAAGTTACGGATTTTCTCCTGTCGTTTTTTTAATTCTTCTAAATTCAAGATTCTCTTCCTTTCAGGGTATCTATTAATTATAAATTGTTTTTTTATTTTTGACAAGACCATAATACCCTGTGGAGAGTATTAATCTTCCGCAATGAATCCATCATTTTCAATGAAATAACGTTCTGTCATTCCTTGTTCTGTAAAGACGATTCCATGAAGGACACCGCCATAAACAGCTCCTCCATCCATTCCAATTTTACCATCATCAGTAATCCAAAGTTCAGATGTGCCAGGTTTTTGGTTTAACAAACCGTATACAGGAGTATGCCCAAATACGATTGTTTTTCCCTGTATGATTATTTCAGCTTCATGGAATGGTTTTTCTTAGCCAGACTTTCTTATAGTCTGTAGTCTCATGCCAATCATCTAGGGTCAAATCAATTCCCGCATGAACGAAAGATATAGTGGTCTGTTTCAATCACGAATGGCATTTGTCGGATAAAAAGCAACCAAGTCTGCTGCTTCAGTTTCTACACGTTTGGCATCTTCTACTCGGATCTACTGGAGCATCCAGTGGACGACCCCTAGTATAGAATTAATCGTCGTATCTCCACCATTTCTACGATAATGGTCATAGCTTTCTTCAGGATTGTCAAGCCAAGTTAAAAAAACATGTATTCATGGTTACCCTGAAATGCAAATCGCATCTTTGATTATCTACCAAGTCCTTGACCATCTCTAAAGAACACGACGACTATCCTCACCTCTATCTATTAAATCTCCAAGAAATAGTAACTGTGTTTTGACCATCCCATGTTTTTGAGGAGGTCTTCCAACATTCTAGCTTTTCCCATGAACATCTCCGATTACATAGTAATCTGTCATTTATTTCTCCTTGTGTTTCAACAATTCTTTTCGCTTGTGTTAGAGCAGCCTCTGTTACATTCATCACCTGCCAACATCTTAGCCACTTCTTGCACGCGCTCTTCGATAGTTAAGAGACGTACTGATTGATACAGTAGAATGCTCATCACTAATCTTTTCAATAAAGAACTGGTAATCTGCAATAGCAATCACTTGTGGTAGATGGGATATTGCTAATACTTGACCATGCTGACCAATCTTATGAATCTTTTTGAGCGATAGCTTGCGCTACACGACCAGAAACCCCTGTATCTACTTCATCAAATACAATACTTGTCTTACCTTCCTTACGAGAAAAAAAGGCTGACTTGATAGCTAACATTAGCGCGATAACTCACCACCAGAGGCAACTTTTAACTAGAGGTTTAAAGTCTTCTCCAGGGTTGGTTGAAATAAAAGAATTCAACCGTTTCGTTTCCTTCACGACTAAATTTTCCTTTAGTAAAGCGGACTTGAAACTGAGCTTTCTCCATATAGAGATCTCTGCAGTTCTTTCTTGATATCAGCTTTCTAGATCTGTTTCAGCTAAATCGTGTCGAGCAAGAGATACTTGATTAGCTAAATCTACTAATTGCTTTTTCAAGTTTCTTAAGTTCAAGTTCCATATCTTCTGATGAAAGATTATTTCCAGTTAAGAGGTTTATACTCATCCGTAATCTTTAGAAAAAGTACATCAAGACTTCGTCAACACTACCTCCATACTTTCGTGTAATAGTGTGAATTAAATCCAAGCGACTTTCTATCTGTAACAAATGATTACCCATCGAAATCTAGATCATCTCAATAATATTCTCTAAGTCGTTTTGGTGATATCTTCTAAAACATAATAAGACTCTGATAGAGATGTTGAAATCTCTCGATATTCTGGATCATACTCTTCTAAACTTTCCATATCATTCATTGCTAGAACGAACATTAGCTAGAGCTTGAAAAATTCTTCATTATCTAACATACTATAAGCATTTGTTAACGTATCCGCAATATTTTTATGATTTGAGAAGTTTATCTCGTTTCTTTGTTTAGATCTGAGGTCTTCACCAGTCTGTAAGATTTCGCTGATTCAATTTCAGATATCTGAAACTCCAACATTTCAATACGAGCCTTTGTGCTCTTCTTGGTTTTTCTTGATATCAAGAAGTTGCTTACGCATCTGACGATAATGCATCAAAGCTTTGTCTGATAGGCTTGCTTTTCAGTTCCAGAAAAAAAGCAGCATCTCCAAACTCATCCAGCATCTGAATATGTCATTGAGGGACGCATCAGCTCTTCTTGATCGTGTTGACCGTGGATATCGACAAGATGCTGACCGATGAGTTTTAGAACAGATAGATTAACCAGTCTGTCCATTGACTCGACTAACACTACGCCCATTTCGCAATATTTCACGACGGATGATGATTTCATCACCTAGCTCTAGTCCTTGCTCATCAAAAAAATCATTTTGCAAAACCCTGACTATTCTCAACCGAGAAAAAGACCTTCAATTTCAGCCTTTGGAGCACCATGACGAATAACATCAGTCGTTGCTCTTGCTCCCTAACATCATATTCATAGCATCAATGATGATTGATTTTCCCAGCACCTGTTTCACCAGTCAAAACGGTCATTCCCCTTTCTCAAAAATTTAGTGAGATAGCTTCAATGATGGCAAAGTTTTTTTAATCGAAATTTCAAGTAACATATAAACCTACCAATTTTTTTAACTTGTTCAAACAATCTTCTATGGCTTCTTCTTCAGTTCTCGCTACCATTAAAATTGAGTTATCATCAGCTATACAGCTAAAAAGTCATTTCTGAAAATATCTCTAGTCAACTGACTTTTTAACAAAAAGAGTATTCCCTAGGAACGACATTTTGAAGATTAATCATCTGTCCCAAACGCTCAGAATGATCAATATTATTCTCAGCTAATTGCAAACTTTTTGACAACTGATTTTGGGAGTTCATAGATATATGTATTAGTCTTTCAAAGGAATTTTTTTACAATTCCCTAAGTTCTTTGATATCTCGTGAAACAGTTGCTTGAGTAGCAGAAATTCCCTGCCTCTCTCAAGTGTTCAACAATTTCTTCTTGTGTGCCGATTTGATAATCAGTCACAAATCTTTCTAATCTTTTTCAAGTCTATTTCTTTTTTTATTCATCTTTAAACTCTCTATGTGCTTTCTTTCTACTACTTGATTTCTATTTCAGAAGACTACTTGATTGCTTGCATGGTCTTCTTTTACGTAAATAAGCTAAAAAATTCAATATTCCCATGTCCACCTTGAATCGGAGAGAAACTCAATCCTAGAGACTGAGAAATCCTTCATCAACTGCCATTTTCAGTAACTGATTCTATAACACATTTTGGTGAACTCTTAGCATCTCTAATAATTCCATTCTTTACCAATCTGTTCTCGTCCTGCTTCAAACTGTGGTTTTAATCAAGTGCAACGACTTCTCCTTGGTCTGCCAAAACTCTATGAAGAGCAGGAAAGATGAGACTCAGAGAAATAAAACTCACATCGATACTTGCAAAAGATGGCTCTTCTTCAAAAGTCAGTCTTTTTCAGCATAACGAAAGTTAAATTGCTCCATGCTAACGACACGTGAATCTTGGCGTAATTTCCAGGCTAGCTGGTTGGTACCCAACATCCACAGCATAAACAAGTTTTAGCACCATTTTTGCAAAGCATGACATCTGTAAAAGCCTCCTGTAGATGCTCCAATATCAATGGTCATTTTTGCCCATCAACTGATATATCAAACTTTTTCTAAAGCTTTTCTCAAGTTTCAAGCCGCCTCGGCTCACATACTTGAGTTTCTCACCCTTTGAGTTTTCAATTCAGTATCATCAGGGATTTTTTTCTCCCTGGTTTATCAAAACGCTCACCATTTAGGACTGCAATCACTAATCCAGCCATTACGCCCCGCTTAGCCTGTTCTCTTGTTTCAAATAAACCTTGTTTGTAGGCAAGTACATCTACTCTTTCCTTAGGCATTGATTCTCAAACTTTCTACTATTTTTACAATTGGTTCTTTATCAAAGCTCGACTAAATTGGCTAATCACATCTAATTTTTTTGCATTAGCCTGATCCAAAGTTCGAGTTACAAAAAAACTTTTGCCTCATCCAAACCCTAACAAAGCAGGATAGGTTGATTTCTCAGCTTGCAAATCTTTTTGTGGTGTTTTACCAATTTCCTCAAAACTAGCAGTAACATCAAGGATATCATCTCTCACTTGAAAAGCAAGCCCAATCAGCTCTCCAACTGTTTTCAACTGTTTTTGAAGATTTTCATCCAATCCTGCAATAACTCCTGCCGCTTGAAAAGGGAAGGCTAAGAGTTTACCAGTTTTATTAGCATGGATGGTCTGAAGTTCTTCTAGGTTTAAATGTTTACCTTCACCTTCCATATCCAACACTTGACCGGCTACCATCCCCATACTTCCAGAAGAAAGAGACAAAGAAGTTATTAAATCTACCTTAATTTCGTTTGGCAAGTCTGCTTGCGCTATCAAAGCATAAGGATCTAAAAAGAGGGCATCTCCTGCTAAAATTGCTAGTGCTTCACCAAACTTCTTATGGTTGGTTAAACGCCCACGACGAAAATCATCATCATCCATAGCCGGAAGATCATCATGAATTAAGCTTCCTGTGTGAATCATCTCAAGCGCTGCTGCAACCTGGGCATGAGCTATAGTGATTGGCACCTGCAAAGACTCCAAAACTTCCAAAAGTAGATACGGACGGATCCTTTTCCCACCTGCATGAATAGAATAGAGAACAGCTTCTCTGAGATTAGCAGCTAATTGCTGGTCTCCATAAAACTCCTCAAGAGCTGACTCAACCAAAGCTAATTTTTCTTGCTTGTTCATAGAAGTTCGCTTTCTGTTCCATCTTCTTGCATGACTTTAACCAAGGTCTTTTCTGCTTTATCAAGTGTTGCTTGCAATTCTTTTGAAAGAACCATTCCTTTTTGAAATGCAGTAATAGCATCTTCTAAAGCAATTTCACCATTTTCTAAACTCTGAACAATAGTCTCAAGCTCTGCTAAATCATCTTCAAATTTCTTCTGTTTTGACATCTTTAACCTCTAATTCTACATGACCATCTCGCATCATCAACATCACCTGGTCATTTTTTTTCAAATCTTTTGCCGAAGATACCACGGTATCCTCTTTTTTAACAATCGCATAACCCCTTGCTACGATACGACTCGTATCTAACATGAGTAGAGCTTCTGACAAGCGTTTTACTTCAGCAACCTTGGCATCATAGATCACAGCCATCTGGCTACGCATTAATTTTTGTAACTGTTGAATACGGTCTTGGTAGCGCTGAATCTTGACATTTGGCGATAATTGCTCCAAACGGTGAATTTGAGCTTGAACCTTCTGTTGATTTCTAACTAACTCACCATTCAATCCCTGCTTCAGTCGAAGTACTAACTGATCCAAGCGTTGCAGATATCCATCATATAAACGCTCTGGTTGCCTGAAGATGACTGATTGACTAAGCCCTCTCAAGGCTTCTTTTTTCTTTGATAAAGTATTTTGTACAGCAGTAGCCATTCGTTTCTCTTGATTTTTAAGGTAGGTCAGAAGATCTAACTTAGTCACAGGTGTAGCTAACTCTGCTGCAGCAGTTGGTGTTGCTGCTCTCTTGTCGGCAACAAAATCAGCCAAGGTTACATCTGTTTCGTGGCCCACACTTGAAATAATAGGAAGGCGCGATTCAAAGATAGAACGCACTACAATCTCTTCGTTAAAAGCCCAAAGATCCTCAATTGATCCACCACCACGACCAATGATAAGAACATCCAAGTCTTCTCGTTCATTAGCTCTAGCAATGTTACGGGCAATCTCCTCTGCTGCCCCTTCGCCTTGAACCGGTAGGATATAAAACAATCTCAACCCCTGGGAAACGTCTGCTAACGGTAGTAATAATATCCTGTATAACAGCACCACTACGACTAGTCACAACCCCGATGCGTTTTGCAAACTGAGGGATTGCTTGTTTAAAGCGTTCTTGAAAAAGGCCTTCTTCTGATAATTTCTTTTTTAATTGTTCGAACTGAATCGCAAGAGCTCCTACACCATCAGGCTCTGCCTTTTCAATAATGATAGAGTAGCTCCCACTTGGTTCATAGACTTGGACACGACCGATAACATTGATCTTCATCCCTTCTTCCAAATCAAAACCTAATTTTTGATAAATACCTGACCAAATGGTTGCTTGTATAACAGCGCGGTCATCCTTGAGAGAAAAATACTGATGAGTTGGACGCTTGCGAAAGTTCGAAACTTGACCAGTTAAATAGACCCTCTCCAAGTATGGGTCTTTATCGAATTTCATTTTCAGATACTTAGTCAAAGTTGTTACCGACAAATACTTTTCCATCTCAACCTCCTTCTTTCTCTAGTTTTTTCTAGGTATTATTATACCAAAAAACCGTTTAAAAATCTCTTTTTTCACCTCTAGAATACGAAAACAAGACTGGATTTCTTTGGGCTTGTCTGATAATATACAAAAGCCCTCGGAAAAATCCAAGGGCTTTCATTAGTTCACTGAACTATTTTATTTTTTAAGGTTGTAGAATGATTTCAATCCACGGTATTCAGCTACTTCACCAAGTTGATCTTCGATGCGAAGCAATTGGTTGTATTTAGCAATACGGTCTGTACGTGAAAGTGAACCAGTCTTGATTTGTCCTGCATTTGTTGCAACTGCGATGTCAGCGATTGTTGAATCTTCAGTTTCACCTGAACGGTGTGATACAACGGCAGTGTAACCAGCTTCTTTCGCCATTTCGATAGCGTCGAATGTTTCAGTAAGAGTACCGATTTGGTTAACTTTGATAAGGATTGAGTTAGCAGCACCTTCTTCGATACCACGTGAAAGGTAGTCAGTGTTTGTTACGAAGAAGTCGTCACCAACCAATTGAACTTTACCACCAAGACGTTCAGTAAGAGCTTTCCAACCGTCCCAGTCGTTTTCGTCCATACCATCTTCGATAGTGATGATTGGGTATTTGTTTACCAATTCTTCAAGGTAGTCGATTTGTTCAGCAGCAGTGCGGACAGCAGCTCCTTCACCTTCGAATTTAGTGTAATCGTAAACTTTGCGTTCTTTATCGTAGAATTCTGATGATGCACAGTCAAATCCGATAAATACATCTTTACCTGGAACATAACCAGCAGCTTCGATAGCAGCAAGGATTGTTTCTACACCATCTTCAGTTCCGTCGAAACGAGGAGCGAATCCACCTTCGTCACCTACGGCAGTTTCCAAACCACGTGATTTAAGGATTTTCTTAAGTGCGTGGAAGATTTCAGCACCCCAACGAAGAGCTTCTTTGAATGTAGGTGCACCAGCAGGTACGATCATGAATTCTTGGAAAGCGATTGGAGCATCTGAGTGAGATCCACCATTGATGATGTTCATCATTGGAGTTGGAAGAACTTTAGTGTTGAATCCACCAAGGTAGCTGTAAAGTGGGATTTCAAGGTAGTCAGCAGCAGCGCGAGCTACAGCGATAGACACACCAAGGATTGCGTTTGCACCCAATTTACCTTTGTTAGGAGTACCGTCAAGAGCGATCATAGCACGGTCGATAGCTTGTTGATCACGTACATCGTAGCCGATAATTGCTTCAGCAATGATGTTGTTTACGTTGTCAACAGCTTTTTTTGTGTACCAAGACCACCGTAACGAGATTTGTCACCGTCGCGAAGTTCAACTGCTTCGTGTTCACCAGTAGAAGCTCCTGATGGAACCATACCACGTCCGAAAGCACCTGATTCAGTATAAACTTCTACTTCAAGTGTTGGGTTACCGCGTGAGTCTAGGACTTCGCGAGCGTAAACATCAGTAATAATTGACATTTTTTACTCTCCTTTGAGTTTAAATTTATTTTACACCTCTATGATACATCAAATTAAAGACTACCTTTTTTTCAAGGAAAAAAACGTTATCTTTGTGCAAATTTTTCCTTAACTTTATAAAGTAATCGCTTTCTTTTTCTTTCTTTCTTCTGACTTTTTATGTATATAATATTTTTATGACTGATGTATCAAAACAAATTCTAGAAAAAAAGCTAATGGCGGGCTTAAAATTAAATCCCTGATGAACAAAGACGCTTTTCTCGGTACATTTTGAGGAAACGAGTACTAGGTTTTGCAGATACTTGAGACAGCAAATGATGACAAATTTCAAAAAAACGGCTTTTTCAACTATTTTAGATTGTTTAAAAAAAGAAAATACTGAACCTCTATTTGTCAAAATTTCTCCTCAAGTTGTATTTTGAGAAGCAGGTTTTTTATTTAAAACAAGCCAAAAGATGCTAATTGCCAAGCGACAATTGTTTCAGAAGATCATAACTCTTCTCCTTTCGGCACTGGTTATACATAGTGATAGTCCTGTCCAAACCCAAGTGAAAAAAAGACCTCAGAAAAGGCCTTTTTCTGAATTTTTGGCAAGATAAAAAAGCCAAAGCTCCAACTTCTCTCTGGAAAAAAATGGTTTGGTTAAATCTATTTTATTGATAGAAAGTTGACCGATACTTAAATGCTGTATTTCTCTAAATAGTGGGCTGTATTTTGTAAAGCTATCTTCTAATGGTTCGCTCTTTTTCTAAAGTATTGAGAAAAGCTGCAACTAGATTTCTCAAATGGTAATTGAGGTAAATCCTCTGACAAGCTACCACATATAGCAATAACTGGAACACCTTTTGGTGTTCTTTTTGCTACTCAATTGGAGCCTTACCAGCTAGACTTTGAGAGTCTAACCTACCTTCACCAACAATTACTAGGTCAGCATCTTTCAACCTTTTCATCAAAATGTATCAAATCCAAACAAGTCTGAATTCCAGATACGATTTCTGCTCCAGCAAATGCACACAAACCAGCTGCAATGCCACCACCTGCTCCTCCACCTGCCAGTTTTTAATAGTTTCAGGTGAGAAATTACTATAAAAATTCCTTTAATAGCCCTATCAACTACTTTGAATTTTTTTCAGGATTTAATCCCTTTTTGCTTTCCCAAATACATAGGTTGCACCATCTCTAGGTCCACAGAGAGGATTGGAGACATCTGCCAATATTTTTTTATCTGTACATCTGAAGGTAAATGTGAAACAGCATCTTGATTTGAAAATGTTTCAGCTGATTTCGAGCAGTGCTTGACCATTTAGCTAGAAAGCTACTATTTCCACTTTTTGGTCATAGAATTGATAACCAAGACCCGATGCAATCCCAATTCCTCCATCATTACTAGCAGTTCCACCGACACCGATATAAATTTCCTTAATGCCCTTGATTTATCAAATGCCTGATTAACTCTGACCAATCCCTTTGTTTGAATATCTAGAGGATTTCGTTTTTCATAAAGGGTATCTTAGCAAGACCCAACTAAGATCTGCGACTTCAAAATAGTGCTAGATCCCTCTTTTTGACAGTAAGACATCTGAAACCTCGTCTCCAAAAAGGACCAGTTACCTAGGGTACTTTTTTTCTTCAATAGTCCTAGAGAGCTTTTTTTTGATGGATTCTACTAGTACCTTCTCCTCCATCGCCAACTGGTAAACAGTAAATATTTCACTTTAGGTATGGCTCTTTCTAGTCCTCGCTTTTAATAGCTTTCTGCCACTTCACCTGCCGATAGACTCTCTTTAAAAGAATCTGGCGCAATAACAATTTTCATTTAGACTTCACCTTCTCTGTCTAAAGGAAATCAATCATGTCCAAATACTTTTCACTAAAATCTCTCTCGTCAATACCTGAAGATTTGATTTCTTTTTCACAATATCTTTGGCACAAAAAGGCTACTCCGATTCCAGCTTTCTTGAGCATCTTTTAAAGTCGTTCGCTCCATCACCGATTGCAATCGTTCTATCCAAAAGACATTTCTAATTCACTCAGCCCATCTGAAGAAAGATTTTTCTTCCTTTTGACTTCTCTGAGTAATGATTTGTCCAACAAGTCGATTTCCAGTTAAAGTCATCCATCTTTGATTTCCAGCTGATTTAGCAGTAAACAAATGAAATCCCTAAATCTTTTTGCTAATCTTTTCTAACGATAGTGGTAAAAATCCACCTGATACTAATGCCGACTTCAATCCCTGATGTTTCTTGAAGAACTTTAGATAAACTCATGAGCATTTTTTTACTTAGATGAAGTTCTTTGATAAATCTTGATCAAAAATACTTGACTAGAGATCCCTTTCAAGAAGAGAAACACGCTCTTTTTAAACTTGTTTCAAAATCTAATTCTCCTCTCATTGCTCGAGCTAGTTAGCATTGTGAGACTTCTTGCTTCACAGTCTGCCTCTTTCCCTAATAAATCAATAACCTCTTCTTCTATCAGAGTTCCATCGACATCAAGCACACAGAGACCTCTTACTTTTTTGACATTTCTATTCCCTATACTATTATCATCTCAAAAAAATCGTATGAAAGCATCATACGATTTTTATTTATTTAATTTGCTAAGCTGTGATACAAATGCAAGATAGGACTGACAAGCTGTATCCCAAGAGAAATCACATTCCATAGCTTGTACTTGAAGTTTCTTCCAAACGTCTGGATGATTTATGATAAACATCCAAAGCAGTTTGAAGAGCCCAGTTAAGCCAAATATGACGTCAAAGTTGTCAAAACTAAATCCTGTACCACTTTCCTTCAATTGGATTGAATGGTTGAACAGTATCTCTCAAACCCGCCTACCTCATGTAACAAAGTGGTAATGTTCCATAACGCATAGCCATCATTTGAGAAAGTCCACATGGTTCAAAAACGACTTGGCATGAGGAAAAATATCACAGGCTGCATAAATTTCTTGTGCTAGCTTGACATCAAAGGTGATATTGGCAGAAAGTTTATCTGGGAAATACTTGACCAAACCATGAGAAGGCTTGTTCAAAACCAGGGATCACCTGTACCCAAGAGAACAATTTGAACATCTTCTTGCAGCATGCGATGCAAACCTTCAACGACGACATCAAAACCTTTTCTGTCTTGTCAAACGCGACACAATACCAATCATTGGAACATCAGGGACGAACTGGAAGACCCAACTTTTTTTCTTGAAGTTTAGCTTTATTCTGAGCTTTTTCCCAGATAGGTCTGATTTATTAAAAATGATAATCCAACAGAGGATCCGTTTCTGGATTATAAAGATCCGTATCGATTCCATTTACAATACCAGAAACCTTTTACCAGACTCCATTCGGAGAATTTGATCGATACCACAACCAAACTCTGTTGTCATGATTTCATAAGCATAGCTTGGCGATACAGTAGATACACGATCTGCATAGAGGATACCAGCCTTTCATCCAGTTCAGGCAGTCATTCCAGCGAACTGTACCATCAGCATAACGTTCAAAACCAACTCGGAACAAATCCCAAAGCATACCTTTCAGAGAAATTGACCTTGAAATTCCAAATTATGGATCGTTAAGACAGTCTTAATGTTTTGATAGGCTTGAATCCATCTGTATTTTTCCTTCAACAAGAAAGGAATCATAGCTGTATGATAATCATGAGCATGAAGAACATCAGGAATAAATCCAATACGTTCCATAGCTTCTAAGGCTGCAAGTTGGAAGAAGGCAAAAGCGTTCACCATCATCGAAAAAGTCACCATACACATGACCACGGAAAGAAATAATACTGATTTGTCAATAAAGTAGAAGGTAACACCATTTAAAACAGTCTTCTTAATGCCACAAAATTGTCTACGCCAACCAACATATACTTCAAATTGAAGAACATCTTCAATTTGATCACCAAACTTGGCTTCCACCATGTCATAGTATGGCAGGATAACAGCAACTTCATGACCAGCTTTAACTAATGATTTTGGAAGAGCTCCCGATAACATCTCCCAAGTCCACCTGTTTTTTTAGAAAAAGGGGCTCCTTCTGCTGCTACAAATAAAAATTTTCATGAAAGAATGTCCTCTGTTACTTTTTCACCTTTTCTTTGATGACAACAGGATTTTCTGCTGTGCCACGAATAACAACTCCATCAGCTACTTCAGCACCCTTATCTAAAATAATTGCATACTCAACCTGAGCACCTTCACCAATGACAACGCGAGGGAAAAACAATAGATTCTTTAACTAAGCTATCTTTCATGAATTTGAACATTACGAGATACAACTGAACTGAACAACCTTTCACCTTCGACAATACTACCAGAAGCAAACTGCGAAGTATTTACTTCACAACCAGGTGCATAATAAGTTGGTTCTTCGTTTTTTTCACCTTTGTATGAATCTTTTTGATTTGGAGAGAACAAAGAGTAGAATTTATGCTGATCAAGCATATCAATATTAGCTTGGTAGTAGGTTTCTACAGAATGAATATTTGCCAAATAGCCAGTATACTCATAGGCAAAAAGCACCTTCTTTAGCTGCCAAATCACGAAGAACATAGCGAAGTTTTTTTCTGGATGTTCTTTCTGAGCTTCTTCTTCAAGACGTTCAATCAACCATGGGGTATCAACGACAAAGATATCGGTAGACATGTTGTAAAGATTCTTGGTCTAATTTTTTTATCAAAGAGCTTTGTGAGAAAGCACATGGTCAGTTTCATCAATATCTAGGATAGCATTTACTTCTGAAATATCCTTTCTTTAGGTAGTTTCTTATAAACAACTGTGATAGGAGATTTTTGTAGTATTATGCAAATGGAAAAACCTGAGTAAGATCAATATTTACCAAAACGTCACAGTTCAAAGGAAACCGTTTGGTTAGATCCAGAACGTTTTTAAATAAGTCAAGAGTTGTTGATAATACTCTTTACCGACCGTACTGCTTTCTACACGTGTATTGTAAATACCTAGATAGTAGTGACTAAGTAGTGTATTCAAGCCCCATTCACGTCCTGAACGAATGTGGTCGAAAATACAGAGCTGATATTATCTTGTTGGAAAGATTCCAAAAGACACTTCGAACACCAGCATTTGCTAAACTTGAGAGTGGGAAGTCAATCAAACGATACTTTCCTCCGAATGGCAAACTCGCCACAGGACGATTACTCGTCAAGGTTGACATATCATGAAAACCAACAGTGTTTCCTAAAATCGCTGAATATTTATCAATCTTCATCTGTTGCTACCCCCACTACTTCGTTATATCCGACTACTTGTACTTCTTCTGTACCATCAATTTCAACACCATCAGCAATAATTGCACCCTTCACCGATGATTGCACGTGTAATTTTAGCACCTCTACCGATAACTGCTCCACTCATGATGACAGAATCAACAACTTCTGCTCCCTTCACGAACTTGAGCTGCTGTAGAAAGAATGGAATGTTTTACAGTACCATCTCACGTAACATCCATCTACTACTAGAGAGTCTTCTACTTGAGCAAATTCTCCAAGGAAAGTTTGGTGGAGCGATAAGGTTACGAGAATAGATTTTTCCATTGACGATTTCGGCTATCTAGAGCATTTTCTGGAGAGATGTATTCCATATTTGCTTCCCAAAGCGATTCGATAGTACCAACATCCTTCCAGTATCCACTGAATTCATAGGCATAAACACTTTCTCCAGACTCTAAGTAGTTAGGAATAACATTCTTACCAAAGTCTGACATGTCAATATTATTCTTTTTCAGCTGCAACGAGCATATTGCGTAGACGTTTCCAATCGAAAATATAAATACCCATTGATGCCTTGGTTGATTTTTGGTTGGGCAGGTTTTTTTCTTCAAATTCAACAATGCGATTATTGGCATCTGTATTCATGATACCGAAAACGACTAGCTTCTTTTTAGTGGTACATCCAAGACAGCAACTGTCAAGCTGGCATTGTTATCCTTGTGTGATTGGAGCATATCATCATAGTCCATCTTGTAGATATGGTCTCCTGAAAGAATCAAAAACATACTCAGGATTGATGCTATCGATATAGTCGATATTTTTGGTAAATCGCGTGACTTGTACCTTCAGAACCAACGATTTCCTTCACTTGCAGAGTAAGGTTGAAGGATAGAAACACCTGAATCAATTACATCAAGACCCCAGCTAGAACCGTTTCCCGATGTGATTGTTTAGAGCAAGAGGTTGATACTGTGTAATAACACCCAACATTGTGGATACCAGAGTTGGCACAGTTAGAAAGAGCAAAGTCAATGATACGATAGCGCCCACCAAATTGCACTGCCGGTTTTGCAATGCTTTGAGTGAGTTTACCGAGACGAGTTCCTTGCCCACCAGCAAGGATTAAAGCTAGCATTTCATTCTTCATTTTCTACTCCTTTTTTTGAGATGTTATTTGATTCTTTTTTTAGTAGGTTTTCAAGCGACGTTTGATTTTCCAAATACTTGCTCCCCATAGCTGGTAGAGTAAAGGTCAAGTTCTGCTCATAATCCTTCCATAATCCTTCTTGAGTTTGAACTGTTTGGTTGTGTTCTTTCCAAACACCGCCCCATTGTTCCAACTCTGTATTCCATATTTCTTCATAGACACCTGCAACTGGGAAGTCCAATTGTAAAATCAGGACGTTCAACTGGTGCCATATTAAAGACACAGACTAGCATCTCGTCTTTCTTTCCTTTACGAATAAAGGAAAGAACACTCTGATCTCTATTATCTGCATCGATAATTTCAATTCCATCATAGCTCAAATCTACTTCCCAAAGACAACGATGGTCCTTTGTAGAAGTTGATTCAGCTGAGATGTGAAGTATTTCATCTTTGGCATTCATTGGGATCTTCTAAGGTTTGACCATTCCAATTGCTCTTCTGATTTCCACTCTAAGAATTGACCAAATTCGCTACCCATAAAGAGTAATTTCTTACCAGGATGACAAATTTGATAAGTATAAAGGTTTCTCAGACCTGCAAACTGATTATAGCGATCTCCCCACATCTTATGCATCATACTCTTCTTACCATGAACCACCTCATCATGTGAGAATGGTAGAAGATAATTTTCATTAAAGACATACATAAAACTGAAGGTTACAAGGTTAAAATCATACTTGCGGTAAATTGGATCTTCTTCGTAGAAACGTAAGATGTCATTCATCCAGCCCATGTTCCACTTGTAGTCAAATCCAAGACCACCAATCTCTTTTGGACCTGTTATTTTAGTAGCTGAAGAGCTCTCTTCTGCAATCATCATGACATCAGGGTGAGCTAGCTTAATAACAGTATTTAAACGCTGAAGGAAATAGTAACCTTCATAGTTAAGATTTCCACCGTCTTTATTTGGTGTCCAAGGTGCATTATCGTAATCAAGATAAAGGATGTTACTTACAGCATCAACACGGATACCATCTAAATGATAAAAATCAATCCAGAACTTAATGCTAGAAATTAGGAAAGATTGTACTTCGTTTTTCCCTAAGTCAAAGTTTAATGCTCCCCAACCATAATTATGAGCTTTGTTATGGTCTTGATATTCAAAAGTCGGAGTTCCATCATAGTAGGCTAAGGCATCATCATTGATTGTGAAGTGACCTGGAACCCAGTCCACGATAACACCGATATTGTTTAAATGACATTCCTCAACAAAAGTCTTGAAACTCTTCTGGTCTTCCGTAAGAATGTTCTAAACCGAAATATCCCATGAGTTGATAGCCCCAACTCAAACCAAGCGGGATGAGCCATCAAAGGCATAAACTCAATATGAGTGTAGTTCATTTCAACTAAGTAAGGGATCAGCTCTTCTTTTAATTGAGCAAAACTATATGGAGTTCCCATCTGGATTTCGTTTCCATGAACCAGCGTGTGACTTCGTAAATATTAACTGGTCTTTCGAAGAATCCCAAACGTTTTCTACGAGCTAACCAAAGTCCATCCTTCCATTTCTTTTTCTGGAATTTCTGTTATACAGCCCCTGTTCCTGGACGTGCTTCATAGCGAACAGCTAAAGGATCAATCTTCATAAGCTGATGACCGTTTAGCCCGTGTGATATGATATTTATAAATCTGACCTTCTTGGGCAAAAGTTGTAAAAACTTCCCAAACTCCAGATTCGTTTTCGAACCATAGGGATTTGATTTTCAACCCAATTCGTGAAAATCACCGACTAGATGAACAGCCTGCGCATTTGGAGCCCAAACACGGAATGTGTAACCCCATTCTCCAGTCTTTCTCTTCACGATGTGCTCCTAATAGGTGCTGAAGGTGGAAATTTCTCGCCAGTTGTAAAATGTTCTTAAAAGCTTCTATATGTATCCATTGAAATCCCCCTTTATATTGTAAGCGTTTTCTATATTTCTATTATACTACCTTTTTAAAAATAAGTTTCAAGCAATTTCTGGATTATCATAAAATATTTTTTTGAAAAATCTTCAAATAATTATCTTTGACTTTCTAAAATTTTTCATAAAATGATGTTTTTTTAAGAAAGTCACTTTCTCAATATATGTAAAGTTTTTTTGGAATTTATAAAGAGTATCCTTTCTATTCTTAGTTTAAAAACTGAACATTTTTGTATAAAATTTTAAATTTTATATGTAAAACGTCTCTTAAAGACTATTTTAGCAATTTTACTGAAATTTTCAATTATTTTTTTAGTAATTTTCGTGATTTTCAAACATATTATTTTTCAAATTGATAAACAAAAAAACTCAAGATACAATCTTGAGTTTTGATTTTTACATTATGATAAAACTTTCATGACAGCTACACTGACATCATCAATAGCATTTTCTTGATTTGAACGACTATTTGTAACCAACATTTCTAGATTTCCAGCATTTTCATAATAGAAAGATGCACCTTTAACATTAAATACAACCAAGAAATGTTCTTTAGTTCCTTGAATCTCATAAACAATCCAACCACTATTTCTGAATGGCGGTATGCACAAAGACGTGACGGTATACTTCCTCGTATGTAGGGATAAGAAAAGGCGCTAGTCTGTGTTTTAAGGCGGATAATTTGGCGGATAAAGTCTATACTTTCTTGACGCTCATTGATTAAGTCCCAATCTACCTGGTTAACAGCGTCTGGAGCATTGTAACTGTTCATAGCACGTTCGCGATCATCATGAGTCAATTCACCATTTTCTCCAGTTGCTACAAGTTTAGTACGACCAAACTCCTGTCCAAGTTCCATAAAAGCCATTCCTTGCATGAGAAGGTTCATAGCCGTTGCAGTTTCCACTTTTTCATGATTCGTTCTTCACTCTCCATTTGATGAAGAGTTGCTAGCAAGTCATGTAAATTATAGTTATCGTGAGCTTCCACATAGTTCAAGACTTGGTTAGGACTAAGGTATGATCCAAGTTCTCGACTTCCTAGAATTGACTTAGCTACAATTGGCTCAGTACCAGCTCCACTTACAAATCCTGATTTAATATCTCCATAAACTTCAGCACCCTTAACCGCATTACGTTGATCATCATTGAAGAAGCCAATATTAGGTAATTGATAGGCATTGTCTTTCTTAGCCTTATCATAAGGAGCAAGACCAGTTCCCATATCCCACCCTTCTCCATAAAGGATGATTTTAGGATCGACTTCATCCATAGCCCAACGGATCATCTGCATGGTTTTTAATATCATGGATTCCCATCAAATCAAAGCGGAAACCATCAATATTAAATTCTTTTGACCCAATAAAGGAGCGAATCAATCATATATTTACGGAACATTTCGTGTTCACTAGCAGTTTCATTGCCTACACCAGTACCATTTTGATAGGTCCCATCACGATTCATTCGATAATAATAATCTGGTACCGTTGTTTGAAATGGGTGCATCGACTACAGAGAAAAGTATGATTATAAACAACATCCATGATGACACCGATACCAGCATCATGATAAGCCTGAACCATTGTTTTTAAATCACGAATAACCTGTCCCGGATCATTAGGATTCGTTGACATACTAGTTTCTGGAGCATTATAGTTTTGTGGATCATAACCCCAGTTGTAGGTGACGTTCCCATCTGCATCATACTCTTTATGACGGTCAGCAATCGGCTGTAGTTGAACATAGTTAACACCAAGTTCCTTGATGTAGTCAAAAGCAGTAGACTGACCGAAGTGATTGACTGTTCCAGTCTGGGCAGCACCCAAGAATGTTCCTCTTAATTCTGGAGCAACACCAGAAGTTTCAGACTTGGTCAAGTCACGAATGTGCATTTCGTAAACAACCGCTTGACAAGGATTTTCCAATCGCCAAGTTGCTTCCGTTCCATTCTTAACTTCAAAACCTTCAACTTGACGTTCTTTTTCTGAAAGAATCGCTGAACGTTTGCCATCTGGACTTGTAGCAATAGTATATGGATCACGTGTCAATGATTGATGATGTGGAAAATTAATCTGATATTGATATGCACGACCCGCAAGATTTTCCGGAACTGTAAGACTCCAGACACCGATTGTATTATCCTTGTGACTATATGAATAACTGTTGCCACGTTGCATTTCATAAGTCTTTAGGATAGGCGCATCATTAGAAGCTGATTCATAAACTACAACTTGTACAGTTGTTGCTGTTGGTGACCAAAGTTTAAAGCTTGTTTCTTCTTCGGAAACCTGGCATCCCAACTCTCCTTGGTAACCCCAGTGGTGATCAAAACTAGCACTGTTAATCGCTTTATCAAAAGCAAATGGATTTTGATCTTTATAGTGTGGACTTGCAATGGCTGGATTTTCAGAATAATAAATTGTGTCATCTCCATCTAAAATCCAAACTTCTGTTAAGAGTGGATAATGATTGAATCGGATAGGATATTCTTTGCTTACTCCATCTTTATCAACTGTAAACACCATTTGTTCAAGAGGTGTTTCACTTGATTGGGTAAATGAAAAACTTTTCTCCAAAAGTATTCTTGCTCTTTAACAAATTCTACTGAATCAGCTGGCCTTTTTACTAAAGTTGCAACTCTGATATGCTTCATCCTTTACGATGATAATGAATAAGTACAGGATAATTGTACATAGTTCTCCCTAATTTCTAATTGTTAAATTTTTCTAAAAAATAGTATCTTTTTTTCTCGTTGAACACAGAAATCTAAACTGTTCATCTAGCTAGTAGTGTGTATTGTTTACAAACTCTCCAACCATGCTTCATCTCGAATCTCAATTCCAAGTTCTTGTGCTTTTTGGAGTTTGCTACCTGCATCTACTCCTGCTACCACAAGATCGGTCTTCTTCGATACGCTACCCGTTACCTTGGCACCAAGATTTTCGAGCTTACTTTTGGCTTCTGAGCGAGTAAGACGTTCAAGTTTCCCTGTCAATACAACAGTTAGACCTGATAAGGCAGCATCTGCTGCAACGACCTGTCCTTTATAGTCTAGATTAACACCCTAATTCTTTTCAATTCACTTAAAAAGAATTTTTGCACCCTCAGTCTCAAAATAAGATTGGAGACTTTGAGCAATAACACTTCCCAGACTTTCGATGCTTGCTACTTCTTCAGGATTTGCTTGTGCTAGTGATTCGATTGAATGGAAATGTTGTAAAAGCAACTGACTTGCCTTACTTCCAACGTGACGAATCCCTAAACCAAACAACAGTTTTTCAGCAGAATTTTCCTTAGATGATTGAATAGCTTGATAAAGCTTTTGAGCTGATTTCTCCTTGATACCGTCTAACAAGAGAAAATCTTCAACTGTCAAACGGTATATATCTGCAACATCTTTAACCAAATCGGTAGCAAAAAGTTTCTCGACGATTGATGGACCAAGGCCAGAGATATTCATGGCATCACGGGATGCGAAGTGAATTAGACCTTCCTTGATTTGAGCTGGACAACGTGGGTTTATACAACGAAGAGCCACCTCATCTTCAAAGTGTAACAGCTTGCTCTTACAACTTGGACAGTTTGTTGGAATATCTAGTTTCTCCTCAGACACTCGCTTAGACTCAACCACTCGTAAAACAGCGGGAATAATATCGCCTGCCTTGTAGACAATGACTGTATCATCCTTGCGGATATCCTTTTCAGCAATATAGTCGACATTATGAAGTGTCGCACGACTAACTGTTGTTCCTGCAAGTTGTACTGGTGTCAGATTAGCAGTCGGAGTTACAACACCAGTTCGTCCTACTGTCCAATCAACAGAAAGCAATTTTGCTTCTTTTTCTTCCGCTGGAAACTTATAAGCTACTGCCCACTTTGGTGCTTTGACTGTAAATCCAAGTTGCTCTTGACCAACTAGGTCGTTGACCTTAATCACGACACCGTCGATATCATATGGCAATTGGTCTCTTTCTTGACCTACTTCTTGGATAAATTCCCAAACTTCGTCCATGCTGTGAGCTAATAGTCGTCTTGGATTGACAACAAAGCCCAACTGTTCCAGATGATTTAAAACCTTCTCTTGGCTGTCTCTAGTTGAAGGACTTGCTTCCTGATAGAGGAAAGTTGCAAGATTACGCTTAGCTACTACTCCTGTGTCTAACTGGCGAAGGGTTCCTGCAGCAGCATTCCGTGGATTAGCAAACTCCGGCTCCCCGTTTTCTTGACGAGCAAGATTGACTTGATTGAAAGAAGCCCTTGGCATATAACATTCACCACGAACAGTGATATCTAATTTTTCTGGTAAGGATAAAGGAATGTCCTTGACACGTTTGAGATTTTCTGTGATATTCTCACCGACTGAACCATCACCACGAGTAGCTCCAGCAACAAAAATTCCTTGCTCATAAGTCAAGGAAATCGATAAACCATCAATTTTCAACTCACAGATATAAGTAACATCATCCAATTCTTTACGAACACGCGCATCAAAGGCATCGAGCTCTTCACGAGAAAAAGCATCCTGCAAACTATAGAGAGGATACTGATGACTATATTTTTCAAAACCATCTAGAATCTTACCGCCAACACGGTGGGTTGGACTATCTGGCAAGACTTGCTCTGGATGAGCTTTTTCTAACTCTACCAATTCACGATAGAGACGATCATACTCACTATCAGATACAGATGGGTTATCACTTGTATAATACTCTGTCGCATAGTGATTGAGCAACTCAACGAGCTCTTTCATTCTTTCATTCATAGAACCATTTTACCATAAAAAGGACTATAGAAACAATACAGAAGTTCTAAAAAAGAAAATGAGAAGGATATTTCTATCACTTCTCATTTATTTTTATTTTTTACGATTCAAAATAGCGTTCAAAATGATGGCCACTGTACTTGCAATGACGATACCATTTGAGAAAGAACATTTGTAAATTCTGTCGGTAAAGCTATTGAAAGAGATTCGTTCCGTTTAATCCCACCCCAGCAGCAATAGAAACTGCAGCAATGAGGAAGTTATGTTCATTGTGTTCAAAAGTCCACACGAGCCAAGATTTGCATCCCTTGTAGAGAAACGAAAACCAAACATGACAAGCATAGCTCCTCCTAGAAACAGGGACTTGGGATAATCTGAGCTAAGGCACCAAACTTTTGGCAAGAGACCAAGTAAGATAAGGAAACCAGCTGCATAGTAGATTGGCAAGCGTGTACGAATACCTGATAGTTTCACCAAACCAACGTTTTGAGAAAAATCCTGTATAAGGGAAGGTATTGAAAAAGTACCACCAAGTAAAAACACAGCAAGACCTTCAGCACGATAACCATTACGGAGACGAGTGCTATCGATTGGATCTTTAGTAATATCAGAAAGGGCAAGATATACACCAGTTGATTCTACCATTGATACAGTAGCGATAATACACATCATTACAATAGAAGAAATCTCAAATTGTGGAGCACCAAAGTAGAATGGAGTTGGGATATGAACAAGTGGAGCTTCTGCTACTGGAGAGAAATCAACCAAGCCCATAGTCGCAGCGATGATAGTACCTGCAATCAAACCAATCAAAATAGAAATTGACTTAATAAATCCTTTTGTAAAGATATTGACCAAAGAGAATGATGAGAATGGTGATTGTTGCTAATGCTAAACTTTGTCCCGTTGGTTTTTTTCGACGTTATTTCCCATATTTCCCAATAGCTACTGGAATCAAGGTCAATCCGATTGTTGTAATGACAGAACCTGTTACGATTGAAGGGAACAGATTAGCAATCTTAGAAAATACGCCTGCTACAAGAACGACATAAATACCAGAAGCAATCAAGGCACCAAACATAGCACCACTACCGTGACTTTGTCCAATTATAATAAGTGGAGCAACAGACTGGAAAGGCTACCCCAAGAACAACTAGGTAAACCAACACCGAAAATATTTATTTAAGTTGCACTGTAAGAGAGTTGCAACACCACACATAAAGATATCTGTAGAGATAAGGTATGTCAGTTGTTGAGGTGAGTAACCTAGGGCACCTGCAATCATGATTGGTACCAGGATTGATCCTGAGTACATGGCTAGTAAGTGTTGCAAGCCAAGAACGGCTGCCTGCGAATGACTTTCTCTCTGCTTCATTAGATATCTGCCTCCTTGAAAGATAACTCTCTCCATTTTCAAAACGCTCTAAAGCGAGCAAGTGATACTACCTGATAACCTGATTTTTCTAACAGTTCACGACCATCTTGGAAAGATTTTTCAATCACAATCCCGACGGCCTCGACTGTAGCACCAGCTTGTTCGATAATCTGAATCAAACCTTTAGCTGCTTGACCATTAGCCAAGAAATCATCAATAATCAAAACACGATCCCCAGTAGATAAGAACTTCCCTGAAATGGAAACGGTACTAGTAACTTGTTTAGTGAAAGAATAAACCTCAGCAGTTAAAATTCCCTCATTCATAGTGATATTTTTTGCCTTCTTAGCAAAAATCATAGGTACATCTAATTGTTCTGCAACATATAGAGCTGGAGCAATTCCAGATGCTTCAATGGTTACGACTTTGGTAATACCTGCATTTTTAAAATATTCTGCAAAGGTGCGACCAATCTCTCGCATCAAAGAATAATCCACTTGATGGGTTAGAAAAGAGTCCACCTTAAGAATATTCTCACCAAGGACATTACCGTCCTTTAAAATTCGTTCTTCTAATAATTTCACAATAACCTCCGAAATAAAAAAGAGACTTACAAAGTAAGTCTCCAAGCTGAAATAGAGACAGCAATCCCCTGTCTTTATCTCTTTTGTGACTTACTCATTGTTAGGTATTTACGGTACCTTGTAGAAACGCCACGCCAATTCGCAGCATAAATAAGTAATCTATAATTTAGTGAGCATCCCCATTCCAGATAGAATTTTTTACAATAACATAATCTACATGTCGAAGATCTGCAACTTTACGGCCTCCTGCATAAGAAATCGAACTCTGCAGGTCTTGTTCCATTTCAGTTAGGGTATCTTGTAAATGTCCTTTGGCAGGAAGAAGAATTTTCTTACCTTCGACATTCTTATAGGCACCTTTTTGGTATTCTGAAGCGGAACCATAGTATTCTTTAAATTGTTTACCATCGACTTCTACCGTCTTACCAGGACTTTCAATATGGCCTGCAAATAAAGAACCAATCATAACCATGCTTGCACCAAAGCGGATTGACTTGGCGATGTCTCCATGTGTACGAATCCCACCATCAGCAATAATCGGCTTACGTGCAGCTTTGGCACACCAGCGAAGAGCCGCTAGCTGCCAACCACCTGTACCAAAACCAGTTTTAACCTTAGTGATACATACTTACCTGGTCCGATACCAACCTTAGTGGCATCTGCTCCCGCATTTTCTAATTCACGTACTGCTTCTGGAGTTCCTACATTTCCTGCAATGACAAAGGTATCTGGCAATTCTTTCTTGATATGCTGAATCATCGAAATGACGCTATTCGCATGACCATGTGCAATATCAATCGTGATGTACTCTGGAGCATCATCTTTTAATTGACTAACAAAGTCATACTCATAATCCTTTAACACCAACTGAGATTGAAGCAATCAACCCTTTGGTCATGCATACGCTTACAAAAAGGGAATTCTCCCAGCTTCATCAAATCGATGCATAATATAGAAAGTAACCACCCTTTTGCAATTGTTCTGCAACATCTTCATCCAAGATAGTCTGCATGTTAGAAGGAACAACTGGTAACTTTAAAAGTGTGATTCCCTAGTGTTACTTGTGTGTCAGCTTCTGCTCGACTGTTGAAGAACACATTTGTTGGGAATTAACTGAATATCTTCATAGTCAAAAAAATCGGAAATTCGT